>Ga0308417_1001138_pt1 | contig 18555 bp, 15 predicted proteins | sample HotsprSampleOS65_FD_203528 | JGI IMG/M metagenome (GOLD analysis project Ga0308417, IMG submission 203528) | Hot spring phototrophic mat microbial communities from Octopus Spring, Yellowstone National Park, Wyoming, United States - 20090730_OS65 ... | reverse complement strand
CGCTAGTCTCGATCTACGTCTCGCTGAGCTACACAGGCCATATCCTCAGCAGCGTCAGCCTGCTCATTATGCGCCAGGTTTCGCCGAAGACGTTCGCGGTAACAGGCTGGACGCTGGGGCGAGCCGCGCTGGCCGTGATGGCCTTTGCCACCGGCACCACTTCGCTGCTCGCCCTAGCGATGGTGCTGTGGCTGCTGGAGATCCTCCCTGGACCGGCCTACACGCGCATCCTGCAGAGCATCTACCCGCTCGCCCACCGCGGCAAGATCATGGCCCTGGTGCGCTTCGGCATGGCGCTGACGATCCTGGTCGCCACGCCCCTGATCGGACTGGGACTCGATCAGCTCGGCTATCAGGCGGTTTTCCCGATCGCCAGCGCGTTGGGCGTGGCGTCGGCGCTGGTGTTCCTCAAAATGCGCATCGTCTCCAATCCCGGCAGGGCGTCGGCGCGTTACTCGTCGCTCGACGCCTTGCGCAGAGTGATGCGCAACCGGCGCTTTCTGACGTATCAGCTTGGCGTGGTCTTTTTCGGCTTTGGGGCGCTGGCGGCCAATCCTCTCTATCCCGACGTGCAGATCAATCGGCTGGGCTTGTCATACACCGATCTGGGGTTGCTCGGCCTGGCGCAGTCCGTTAGCTGGTTGATCGGCTACTTCCTGTGGGGACGCATCATAGATCGCTACGGCGCGTTGCGCTGCGTCATGTTCACTTTCGTCATCCAGGCGATCGCACCGCTTAGCTACGCCTTCGCCACCGCCGGCTGGATGCTGCTGCCGGCCTTCATTGCGATCGGATTGGTGGGGGCCGGCGGCGACATTGGCTTTATGACGGCCTGTCTGGAACTGTCCGAACCTGAGCACACTCAGGAATACGCGGCCACACAATCCACGGTGATCGGCTTACGGGGATTTATCGCGCCCTTCCTGGGAGTTGGCCTGCTCGGCCTGGGCGTGCCGCAGGCGGTGGTTCTGGTCTGCTCGGCTGGGCTGGTGCTGGCAGCTACGCTGCTGGCAGATCGCGCGCGGCGAATGTGAAGGCAGTACAATTCGCGCTGCATGGTTGCTGATGTTCGCACTGCCTTCAGCCCTGCCGACCCGCATGTGCGGCAAATTGACCCATGGCGCGATGGGCGCGCCGTCGCCAATCTGCTGGAGGCCTCCTTCCGTGATGAAGCAACCAAAGACGACGGCGTTCGCCTGATCCGCGCCCTGCGCAACTATGGCATGCTCGATGCGCTGGCACTGGGCGCCTCAACCGGCTTTGTGTGGATCGAGGATGGCCAGTTGATCGCCAATGCCTCGGTGCAGCGCAGCTACACCAGCCGGGATACATGGATCGTCGGCAATGTCGCGACACAATCGGCCTACCGCAACCGTGGCATTGGACGCGCTGTGGTGGAAGCCTGCATTCGCTACGCGGCCTCGCGCGGCGCGCGCTACATCGCCCTGCAAGCCGAGGTTAACAACGGCCCCGCGCTGCATTTGTATGAGAAGCTCGGCTTCCGGCGTTTGGGCGAAGTGACGCACTATCTGCGGCCAAACCGCCTCGCGCTGCCCGCGGGCGAGCTTCCACCTGGTGTGCGCAAGGCAAAGTGGTCTGATCGTGCCGCGGTGTGGGCGCTGGCCCGGCATCACGTACCCGACCGGTTCACCTTCGCAGAGCCGTTCGATGCCGGCGTCTATCGCCTTGGGTTGCGTTGGTCATTATTGAACACGCTGAACGGAAACGCCGAGCAGTGGCTGGTGATGGACGCCGGCCCCCGCGGCCGGTTGCTGGGCGCTGTTCGCACGCGCGCCAACCTGGAAGGCAGCTATCATCACCTGGAAGTGCTGCCGGACGCCGATGCCACCGTCGAGGATGCCATCCGGCTCATTGAAAGCGGGCTGCGGAGGCTGAGCAGGTACGTGAGCAAGCCGATCTACGCCGCCCATGCCCGCCTGGCCGATGTGCCACATGCTGCCTTGCAGGCTGCTGGCTTTCAGCCCACGCGCACCCTCGTCCACATGCGGCTGGCGCTGGCAGAGGCGACAGAGGTGGATGATTGACCCCTGTGCGCCACCATCTCGCGCCGGCCATTAGCCCATGCCTGAGCTTCCGGAAGTTGAAACCGTGGCGCGCGCCCTGCGCAACGGCACCCCCGCCGGCGCCCCGCCACTCGTTGGGCGCGTCATCCGTTCCGTGGAAGTGCTGTGGCCCCGCCAGCTCGGCAACCTGACGCCGCGCGCATTCAGGCGGCGCATTGCCGGAACCCGCGTGCAGTCCATCGGGCGCCACGGTAAGTACTTGCTGATCGGCCTGACCTCCCCGGCGGCCGGGGAGGGCGACGCCCCCCTCACCTTGCTGGTCCACCTCAAGATGAGCGGGCGGCTGGACGTCGTCCCCTGCGACCAGGCGTTCACGCCGCATGCCCGACTGGTCTGGTTGCTGGACGACGACCTGGCGCTGCGCTTCGATGACGCGCGCAAGTTCGGGCGCGCCTGGCTGGTCGGCAATCCTGCCTCGGTGATCGGCAACCTGGGGCCCGATGCCTTGCACGTGCCGCCGGACGTATTCGCCTCACGGCTGCGATCCAGAAAGGGGATGCTCAAACCTGTGCTGCTCGACCAGAGCTTCCTCGCCGGCATCGGCAATATTTATGCCGACGAGGCGCTGCACCTGGCCCGTCTGCATCCCCGGCGCGCCGTTACGTCACTCTCCGATGCCGATGTCATGCGCCTGCACGACGCCGTCCAGCACGTTTTGTTGGCCGGCATCGCCGCCAATGGGGCCAGTTTCGATTGGGTCTATCCGGGCGGCAACTTTCAGGAGAGCTTTAAGGTGTACGGCCGGACCGGCCAGCCTTGCCCGACCTGCGGTCGGCCGGTTGAGCGCATCCTTGTCGCCCAACGTGGCACCCACTTTTGCCCCGCCTGCCAACCCCTCGCCGGCTGAGGGCGCCTCAGTTTGTGCTAAATTTCACTTTCAAAACCTATCGCTTCGTCCCGGCGCGCAAACGTCGCCTGCTTTTGACAGCAGATCAGTTCTAGAATCATCCTTGGATCAACCGGGGAATGATGCCCCTTGGCTGTCGGTGATCGCAATAACCCAAATGAATTTGGGATAAGTTGGGAAAAGCATGGGACTGATGAAACCGCTCAGGAAGGTTGGAATAACAGGTTATGGTGCTTATGTGCCTCGCTATCGCCTGGCGGGGCAGGATGTGTCTGAGTTATGGACTGAGGGGAATGCCGTGCCGCCGGTTCACGAGAAAGCGGTGCCCGGACTCGACGAGGATGTGGCCACGATGAGCCTGGAGGCCGCCCGCAACGCCATCGCTCGTGCGAGTTATGCCGATCCCGCTTTTGATCCTTCCAGGCTGGGCGCGGTGTGGGTTGGAAGTGAGTCGCACCCTTATGCCGTCAAACCCACCAGCACCATCGTCGCCGAAGCGATCGGTGCTACCCCCTACACGCAGGCGGCCGACTGGCAGTTTGCCTGCAAAGCTGGCACGGAGGCGATTCAGGCAGCCATCGGCTTCGTCGGTGGTGGCATGGCCGAGTATGCCCTGGCGGTTGGCATGGATGCCGCGCAGGGGCGCCCTGGTGACGCACTCGAATACACCGCCGGCGCCGGCGGAGCGGCCTTTGTGATCGGCCCGGCAGAGAACGCGTTGGTCGAGATCGAAGGGTCGGTGTCGTTCGTCACCGACACCCCTGACTTCTGGCGGCGGCAATATGAGAAATTTCCCGAGCATGCCGGCCGTTTCACCGGCGAGCCGGCCTACTTTCATCACATCACCGGGTCGGTCACCGCGCTGTTCAGGGAGATGAATCTCTCGGCTCGCGACTTCGCCTACGCCGTCTTTCACCAGCCCAACGTCAAGTTCCCGCTCAAGGTGGGCGAGACCCTGGGGTTTGCTCGCGAGCAGATGCTCGCAGGTCTGCTGGTCAACGAGATCGGCAACACCTACGCCGGTTCGTCGGTCATCGGACTGACTGCGATCCTGGACATCGCGCAGCCGGGCGACCGCATCCTCCTGGCCTCGTTTGGCAGCGGCGCGGGCAGCGACGCTTTTTGCCTGCGCGTGAAGAAGGTTGCGACCGTGAAAACGGCATGGACGACCCGCGACTATGTTCAGCGCCGTGTGGTGGTGGATTACGCGCGATATTCGCGCCTGAAGGGCAACTACAGGTTGAACTGAGATTGCCGGATGAAGAATCTGTATGCGTGACGTTTCAATCATCGGAATAGGACAAATGCCAGTGGGCGAGCACTGGGACAAGAGCCTGCGCGAGCTGGGCTTTCGGGCGCTGCATGCGGCCATGAAAGATGCCGGCATAGATCGCATTGACGCGCTCTACGTCGGCAACATGCTCTCCGGCGAGCTGACCGGGCAGGAGCATCTGGGCGCGCTGATTGCTGACTTCGCCGGCCTGCGCGGCATCGAGGCCATCAAGGTCGAAGCTGCCTGCGGCAGCGCTGCGGCAGCGCTGCGGGTGGGCTACATGGCCGTGGCCGGCGGGCTGCACGACTTCGTAGCCTGTGTTGGCGTGGAGAAGATGACCGACCAGCAGAGCGGCACAGTGACCAGCGCGCTGGCCACTGCTGCCGACGCTGACTATGAGGCGTTGCAGGGCTTGAGCTTCGTCAGCATCAACGCGCTGCTGATGCGGCGTTACATGCACGAGCATGGCTACAAGAAGGAGGACTTCGCCAACTTCGCCATCAACGCGCACGCCAATGCGATGAACAATCCGTATGCCATGTTTCACTCGCCCATTACGGCCAGGCAGTTTGCTGAGGCCAAGCCGATCGCCGATCCGATCAACTTGCTCGACTCGTCGCCCATCGCCGACGGCGCGGCGTGCGTAATCCTGGCGCCTACGGCGATTGCCAAGGAGTTCACCCACAAGCCCGTCCGCGTGAAGGCCACGGCGATCGCCACCGACACGCTCGCGGTGCATGATCGGCGTGACCCGCTGTACCTGGAAGGCGGGGCGATCAGCGCGCAGAAAGCGTATGCCATCGCTGGAGTCGGACCGGCAGATATTGATCTGTTCGAGGTGCATGATGCATTCACCATCATGAGCGCGCTGTCGCTCGAAGCCGCCGGATTCGCTCCGCGCGGCCAGGGCGTGCGGCTGGCGATGGAGGGCGAGATCGGCCTGGGCGGTCGCATCCCGATCACCACCATGGGGGGGTTGAAGGCGCGCGGGCACCCCGTGGGTGCAACCGGCATGTATCAGATCGTCGAGGTGGCCGAGCAGCTCCGCGAGGAAGCCGGCGCTAATCAGGTGAAAAACGCGCGCCTGGGCATGGCCCAGAACATCGGCGGCAGCGGCGCCACGGTCATCACAACCATCCTGGAGAGGATATAGGCGCCGGGCCTGTGTGCAGCGCCCGGCGCGAAGTGACGGAGAAAGCGATTGCAGATAAATCGGAGGATGAGATGGAAGTAGCGCGATATTGGCGAACGACAGGACAAAGATACCAGTTGGTCGGGGAGGTATGCCCTAGCTGCGGCAACCGCATCTTCCCGCCGCGCGATGTGTGTCCGGTGTGCGAGAAGGAGGCCCGGACGCCGTTCACGTTCAGCGGCAAGGGCGAGCTGTATTCGTACAGCACCGTACATGTCGCCCCGGAGGGCTTTGAAAAGTTCGTCCCCTACACTGTGGCGCTGGTGCGGCTGGCCGAAGGACCGCTGGTCACCGCTCAGCTCACCGACGTGGATGAGGATGAAATTCGGATCGGCATGCCGTTGGAGATGGTGACGCGCGTGCTGCGCGAGGATGGCGAGCGCGGCATGCTGGTCTATGGCTATAAGTTCCGTCCCGCCCGACCAGTGAGCACGGACGCACCAAAAGCGACCGAGGCAGCCGCACGCGCAACAGAGCCGGCTATGAAGGCGCTGGAGTCGTCGTTGGCGCCGCAACCGGTGACGGCCTGACCCCCCCAGGCGACTGCAAAGGTTTTTACAGATGGGCGCGGGCGTTGGCCGTGCCCATTTTTCCCGGCGCCCTTGCTGTGAAGCATCAGGCTGTGGGTAACCTCGCCCCGCAGCTTCGGCAAAACTTCTCGGTGCCTAAGATTGGCTGGCCGCAGGTCGGGCAAACGCGGCGACCGCCGGACCAGGTGGGCGTCGGAGAGGGCGACGGTGGTGAGGATGTCGGCGACCGGGAGGCCCGCGGCGCTGCGGCCGGCGCGGGCGCAACTGCCGCCGGCGCAGGAGGTGGGGCAGACGCTGGCTCCTGATTCAGCCGCTGCGTAGGCTGAACCGGGCCGGCTGGGGTTGCCGGCGGGCTGGGAGTGATGGGCATGCCGTTGGCGGCGATTTGTGCCTGCAGCATGGCTGCCTGGGCGATCTGGCGAGGATTGAGGCCGGGCTTGCGCGCTGCCAGCGCCGCCCCTAGCATGGCCACGACCGCGCCAATCAAAGCCACGCCGCTGGCAATCACCGGCGTGCGCGTGTCAATCAGGTTGAGCACTCCCACCCGCAGCTCGGGCAGGGTGTCGTTCACCGGCACGCCCAGGCCCGGAAAGCCGGCTGCGTTCTGCGCCAACGATGCCCTGATCACAGCATCCAGCCGCTCGCTCAGGAAAAGCATCGAGCCTGCGGTGATCGCGACCGCCGCCAGGGTAAGCCCGATGAAAGTAATGCCCTTCATCAATTGCTCTCCGAAGTATCCGCGGCTGAGCGCCACGATGAGTGCCATGAAGGAAGCGAGCGCCGGCAGGATAAAGAACCCTATCTGCAACAGCACAAACGCGGCGGGAAATGATTCACCCCAGGCGGCCAGATCGCGCAGGTAGGCTTGCTGGCGCTCGCCCACGTCGTACTGCTCAATCAAGCGCTCACCCCCTTCCTGACGCTGCAACTCGCTGAGCAGCGCCGCTGCCTTCGTTGAAATAGTTGAAAGGCCGTTTGCCATTATCAGCGCTTCGTAACCGGTTACGTTTACAAAGATCGGCTGGCTGTCGGCCTTCAGGTTGATCTGCAGCCGGGCGAACGTGCGCGTCGGCAGCCACATCAAGACGGCCATCGCCATCACTACGGCGAGGCATCCGAGGGCGCAGATCAGATTGTTGATGAAACGAATGACTCCCACGCCCTTGATTTTAGGCCAAACTGCTCTGGCCGGGCTGGGATGCGATGGACATGTTCACAAACAGGGGCAATTTGGAATGCACGCCTACGGCCCTGCTGAGGCGCCGGTGACGTAGTAGCGCTGGACGGGAAAGGTCTGCTGGTCGCGGTGTCTGCTTTCCGCTGTGCTTGGCGCGATCAGCGCGCTGCACTGGAGGTTGCGGGCCCTGGTGCTGGTCATCGCCACGCGCAGGTCAACCACTACGATGTTTGTGCCTTGCCTGGGCGTAATGCGGGCGTGGATGAAGTGCTGCTTGCCCGGCTCCCAGCGCAAGAAGTATGACTCTGCAATGGGGTAGATGATGGGCGTCTGCGAAGGCTGGCAGGTGGTATATGACATCATCTGGCTGCAGCGGCTGCCGGGCGTGATCACGCGGGCGTAGGACTCGGTGTTGAAGACGCAGTTGTCCGGCTCAACCTGGACGATGTTGTTGTCCACGTTTACCAGTTCCACGGATTCTGCTTCCTGGAACGACAGGGTGATCGAGCCAGCGTCGGCGGTTGCGCCGCCGGCGTTGCTGCCCCATACGATCACGTCGAAGGCCCGGCCCGGCTCGAAGGTTCCAGGAATAGCAATGCCATCAATGCGCGGTGCGGGCAAGTCGCCGGCGCCGATGCTGGGCGGTAGCACCACCACTATGGTTGGCGATGGGGTGGGCGTTGCGCTGGGCGTAGGCGTTACGGTTGGCGTGGGCGTGCGCGTTGGTGTCGGCGAAGGCGTGCGCGTGGGCCTGCGCGTTGGCGTCGGCGAAGGCGTGCGCGTCGCTGCGGGCGCTGGCGTGGATGTCGCCGGTCCGGCTGCCGGCGCGGTCGTCCCGGTCGGAGCAGCGTCCGTTTCTTCAATCGGTATGGTCGGGAAGACGGCCGGCGCCCGGGTAGGCGCAGGCGTTGGCGTCGGGGTCGCCGAGGCGGTTGCCGTCGGTCTGGGCGTGTCCGTGGCCGGAGGCGACGTGGGATCGGCGCTGCCGATCGTCGGCAGGGCGGCAGTTGCCGCGTCGCTGGCGAGCGCGACGGCGGTCGGCGCGCCTTCCTGCGCAACGGCGCCGAAGGCGCTGCTCAACATGAGTCCGACGCCGGTGCAGAGCAGGATGCTGACCAACCCGACGGTGACGCCCAGCCCAATGCGCATGCCCCGGCTGAGCGAAGCCAGCCCTCGGCGATGGAGCGCCCTGCGAAATTCCTCGACCGTCTGGTAGCGCTTACTGATCTCGACCTGGGTGGCCCTGGCGATGGCGTCGGCGACAGCCGGACTGACGGCCTTCATGTCGCCGTGCACGCGGTCGGCGCGCGGCAGCACGAATGGCGTCAGGCTGGGGTCGTAGCCGGTGAGCGCGTGCAGCAGCGTGACGCCCAGCGAGTACACGTCGCTGTAGGGGCCGGTCTGCCCCTTGCCGTGCTGTTCCGGCGGCGCATAGCCGGCTGTGCCGAACGGCTCGGTATCAGCAGTTTTGCCCTCCTTGAATCTGCGGGCGATGCCGAAGTCAATCAGCTTGATCCGGTCGCCGCTGGTGAAGATGATATTGCTGGGCGTCAGGTCGCGGTAGATGACCGGTGGGTTCTGGCTGTGCAGATAGCCGAGCACCTCGCACAACTGGTCGGCCAGGTCGAGCACCTGTTCTTCTGGCAACCCGTACCACTGCCCGACCATGCGCTCGGCCAGCGTTTCCCCCTGGATGTACTCGGTCACCAGGATTGGCTTGCCATCCTGACCGACGAAGTAGTCAATGACCTGCACAATGCCGGGATGACTGAGCTGCGACAACATGCGGGCCGAGGTTTCGAACTGGCGGCGGGCTACTTCGGCATCCGATGACGTGCCGATGCCGAGCTTGAACTCCTTGACGACGACCTGCCGGTTGAACGTGCGCATGTCGGCGGCCAGGTAAATCGTGGATTGCCCCCCGTCGGCCATCCAACGGAGAATCTCATAACGATTGTTGAGGATCGTTCCCGGAGTCAGCATCTGGGCTCGTCAATTGTCGCATACCGGCGCGGCTGCCCATCGCGTCGTCCAGGCCGAGGCCGTGAAGCAACGCATCTGGCAGCGGGCGACCGTAAGGCGTGTGGCTGCACGACCTTGCCGAGCGCAGCCGTCAGTTGCGCAGGTGACTACGGCGGCTGGTTGGGTGGCGCAGTGGATGTCGCCGGCGGCGGCGTTGGCGTATCCACAAATACCGGCCGGCGCGTTGGGGTGGCGGCGGTCGTCGGGGCGGTCGCACCGGTCGCAGGCTGGACAGGAGTCGGCGAGAGCGTCATCGTGGGCGTCGGCGACGATGTCGCTGCGGGAGTTGGCGAGGCCGTCATTGTGGGCGTCGGCGATGGCGCCTCGGTCGGCGTGGCAGATGGCCGTGGCGTGGGCGTGAAGGTAGCCTGGGGCAGCGGCGTTGAGGTTGCTGCGGGTGCAGCCGGTGGCGACTCGGTCGAGGCGCCCATCAGCGCGGATCGCGAGGTCGTGGCAGGCGCTTCGGTGAGGCTCAGGGTCGCCGTAGGCGGCGCCAGGTTGGCCAGCGCCGGCTCGTCGCTCGACGAGTCGCCGGGCAGCGTGCCGAGGGCGCTGGCCAGCATCAGCCCGATGCCGCCGCATAGCACGAAGAGCACCAGGGCCAGGCCGACGACCGCGCCAACGTGCGCGCCCTGGATGGGCGCTTTGCCCAGATTGACCTCCGGGGAGCGCCGACGCGCACGGCGAATGGCGCGCCGAAATTCTTCGACCGACTGATAGCGCTCGGTGATATCGAGTTGAGTAGCCTTCTCGATGGCGTCCGCCAGCGCCGTGCTGACCTCTTTGAGGTTGGGATGGATGAGGTCGGCGCGCGGCAGCATGAACGGCGTCAGGCTGGGATCATAGCCGGTCACCGCATACAGCAGCGTCGCGCCGAGCGAGTAAATATCGCTGTAGGGGCCAGTTTGCAGGTTGCCATATTGCTCAGGCGCTGCGTATCCCGTCGTCCCCAGCGGCTCGGTGTCCGAGGTCTTGCCGGTTTTGACCGTGCGCGCGATGCCGAAGTCAATCAGCTTGATTCGGCCAGTGGGCGAGATGATGATGTTGCCCGGCGTCAGGTCGCGGTAGATGACCGGTGGATTCTGGCTGTGCAGGTAGCCGAGCACATCGCACAATTGCTCGGCCAAGTCGAGCACCTGTTCCTCGGGCAGCCCGAACGCCTCCAGTTGCATGCGGCGGTGGAGCGTTTCGCCCTCGGCATATTCAGTGATCAGCAGCGGCACATCCCCGTTCAGGACGTACTCGATCACCTGAATGATGCCGGGGTGGTGGAGCTGGGCCAGCATGCGCGCCGACGCCTCGAACTGGCGCAGCGCGGCTTCGCGCGATACCGGCGTGCCCGCGCCGATCTTAAATTCCTTCACTACCACGCGATGCCCAAAGGCGTTCTCGTCCGTGGCAAGGTAGACGATGGATTGCCCGCCTTCAGCGATCTTCTCGATGATGCGGTAACGCCTGTTGATGACCTGGCCTATGTTGAGCATGGCGGGCGGTGCGGCAGATGTGCGCCATCCGCTCAGGCGATGCGCGGCATCATCCGTCGGCGGCGATTGGGCCTGATACCTCGAAGGTGAGCATGCATCGGCCGAGTTCTATCCGGTCGCCCGGGCACAGCAGAACAGGTTGACCGGTCTCGATCCGTGTGCCGTTGATCTTCGTCCAGTTCGTCGTCGTGATGCTGACGATTGTCGGCTGATTGCCGGCAGCGAGCATGATGCGCGCATGCCGCCGCGACACCGTGCGGTCGGGGTCGTATGGCGTTAAGTCAATGTCGGGGTGGATGTTGTTGACCGGATCCTCCCGACCGATCAGCCAGGCGTTGGCTTGATTGGCCGGAAGGTGAATGGTAGTGCCGTTGCTGCTGATCAGGCGCAGCGATACGCTGACGGCCGCCGGCGCGGGTGGCTGGCTGGCCGGGCGCACCGGCCTGGCTACGCGCGGCGTGTCCGCTGCCGGCGCGATCGGCGCGCCGCATTCACCGCAGAACTTGCTGTCCTCCGGGTTAACGTGGCCACACCTGGCGCATGTCACATTACTGACGGCCGTAAGCACCGTCGCGGACAACCGCGTCCCGCACTGGTTGCAGAAGTGCGCTCCGTCGGGCTGTTGCGCACCACAACTTGGACATACCATTTTTGCTTTCTCCCGAACCCGTCTCCCATGCTGCCGGAGGGCTACTTTGCATCAACCCGTTTGTCGCTGGCAACCTCTCAGCCGCACAGACGAAACGATGCTGTCGCAGCGCCAATGATAGCTGCCATTTGGCGCGCAAACCTGCCGGCAGCGCACGGGTCGCAGCCGGGTTACGAGTTCAACCGCTGGGTCTTTCGGCCTTGCTGGAAGATCAGCTTCGTCATCCCAACTTCTATCTCGGCATCCTCCGGCAGCAGCGTGCGAGTTTTGATCTGCAGTGGCAAACGGTTCACGCGGGTGCCGTTGGCTGTGCCTTCGTCGAGGATGTAGAACTGCTGCGTGGCTGGATCGCGCGTGATCTGAAAGTGCCGACTGGACACGTATGGGTCACTCATCAGCACCACTTCGCACTGAGACGGATCGCGGCCAACCCACACCGTGTCCGATCCAACCGGGAGCGAGGCGCCGGTCATCGGCCCGGATACCACTTTCAGTTCGGCGACCGGTTGCCGGTTCAGGCCCAGGCGCTGCGTCACCATGCGAATGCCGCTCTGCACGCTCTTCGACATGTTGGCGCGCATGACGGCGAACTGGTCGCTGTAGCGGCGATTCATGATGATCAAGGCCACAATCAGGCCCAGCGTAATGAGCCCCAGGCCGCACAGGCCGGCGGCCAGGGCCGTGTTCTGGCGAACCCACTGGTCGAGTGAGGGCGCCTCGGTTGGCACAAAGGGCACCGCCGGCACCGAGGCCACCTGGAGCGTGGTGCGCACCGACGGGCTGTTGGTCGTCGCCTGCAGATACGAATCGGTGGCCGCGGCCTGGAAGGCGTAGGGCAGCGTCTTGGTCACGACGCTGCGGTCTTCCTTGGGCGGTTGCCAGACCAGTTCGTAGGGTGGGGCATCCAGTCGCCCGATGGATGTGCCGTTGGCGAAGAATTCGATGCTCACATCGCGCGCGCGCCCGTCGGGGAATTCGACCTGCGCGGTGATGGTGATCGGCGCGGCAGGTTCAGCGGTTTCCTGGAAGAAAAGCTCGCCTTCCAGCGGAGAGACCAGTTTGACCGTGGGCGGCCGCAGGGTGGAAGCGAAGCGCACCTCGCCCGCATCGCTGCCCAGCGGGGTGTTGACCGTCAGGCGCGCCGAATGCTCACCAGCCGGCCTCACGCTGCGGAATCGCAGGATGTACTGCGCCCGCTGTGAATCTATGCGTCTGTACATGGCGCCCAGTTGTTCTTCGGCTGTGGCCAGCGGCACGCTCGAGTCCAGCAGCACATAGCTGCCGTTGGTCTGCGCAGCCAGCGCGCTCATGTTCGTAAACTCGCGCGGGCCGCGCTGATTGACCTGAACGGTAAAGATCGAGACGCCAGCTTCGTTTGCCCGCCGCAGGATGTCGCCGCGGATGCCTTCGTCGCTGAACTTGTTGTCGGCGCCATCCGAGAACAGCAGGATGATCTTGCGGCGCTGATCCAACGCCTGGCGCGTGGCGGCATCGGGATTGCGCGCCAGCAGGTTGAGCGCCTGGTTGAGGCCGTCGAACAGCGCAGAGGTGCGTTCCACCGGCAGCTGTGGCAAGGCTGCCAGGCGCGCGGCGACGACGTTTGGATCGTTGGTTGGCGAGATAGCTTCGGCAATTTTGTTCTCACCAGTGCCGGTGGTGATGACCAGGCCGAGATAGTCCTTGCCTTCACTGTTGGCAGCCAGCACTTGCACGAATTGCTGGGCGACGCGGCGGACGTTCTCGGTGTTGACCACGCCGTAATCGCGGGTGTTGTTGAGGCCGGCCAGATCGGCGACGATCATCGCAGCCACGCCAGCGTTATCGGCTTCGACGCTGGTGATGGGAATCGGGCTGTTGTCGGCCAGGCTGGTCAGGGTGAAATTTTGGGCGGTGAGTCCGGTCGCCGCGCTGCCGTCAGGCAACACCACCGCAGCCGTCAGCATGTAATCGGGCGCCTGCGTGCTATCTACCTGCTTGATTTCGAGGGTGGGGCCGCCTCCCTGCGCCTGAGCGAGCTGCGAAGGAAGCAGGGCGGTTCCCAGGATGAGCGAAGCCAGCACAGCCAGGGCGAGGGCGTGCCGGCAAGTCAGTTTGGTCATAGGTGCGTTATTCGTCATTTCCAGGCTGCTTCTGGCCAAGAAAATCAGGTTTCGGAATTTGTCAAGGGCTGTGCACTGAGTCCGACAACTGGATGCCGCGCGCGCGCACAGGTTTGATCCTGAACAGGCATACCATTATAAAAATCTGGCGATCGCTACGGCGATATTATCCTCACCGCCATTGGCGTTCGCCAGATCTACCAGGCGGTCGCAGGCGATTTGGGCATTGGCAGAAAAAATTAACACGTCTAATATGGCCTCGTCGCGCACCATCTCCCACAGCCCATCGGAGCACACCATCAGCCAATCGCCGGGGCGCAACCGCACCGGCTCGTATGAGTCGGAGACGCCGGTTTTCGGGTCGCCCAGCGACCGATAAATCAGGCTGCGTTCTGGATGGGCGTAGCGGTCTTCGTCGCGCAGCAGGCCGGCGTCCACCAGAGATTGCACAAGGGAATGGTCCTTCGACAGGCGGATGAGCGGGCCGTCTTCGTCCGAGCGCCACAGATAGATGCGGCTATCGCCCACGTTGCCGAGGTATGCCTCTTCGTCCACCACCAGGGCGAAGGCGAGGGTGCATCCCATCTGATTGCCGCGGCGGCTGCCCTCGGCCACGATGCGGTCGTTGATGTCTTTGACCGTGTGCAGCACCCAGGCGCGGATTTCGGCGGGTGATGGCTTGTTGCCCGCTGCGAATAGCTCCCTGGCTGCGTCGGTCAGGCTGCGAATCGCGATGTCGCTGGCGACCTGGCCGGCTTCCACGCCCCCCATGCCATCGGCCACGGCCAGCAGGATGGGCCTGTGGCGGTGTTTGGCGCCGGGCGTAATCTCGATGGCGCACAGGCTGTCCTCGTTTTCGGCGCGCATCATGCCGGTGCTGGTGGCGTGGCCAAGTTCGGCCTGCAGGCCGCTGCCGTGGTGGTCGTCAGCCGCCTTGATCCGGCGCAGCCCGCTCAGCAACATCGCCGAGCTGATCCGCTCGTGAGGATCGGCGGCGCGCTGCATGGCATAGCGCACGTGCGACTGTGCTTCAACCAGACGGGTGTGCGCCATCGCCGCGCACAGCGCACGCACATCGGCGTAGGCAGCCTCAGGGTCGTCCTCAAGCAGGATGAGGGTGCCCAGTTTCCTCCAGTGCGCGCCGCTGGCGTTCACGCCGATGTGCCGCAGCACGGCGTCGTCGTCGGTCAGGCCGAGCGCCACGCCGCTCCGGTGCAGCGCGTCCAGTCCCTCCACCAGCTGCTCCAACCACGTTTCCCATTGCCGCTTGGATTGCTGGTTAAGCCAGGCGACGCTCATCAAGTCTGGCGCTACCACTTCGGGGACGTAGTAGCGAACGACGCGGTCGAACCAGTCCATGCTGAACATGGGCAGCAAGCGAGCCACGCAAGGCGGCGCCTTGCGCTCGGACTGCTTGCTCAGGGTGATCGCGCCGGCCAGGTCGAGAGGAGCCAGGCCTTCGTGCAATAAAAAGAGGCGCGTTGAGCCATCCTGGATGACGGCTTCGTATGTGCGTGACCGGCTGTGGGGGGGAGTGGCTTCGTCCAGGCCAGTGATGATGTAGGACGTGTTGCTCGACGCATCGGTCACATATTCGCCGATTGGCAGCGGATCGGAGGCCGTGGAGAGCGTTGAGGTGGAAAGAGCCATTGAGGATGCACTACACCCTTAATTTTGCAACAGGAACTGGAAGACGACCTGCTGCGATTTACCCAGGGCGATGGTCGCTCCAGAACGCAGGCGGTTGTGGCGCGAGCGCCGGCCATCCACGAACATGTACTCGCCTTTCATCAGGCGCACCTCCCACATCCCATCGGGCGCGCGAAGGAACTCGACGTGGTCCTCGACCAGGTCTGGCACCGATTTGCCGGTCAGGCGATACCAGGATGTGCGTCCCAGCCGGAGCGGCTCGCTCAGGGGGAAGCGCTTGTTGCCGATCACGAGCTGAGCAGCCGGCGGTTTGGGCGGGCGACGGCGCGAAAACAACCCCAGCAAGCCGACCAATCCGCTAATCCCGATTGACGCGAAGGCGAAGGCGTCCGCGACGCCCCACAATGGCGATGGCACAATCATCGGCTGGGTGACCTGCCAAAGATATTGGCCACGAATGAACGCTGTGGGCCGAAGGCGACCGCAGCCAGCGCGCCCTGCGCGCCCCGCTCTTTTGCCATGGCCAGCAAGCGCTGCACAGCGCCCTGGGGGGAGTTGGAGTACAGGGCGAGCGCGATGTCGTATTCGTCCAGTTTCTCACTCACCGCCGATGTGCAGAGCAGCAGGCTGTCTTCTGGTTCCAGCTTGCGTTGGGCGGTGGGCTCGAGCCGGATGGTATCTATCCGGCCGCTGGCGCGAGTGTGGTAACAACGGATCGCGCCGACGTTGATGCCATACCACTGGTCGCCGATGACGGTGGAGACGATCATTGGTGCGCGGGCCGACGCGCTGGGGCCCTTTGATGATCCCCTCGGCGGGCGCGCAGCCCGGTCGAGCGTGGCGCGCAGGGCGATGAGTCGCTCCACATCGGGCGGCACCTCGTCATAAGCCTTGATGACCCGCTCTATTAAATGCTGGCTGGCCGACGGATCGCCGCTCGCGTCGGCGATGGCCATCAGCAAGCCGCGAGGTGAACTCAGCGCAGCGTGCACATCGGCGTGCGCGCCGGGTGGATAAACGGCAGCGTTGATGGCGCTGCCGAAGGCGCCCCAGGCTGGCCCGCTGCCGGCGCGCAGCCGGACGCGAAACTGGTCGAACGTTCGTCTGCTAAACACGGGGGTGAGTTTAACTCGGTCTGATGAGAGGTTCAATCGGTTTACGCGCTTTACAGGAATAGCTCTTCGCTCGCTCCGCGCGCGTCCAGCTCGAACTCGATCTCCTGGATGGGCGGCTTGCTGTACATCCAGTGCACGCCGTAGCGGGCAGCTGCGCCGATGCGCGCGAAAACCGCTTCGTCGAGGTAACCTCCCTCCACGCAGGCGGTATACAGGTTGACGCTGGTGGCGTCTTCCCACTTTACGCCTAACGCGCTCAGGGTAGCGTGGATGGACGCCATGACGAACGCGGCCTTTTCGCGCATGGCATCCGGCGTGGTCTCGCCGACGCGCACGATGGATTCACGGGCCGGTGGGCCATCCTTAACTTCGCCGACGCCGGAGATAATGAAAGCCTTGCGATCGTCGGCGCGGGAGCGCGGCGCGGTGTAGGTAAAGGCGAAGAGGCCTGGCTCCGCCGGCGCGATGGCGGCCGGCAGGGGAGCGACGTTGGTGCGCGTCACCGTCGCGCGCTCACCTTGTCGCAGCCCGTACCGGTCGAGCAGCGCGATGTAGGTCTTGTTGAAAGCAGCGAACCCCTCAAACGTGAGCGGTTGCGGCACGCGCACTTCGGCGCCGCACAGCGCGGCCATTGGCCGACCGATGCCCTCCAGGTGCTGCCGAATGGCATCGAAAGCCTGCGCTACAGGGACGACGTTCCGAAAAGTTGCGTGCACGAGCATGTAGCCCTCGTCGGCAACCGCGCCGCGGCAGTATGCGCCGCTGCCTTCCAGGTAGGAGAAGTTCCCTTCGAGTCTGTGATTCATGCGTGGAATGAGAGTGGTAGTTGCGAATTTATGGATGCGTGGAGGTTTATTTTGCGCGCGATTCCCGGATCGGCAACTGGTTTTGCAACAAGTCGGCGATGTCCACCGGCTGGCCGGATGCAATGCTCTTGTTGGCGCCGATGCCGATGAGGATGCTCATGGCGCCGGCGCGCGAGTCGGCCATGTGACCCAACGGGTCGGGCAGGTCTTGGCCGCCGAACAGCCGCTCCAGGAGCAACGGATCGCCGCCGCCGTGCCCGCCCTGGGCTGGTGCTGCTTCGCGCACGGTCAGGTTGCCGCGCGCGTCGAACAGCCGGATCTGCCCCGGCTTTGCGGTCGCCAGCGGCCCGCTCTCGAATTCTTCCAGCTCCATTCGACCGGCTGTGCCAGTGAAGCTGACGCGCCAGCCTTCGTAGGGCGCGTAGGCCACCAGCGAATACGCCAGCTGCGCGCCGCCGGCGTAGCGCACGCTCACGCTCATCGTGTCGTAGATGTCAATCTCTTCGCTGAACACGCATCGGTCGCGGAAGTAACGGTCGTGCTGCTCGGCGTCGAAGTAAAGCGCCTTCATAGCCGGGTCGCTGGCGTAGTCCACGAAGAATTCGCAGGTCTGCGCATGTACACACGCGCTGCATCGCTCGCCGCGTTCGGCCCGCGTTGGGCCGTAAAAGTGGCGCGACCCGAAGCCGAACACGCGCTCCGGCTCGTCATCCAACCACCAGTTGACCAGGTCGAAATGATGCGTGCTCTTGTGCACCAGGAGGCCGCCGCTGTTTTCCATGCGGCGATGCCAGCGGCGGAAGTAGTCGGCGCCGTGCCGGCGATCCAGCATCCACTCGAAGTCCACGTTCAACACTCGCCCGATTGCGCCGGCTCGGATGATCTGTTTGGCCAGCGTGACGCAGGGCATGAAGCGGTAGTTGAAGGTGACGACGACCTTTTTGCCGCTGCGCCGCTCGGCTTCCAGGATGGCGCGGCACCTGGCGTCGTCAATCGTCATCGGCTTCTCGGTGATGGCGTCGCAGCCGGCCGCCAGCGCGCGGATGATGTAGTCGTGGTGGTAGCGATCCACCGTGGTCACGATCACGCAGTCGGGCCGGCTCTGGCGCAGCATGGCATCAAAATCATCGAAGACCGGCGGGTGACCGGCGCGCGCGCTCAGCAGGCGGGCGCGGTGGGGGTTGACGTCGAACACGCCGACGATGCGCGCCGTATTCGGGAAGCGTTGGACGATGGGCAGCGCATACATGCCGATGGCGCGACTGCTCGCGCCGGCGAAGGCATAGGATTTCACCATGGCGGGCTAAAAGTTAACATCGGCAGGGGACTGCGGCAAACCCGGCGCGCATTGCCCGGCAAGTGTCGCGCCGCGCGGTCAATTCGGCAGGATGGGCCGCCAGGCAGCAAACTCGCGCACGAACCTGACCACCTCGCGGGTCACGACCGACAAGATGTGCTCGCCCTTCTCTGCCGTCGCCAGCTCAGGATGGCCCAGCGCGCCGGTCTGGGTGATTTGATCGAACGAGCGACCGACCATCACGCGGCCTGGGCGGCTGGCATCCGGCGTCCAGAACTCGGATGGGTAGGTGTAGTGCGCGCCGCGCGCCAGGTCCAGGTGCACCAACGT
>Ga0308417_1001137_pt1 | contig 18556 bp, 14 predicted proteins | sample HotsprSampleOS65_FD_203528 | JGI IMG/M metagenome (GOLD analysis project Ga0308417, IMG submission 203528) | Hot spring phototrophic mat microbial communities from Octopus Spring, Yellowstone National Park, Wyoming, United States - 20090730_OS65 ... | reverse complement strand
TATCCGGGCCTGGATGTTGCGGGCCTGGGAAGACAAACTTGATCGGCAGGCCGCTATCGCGCAGCAGTTGGGCGGCACGAATCAGGGTAAAGGGGTCAAACCAGTCCCAGATACCACCTCCCCACAGCGCCAGGATGTCAGTTTGAGACACGCCGGGCCAGACGCCGCGTATCACGGGGCGAACGGGCTGCGGCGGCGCATCAGGGATGCCATAGGGAACCAGGTCGACCATGTGTCGAAAAGTTGGGTCAACGCGATAATTGGCTGCATTGATGCGACCGGCAGCATCCAGGCAACCCAGCCACCAGTCGCGCTGGCGCTCTGTGGCGCAGATGAAGAAGTCGCCGCGCCCCAGCACATACTGATTAGTGTTGCGGTGCCACGTGTCAACGTCAAATTCGAGCTGGTTGGCCTGGATTGCCAGTTGTTCGAGGATGTCCAGGTCGTAGCCATCGACGATGACAGGCAGGCTTTGGGGCAATGCGGGGCTGAGGTTGCACAGCATGCCAGAGTAGCACAGCACGGCGTCGGCTGCCCGCAGCTCGCCGGCCAACTGTTGCATGTGTCCGCGCTCGTATGTGACCAGGCGCACACCAGATTCTGATATCCGGCTGGGAGAGGGGGCTGCCAGGGTCACATCAATCTCCGGTGAGGCAGCCAGGGCCTTTCCAATCTCAAAATACCGAATCCCCACCCCGGCCATGCGCTCACCAATCAAATCGTGACTGACAATCAGCAGCCTGGACATGGGTTATCGCGCAGCCTGGACGAATGCCAGCTCGGGGCTTTCTGCGCTGTCATCGCCGGCGGAGTGACGCCACTCCCCTTCCAACGCGATCAGCCCGTAGCGCTCCCGCGTGCCGCCCGGCAGCACCGTAAAGCGCGCGCATTCGTTCCAGTAATCGTAGCGGTGTGTGTCGTCCCAGTCGTAGATGGCGGCGTCGATCAGGTAGTCGCCCGGCAGAAACGGCAGCCGGTCGATGACGTAGTCCACAAAGCCGCGTCCTTCGATGTAGGGAATTTTGTATGGCTGCATGGTGTTGTTTGGCCCGGCGATGCGGATGCGTTGATCGGCGCGATAGAAGGCCACGCCAATCAATGGCTGCTCCACACGTTCGCCGGCGAAATAGCGCAGCCGCACCGTCAGCCGGGCGTTGGTGTGAGTGAAACGTGTCGGCCGGCCATCCGCGTCAATCAACTCCACCCGCTCGATGCGCGCCTCGCCGCTGCCCAGCCGCTTCTGTTGGTCCTCCAGGGCTTGTTCGGCCGACGTCGGCGCCCTGGCCGCTTGCTTCTCCGCCATCTTGATCAGGGTGTCTTCGTAATATGCCGCACTGACAGCAGACACGTCGCCGGCTGCCTGCACCTGCCCGCGCTCCAGCCAGATCGCCCGTTTGCATGTTTGCAGCACCGCCTCCATGCTGTGCGAGACAAACAAAATAGTGATCCCGCGCTTGCGCAACCCCTGAATGCGCTCCTGGCTCTTTTGCTGAAAGCCCTGGTCGCCGACTGCGAACACCTCATCGAGCAGCAGTATCTCCGGGTCGAGATGCGCGGCGGCGGAAAATGCCAGCCGCAGATACATGCCGCTGGAGTAGTCTTTCACCGGCACGTCGATAAAGTCCTCGATCTCGGCGAACTCGATGATCTCGTCGATCTTGCGGGCAATCTCGCGCCGCGTCAGCCCCATCACCGCGCCGTTGAGCGAGATGTTGTCGCGGCCGCTCAGGTCGGGGTGAAAGCCGGCTCCCAGTTCCAGCAGCGCGGTCACCCGGCCGTTCACGGTGATCTTGCCGCGCGTCGGCTGGATGATGCGGCTGATCAGTTTCAGCGTGGTGCTCTTGCCCGCCCCGTTGCGACCGATCAGCCCCACGTGGTCGCCGGCCTCGATGTGAAACGACACATCCCGCAAGGCCCAGAATTCTTGCGTGGCGTGGTTGTGATTCCGGCGCAGCGCGCGCACAAACATCTCCTGGAATGAGCGCGGTCGGTCGCGCTGCAGCCGGAAGACTTTGGAAACCTGAGAGAACTCGATTGCTGTCGTCATCGCTCCACGATGCGCCCATTGGTTTGTCTGGCCGCCCGTTTCAACGCCCGCATCAGGCGCATGAAGCGGCCTTGTTCATAGGCGCTCACCAGAGATTCAGCGCGTTGGGCGCGTTGTTCCAGCGTCCGCAGCCGGCTTTGCGCTTCAGCCAGTTGCTGCCTGTACTGCTCGGCCTCGGCGCGCGACTGCTGCGCCTGCGCCTCATACGCCTGAACCAGGGCGTCGCGCTGGCGCAGGGCATCAATGTACATGCCGGCCAGCTCCGACTGATTCGCATGCAGCGCGTACACCCACTCGCCGACCGGCTTGCCGGCGATCTGGGCTTCTCCGCTGAACCGATACAGATCGTTGCAGCTGGCGCACATGGGGAAGATCGCGCCCCGCCCGCGCAGCCCTTCCTTGTATCGAACGATCTCTTCCAGCGGGTCGGTCAGCAGGTTGCCAATCCTGCCCACGCCATCCAGGTCGTGGCAACAGGCCAGCGCCTCGCCCGTCCAGGCCACGAACAGGGTGTAGTCGAAGATGTCACATCGCTTGATGGAGGCCGGCGGGATCGGCGTGTCGCAGATGCCGTCCCCTTTCAAATGTCCGCCCCGGTTGTGGCACAGCGAGAACGAGATTTTTTCTACGCCCATGTCGTTCAAATAGCGCCGGATGTCGTTCAGTTTGCCGCGCGTCTGCCTGGTCACGCTGACGTTGGCGACGACGTTCATTCTGCCTTTGGCGCGCTGCACCAGATCTGCCAGATATTTGTCCGCGCGCTCAAAACTCAGCCCGCCCATCATCAGTTCATACGTGGCGGCGTCCGCTCCATTGAAGCTGACGATCATGGTGCCCAGGCCGGCCTCGATCAACTTCTCGATGTTTTTCGGCGTCAGCGCCGAAACATTGGTGGTAATAAGCGTGGGAATCTTGCCCTTGAAGTACTCGATGAAGCGGGGCAGATTCGGGTTCAACGTCGGCTCGCCCATGCCCGCAAAGTCGATCGCCTGGGTCTTGCCATAGGCCAGCACCTTGTCGGCGACGACTTGAAAAGTGTCCCATGTCATCTTCCCTTTCGGGCGGGTGATGGTTTCATGCGGGCAGTGCAGACACCGCGTGTTGCATTCGTTTGTCGCTTCGATCTCTACCGTATTCAAACCAGACCTCCCATCCAATACGCCCGTCGAACCGGCGCATTGTACCGGCTCACCCGGCCAATGCCCCAGCCTGCTTCAAATAATCGGCCAGCGCCTCATGCCAGTCGCGCATCTGATCGACGCCCAGCGCCTGCAACCCGGCGTTGCGCAGCACGGAGTAAGGGGGGCGGCGCGCCGGCAGATTGATCTCCTCGCTGGTGATGGCCGCCGGCTCCACCCGGATGCCGGCCAGACGGAAAATCTCGCGCGTGAACTCGTGCCACGAACACTGGCCGTCGCTGGTGGCGTGATAAGTGCCCCACCGGCCAGTCTCGATCAAACGCGCAATTTGTTGCGCCAGATCATGCGTGTAAGTGGGCGTGCAAATCTGATCGTGAACCACGCGCACCGGTTTGCCAGTCTGCTCGCTCTCGCGGCCCAGCCGCAGCATGGTGTTGACGAAATTGCCGCCTTTGCCCATCGACCCGGCCAGTCCGTACAGCCCGCACGTGCGAATGATGTAGTGCTTGCGCCAGGCTGAACGAATCAGCAATTCCCCGGCCAGCTTGCTCGCCCCATACGCGCTCAACGGGTTGGGCAAGTCGCTTTCCACATACGGCGCGCGCTTCGCCCCGTCGAACACATAGTCGGTGCTGACATACAGCAGGGCGATATCCGCTTCCCGACAGATCAGCGCCATCTGCTGCGCCGCCCATGCGTTCACGTGCAGCGCCAGCCTGGCGTCGCGCTCGATGTCGTCCACGCGATGAAACGCGGCCGTGTTCAGAATCAGGTCGGGCCGGAACGATGCCACAGCCGCCTGCACCTGATCGGGGTCCCCCACATCGAGTTCCACATACCGCGAGCCGGCGTCGCTCTGGCCGGTGGCGCCTGGCTGGACGGCCAGCATGACATCATGACCGGCAAGCGCCCCGACCAGGTCGCTGCCCAACTGTCCATTTGCGCCGATGAGGATGATCTTCACGTCATCACCAGTTGCTTTGTCAGGAAGTTTTTATAATGCCAGCCAATGCGTCAGCGCGCCGGGTCTGCCAGGAACGCCCTTGCGTTCACATCGATGCTCAGCGCGGTCGCGGTCAGCTTTGCGCTGGCCGGCTGCCAGGCCGAGCCGGAGCCTATTATCATCGAAACGCCGGCGGTCACGCTCACGCCCTACGCGACGCCGGAGCCGACTGCCCGTCCTTTGCCCACCGCTCGCCCTTCGCCCACGCCCAGACTGCCTGCGCCAACCGCTCGCGCTGCGCGGATCAACATCAACACCGCCGGCCCGCGCCTGCTCGAATCGCTGCCGCGCATTGGCCCTGCCACGGCCCAACGCATCATCGAATATCGCCAGGCGCACGGCCCCTTCGCTGCCATCGAGGACATCCAGAACGTGCCCGGCATCGGCCCGGCCACCTTCGACGCCATCAAAGAACACATCACAATTGACGATTGACGATTGACGATTGACGATTGACGATTGCCACCCGCGGCATATTGCACCCTGTTGGGGCGCATTCATGAGAGGGGGGAAGTATCTACGCGTGAATGCGTTGACATCAGCCTGACCGCGCATATAATCCCGAACGGTTGACAACTGAATATCGTGTTGAGGTGACCCGACAGCCCGGATGCTAGGGCGCAAAGGTGGAAGCTGGTGGGGCATGTGTTATCACAAGCCGAGTCCAGCGCTGTGCCGCAACTGTAATCATCAGCGCGGCAGCCATCAGAAGCCGGTTATCAAACCTTTTGGTCTGACGACTGACGACTGACGACTGACGACTGAAGAAAGCCAGGACGCCTGCCTCAACTGCGCGGCGGAATGCCGCGCCAGTTTCTATCCTTCTCGTGATCAAGGAGGTGAAACGTGATTCGCGCACCGTAGCTGACAGGTAGTGCGCGCGGAGGTGATCGGCGCCGGTCTGGCGCTCTCTTCCAAACGCAGGACAGGCCATCATAACCGGCTTGTCCATCACGGTCGAATCGTGTTTACGCCCGATTTTCTGACGCAGAAGGTCGGGCTTTTTGCTTTTTCGCACACCGACTGGTGAGCGATTCGCTCTCTCGCTCGCGCAGCCGCAAGGCTGGTACGTTCGATGAACAACAAACATCTCTTTCTGCCGATGGGAAGTGTCACTGGTGTCGGCAGCCTGCCGATGACCGATGCCGACGACGCAGTCGCATTTGTGGAAGTTTGCTGCCCGCGCGTGCCGTTCTGGCCGCAGTTGCCACAGCGCGCATCTTCCGAAGGCATGATCGAGCAGGCATTGCTTCTATTCGGCGATCTGCTGCAACGCGGCGCGCAGACTCCAGGCTACGATGTTCTGCCCGGCGCAGAGTCTGAACTGGCGCGCCGGCTGGACGACTCGCCGGCCGAACTGGACACTACCCGCGCCGCCGGCTTCTTCGCTTTCGAGCGCGCTCTATACGCCGGCGCATTCCCTCAGGCTTTGGCGCTGAAGGGCCAGATCGTCGGTCCGGTGACGCTTGCCACCCAGTTGCGAATCCAGGGCCGGCCTTTGATGGATGCGCATGGGCAGGACGTCACCGGCGGCATCGATCTGTTTCGCGCTGTGGCTTGGTATGTCACTCGCCTGGCGCTCTGGCAGATTGAACGTCTGCAACGCTGGTCCCGCCCTGTCATTCTGATGCTCGACGAGCCGTGTCTGTTTCTGGCAGCCTTTCGCCTGTCACCCGTCGCCCGGCACGTCCTCCCCGTTCTCAAGGAGTCGCTTACGATGATTCGCGCTGCCGGCGCCATCGCCGGCCTGCACTGTTGCGCCCGCTTGCCGACAGCTCTTGTATACCGGGCGCATCCCGATCTGGTCTCGTTCGATGCGCATCAGGGGTTGGAGGAGTTTGTCACCAATCCGGATATGCAGGCATTCGTGCGAGCCGGCGGTTTGGTGGCTTTTGGACTGGTCCCGACCGCGTCCGATCTGAGCCAGTTTCACCCGCTCGCGTTGTTATCGCGCTGGTTGGAATCGGCCCTGGTTGATGGCAACATTGCCGACCTGGCAGAGCGTTCGCTTTTCACAGCCACGTGTGGGCTGGGTCTTGTGAGCGAACGCGCCATGCGCCAGTCGTTCCAACTGGCGGGGCAGATATCGGCAGGTGTAACTGCATTGCTGGAACGCGCGTCCCGACAGGCCCCGGACTTGCCGGCGCGTGATGTGCCGCCCCTCGCAGCCCGCGCCCAAGTGCCCCATTCGTACACATCCTTCCCCCTGTGGAGGAAGAAACATGATTAGTCAAATCTCAACCCATCCAGACTGCCCGTCCACTCGTTTTGATAGTGTCGCGCGTAGCCGCTACCGCCCTGCGGCCCTCTACGCGCCGCTCGTGCTTGCCGGCCTGATTGCTGTTCTGGCGCTGCTGGTTTTGGCAGGGCCGGTGTCGGCTGCCCAGCAGCCCCGCTCCGCCTCAGCCCCCTTGTCGCCGGCATCACCACAGGCGCCCAATCGCGCCGGCCTGGTGGTGCTGCACGCGAACGACGTCAGCGTCACCCGCTGCGTCGAATTCATCAGCCCGACCATCAGCGGGCTGCAATTGCTGGATCTGTCCGGGCTGCAATACACCGACCTCGGCGGGTTCGTCACCTCGATTGATAATGAGGCCTGCACCTGGGGTGGCCCCGGCTGCTGGTGGTGGTCCTATTGGTTGTCCGATGCCGGTGACGGCGCCTGGGCCTTCTCCCCTGTCGGGGCCGGTTCGCGCACAGTGCACCCCGGAGCGGTCGATGGCTGGCAGGCCCAGCCCGACGGCACGTTCAATCCGCCGGCGCGCTTACCCGCATTGACGTTCGCCGATATCTGTCCGCAGGCGCCGGCAACCGCCGCGCTTACGGTCACCAAGACGGTTACGCCGGTCGTGGCGCAGAGCGCACTGGTCGGTGATGTCATCACATTCACTGTTGTCGTCAGCAATGCAGGCCCCGATGCTGCCACAGGCGTGTCTATTAGCGACACGCTGCCGGTGTGCTTGAGCGATGTGATCTCGAACACGTCTCAGGGTCTCTACGATTACATGGCCGGCCTCTGGCAGGTGGGCAGCCTCAATGCCGGCGAAAGTGCGACGTTGTCCCTGCGGGCCAGACTCAACGAATGCGCTGCTGGAACGACCGTCGTGAACACGGCCCGGCTGAGCGCATCCGCGCCTGCCGACACGACACCCGCCAACAACCAGGCCAGCGCGTCGATCATTGTGTCCACAACGACGCCCATCCGCACCGCCATCCAGACCGCGCTGGACTGGTTGCGCGCGCAGCAGAAGGATGATGGCAGCTATGCTGGCTTTGGCGGCAATGTCGGATCGACCCTCGACACCATTCTGGCCGTCGCAGCAACGAATGGAGACGCACTGGCGTGGCGAAGCGCGCGCGGCAATTCGTTGATCGACTCGCTGCGCGGCAATGCGGCTGGTTTTGCTGCGAGAAATGCAGCATCAGCCGGCAAACTGGCGCTGGGTATTGCAGCCGCCAATCTCGATCCGCGCGACTTCGATGGCCTCGATCTGGTGATCAGTGTCACGCAGTATTACAGCCCGGCCACCGGCGCGTATGGTTTCACCAACTGGGATCAGGCCCTCGCCATACTCGGGCTGGTTGCGGCTGGGGAAAGTGTGCCAGAGGACGCATTGTCCACACTCGAATCGCGCATCGGCGCTGATGGGAGCTGGGGATGGGCGCCCGGCCCAATGAGCTTTGCCAAAGTGGACAGCACAGGCCTCGTCTTGCAGGCACTCATAGCAGGAGGCCGACCGATCACTGCTTCTTCCATCGTCAGTGGCGTCGCCTTTCTGCAATCAGTGCAGAAGTCCGACGGCGGATTTGCCAGCGGCGACCCATGGGACGGTGGCAACGGCAATGCCAACTCCACTGCGTTTGCCATCCAGGGTCTTCTGGCTGCCGGCGAGGACCCGCTTTCGCCAGCCTGGACGAAAGGCGTGACGAATCCGGTGGACTTCATTCTGAGTCTTCAACTGCCCGATGGCAGCATTGCCTACACCGCGGCAGTCTCGGAATCACGTTTGATGGCAACGCAGCAAAGCCTGCCTGCGCTGGCCGGCCGGACCTTCCCACTGGCCAGCCGGGCCGTGGCGTTGCGCAAGGCGTTGGATTGGACTGTCGCCCAGCAGAACCCGAATGGCAGCTTTACCGGCTTCAACCCGGGCGCGACGATCGATGCCATGCTTGCCCTTCGCGCGGGCGGGCGCGATCCACAATCTGTCATCAGCATCAGCGGCACGCCCCCCCTGAGTTACCTGCTTACCGTTGTGCCTGCCTACCCGGCCGGCTCAGCAGCGGCTGCCGGCAAGCTGCTTGGAGGGGTGATTGCTGCCGGAGGCGATCCCACCGATTTCGGCGGCCTGAACCTGGCAATCAGTGTGACGAATTACTACAGCCCAGCTATCGGGCAGTATGGTTCGAGCGTGTGGGATCAGGCCTGGTCGATCATCGGGCTGATCGCGGCCCAGGAGTCTGTGCCGACGGCGGCTGTGCAACGGCTGGCTGACATTCGCGCGCCGGGTGGCGGCTGGGGCTTTAGTCCATTCGGCCCATTTGGTGCCGACCCGGACAGCACCGGTTTGGCGCTGATGGCGCTCTCGGCTGTCGGCGAGCCGGTCACCGCCACTGCCGTGAGCGAAGGTCTCGCCTACTTGCGGAGCGCGCAGAACGCTGATGGCGGGTTCCCCGGCTTCATGGGCGATACCAGCGCCAACTCGACCGGTTTGGCAGTACAGGGCTTGGTCGCCTATGGCCTCAATCCCCTGGCGCTCGATTGGACCACCACCCAGCCTGCGCCTTCCTGTCTGACGTTGCGAACAGCCATCGGCGCCCTGTTCGGCCTGCAAAGTCCTCTGGGCGGGTTTGCCGGCTTCTCTGGCCCCAACGACCCCGGCGCCACGTACCAGGCCGTTCCTGGCCTGGCGTTTCAGCCCTTCCCGTTGCGCGCGCCGGCCCCGCCGGTCGCCGGCTTCTTCGGCGCACCGCTGACGATTACGGTGGGCAGCAGCGTGGTTTTCACCAACACATCGACCGGCACCCTGTTCAGTGATTGGGATCTGGGTGACAGCGCGTTCAGCGCGTTGTCCAGTCCAACGCATACCTATACCCGTCCGGGCGTCTATACCGTCACTCTGACGGTCAGAGGGCCTGGTGGAAGCGACACACTCTCTCGCAGTGCTTACGTTCATGTGTTCGGTTACTTCTACATGCCGGTGATCCGTCGCGGATCGTAGTCCCCCCTCTCTTGTCTGAATGGAGGCGGCGACTGGGGATTTGTGTCTCCCCTCGTTGCCGCCTCCAACGAGCACTGGCCTATGCAACAACACAAGTTTCCGGCGCTTCTCTGGAGTCTTATTGCGCTATTCACGGCGCTCTTGGTGACGGGCGGCATGATGCCGGTCTGGGTGGTGAGCGCCCAGAACCCGTATCCGCATCATGCCGGCCTGGTTATTCGCTTCGGGGATGGCAGCGTCTACACGCGCTGCGTCGATCTCGGTGAAGATGGGCAGGCAACTGGCGAGGAGGTCCTGCGCGCCGCAGGCGACCTGACCATCGTGGCCGACTATAGCTATGGGCTGGGCGCGGCTGTGTGCAAGATCAACCATGAGGGCTGTAACTTCCCGGCAGAACACTGTTTTTGCAAGTGCATGATGTCAAACCCGGATGAGCCGTGCGTCTACTGGTCGTATTGGCACTGGATCGATGGACAGTGGCAGTACTCGCAGCTTGGGGCAAGCAGTTACACGGTGCGCGCTGGCGCCGTGGAAGGCTGGCAATGGGGCGCAGGAACGACGATGTCGGCCATGCAACCGCCGGCCATTCCCTTTGACGCCATTTGTGTGCCGCCCACTGTCACACCAACGCCGACATCCACCCGGACACCGACTTCGACACCGACACCGACGCCGACGCCGACGCCGACGCCGATGCCAACGCCGGCGCCGACATCCACTCCTGCGCCGGCTCCGACGGCTGCATCTGCTCCGCCGGGGCAAACCCCGTTGCCGTCGCAGACCTTTCCACCCACTGCGATACCATCCCAGACGGATACGCCAGCACCGGGCGCCACGGGTGGGGCGCTACCAACAGAGATGCCTAACACATCGCCGTCACCGACACCGTTTTCTCCTGCTGCGACAGCTACTTCATCGCCGGCTGACAGAAGCCCTTCTGCGCAACTGGCAACGCCCTCACCTGCTCCGGCGAGCGAAATCGCCGAGGCCGCTGACGCAAAATCGCCGGCAACGGTTCTGATGATGCCCATAGTCTTTGCAGCCGGCCAGCCTGCGCCAGCAGCCCCTGCGCGTTCGGATGTGACTGCTGCAACCGTTGGGCCGACGCCTGCTTCGGAAGTCGAAGCAACTGACACCGTGGCAAATGACATGCCGCAGCAGGCTATGCCAACCCGGACAGTCACGATCGTGGACAACAGAGTGGCGACGGAGCCGGCCATTGCGCGTGTTGCTCCCAGCGCCACGCCCACAGCACTTGCAACCGCCGCGCAGCCTCCGTTGAACTCCGCTGGCAACACGGTCGCCTACGTGGTGTTTGGCGGCTTGATTGCCGCATTGGGCGTTGCCTGGCTGGTCATCACGCGGAGAGGGCGCGCATGAGGCAAGTCCGGGCTTCTGCCTTGAGCGCCGGCATGTATGCCGCCGCCTCTGTGATCGGGGCGATTGCCTTTCTGTATCCCTTCTGGCTGACCGAGGTTCAGCCGACGGCGTTCATGGGCATGGCGCATGCTAACGACGCCCCCTTGATGACGACGATCCTGGTCGGCGCATGCCTGGCTGCCATGATTGTCGAGGCGCAGGGCCAGGCCATGAGCGCCAAGCTTATCGCCTTGCTGGGCGTGCTGATCGCAATCAACTCCGTGCTGCGATTCATCGAGACAGCGTTGCCAGGTCCCGGCGGCTTCACGCCCATTTTCTTCCTGATCATCCTCACCGGCTACGTGTTCGGCGCGCGATTCGGTTACTTGATGGGCGCGCTGACCCTGCTCGTGTCAGCGCTGATCACTGGCGGTGTGGGACCCTGGCTGCCCTACCAGATGTTCACCGCCGGTTGGATGGGCATGAGCGCCGGCTGGCTGGGCCATTTGCGAGTTCAGATTTCGGATGTTGGATTGCCGGGGCTGCCCGCCTCAGATCAGTCCACAATCCAGAATCGAGCATCCAGGATCGAGCTGCTTGTCCTCGTGGGCTTTGGCCTGATGTGGGGCTTTCTGTATGGCGCGATTATGAACGTCTGGTTCTGGCCATTTGCCGTGGGGCCGGCTCAACAGTACTGGACGCCCGGTGTCGGCGCGCTGGAAACACTGCAGCGCTACGCCGCCTTCTACGTAGCCACGTCGCTCGCGTGGGACGTCTTTGGCGCCGGCGGCACTGTGATGTTGATGGTGTTGTTCGGCGCGCCCACGCTTCGGGCGCTGAGACGGTTCCAGCGTCGCTTTGCGTTCAACTACCGCCCGCATGGAGGCAGCGAGGCGCATCCAGACGCGCGCGCTGAAGGCTTGACTCATGTCGCGCGATAACCAGACACTTCATTCGCTCGCCTGGCTGAGTTGGGTCAGCGCAACCCTGGTCGCCTTATCCGCGACGCGAAATCCATTCTATCTGTTGCTCATCCTGTTGTGCGTTGCGGTGGTGTCGGCGTCTGCGCTCAATATTGCTTCGGCGCAGCAAGACCAGACTTCGAGCGGCCTGCAACCCATCCGGCTGTCGCCGCTCCGCTTTGGCCTGCTGGTGACGCCGCTTGGCGCGCTTTTCAATGCGCTGATGGTGCGCGCCGGCGACACGACGGTTCTGTCCATTCCATCGGCCTGGCCGATTGTGGGTGGCGCAGCCATCACGCTGGAGGCGCTGGTCTTCGGCGCGCTGAATGGCGTGATGATCACCGGCTTCTTCGCCGCGTTCGCTGTCCTGAATACTGTCGTGCCGGCGCGCGCGCTGGTGCGGCGTGTGCCGCGCGCGTTCTACTCGGCCGCCGTAGTCACGTCCATTGCGCTCACCTACATCCCGTTTACGCTGCGCCAGTTCGAGCAGGTGCGCGAAGCCCAGGCCGTTCGCGGCCATGAGATGCGCAGACTGCGCGACTGGTTGCCGCTCTTTATGCCGCTCCTGGTGGGCGGCATGGAGCGCGCGCTGCAACTGGCCGAGTCGATGGCGGCGCGCGGATTCGCCAGCGCGGATGCCGAGACCCTGGGAGCGACAGATCAGGCAGCGGTGTTGACAGGATTGCTGGCGCTGGCGGCCGGCTGGCTGCTCAACACGATGTGGGGCCATCAGGTGGCCGGGCCGCTGATGATGCTGGCCGGGATCGCCATTCTCGCCCTCGCCCTGCGGGCCGTGGGCCGGCGCGCGCCACACACCCCCTATCGGCGCGAGGCCTGGCGCGCGCGCGACTGGGTGACGGTATTGGCGTCGGTCGTGGTTGTCGTCGCCATGTTCGTGCCGTTGCCCGGCCTGAGCCGCGCATCCTTGATCTTCTATCCATATCCGGCGTTGTCTGCGCCGGAACTCGACCTGAGCATCGTGGCGCTGTTGATGTGCCTGCTCGCGCCAGCACTGATGCTGGGGTTGCCGCGTCGCTGAGCACCGATGCGATTATCTCTGGAGCATGGAGGAACATGGAATCACAACCGATCCAACACATACGCTCGCTGGCCTACGGATATGTGCAGGTGTACACCGGCGACGGCAAGGGCAAGACGACGGCTGCGCTGGGCCTCGCCCTGCGCGCCGCCGGGCATGGTCTACGGGTCTACATTGGCCAGTTCATGAAAGGGCAGCCCTACGGCGAATTGAACGCGCTGGCCGGCCATCCTCGCATCAGGATCGAGCAATACGGCGAGCCGCAGTGCATTCACCGCGACGAAGTCACGCGCCATCACATCGCTCTGGCCGAGCAGGGCCTGCGCTGCGCGCGGGCAGCCATGCTGTCGGGTGAGTACGATATCGTTGTGCTGGACGAGATCAATGTGGCGATCTGGTTCGGCCTGCTTGACTCAGACGATGTGCTCTCACTGATCGAACAAAAGCCGGCTCGCGTGGAATTGGTGCTCACCGGCCGGAAAGCGCCGAGGGAGATCATTGAGCGCGCCGATCTCGTGACAGAGATGCGCGAAGTCCGGCACTATTACGCGCGCGGCGTGATGGCCCGCGATGGCATCGAACGTTGAGTGATATGAATGACAACATCATCGAATTGCGCCATGTCACGTTTGCCTGGCCCGGCGCTGCGCGCCCGGCGCTGCGCGATGTCAGCCTGAACGTGCGCGCGGGCAGTTTTGCCCTGGTCGTTGGCGCGTCCGGCGCCGGCAAGTCCACGCTGCTGCGCTGCTTGAACGGCCTGATCCCGCACTTCAGCGGCGGCGAGCTGAACGGCCAGCTTCGCGTCGATGGCCTGAACCCTGCTCTGGCCGCGCCGCGTCAGATGAGCCGGCGCATCGGTTTCGTGTTCCAGGACCCTGAAGCCCAGTTCACCATGGATACCGTCGAGGACGAAATCGCCTTCGCGCTTGAAAACGCGGCGCTGTCCCCGGCAGATATGCGCATGCGTGTGGAAGAGTCGCTCGATCTGCTGGAACTGGCGCCGCTGCGCGAGCGCCGGCTGGTCACGCTCTCGGGCGGCGAACGGCAGCGCGTGGCGATTGCCTCGGCGCTGGCGCTGCGCCCGCGCATCCTGGCGCTTGATGAGCCAACCTCGCAACTTGATCCGAAATCTGCCGAGGATGTGTTGCAGGCATTGGTGCGGCTCAACAGCGATTTGGGCCTGACAATCGTGCTGGTCGAACACCGGTTGGAGCGCGTGCTGCCGTTTGTGGACACCATCATTCATCTGCCAGGCGCAGCCGGAGAAGGCGTCGAAGATGGACCACCCCGGCAGGCGCTCGAACGGATAGTGTGCGTGCCGCCGCTGGTCAGGCTGGCAAAAGCGTTGGGCTGGTCGCCGCTGCCCCTCTCTGTCAAGGAAGGCGTTCAACGCGCCGGCGCGCTGGCCGGCGGCGCGAAGCCCGCGCCGGCCAGGCAGACGGATCGCGCATCCGGCGCAGCCCGCGCGCCTGTGGTGCAGGTGCGAGAGGCTGAAGCCGGCTATGGTGCGACACCCGTCCTGCGCGGCGTCAGCCTCGATCTGCGCGCCGGTGAGATCGCTGTCCTCATGGGGCGCAACGGCTCCGGCAAGACAACGCTGCTCAAGAGCATCGTTGGGCTGATCAAACTGCGGCGCGGCCAGGCGCTGGTGTGCGGCGAACGCACAGCCGGGCGCAGCGTCGCCAGCGTGTGCCGCCAGGCCGGCTATCTGCCCCAGGATCCCAACGCGCTCTTGTTCGCAGACACTGTCGAAGACGAACTACGTGTCACACTCATGAATCATGGCCTGCCGCCCCGCGACGCCGCCATTCACGCCGTTCTCGATCAACTGGGACTGGCGGACAAGGCGCGCGCTTATCCGCGCGATTTGAGCGCCGGGGAGCGGCAACGCGTCGCCCTGGCTGCCATTGCCATCACGCATCCTGCCGCCCTCTTGCTGGATGAGCCGACGCGCGGTCTGGATTACGCGGCGAAAGATGCGCTGGCGCAACTGCTGCGCCAATGGCGCGATGAAGGCATGGCGATCCTTGTTGTCAGTCACGATGTGGAAATGGCCGCGCTGATCGCCGACCGTGTGATGATCATGAGCCAGGGCGAGATCATCGCCGAAGGCAACCCGGCTCGTGTGATGGCCGATTCGCCCCTGTTTGCGCCGCAGATTGCCAGAGTGTTCCCCGGCCGGGGCTGGCTGACCGCCGAGGACGCGCTGCGCGAGCTGACCAGCGCCGGCGCGCGGCCCCTGCGCCAAAACGTTTGATACAGACCAGATTAACAAGGCAAGCTAATGCAACTGACCCCGACGCCCACTGCAGCGGACCCGACGGCCCGCCTACGACAGAACATCGCCGCGCATGGCAGCCGGCTGCGCGTTGCTTTGTTGCATCTTGCGCCGGTCCCCGGCGATCTTGAGCGCAACCGGCGGCTGGTCGAGACAGCGATTGAGACCGCCGCCGGCATGGGCGTCGACTGGATCGTGACGCCGGAGTTGTGCGAGTGTGGATACGCCTTTGCCGATCGCATCGGCGTCGAGTGGATTGCGCCGCAGCCCGATCCATGGATGCGCGACCTGAGCCGGCTGATCGCGCAGCAGCGTGTGACCGTGTTCCTGTCGCGTCCTGAACGCGATCCGCGCGCCGGAAAACTTCACAACACTCTCTTCGTGATTGGCGCTCAGGGCGAAATACTGGGCAGCCACCGCAAGATCAACTCGCTGAAGATTGGGCCAGAGTCATGGTCAAGCCCTGGTGATCGGGCCGATCCCATCGTGGTTGAACCGTGGGGGCGAGTCGGTCTGCTGGTCTGCGCCGATGCATACACACCGCGCATTGCCACAACCCTGCGTGAGCGCGGCGCGCAGTGGCTGGTGTCATCTGCGGCGTGGCACCCGGGGGCTTACGGCCCGAACGGCGAGTGGGAACGTTGCACGGCCGACACCGGCCTGCCGCTCTTCGTCTGCAACCGCACCGGCATGGACGATGCCCTGGACTTCACTGCGTCCGAGAGTGTGGCGGCGCACGATGGGCAACGTCTCTTGTCGTTTTCTTCTGCGCGCCCGGCAGTCCTGCGCATCGAATGGGACACGGCGCCCCAGACGCTGGTCGGTCAGCAGACTTGCATCCTGTAGGGAGGTCATGAACACATGGGTCAACTGGATACCCCCTCCAACGCGCGCCGAAAGGTCGCTTTTGATTTCGCCGCCTTATGGGATGATTGTGTCCGTCAGGATTCGTGTCATTGGTTGAAGGCAGAGGATGATCTGGCGTTTTGGGAGCGTCACGCTTCGGTGTACGATCAACGCACCGGCGGGCCGGGATCGGCGGCGCGCACCGTGCAGCTCATTCGCCGGCACACCCGCCCGAACGACACCATTCTGGATGTTGGCGCAGGCACAGGGAGACTTGCCCTGCCGCTCAGCCACCACGTCCGGGAAGTGACGGCGCTGGACCACTCGCCGCACATGCTCGATGTGCTCAGCCGCAACGCAGCCGCATGGCGCGTCCAGAACATTCGCGCCGTGCAGGCAGACTGGGCCGACTGGCGCGCCTACCCGCATGACATCGTGATCGCCGCCTGGTCCCTCTATCGGCAGCCTCGCCTGTTGGATACCATGCAGAAGCTGGTGGATGCGACCCGTCGCTGGTTGTTCATTGTGACCCGGATCACGAGCTGGCCGCCGCATCGCCTGATTGCCGGGCAGATATGGCCTGAACGATTTGCGAACCAGGTGGATATGCCGGCGCATTTGAGTTTTCTGGGCGCGCTGTGGCAGCTGGGCGCTCATGCAGACCTGCGCATTCTGCAGGAGAGGCGCATGTTTTCCGGCCGCACGCCCACCGATCTGGCCGCCCTGCTTGCCCCGACCGACGCATCCGCAGCGGAGCTGATTTGCTTTGCAGAGCATCTGATGCCGCATTTGCGACGTTCCCAGTGTGGCTTTGTCTATCGCGTGGTCGAGCCGGTGGCAGTCATCCTTTGGCGGGCCGATGAATCTCATCGGCGCATCCCTGCTTCAGACGAATAACCGTTGTTCGTGATCGCTTCTCGATGATGTATCATCCCGCCCAGAAAGGCGGTGAACATCATGAACACATCCGGCAAGATCCCGGTAGCGGTCCTGGGCGCGACCGGCGCGGTCGGCCAGCGGTTCATTCAACTCCTCCAGGATCATCCTTTTTTTGAGATTGCTGCGCTTACCGCTTCGGATCGCAGCGAAGGCAAACGCTACGCCGATGCCGTGCGCTGGATCATTGAGGGCGATGTGCCGCAGTCGGTTCAGGGCATGACGCTGCTGCCCACCGATGCCTCAATCCTGGCGAGCGGAGCGCCGGTCAGCGCGGCCTTCAGCGCCCTGCCCAACGAGGCGGCGCAGGCGGCGGAGCCGGCTTTCGCGCGGGCCGGCGTGCTCGTCTTCTCCAACGCCTCCTTTCATCGCATGCATGCCGATGTCCCCCTGGTCATCCCGGAAGTCAACGCCGACCACCTGGGCTTGCTCAAACACCAGCAACAGGCGCGCGGATGGAGCGGCGGCATTATTTGCAACACCAACTGCACCGTCAGTGGCCCGGCCATGGCGCTGCGGCCGCTCTACGATGCGTTCGGCGTCAGGCGCGTGTTTGCCGTTTCGTTGCAGGCGCAGAGCGGCGCCGGCTACCCCGGCGTGCCCTCGCTCGACATCACCGACAATGTGTTGCCGTTCATCAAGGGTGAAGAGGACAAGCTCGAGGCCGAGGCTCGCAAGCTGCTCGGCGCGTTGCGCCAGGACGATCACGGCGCGCTGTCGGTTGTGGATGCGCCCATCGCCGTCAGCGCGCACTGCAATCGCGTGCCGGTGATCGACGGCCATGTCGTGACCCTGTCCATCGAATTGGCGTCGCCGGCCAGCCCCGACGACGTGACGCGCGTGTTGCGCGACTATCGCCGCGCCGAAGTGGCGGGCCTCCCCACTGCGCCAGCGCACCCCATCGTCGTCCGCGCCGAGCCGGACCGGCCGCAACCCCGGCGCGACCGCATGGCCGGCAAAGGCATGAGCGCCGTCGTGGGCCGCGTGCGCGCCGAGCCGTTGTTCGGCGATTGCGGTGTGAAATGCGTCACCCTGGCCCACAACACCATTCGCGGCGCGGCCGGCGGCAGCATCCTGAACGCAGAAGTGCTGTTCAAGTCCTTTGGCCTGCCCAGAGCCTGATCCGTCTATAAATCATGAAAAGAATCAGTGTTGTTGGCGTCGGATACGTCGGACTCGTGACAGGGGCGTGTTTTGCCGATCTGGGCAACGATGTGGTGTGCCTGGATGTCAACGAAGAGCGCATCGAGAACCTGAAGCAGGGCATTCTGCCCATCTACGAGCCGGGGTTGGAAGAAGTAGTGCGCCGCAATATGAACGCCGGGCGGCTCTCCTTCACCTGCTCGTACAGCGAGGCGCTGAACGCCAGCAAAGCCGATCTCGTGTTCATCGCGGTCGGCACGCCAGAGGGCGTGGATGGCGAGGCCGATCTGCGCTACGTGCGCCAGGTGGCCGAGACCATCGCCGAAGTGATGGATCATCCGCTCATCATCATCAACAAGAGCACCGTCCCAGTCGGCACCGGCGACTGGGTGGCGGACATTGTGCGCAGCAAACAGCCCAGGCCCATCCCTTTCAGCGTGGTCAGCAATCCTGAATTCCTGCGCGAAGGTTCGGCCATCCTCGACTTCATGAATCCCGACCGCATTGTGCTCGGTTCGCTCGACCGCGATGCGGCGGAGATGGTGGCGCAGTTGTACTTTCCCCTGCGCGCCCCGATCATGATCA
>Ga0308417_1001126_pt1 | contig 18631 bp, 21 predicted proteins | sample HotsprSampleOS65_FD_203528 | JGI IMG/M metagenome (GOLD analysis project Ga0308417, IMG submission 203528) | Hot spring phototrophic mat microbial communities from Octopus Spring, Yellowstone National Park, Wyoming, United States - 20090730_OS65 ... | reverse complement strand
TATCTCGCCGGCCATCAGACGGTCCACGTCTTCGCGACTGGCGGAGTCCCCGCACAGCAAGCGGTGCTTGCCCAGGATCCACAGATCGCCGCGCCGCGAGACCGGCTCCTCGAGCGGCTCGGGAACGGCGTCCTCATCGGTCAGGCCTTCCGCCAGGTCGGGCGGCTCAGCCAGCAGGGCATTCAGCTCTTCATCGGAGAAGCCCAGCACGTCGAGGTTGAACTCATCCTCGCGCAGCTCGCTGAGCAGGCCCCGCAGCAGCTCCTCATCCCAGCCGGCATTGAGCGCCAGCTTGTTGTCGGCGATGACCAGTGCCCGCCGCTGGGCCTCGCTCAGGTGATCGAGCACGATCACCGGGACCTCGCTCAAGCCCAGCTTGCGCGCCGCCTGGAGGCGCGCGTGGCCGGCGATGATCACGCCGTCCGCGCTCACGAGGACTGGATTGGTCCACCCGAATTCGACGATCGAGGCCGCAATCTGCGCCACCTGCTCGTCCGTGTGCGTGCGCGGATTGCGAGCGAAGGGGATCAGCCGCTCAACGGGCCAACGCTCGATCTGGATGTCGAGCTTCACTTCTTGATGTAGGGCGCCTCGGCCGGCGTTCCGTCCGGGTTGGCAAAGTGCGCCAGCACCGAAGTCACGCCCTGCACCGCCGATAGCACCACCATGGCCCAGAACTTGCCGCGCCCAGGCAGCAGGTCCTGCGTGGCGTTGATGCCCTGCGCCACCAGCGCCAGCATCTGAATTGCAACGTTCACCGAGAATCGCATCTTGGTCAGCTCCTTGAATTCGTCAATCAGCGGCCGCAGCCGCCACCAGATCCGCAGTTCACGGATCATGCGCGATCAACTTCCCCAATACGGCGCGGGCACCCAGTAGGCCGCGATCAGGCCTTCGCCGGCGACGTTGGCATCGACGTAGTAGTCCGCCGGCCTGAGACCGTTCACCGATTCCAGGACCAGCTCGTCGGCGGTGCCGCCGCCCGCGCCCGTGGGCCAGAATTCCTTGAGCACCCCGGCGCCGGTGGCCTTGTTCATCCCCGCAACGCCCAGGAACACCCGCCCCGTCTCGCCGATCACGACGGCGAACCGCAGCCGGACGGCCCGCAAGTTCACGTCGCTCGTGACCCGTACAGGCGTGCCCGGAGTGGGAACGGCGATCTTCCCGAACGACCGTGCCTCTAAAGCGAAGGGTTCAGCCATGTGCGGACCTCGTCAACCAACCTGTCAACTTGTCAACCTGAATTCGGGCGCCGGCGCTAGCCGCAGCGTGCCACCTAGCCACCCGCCGCCGCGCGGCCGTTCCGAGGACCCCGCGGGCCTCGGCCACCGCAGCTCGCGCAACAATAGGCCCCGCTGGATGGCGATCCATTTGCCGCCGACGTTGGCCTTGCGCGCTTTCATTGCGACGCCATGCACTCGGCGACCACGGCCAGGAAGATCGGGCGCAGCTCGTCGCCGTGCCCCAGCCGTCTGAGCTTCCAGCACAGCCGCCCGTTGTCCAGATGCTCTCGAAAGCTGTAGCGGGTGCCCATGTACTGCCGCAGCTCCACCGCCGCGCCCTCGCCCGGGCGCCGGAACAGGATGGCGCGATTGATGTGCCCCTTGGGGTGGCGCACAACGCGAGCGATCAACCCCGCGGCCTCGAGCAGCGCCAGGCGCTGCTCGCTGACCCAGTCGGCCAGCTCGCCGTCGGCGTTGTACAAAGGAATCCGGTGGTTCACGCAAATACACCTGGAGTGGGAAATCCTGCGGGAAAGAGTTTCACGAGCGTCCCGGCGCTCGTCTGGACTTCTCTGTCATAGGGGAAAGGCCCCCGTCACTCATAGAGGGGGACAAGCGAACCGCCCTCCATGGCTGAGGTACGTCCGGGTTATAGAACCGCAGGCGGCTTTCCCGCGGGGGAGGGCTGATGATCTCGATGTATTGCTTGGTTACTTCGCCGATGCGTTGCGTCTCGCCGATGAAACAGACGAGCCCATAGTCTTCGCCGCAGGGGAAGCGGAACTGTCCCCGGTTCTGATAGAGCCGCATCTCGCTCCAACCGAGCGCGAGTGCCTGCTCGCGGATGGCGTTTACCTTGGCCACGGCCGAGGACGAAACTTTCTCGGCATAAGGCTGGTTTCCATCCTTGGGAAACAGGTGTCGCTCGACTTCAGGCTGAGAATCGCGGATCGGCTTCGCCGGACGCAGGATCCTCATCCGCAGCGGGCGCGCTTGGGAGGGCGCGCTGGCCAGAAGGGGTCCGGCCTTCCCAGTGCATTCCTCGCTCGCCAGGTCTCGCAGATTCATCGGTCAGTTTTTCTCCCTACAGGTGAGGATCAGGTTGTTTTACCGTGCAATCTCTTCTGCTGCAATGACTTACCGGCATCACTGTCGGCAACCTGACCATGGACGACCCCATCTCGCGTTCACCCATGAAATGAGCCTGCATGCTTGTTATAAGGGTGGCCCGATTTTTCGGCGCGCGTGGTCAGGTTCGGTCCTCCTTTTCGTGCAAGTCGTTGTACTCGGAGAACTTAGCCGAATTTACGACCTGACCCCCACGCCACGCGGCCTCGGAGAAGAAATCTTTGTGCTGCCGCGAAAACCGCCGGAGGAACTTGTTGAACTTGGGCTTCTTCACGTAGCCATCGCGTGTGGTGTCGAGCAGGTTGAAGCGCTTAAGCAGCCGCACCGCCCGCTTGACGGTCTCGACGCTACAGCCGGCTTGCTCGGCGAGGTCTTCCCGGCGAATGACCCGCGTGATATGTAGCAGGAAGATCAGCCGGGAAAAGAATCCCTTGTCCTCCCCCTCGGCGTGTTTCTCCTGCTCCCACTTCTTGAGGAAGGCCTTTTCGATGTCCTCGTAATCGAGGAGTTGGCTGCCGTAGCGTGTGATCCTGGAGTAGTCGTCGAGGGCGCAATTCTCGTGGGAGTACAGCCGCGAGAGGAACTCCGCGGCCATCTGGACGTGCTTGGGCTGGATGATGAGCCGAGAGAAGCTCTCATCAGCCGAGACCCGCAGCGCCGCGAAGGCGGCGGCCACGCGGGCCAAGTTGTTCCGGCAGTCCGATAGGGTGATGAGGGGCACGTCCACGGCATAGCCGTAGATCGCCGACAGCTCCTGGGCTCGCTTGAGGCAGCAGTCCTCGGCCTCGGCCGTGAAGAGGATCTGCTCGGGCCGCAGGTTCCAGACCCAGTAGACCACCGCGCGCAGTATCTCGGGCGTAATCCGGCGGCGGTTCCCTGCCGCCCGTCTGCGATTGATGAAGGAGAGATCCTTGAGGTCACCGGAGTTGGCGAAGACCGCTATGTCTGTCCTGCGGATGATGGTGGGCGGCAGGATCGTGGTGAGCGACTCGCAGCCAAAGGAAAAGCTGTCCATCACCAGGTCCTTCTTCGGGTTGGCGATCATGATGAGCCGCGTCTGGCTCTCATAACCCTTCGACTGCACGCGGTCGATCTGGAGGAAGCCTTCCTCCATCGCCTTCGAGATGGTGCGCAAGTCCCAGTCGGGAAGGTGCTGAGCCTCATCCACCGTGAGGATCTTCTGCGAGTTTGCCGGGTAGCGGCCGACGCGGACCTGCCAGCCTTTCTGCTTGTGCTCAACCAGGGCGTAGGCCAGGCCCGTGCGCGATCCAGTGAGCCCTGAGAAGCAATCGCCAACGTTGATGAACTCCGCGATCCGTTGATGCGTCTGGGTCTTGCCTGAGCCGGAATCACCGATGATCACGGTGACGAGCCAGCCGCGGATGATCTCGCCGTTGAATGGCACCCAGCGGGGAGAGCAGTAGGTGAGGAGGATGGCCACCAGGATCTCCTCGCGCTCGTAGACGCGGGTGACGTTGTCGGTGAGATCCTCCAACATCTCCGCCCAAGAGACGGACTGAAAGGCCCGCAGGTGGTGAAGATTCTCCTCGACCCGGAAGCTTTCAAAGTCATCCTCGAGCGGCTCCAGCGATTCGATCAGAAACGTGACTTGTTGCGTTTTCGGGTGGCTCTTCACCCATCCGGTGGCCAAATAGTTACCAGGTTTAGGGTGTTCGCTTGAGAGATAGTAGACGCGCTTTTCGAGAAGTTCTTGCTGCTTACCGTCGATCACCTGGACCACGTTGCCTCTCTCGTCGCGAGTCTGGGTGATGCGATTCACCTTCTGGTGGCAGAAGAACTCCTTCACCGTCGTGCGCCGCAGGATTTCGATACTCGGTTTCTGGCCGTACTTGCAGGCATACTCGCGGAGCATCGCCTTGAGCTGGACGTTGGTGGACATGCAGGAGCCGATATACTCCTGTGCGCTCTTGGGGATGACGGCCGGCTCCATGGCGCCCCGGCACTCGAAGCAGCCGCCCTTCTGCATGCGCGGGCAGAAGGTGATGCGGAATTCTTCGACGGCGTGGAAGGCCTCCGAGGTCTCGCCGCAAACGGTGATCTCGCAGCGGACTTTCTTGTCGATCAGCTCTTTGCGTTCGATTTCCGTGAAGGACTCCAAGTGGAGCACTTCCTCGGGCCGGTCCTCTGCCTCGTAGGAGTGCGGCGGCGTCTCGTCGATGAGCTTCTGGAGATCGGCGGCGGTGAGACCGCGCTTGTGGAAGTAGTCGGTGACGTCTTTGTCATCCTTGTCTCCTCTGAGCGGGAGAACGACGTTCTTGACCGAGCTGGCGCCGGCGATCTTGAGCGCCCGCAGGACGATGTTCCGCGCCGCGGCTTGGCCTTCACGGTCGCAGTCGTAAAGGATGACGACGTCCTTGTCCCGGAAGTGGGCGCACCACTCTGGCCGGAAGACGCCGGCTCCGTGCGTCCCGGTCACCGCCATGAATCCTTCCTGCTGGAGAATCAGGCGGTCCCACTCGCCCCTCGCACAAGATGACCTGCTTGCCCTGGTACTTGACCAGCTCGTCGAGACCGTAGAGCCGCGCGGGCGAGCCGTACTTGTGGCGGCCCTCGGTATAGTTGATGATCTTCGGGTCTTTCTTCGCGTTGTAGAGCCGCACGTTGACGGCGTTGCCGCGCTCGTCGCGAATGGGAATGGTGTTGCGCTGGCGTTTCGGATCCCAGCCGATCTCATACCTCTTGAGGGTGGCGTCCGCCAGGCCGCGCTTCTCCCGCAGCCAGCGGCATACCTCCTCGTTGGCCCAAAGGTTGGCTGACCACTGCTTGATGAGGGCCTCGCGGATCGGCGGGAGCGGCGGCTTCTCCGGTTGGGGTCGGGGCACCCCCAGGCGGTCGCCGAGATCGAGAAGGACATCCTTGAAAGTCAACCCCGAGGTCTGCATGAGGTAGTCGAAGGCGCTGCCTTTGCCACAGCCCGAAAAGCAGCACCATTGGCCGGAGTTGCGGTTGAAAGCGAAGGAAGGGTCTTTGTCCTCGTGGAACGGGCAGAGCGCCGTCACCCACCCGTTCGTGGACGGCCGCTGCTTGGCGAGACCCTCGAAGAGTACTGAGAAGTCACTGATTCTCTCCAAGACCGCCTGCTTGTAACGCTTCCAGAGGTCATCCCGATCCGGCATGCGCGTCTCCACTGTGGTAGTGCCAGTACTTCTCCAGCAGGCGGCGCGTCAGCGCGTTGGCGTGCCTGCGGTCGCCGGCGAAGAAGACGTGGGTGCGGTACCGGATCGACCAGGAAACGAGGCTGCCGGCGACCGCCTTGGGCGAGACATGGGAGAACGGAGCGCCCCGGAGGATCTGGGGGAGATCCGCCTCGATCACGATGGCGGCGTAGTCCAGCTCGGCCATCCGTTCGAGTTCCCGCTCGAACCGCTCCCTGTCCCGCCCTGTGACGGTGAACAGCTCCTCAAGGCGCTTCCGCTTGATCGCCACTTGGTCCTCCAGGCCGCAGAGAGAGTAATCCCCTGTTTGCAGCGTCTGCCGGCGGGACCGCGGGAAGCGGTACGGCTTCTGCTCCCGCGTGTCGATGGCCACGACCAGCTCGGGCGCCGTCATCGCACCAGTTCCCGGAGGCGCGTGTGCCGGTGCTGCGGGGCGTTCCGCTGGATAATCTTGGGGATCTCCTCCCGCTGGCCGACGAGCACGCAGACCTCGCGGGCACGGGAAACGGCCGTGTACAACCACTGCCTCTGCATGATCAAAGGCCCGAAGCTGCGGTGGATGGGGACCACGATGATCCGTGCTTCGCTGCCCTGGAACTTGTGGCAGGTGATGGCGTAGGCGAGCTCCAGGTCATTTTGATGCAGCGAAAGCTGGACCATCCGCTCCGGGTTCTCGAACGCAACCGTTATGGTTCTCTCCCGCACGTCGATATCGCGGACGTACCCGATGTCACCGTTGATGATGTCGAGGTCGTACTGGTTCTTGGTCTGGATCACCTTGTCCCCCACCTTGAACCGGACCCCGTCGATCTTCGGGCTGGGGTTGAGCCGCTGCTGGAACAGGTCGTTCAACGCCTTGCAGGAAAGTGCGGTCTTCTCCCGGAGCGGCGTGATGACCTGGACCTCCTTCAGGGGGTCGGCCTTGTAGGACTCGGGAAACCGCCGGGAGACGAGATCCAGGATGGTCTCTTGGAGCGCCTCTTGGTCCTCACGCTTGAGGAAGAAGAAGTCCCGCGCCGTGGAGTTACCGAGCTCGATGTCCTGGCCGTTCTTAATCCGGTGGCAGTTGCGGATGATGAGGCCTTCGTCCTGTCTCTTGATGATCGTGAGCTCGGTCGAGGGGATGGCGCCCGAGGCGATCAGGTCCTTGAGAATGTTCCCCGGGCCGACGGAAGGGAGTTGGTAGGTGTCGCCGACCAGCATCAGCCGTGTCCCCGGCGCGACCGCCTCGAGGAAGCGCGCCATGAGCGGCGTGTCCACCATGCTCACCTCGTCGAGGACGATGAGGTCCGCCTCGATGGGGTTCTCAGCGTTGCGCGTAAACACGAACCTGTCGCCAACCATCTGCGGCTCGAGAAGCTTGTGGATGGTGACTGCGAGGCGCCCGCTCTGCTCGTAGATGCGCTTGGCCGCTTTGCCCGTAGGGGCGGCCAGCGCTACGCGGGCCTCCGGGAACGAGCCGATGATCCGCTTGATCGTAAAGGTCTTGCCCGTCCCCGGCGCGCCGGTCAGGATGAAGACGCCACTCGCCACCGCATTGGACAGCGCTTCTTTTTGATCGCCGGCCAGCCCTTCGAAGTCGGGCTGCCCGGGCGGGAGCGTCTGACGGGCGAGGATCTTCAGCTTCTCCGCGATCAGCTTCTCGTCGTCGTGGTAGCTCTTGAGGTAGACAAAGCCATCGACGGAGACGACCAGGCCGTCTTTCTCTAACGGCCCCAGCTCGGCCGCGATCCGCTCGGACGGGACCGCCAGGATCGCCTCGGCCTCCGCCAGGAGCTTCGCCCGGGGAAGGCACGTGTGGCCCTGGCCGAAGGCTTGCTCCTTCAGCGTGTGGATAACGCCCGCGCGGATGCGGGGCGCGCCGGAGAAGTCGTAGCCGATCTTCCGGGCCACGTCGTCAGCCGTGAGGAACCCGATCCCGTCGATGGCCTCGATGAGCGCGTAGGGGTTCTCGCGGATCAGGGCCGGCGCGTCTTGGCCCCACTTCTCCAGGATCTGGTTCAGCGCGCGGCGGGTGACCTTCGTGCCCCCGAGGAGGTCCTTGAGGGCGAGTTGGAGGTTCTCGTTGGCCTCGTTGTTCCTGAGCATCGCCGCGATCTCCTGGGCCCGGCGGAGCGTGATGCCCGGGATCTCGATGGCGACTCGTCCCGGGTCCGCTTTGCAGACGGCGAGCGTCTCCTTCCCGTAGGCGTTGACGAGGCGCCTGGAGATCTCCGGCCCGATCCACTTGCAGTTCTCCATCAAGTAGGACCGGATCGCGTCGAGGTCGGTGGGATACGACACGCGGTAGTCGGTGAAGGCGAATTGCTCGCCCCAACGCGGGTGCCGCTCCCGCCGCCCGCGGAAGGTGTACTCCAGGCCGACCTGTGGTGAGAGCATGTTGCCCTTCACGGTGGTTCCGTCGTCCAGAACCCCGATCAGAAAGTTCGCCTGGTGGAACTTGATGGTCGATAAGACTCCCTGGAGTTGCTCGTGGCCGTCGCGCATAATCCCCTTCCAAGTTCTCTGGCAGCCGATTCGGTAACCCCATCGAACGAATAAAAAACCCTGGGGCCGTCGACTCAGAAGGGGAGGTCTTCCTCGCTGTCATCCTCCGTGCTGCCAGTGTTACCGGCCTTCGGCGCTGCCGTCGCGGGTGCACCGTCGGCGCGGTCGTAGCCGGCGAAGGGGACCACGTTGCGCTGCTTCGTGTTGCCCTCGTAGTCCTCGTACTCCTCGGTCTCGACCGTCACGTAGCAACTCCGCCCCTTGATCAGGGCCGGCGTGAGGTCGAGTTCCCGGGAGACGTCGAGCCCAAGGCGGGAGCAGATCAACTTCACCCGTTTGAGCGCCGCGTCGCTGAAGACCATGTTGTCGAAGATGTAGCGTCCCCGATGCGGGCCGGACTCCACCACGAAGCGGAGCTTCCACATCTCGTCGCCGTACTGGGTGGCCGCTTCCTCGACCTCTGCCAGACGGCAGAGGTATCGCCCGTCGGGCAGCGGGGAAAAGTCCTGGACATCGTCCACTCGATTGAAATCAATTCTGGGCATGCTCATGTCTCCTGAATCGAAGTTGTGGCCCCGCCTTTGGAGGCGGAAGCCGATCGAAACTTGGCGAGGATGATCCGCGCGTTCTCCTCGGTGAGTTCGTCGAGGCTCTCGGCCTCGTAAGCGGCCAGCCGCCGGGCTACCTGCTCCGGTGTAATCCCGAAGCGCGCGATCTCGTCGCGAATCTGCCGCTTCTGTTCCTCGGTGGCGAACAGAGTGGGCCGTGCCTTGCGCGCCAGCGTCTTCTTCCCGAAGATCTCCTCCAAGCGGGCGAACGAGCACTCAAATTCACCGGGCGGGAGGCGGTTGGAGCGATCCTTCAGACACTCACCCAGGAACCGGCCCTTCTCATCGCGGTAAAGGCGCACGATGGTATCGAACAGATAAGGCAGCGACTTCTCGCCGTCGAAGGTCTCCCCGATGGCCTTCATGAACGCGCCGTCGGCGTACTGGACCTTCTGCCGCGCGGTGACGATGACGTTCATGTCCAGCGCGATGAGCTTGCGGATGAGGTCCTTGAACTCCGCCTTGACCGTCATCCAGTCGCGCGGCTGGAGATCGTAGAACTCGAACTTGTAGCCCTTGGAGCCCTTGTTCCGGCGCAGGAAGATGTCCGACCATTTCTTTTGCAGCGCGTCCCAGTAGACCGTGATCGGGTCGATGACGAGCGTCCGGTACGAGTGCGGGTGCGTCAGCAGCCACTCGACTGCCGCCATCACCTCGTCCGCTGTCGAGGCCCGCAGGACGTCGAAGTCGAACGATTCTCCGTAGAGGTCGGTTCCGCCCTCGAGGTCGATGACCACGGGTTTGGGGAACTGCAGCGCTAGCGTCGTCTTGCCCACGCCGGAATCGCCCCAGAGGAACAACTTGAGTCGCCGATCGAGCGACCGGGCCTTCTGGAAGGGCGATTGGGCGTGTTGCTTCTTGGAGAAGTCCACATGAATGGGCCTCTCCTTGTTCGCCGCAACCACGCCCTCCGGTGCTTCTGCCTCCTGCGCCGCGGGCGCGGGCTGCGGCTCATCAGGCAGCGTCACGTTCGTCTTCACGATTTCACCTCCCGTCTTTCCGTCCCATGCAGCGGTCCCAATAGCCGCAATAGCGCGGGCTACAGTGCCAGCCGTTGGGGTTCGGGTAGAAGATCCCCGAAGCAATGGCCTTGCCGGCTTGCTCGATCAGATTGAGGAGCCACCGGCAGTCGCCGTTTGTGCGACTCGTGTGGAGCTGAACCGCCCTGGGGTTTCTGGTCTTGACGATGGCGTCTATGCGCAGCCCGGGCTCAATCACGCCGCGAGTGGCGCGGAAGCCGAGGGCGTAGATGGTGAACTGAAGGTCCTTGTCCAGGTCCTCCTGTTGCGGCATCTTGCCGTAAGCCTTGTTGTCGGCAATGGTCCCGTCGCGTTCGACCAGGTCCCACACGCCCGTAAGGTCGAAGGGGAAGTCCTCGCCGAGGTCGACGGTGAACTTCTCCTCGACGAGGAGTGGCCGCACCGCCGGCGCGATGGCTTTGTGGTGCGCGGCGACAATGGCGGTTCCCTGGTCCTTGAGTTTGCCGGGCTTTTCGCCCGGCTCGAGGGTGACCTCTTCCCTTGCGAGCGCCGCGTCGAACTCGCTCACGAAGAACTCTTGCATTTCTCCGAGAGCCAGGTCGCAATCGGAGTGGATCTTCTGGCGGTAGTTGAACTCAACGGTTTGATGCCACACCCGACTCTGCACCATGGCTCCCGAGGGAGGGACCTTCAGCCCGTGGATGTAACGGTACTCGTACTGCCGGGGACAGCGCAGGAACATGTTGAGCTGCGTGTAGCTCAGTTGCCGCTTCTCCGGACGGCCTTCCACCGGCACGGACGCGCCGCGATTGACGGCCGCCTCAGCGAGATTCGTACTCGAAGGCGGCATCTCGTTCATGCCCTTGCTCCTGCCTGCGTTTCGGCGACGGCTCAGGATCGCAGTTGCCCTTCAGGTAGTTCACGATCAGATCCGCCACGGCATCCACCACGTCGTTGGTCTCTCGCTCGGAGAGCCTGTGGTAGTGGCGTTTCCGTTCGATGGAAGTTGGCGGCACCGGCTACGTCCTCCTCAGCGCGAGGAGGAAGTCCTCAATGGCCGGATGGGGCTTGAGGTTGGTCCGCCGGGGCGGCGTGCCATCCCCATCGCCTGGCGCCTTGTCCTCGAGGCGGCGGAGGACTTTCCCCCGAATCACGTCGAGGTTCTTCACCAGCCGCCAAACCAGGTCGTCGTCGATCTGGCGGACTGCAACCAGGCCACCGATAACCAGGGCCTCCTCCTCGAAGAGGTCGTTGATCAGTTCTCTCGCTTCGGCTTTGCTGATCACGGCGTCGGTCACGTCACTGGCTCCCGAAGGCTAAAAGGGGGAAGAAGCTCCCGCACGGGGACAGGCCGGCGTGGGCAATCACCGCTGTGCCACTTCAAACCGGCGAATGATTGCCTCTGCCCTCTGGCGGCGCTTCTTGGCGACCTGGTAGTCGAGGCCGGCCCCGCGAGCATAGTCCGCGACGGACTGACCGTAGACGCGGGTACCGGCGAGGAGCAGGAAGTCCGCCTCGGAGATGCGACCCGCCTCCATGTGCTGCCGCAGGCGCTCGATCTCTTTTTCCTGTACCTCGCGCAGCTCGATGCCGGAGGTGTCGATGCCCTCCGTGCCGCCGGCAAGCGCCTCGATCTGCTCGGGCCCGGCGGCGACCTCACGATCAGCGCGTTGCCAGGCGCGCCGATACTCGTCGTGGAGGCGGTGGACGGTGTCGTTGTAGACTTTCTGCACCAAGCGGTCGGGCCGCCGCCTCACGTCAATTCGGCAGAGGACCTGGAGAAAGGTCCAGATGATGTTCCGCCACCGCTCGTCTGCGTCCGGGTCCCAGCCTCGCTTTTGGAAGTGGATCGATTCCAGACCGGGCCAAAAGATCACCAGAAGAATCGTACGCCAGCGCGGATCTCCATCCCGGGCATGGGCCTCGAAGATCGGGCGGAGGACCTCGTCCTTGCGCGGATCGATCGAGGTGCCCTCCCGCATGAAGGCGATGACGTCGGGCCAAGTGCGGAAGCGGCGGAAGAAAAGCTGCGTTCTCTGCAATTCGTGGAGGAGCGCCTGGTAGGCGCTGCCACGGAGTTCCTGTTCGAGTTGTTCACGGTCATTTCTTTCCGAGCGCATGAAGCGCTCGGGTCAGAAATCACCGTGAAGGCTTTAAAGGTGGGGCAGGCGCCACAGCGCCCGTGAGCAGCAGCCTGAAATCTCAAGGGGTTATGAGCTTTTCTTCGGGGATCAAGAACCGAAGATGGCAAAAGCTGCATTCGGTCAGAAATGACCCAGCGCTATCGTTCGGAGGAGGTCTGGAACAGCGCGATCCACTTCTGGCTGCCGGCAGCGTAATCAAACGGGGAACCGGTGATCCCGGCCATCAGCTTCGTAAGCACACCGCAGAGTCCGAGCATCCCCTCGTCACCGGGGGCGCGGGTCGTGACACCATCGCTGCGGAGAACTTCGATCAAAGCCTCGGCCATGGCGTTTGGCCGACCGTTGCCGTCGGCGAGTCCCAGCATTCGCAAGTCGTACTCGCGCGCCAGGTCGGACGCCCGTTCGGCCACCTCCCATGGGTGCAGCTCGCCGTCCCTCGGCTCGGCATAGGCCGAGGCCGCGAACCGCTCGGATGCCGGAACGGAGATGCGGATTGCGCCAGATCGCAGCAGGGAGAAGGTTAAGTCCGGCCATCTCGCTCCACCCGGCACCGGGAAAGCGATGCCGTCCTGAGTGGCGATTTTGAAGGCCATCCTATAGCAGCGCTCGCTCTTGACCTGGGGCACAGGGTCGCTGTCGATGCCGGGGATCAAGGCTCGCAGCCGCTTGCGCAGGACGCTGACGTACTGCTTCAGGTTCGTGCGGATGCTGTAGTCCAGATCCGCACCGTCGAACGGAATCACGCCGCCGCGCATGGCAAACACCTTCAGGAGGCCCCAGATCCCGTCTGGCACGCCGCGTTTCCGTTGCTCTTCGAAGCCCGCCGCCTGGAAGGAGAAGTTACGGCTCCGGCGCTTCGCCTCGATGGTGATCGTGGACTCCGTCACCCAGACCATGACCTCTTCCCACCGTGTGCCTGGCGGCGTCGGGAACGACTCTTGCGCTTTGACCGGCGCCTTTCTTCGGTTGCCCGCGAGCAGGCCCTCCAGGTGAACCCGATCAAACCTGAGGCGATCCTCTTTCAGGCGGGCGACGAGTTTAAGTGCCACCACCGCCGGCGGTTCGCCGGTCCACGCCTCCTGCGGCGGCACTTCGCCAGGCACCAGAAGGAGCGCACCCTTGGAGCTGTTCAGCCGCTCGCATGCCCCGAAGACGCCGGGCGCATCGATCCACGTGACGCCTCTGGCGAGGAAGACCTCCCGCGACCTGCCGCCAATGGTCGTCTTGCCCAAGAACCAGAGGCGTGCTCGCACGATTTCTTCAACCTCCCCGCGAGGTCCAGGCCTATCGCCGCAGCCCTGGCCAAACCATGAAAATCCACGACCCATTGCTTGAGCCTGTCCATAGGAACATTGACGCGCCCAGCTTCGGGGCAGTGAATGTACGAACGAATGGGAGATCCCGGAGGGCTCTCGATGAATGCGACTTCCTCAACGTGCCCCTCGGGGCAGGCCTCGCACACAACACTGGTAGCGTTGTCATCCCGCCGGAGAACCCCAGCGGCGGCCAGCATGTCGGCGTGCCCTTCCGGCCAGGCGGCGACCTCATCACCCGAAAACCGCGCCTGCTGTGCATCCGCGCAGGCCCAGATCTGCGCCATTGGATCAGGCTCGCTCAATCTTCCACTCCTTGAGGTATTTCTTCGCGATCAGTTCCTCGGGCGAGTCCTTCAGGTTGCAGGAGTTGGGATGAGACACACGAAACGAGAGCGCTTTGGAAGGGCGGCCGCGGCCGTCCGTATTTTCAAAGACCATTCTGATCACAACAGAATTCACGCGGACCATGGACATTGGCAGTCGCCGCTCGTGCAACGCTGTTTCGATGAGATCGTGGATGTCATCTTTGGCCCCCTTGGGGTCAACCTCGAACGTGATCCTCTTCTTGTGATTGCCGACCAGCGACACCTTGAGCGCGCTGATTTTAACCTCTTGGACGCGGTCTGCCGGGTCCGTCGGGAAGGAGAAGTCCCGGCGCTTGAGTCCATCCAGTTCATACGCGACGGCGTTCCGCACCTCCTGGCCCAGTTCCTCGTGGAGAATCGCGCGCCCGAAGAGTTCCTGAAGATCGCTCACGATCTTCTTGTCGCCTCGGACATAAAGCTCCAGAGTGCCGTCCTCGGGATCGTAGACGTAGATGACCTCGAAGGCCGGATTTGGGGCCGTCGTTCGAAGTGGCCGTTGTCATCGTAGCCGATGAAGGTGTCTGAATAGTCTTTGGGGTAGACGAAGACGTAGTGGTAGCGGCCCGCCCGCAAGTACGCCTCAGCACGGCAAGGGCTGCCACGGCCCTGGTGCTCCCAGTAATAGGCAGAAATGGCGTTGGCCAGTTCTTCCAGCGCCTCCGGAGAGACGTCCGGCTGCTTCTTCGGGATGTCCTTCCGCTTGCGCCAATACCGGTCGCTCAGCTGGTCAGCGCGATGCAGCCGCGCGGCCACCTCAAAGACCTGGTTGTGGTGGACGAATACCCAGAACGCCCTGTTCAGGTGCCCGTCCAATCGGTCCAGGTCTCGCGCCAGGTCCAGTTGATGAAAGCGCCCCTCTTCGATGAGAGCGCGCGTCCCTTCCGGCACACCCATTGCGTGGATGGAACGGAAATCGCTCTCGATCCCCTTCCGAACAAGCTCCGGCAAGTCCCGCCACTTCTGGTAGAGCGGTTCGATCTCTGTTTCCTTCAAGTTGTCCCAATCGACGTCGCCCAGCACATTGCGATGGGCGAAGTACTCCCGCAGGAGTGCGTTCAGCACTTGCCGGAGGAACTGCCTCGGTGCGTAATCATTCGTCACGGTGTCGTCTCCTTGCTAAAGTATTGCGTTGACTTTCAACTCAACATATAAATCCAAAAAAACGCGGCCCCCAATCAAAACCCAAGTCTCCCTTGTCCCGAGGCGGCATCTCTCGATTCGTAGAGCTTGCCGTCCTTGTCCACGTAGAGCAGCCCCAGTTGCTCAAGCCGCACACGGAGCGCGGAAATCGTGACCTCGTACTTCTCCGCCAGCCGGTACAGGTTCGGCCAGTGCCTGCGCTCGATCTTCATCGCGTCCGCCCGGATCATCTCCGCGGGCATCGAGAGGGCCGCCGCGTAACGATTGACAGCCCTCGCCTCGTCGGCCTCGTCGGTACGGGCTCGCATCTTTCGCAGAAGCTCCCATCCTTCCGGGTCCTTCGAGAGCGCCTTGATGACAGCCACATCGCCCACCGGGGAGCTTCGGTAGGCAAAGGCGCCGTCGCCTTCGACATCAAACAGCGGGGGATGGTCCAGCGAGCTCTTGTCGATGAAAAGGTCCCAGTGGCCCATCTCATGGCCCTTTGTCGAGCGCTCCAGCCCCGGCTTCTCCGTGAAAAGCGCCTTGCGGTTCTCGTTGAGGACGATCAAGCGCTGCTTGGCGATGAGCCCACCGAGGATCTGCTCGCCTGGCAGTTCATCGATCGGCTCCCAAAGGAAATCAAGGCCGAGAACTTTCTCGGCGATGAGATCGATGGGGATCGGCGGTGATACCGGTCGCCCGAGCAGGCGCTCGAGTTCGGCGAGCCGTGACGCCGCGATGTCTTCAATCTCCTGATTTCGGAGGATTCTCACCGGCCTTCTTCGTACGCTTCAATTCCTGTAAGAGTCTGTTCCAATCCTCTTCCGTCAAGTCCCTGTCGAAGGCCGAGCGGAAAAACGCGCGTGCCGGCTCGCTCTCCTTCAGAGTCTTTTGGAGCCCAGGCGGGACTTTGCCCGCAAGCGTAATCAACTCGTTGGGGTCCGCGTCAAGCACGTGAGCCAGCTCGGTGATCAGCGCCACGGATGGCGGCTCGGTCTTGTCGTTCTCGATCTTGCTCAGGTAGGTGAAGTCGAAGCTTCGGCCCTCCTTCTGCAGGCGCGCCGCCACCCTGTCAGCCAGCTGACGCTGCGTGAGGTTCTTCGCCTTCCGCAGTTCCCGGAGCCGCTGCCCGAATGTGACCTGCTGGCCCATCAGTTTGGATTATAGCCGAGCTTGGGTTGAAATTCAACATCAAAATTACTCCGTCCCCCAGGCAACGCCCGATCAGGCCTTTTCCCAAGGTGGAGCGAATCTCTAATCGCTTGAAAACAAATAGGATTGTCTTGCTTCGGGACGGCCCACTGAGGTAAGGGTGTCAGCGTTGAACATGCCCGGCTCCAGCAAATCAGGCAAGCACGGACGGCCATTGGCCGCCGGGCCCGCCGCGGATGTAGACGCACCGCGGGTTGCCTTCTACACCCGCATCTCCACGGACGAGGACCACCAGAAATATTCGCTCGGCGCGCAGAAGGAGCGGCTCGAGGCCTTCTCGAAGGCCCAGTGGGGCGACGCCTGGCAACTTCACAAGGTGTACCGGGACACCGAGAGCGGCAGCCACATGAACCGCCCCGGCCTCGAAGAGATGCTTTACGATGCCGGGAACCAGGCCTTCAACACGCTGCTGGTCTTCCGCGTTGACCGGCTCTCCCGCAAGGTCCGCGAGCTTGCCCAGATGGTGGACGAGCTCACCAAGAACGGCGTCACCCTCAAGAGCATCACCGAGCCGTTCGATACCTCGAACGCCGCCGGCAAAATGATGCTCCAGATGCTCGGCGTCTTTGCCGAGTTTGAGCATGCCACCATCGTCGAGCGCACCAAGGTCGGCATGGAGAAGAAGGCAAAGGGCGGGAGCTTCGTGGGTGGCAACGTGCCCTACGGCTACCGGCTCGATCCGGAGAAGGGGCTCGTCGTCCACGAGGAAGAAGCGGTGATCGTCCGCAAGATGTTCCAGATTTACGCCCTCGGCAGGGAAGGCGCCTCCGCCATCTCGAAGCAGCTCAACGAGGCCGGCCATCGCAACCGCAATGGCCGCAAGTGGTGCCGCCGCGTTGTGCTCTACATGCTCAAGAATCCGGTCTATGTGGGCAAGATCCGCTGGCGCGAGGTGCTCTACGAAGGGCACCACGATCCGCTCGTGTCAGAGGTGCTCTTCGAGAAGGCGAACCAGGTCCTCCAGGAGCGCCACGAGGATCTGAAAGGCCGCCAGTGGCACAACGGCGATGAGCGCCTCCTCACGGGCATCATAAAGTGCAGCCGCTGCAACAGCCACATGTTCGGCGGAGGCGGTTACAAGAAAGGCGTCCATGTCCCGTACTACGTCTGCTCGAAGCGCTACAACGACCACGATTGCGAGCAGGACTACGTGCGGGCCGATCTGCTGGAGTCGGCGATCATCGAGGACATCAAGGCCATGTTCCGGGACGAGCAGTTCATGGCCCGCGTTTGGGCGGAGGCCAACAAACGGCTATGCGCGGAGAAGCCGAACCTGGAAAAGGAGATCGCGAAGGTCGAGGCGGAGGCCGCGAAGGCTCAGACAGCCCTGGATCGCTACTTCGAGGCGTTCGAGGCGGGAACGCTCGAGGCCGAACTCTGCAACCAGAAGGTGCGAGACCTGAGGGCCCGGCTCGAAGAACTGGAGGCCGAAAAACGGGAGCTGGAGGCCCGGCGAGAAAGGCTGGAGTTGCCGGCCATCGACCGCACCATGTTGGCGTCGCTCGTGGAGAACTTTGAGCGGGTCATGGCCGAGGCCCCGAATCCGCAAAAGAAGGATCTGTTACGCCGGCTGGTGAAAAAGGTGCTGGTTCACGACCGCCGCACCATCGAGGTCTGGTACGGGTTACCAAACTCGCGGGGAATCGAAGACTGGAACAATTGGCTCCCCGCCTGTAACAGCTTTCGACGTGGCCGTGGCTGGGCCGAGCCGGAAATCCGGTTCCGAATCGAGCAGACCGTCGAGATCGCCCTGGGCCCGAAGGGGCCTTCGAAAATGGCAACATCGGCACCCTGACGCGGCGGGTGCCCGGCCCGAGCCTGCGCAAACTCAACAACCCCGATTCGCCGGCGGGCAAAGCGTAGCGTCGGCTCCGATGACGCGCCGACGCGCCGCCCAAGACGCGGTCCGGATGGTGGCGCGCGGCCATGGGCTCGATCGACTTTCGTTCGCCGGGCAGCAGGAGGCCGCGGCAGTAGTCCTTCACGGGTTGCTGTCGGTCCCGGTGCCCCGCGGCGTTCCTGCGCGGTTGCCCCGGAATGAGCGGTTCGAATAAAACAATTACAGCACAAATTGTTCCGCTCAGTGACTCAGTAGTATCAGGACCACCAGTCAGCCCAACGGAACAAGCAACCCTTCGGTTATCAATTGTCTGAGGTGGGTCTCAACCGCTGACGGCTGGGGACCGCCGATGATGAGCATGCCCAGCTCCATGTTCAGCGTCAAGGCGCTCTCGGTGAGGTTGGCGCTGGACAAGAAAAGCTGGCGGCCGTTAGCGACGGCGCATTTGACATGCATGAGGCCAGTCCTGCCTTCGGCGTCCGCCGAGCGTTTCTCGCGCGGCCAGATGTACACCTTAATCCGACTCGGAGCATTCCCCGCGGGTGCGCACAAGCCGGACACATATTTGAGCGCTGCGCTGGGCTCCTCGGCTTCCACGATCAGTTGGATCGTGACACCTCGCTCAGCGACCTGGACTAAAGCCGTTGCAATATGCGGGATCTTGTACACCACGTAGCTGACGATCGTAAGTGAGCGCGTGGCGGACTGGATCAGTTGAAGCAGCACCTGCTCGGTTTGGCGGGCCGGGATGCTTCCTGTCGTCGGGCAAGTCCAAACCAACTCCAGCGACTGACGGCCTCGGTGGATGGCTTCAGACACCGCGGCGGTGATTAAAGCGGCCGCAACCTCCCGGACACTGAGTTCTGCAAACCGTACTCGCCACGCATTGAGGAACCCAACTCCTAGTACTACTGGGTCATAAATAGAACATTTCATGCTATACTCGTTTCGTGCGAACCGCTTCTCCGCGGCCAAGCCCGCAGGAACAGCGCTTCGCGGCTTATCTGGAGGGCTTGGCCAAAGCCGCGGG
>Ga0308417_1001121_pt1 | contig 18674 bp, 19 predicted proteins | sample HotsprSampleOS65_FD_203528 | JGI IMG/M metagenome (GOLD analysis project Ga0308417, IMG submission 203528) | Hot spring phototrophic mat microbial communities from Octopus Spring, Yellowstone National Park, Wyoming, United States - 20090730_OS65 ... | reverse complement strand
GTAGTCGGGGCGGAGGGGAAGCGGCTGACCCATGGCGAGGCTCCATTGCTCGCCCCGTTGAATCAGATCCCGCCCGCGTCGGGGAATCCCTCTCATGAGTCTCGTTCAGAAAGACTTGGTATCAGTCCTGCCTGATCTCGTCGAGATGCTTGCTGCCCTCCCCTGCCCGGTGGTGATCGACCATCTGGGCCGAGTGCCGCCCGGGCCGGGCCGGCTCGCCACCGCCACTCACCCGGCCTTCCAGGCCCTGTTGCGCGCGGTGGAGGCCGGAAACGTCTACGTGAAGGCTTCGGGGTTGTACCACTCCTCAGCTTTCCCCTGGCCCTATCCGGACGTCGAGCAGCGCCTGCGCGCGCTCGTCGAGGAACGCCCCGACCGCCTGATCTACGGCCAGAACTGGCCACACCCGCGGCGGCAGCCGAAGCCGGACGACGCAAAGGAACTCGAGCTCTTTTTCGACTTCGTGCCCGACCCGGCGGTCAGGCAAATGATCCTGGTAGATACGCCGGCGCGCCTGTACTTCTTCGACTGATCCGGGCGGGCGAGTTCACCTAGGCCCTGTCCCTCAGACGTGGAAGCTCTCGCCGCAGCCGCAGCGACCCTTCTCGTTCGGGTTGACGAAGGTAAAGCCGGACGAGAGCGCATCGGCGCGAAAGTCCATGACCGTGCCGATAAGGAACAGGGCAGCACGGCGATCGACCAGCACAGTCAGGCCGTGGTCGACAACCACCTCGTCGTTGGGACCGATCTCGTCGACGTAAGCGAGGTCGTAGGAGAGCCCGGAACAGCCCCGCGTGCGCACGCCAATGCGGAGGTATCGCTTCGCACCCGGCCGGGCGTAAAGGTCGCGCAGTCGCTCCGCCGCGGCATCGGTCAGACGCATGAGCGGCGGAAGGGTGCGGGGGGGCAGGGCGTCACTGACACTCATTCTCATGTCGCAGAAAATAGCATGGCGCGAAGCGAGCCGCTTGATCCCGATCAAAACATGTTCACCGCAAGCCGGGCTTCGTCGCTCATGCGCGAGGGATCCCACGGCGGATCCCACACCACCTCGACGTCGCAACGCCTCACCCCGGGCACGCCGAGTACGGCCTTCTGCACCTGTGCTGGCAGCTCCTGGGCAGAGGGGCAGCCGGGAGCGGTGAGCGTCATCTCGACCTTCACCGCGCCGTCCTCGCCGATCTCGATCGCATAGATCAGGCCGAGCTCATAAATGTTCACTGGGATCTCGGGGTCATAGACGGTCGCGATCGCATCGATGAGCGCCTGTTCACCGATGGCGACGGGCGAACGTGCCCCGGGGGCGGAGGGCGAGGCCGTCGCTGCCGGCGCGGGCACCTCGCCTTCCGGGGTCCACACCGTCGCTGCAAGCGTCCTCTGTGGTGCTGCCCGCATCGCCTCCGCTTCCCCTGCGTCCGGTCCCATCACCGTCCTCTCCCCCGCCGCGCCGGGCAGCCCTCCCTCTCGCCCTGTCATCAACCCGAACATGCCGCCTCACCCAATCTTCGCCGACGGCTCGCCCGCGATCGCTGCCTCCAGCGCGTGCCACGCGAGGGTCGCGCACTTCACGCGGGACGGATACCCGGAAACCCCGGAGAGCGGGCGAAGGCGGTCCAGGTCCTCCTCGTGCACCTCGCCGCAGACGGGGCACGTGCCGGTGCGAGCCAGCCTGCGAAAGCTGTCGCTCAGCGCGCGCGCCTCGCGCACGGACTTACCGCGGACCACCTCCGTCATCAGCGAGGCGGAGGCGATGGAAATCATGCAGCCGCGCCCTTCAAAGGCGCATTCAGAGATACGCCCCTCATCGTCGAGACACAGCCAGACCTCAACCCGATCACCGCACATCGGGTTGTCGCCCCGCGAGTGGCGCGCCGGGGGCGCAAGCCGACCGAAGTTCCGCGGATGCCGGCCGTGATCCAGGATCACCTCCTGATACAGGTCCTGCAGATCGGCGAAACCCTGGCTCACGAAAAGAACCTCCTGACGCGCTCCAGCGCCTCGGCGAGCGCGTCGATCTCAGCCCGCGTTGTGTAGACGGCGAAGGACGCTCGTGCCGTCGACTCGACGCCCAGCACGCGCATCAATGGCTCGGCACAATGGTGCCCTGCCCGCACCGCAATCCCCTGCCGATCGAGCAGGGTCGCGACGTCGTGGGCATGGGCGCGATCGAGCATAAACGAGACCACGCCGCCCCGATCCTGCGCACGCCCGAAAATCCGGACCCCCGCGACGTTGGACAGCCGAGCCAAGGCATGGTCGGTCAGAGCGCGCTCGTGCGCCTCGATCGCCTCAAACCCGATCCGCTCCACCCATGCGATCGCCGCGGCAAGGCCGATCGCCTCCAGGATCGGCGGCGTCCCGGCCTCGAACTTGTGCGGGATCCGCGCCCAGCTGCTCCTCTCGAAAGAGACAGAGGAGATCATGTCGCCGCCGCCGAGAAACGGCGGCATCCGCTCAAGCAGCGCCGATCGCGCCCAAAGCACGCCGATGCCCGTTGGCCCGTAAAGCTTGTGGCCGGTGAAGACGTAGAAGTCGGCCCCGATCTCCTGCACGTCGACGCGCCGGTGAACCGCCGCCTGGCTACCGTCGAACAGCACCAGGGCACCGGCCGCATGCGCGGCGCGCGCGATCCGCTCAGCGGGTGTCACGGTACCGAGCACGTTCGACATGTGGGTAATCGCGACCAAACCGACGCGGCCACCGGCCAGATGCTGCTCGAACGCCTCCCAGTCGAGCTCGCCCTCATCCGTGATCGGACAGACGCGGAGGTCTACGCCGCGATCGTCGCGCAGCATCTGCCAAGGGACGATGTTGGCGTGGTGCTCCATGGCGCTGATCAACACCGCCTTGGCTGGGTCCATCACGCCTCGGCCAAAAGCGTGGGCGACGAGATTGATCGCCTCGGTCGCGTTCTTTGTGAACACGACCTCGTCGCGGGAGGGGGCATTGAGCAGGCGCGCCACTGCATCGCGCGCAGTTTCGAAGGCCTCGGTCGTGCGCTCGCTCATCCAGTGCAGGCCGCGATGGACGTTGGCGTACTGGCGCTCCATCGCCTGCACCATCGCCTCGATCACCGCGCGCGGCTTCTGCGCCGAGGCGGCGCTGTCGAGATAGATGAGCGGGCGGCCGCGAACCGTCTCGGCAAGGATCGGGAACTCGCGGCGGATCGCTAGCACGTCGAAGGCCGGCGCGACCGCCGCGGCCGCCGCTTGGCTCATTCGTCCCTCTCCTCTCTGCCGCTCGCGCTCACGACGCGTGCTCCACGCGACGCCACCACGCCACGGTCTCCTCGTGAAGACGCGCGCGCAACCCCTCGTCGGCAACAAGGGCGACCGCGTCGTCGAGAAAGGCCTGCACAAGAAGGGATTTCGCCACTACTTCGGGAATGCCGCGGCTTCTCAGATAGAACAGCGCCTCGCGGTCGAGTTCGCCGACGGTAGCACCGTGGCTGCACTTGACGTCATCGGCGTAGATCTCGAGTTGCGGCTTGGCGTCGATCTCTGCCTCCGGGCTGAGCAGCAAGGCCTGGTTCATCTGGTAGCCGTCGGTCTTCTGCGCGCACCGATGGACGTGGATTTTGCCCTGGAAAACACCGCGCGCAGGGCCCGCAAGCACGGTCTTCACCGTCTGCCGAGACGCGCAGTCGGGGGCGGCGTGATCGATCACGGTGGTGGTGTCGGCGTGGCGGGCGCCGTCCACGAGCTGCGCCCCATTCAGGTGCAGCACCGCGCGCGGACCGGCCAGCACCGCGTGCACCTCGTTGCGGGCGAGGCGAGCGCCCTTGTTCAAGGAAAAACTGTCGTATTCTGCCCCTTCCTCGACGCGCACCGCCAGCATGGCCGTGTGCACCGCCGCAAGGCCTTCATTCTGAACCCTGATGTGGATGAGGCGCGAGCCGGGCTGGAGTACGACCTCGGTCACCGCGTTCTGCCACGACAGGGTCTCCTCCTCCCCTCTCGACTCCTCGATCAGGACGAGCTTGGCGCGCCGGCCGAGGACAACGAGGTGGCGCGGGTGGAAAGCCACCGGGTGCCCGGCGCGAGCTGAGGCATAGGAGATAAGTCGGATCGTGCCGGCATCTGCGCCCTCGCGAACCCGGATGACGGCCCCGTCTTCGGCCAAGGCCGCGTTCAACGCAGGCAGGGGCAGCGCCTCGGCCGCGATGCTGCCAAGGGTCGCGACCACGCTATCGTCCCCGCAGTGCAGGCGGTCGGCCAAGCTCGCGACCTCCACCCCTTCGGAGAGGTCGGACAGGTCGGAGAGGTCACGCCGACTTCGCCCGTCGATCAGAACGAGACGCGGCGAGGGGATTGCGTCGAGGCCGGGCGGGGAGAGATCGGCGGACAGGATCGGCTCCTCGAAGCGGCTGTCGCGTAGGAGAGCGAGGTCGGTGTACTTCCACGTCTCCAGCCGTCGCGTCGGGAACCCCTCTGCGGCGAAGACCTCCGCGCCACGCCTGCGCCAAGCCGCGACGGCAGGATGGCGGGCTCCCGGTAGGCGCTGGGCAAGGCCACGGGCGCGATCGAGAAGCTCCGCAACGGCCAGTGTCGGCGCCGGCACGTCGAGCACCTCCGCCATTCCGGGCTCACGCCGCTGCCTGGAGCTCGCCATAGCCCTTCGCTTCCAGCTCGCGCGCGAGATCGGGGCCCCCGGACTGAACGATCCGGCCGGAAAGCAGAACGTGCACCCGATCGGGCACGATGTGGTCAAGCAGACGTTGGTAGTGCGTGATTACGAGCATGCCGCGGTCGGGGGAGCGGAGCGCGTTCACCCCGTCGGCAACAATCCGAAGGGCATCGATATCGAGCCCCGAGTCTGTCTCGTCGAGGATGCAAAAGGCGGGTTCGAGGATCGCCATCTGCAGGATCTCGTTGCGCTTCTTTTCGCCGCCGGAGAACCCGACATTCACCGCCCTCTTCAGCATCTCCTCGGTCATGCCCAACGCCTTGACCTTGGCGCGGACGAGCTTCAGGAACTGCATGGCGTCGAGTTCCGACTCGCCGCGGGCGCGTCGGATCGCGTTCAGTGCCTGGCGAAGGAAGTTGGCGTTGCCAACGCCTGGGAGTTCCACCGGGTACTGGAAGGCCAGGAACAGCCCTGCCGCCGCCCGCTCCTCAGGCTCCATCGCCAAGAGGTCGCGCCCGCGGAATGTGACCGTACCGTCGGTGACCTCATAGCCCTCACGCCCCGCCAGCACGTAGCCGAGGGTGGATTTGCCTGAGCCGTTCGGCCCCATGATCGCATGGACCTCGCCCGCGGGGACTTCGAGGTCGATGCCTCGAAGCACGGGCTTACCCTCGACGCTCGCCGCCAGTCCCTTGATGTTCAGCATCCCGACGCCCGTTTCCTGTCCTGTTCGACCCGCTTGCGCACACTTCCTGTCCGCCTCGGCCCACCCCTCTTCCAGCCCCGAATGCCTTGGCTCCGCCCCCGGCTTGGAGCCAGCGCCTGTCACCCAACGCTGCCTTCGAGGCTGATCGAGAGCAGCTTCTGCGCTTCGACCGCAAACTCCATCGGCAGTTCCTTCAGCACCTCGCGCGCGAAGCCGTTGACGATGAGCCCCACCGCCTCCTCCTCCGTCATGCCGCGCTGGCGGCAGTAGAAGAGCTGGTCCTCGGCAATGCGAGAGGTGGTCGCCTCGTGTTCGACACGTGCGGTCGGATTGCGGCTCTCGATGTAGGGCACGGTGTGCGCGCCGCAGCGATCGCCGATCAAGAGCGAATCGCACTGCGTGAAGTTCCGCGCGTGCTGTGCCTTGGGCAGGATCCGCACCAGGCCGCGATAGGTGTTCTGCCCCTCGCCCGCCGAGATCCCCTTCGAGACGATGGTTGAGCGCGTGCGCGGCCCGATGTGGATCATCTTCGTCCCCGTATCGGCCTGTTGGCGATTGTTGGTGATGGCAACCGAGTAGAACTCGCCGACCGAGCCTTCGCCTTGCAGGATGCAGGAGGGATACTTCCAGGTGATGGCGGAGCCGGTTTCCACCTGGGTCCAGGAAATCTTGCTGTTAGCACCGCGGCAGGCCCCGCGCTTGGTGACGAAGTTGAAGATTCCGCCCCGTCCCTCCGCATCCCCGGGGTACCAGTTCTGCACGGTCGAGTACTTGATCATCGCCTCGTCCAGCGCGACGAGCTCGACCACGGCGGCGTGGAGCTGGTTTTCGTCGCGCTGCGGCGCGGTGCAGCCTTCGAGGTAGGAGACGTAGGCGCCCTCCTCGGCGACGATCAGGGTCCGTTCGAACTGGCCGGTATTGCGCGCGTTGATGCGGAAATAGGTCGAAAGCTCCATCGGACAGCGCACGCCCTTCGGCACGTAGACGAAGGAGCCGTCCGAGAACACCGCCGAGTTCAGCGCAGCGAAGAAGTTGTCGGACGGCGGGACGACCGTTCCGAGCCAGCGACGCACCAGCACGGAGTGCTCGCGCACGGCCTCCGAGAAGGAGCAGAAGATCACGCCCGCCTGCGCGAGCTTCTCTTTGAACGTGGTGGCAACACTGACGCTGTCGAACACCGCATCGACCGCGACACCGGCAAGACGCTCCTGCTCGCGCAGCGGGATGCCGAGCTTCTCATAGGTGCGCAGCAGCTCCGGATCGACCTCGTCCAGCGACTTCGGGGCCGCCTTCTGCTTCGGCGCGGCGTAGTAGTGCAGGTCCTGGTAGTCGATCGGCGGGTAGCGGACGGCCGCCCAGCGTGGTTCCTCCATCGCCTGCCAGGCTCGGAAGGCCTTTAGCCGCCACTCCAGCAGCCAGCCAGGCTCCCCCTTCTTGGCGCTGATTTGGCGGATGACGTCCTCGTTCAGGCCCTTGGCGATGACCTCTTGCTCGATTCGAGTCTCGAAGCCCCACCGGTAGCCACCTTCGGTGACGTCTCGGACAGTCTCGAGCGTATCGGTCGCTGCAGGCATCTCTCTTCCAATCCCTGTTCCGCCTCGGTTCTATTCCGTTTTGGTCCTGGCCCCGTTCGCCCGCCGCCCGTCACCCGCCCGCTGCGGCCGGTTGCGGCAGCGCCCAGGCCGGGCAGGCCATGTCGGCAAGCGTGATTTCGGACAGCGCCCGACGGATGGCGGCGTTGACCGGGTCCCAGCGGCCGCGCACGCGACAGATGCACTCGTGCTCGCATCCGCCGGCCTGCTCTACGCAGGCCGCGAGCGCGATCGGGCCTTCAATCGCGTCGATGACGTCCGCAATCGCGGTCTCGGCCAGCGGGCGAGCGAGCCGGTAGCCGCCATGCGCCCCCCTCTGGCTGACCACAAGTCCGCCGGCTGCGAGCAGCTTCAGCACCTTGGCAACCGTCGGTTCGGCAATGCCAGTGGCCAAAGCGAGCGCGGCCGCGTTGCGCACCGATCCGTCAGGAGCGGTGCCAAGCTCGCTCAACAGCACCACAGCGTAATCGCTCAATCGCGACAGCCGGAGCACGGCGCAACCCTCGTCCCGATCCTTCGTCCCACCCCTGCCGCCCGTGGCCACATGCTCCGGATCGCCAGGCGAGACGAAATCCGGACCCGCTCGGTCCCATTTCCCAAATGCGCTTTGTGGCCAACGATGTCAAGCCGAACGCTCGCTGCAGGGTGAGCGTCTCGCCCGCGGATCGGGTCCGATCGCCAGCCTATGGGTGCGGGCGCAACTCGGATGGCGATGGGCCGCTGTCACGCGAACGGGGTCAGGGCGGACAAGGGGCCCGCGGACTTGGTTATGCCCAGCTTCACCGCGCGGGATCAGGGTTAGGTGGCGACGGATACGGGGTTGCCGTCGCGCGCGGACCTCAGGCTACGACGCAGGGTCGCGTCCCGTCAGAACCCCTCCGCGCGAGGCGGCCACCCTGCTACACCCGCGCGCCTTGCCATGAACGACGGTGCCGTCGCCCTTCTTCCCCCAGGCCTGCGAGACCTCCTGCCCCCGGAGGCCGAGATCGAAGCCGCCGCGATCGAGGCCATGGGCGCGGTGTTCGCCGCCCACGGCTACGCGCGTGTGAAGCCCCCCCTGCTCGAGTTCGAGGAAAGCCTGCTCGGTGGCACCGGCGCCTCGACCGGAGAGGTGACGTTCCGGCTCATGGACCCAGTCAGCCATCGCATGTTGGCGCTGCGCGCCGACATTACGCCCCAAGTGGCGCGGATCGCCGCCGTTCGGCTCGCCCGCGCGCCTCGGCCCTTGCGCCTGTGCTACTCGGGCCAGGTGCTGCGGGTTCGGGGCAGCGAACTGCGCGGGGCGCGGCAGATGTCGCAGGCCGGGATCGAACTCATCGGCAGCGATTGCGCCGAGGCGGACGCCGAAGTGATCGCAGTCGCGGCCGAGGCGCTGTCGGTCCTCGGCGTACCGGCCGTGAGCTTCGACCTCACCCTGCCTCTGCTCGTGGACGAGCTCCTCGCACCTCTCGACCTGCCGCCAGCGCGCGAGGAGGCGTTGCGACGGGCGATCGACCGCAAGGATGCCGCCGAAGTCGCGGCTCTGGCCGGCCCACTTGCCGATACGCTCGACGAGCTTTTGCACGCCGCTGGCCCGGCCGACCGTGCCCTCGTCTCGCTCGCTGCCGCAACCCTCCCGCCGAACGCCCGGGCTCTGGCCGATCGTCTCGCCGCGACCGTCGCTGCCGTCCGCGACCGCGACAGCAGCATCCGTCTGACGGCAGACCCGCTCGAGTTTCGAGGCTTTCGCTACCATCGCGGGGTGGCGTTCACGATCTTCTCGGCTGCTATTGCGGACGAGCTGGGCCGTGGCGGCGCCTATCGTGCTGGCGAGGAGCCGGCCACCGGCGTCTCCCTTTATCCCGATGCCGCCCTCGCCGCGTCCGCCCAGCGCCCGGCCAAGCCCCGTGTCTTCGTCCCCGCCGGTACCGCTTCAGTGGACGCTGCGGCGCTGCGGGCTGCCGGCTACGCGACGGTGATGGCGCTCGGCGCGGTCGCCGACCCTGTCGCGGAGGCCCGCCGGCTCGGCTGCACCCACCTCGCCGAGGGTGCCACGGCCCGCCCTCTGCAGGAGTGACGCCATGGCCAATGTCGCCGTGATCGGCGCCCAATGGGGAGACGAGGGCAAGGGCAAGGTGGTGGATTGGCTCGCCTCGCGCGCTGACATCGTCGTCCGCTTCCAGGGCGGGCACAACGCCGGCCACACCCTGGTCATTGGCAACGAGACCTACAAGCTCAGCTTGCTGCCTGCAGGTGTGTTGCGCGGCAAGCTCGGCATCATCGGCAACGGTGTTGTGCTCGACCCGCGTGCCCTCCTCGACGAGATCGCTCGTCTCGGCGCGCAAGGTGTCGCGGTCACGCCCGCGAGCCTGCGCATCGCCGAGAACGTGCCGCTCATCCTACCCCTTCATCCGGCTCTCGACCGGGCCCTCGAGGCCGCGCGCGGCGAGGCGAGAATCGGCACGACCGGGCGGGGGATTGGACCGGCGTATGAGGACAAGGTGGCGCGACGCGCTGTGCGGCTTTGCGACCTCGCCGAGCCGGAAACCCTTTCGGCGAAACTCGAGGAACTCTTGCGCCATCACAACACGCTCCTGCACGGGCTTGGCGCTCCGACCTTTTCGAAGGAGGCGCTTCTGGCGGAACTCGTCGACCTCGCGCCCCGTCTGCTGCCCTTCGCCGAGCCCGTCTGGCAGAGGCTCGATCATGCCCGCCGGCAGGGCGCGCGAATCCTGTTCGAGGGCGCGCAGGCGGTGATGCTCGACATCGACCACGGCACGTATCCCTTCGTCACCTCGTCAAGCACGGTCGCTGGAAACGCCGCAGCGGGCTCCGGCATTGCGCCGGCGGCGATCGGCCGGGTGCTCGGCATCGCCAAGGCCTACACCACGCGCGTCGGGTCAGGGCCCTTCCCCACCGAACTCCACGACGACACCGGCCGGCAGATCGGGGAACGCGGGCGAGAGTTCGGCACGGTTACCGGGCGGCCGAGGCGCTGCGGCTGGTTCGACGCCACGCTCGTCCGCCAGGCGGTGAAAGTCGGAGGAATCGACGCCTTGGTGTTGACCAAGCTCGATGTGCTCGACGGGCTGCCGGAGTTGAAAATCGGGGTCGGGTACAAGATCGGCAACGAACGGGTCGACCATCTGCCCGCCGCACCAGGGGCGCAGGCAGCCGCAACTCCGATCTACGAGACCACTGAAGGCTGGCGCGGCTCGACGCGCGGAGCCCGGTCCTGGGCCGAACTCCCGGCAGCAGCGATCAAGTACATCCGCCGCATCGAGGAACTGGTCGAGGCGCCAGTGATGGTGCTGTCCACCAGCCCCGAGCGCGACGACGTGATCGTGATGCGCGACCCCTTCGCCGACTGAGAGGAACGAAAGGCCCGGCGTTAACCCCGGCGCAACCCCCATGCGCCAGCATGCCGGCGCAGAAGGGCGGAGGTGCAGTGGCAAGCCAGCGGCCTCAGGTTGGCGGCTTCACGGTCGATACCAGCGCGCCCGTCGGCGGCTTCGCCCCGGCAGGCCTGCCGTGTTTCCGCGCTGCTGGAGCGGGCGGCGAACCCGCTGTCGCAGTGCTCTGTCGCAACCACCATCCACCGCGGCTCCGCGCCATCCTCCGCCTCATCGACGAGGCTGATCTTCCAGGCTTGCTTCGCCCCCTCGCCCAAGACGTCGTGGTCTGGGATGGGGTGGCGGTGCGCGCTGTCGTCTACGAGCCGCCGCCTGGCCCCGCTCTGATGCGCGCGGGCGAACGGCGCGAGCCGATGCGCGAGGGCGACCTGATCCAGAATGTGGTCCGTCCGATTGGCAAGGCGCTCCTCGTGCTTGCCGATCTCGGCTTGACTCACCGCGGCATCCGGCCGGACAATCTGTTCCGACACGGCAACGGGCAGGTCGTTCTCGGCGACGGGTTCTGCCTTCCGCCCGCTTTCGCCCAGCCGGCCGCGTTCGAGGAGCCTGCCGCAGCGGCCTGCCTTCCCGCCGGCCGGGGAGACGGAACCCTGGCCGACGACCTCTATGCGCTTGGCGTCAGCCTGGTCGCTCTTGCCGTTGGCGAATGGCCGCTTGCCGGTCGCGATGACACCTCTGTGCTGCGGGCGAAGCTCGAGCATGGCAGCCTGATCGCAGTGGTCGGCGAGAGCCGGCTGCCGGGCGGCATCGCAACGCTCGTGCGCGGGCTGCTGGCAGAAGATCCAAACCGGCGGCCGCAACCGGCGGAGCTCGCCGGCTGGCCCGGCACGGCCAGGGTCCGAGCGGTTTCTGCCAAGCCGGTGGCCCGTGCCTCCCGAAGCCTCCGTCTGGGCACCGTCGAAGTTCGCGATGCCCCGGGCCTCGCCTTCGCCCTTGGCCAGCACTGGGCAGAAGGAGCGGAGGCGCTGCGTTCCGGAGCCGTCGCGGTCTGGATCGAGCGGGCGCTCGGCCAGCCCGCTCTCGCGGCCAGAGTGCGGGACCTCGCCAGCGGGGCGCCGCGCGGCGGCGGCGAACCGATCGACGGCATGCTGTCTCGGGCAATCGCGGCGATCGACCCGAACGCGCCGTTATTCTGGCAGGGGAAGGCGCTGATGCCGGACGGGCTCGGCACCGTGGTTGCCGAAACGCTCCTCGCGCCATCAACGCCGGGCCTGCCGCGGGCCGCCCTCGACGCCCTGGTCGCCGACCTCGCGATTGCGCGCTGGGCTGCAGTGCCGGGGGAGCGCAGACACGACGGTCCCGCTTTGGACCGCGCGGCGAGACGGTACCGCATCGTCTGGCTCGGCAAGGCCCTGGGTTCAGGGCCGGAGCGACTGCTCTATGCGCTCAATCCGGCCCTACCGTGCCTCTCGCCCCTCGTGGCAAGCGAGGCAGCAGGCACGATCCCCGCGCTCCTCGCGGCGTTGGAGAGACGCGCTGGCGAAAGGGAACGAGACAGTTTGCCGATCGACCGTCACCTCGCGGCCTTCATCTCCGTGCAGATGGACGGGCGCCTCGACGACGCTCTCGCCTCGGTCGGTGCAGCGCCAACTGCGGCGGAGGCTGCCGTCGGCGCCATAGCGGTGTACGCCGCGCTACAGCGCCTTCACCGTTCACCGCCGATGCCCGCTCTCGCTTCCCTCCTGGGTGAGCTCGCCGCTCCCGCTCTCGCCCAGTGGCGGGAGCGGGCGCGGCGGGAGCAGGCGGCGGCGGAACTCGGGACGGTCGCGGCCAGTGGGGACCTCAGCCGGCTGCACGCCCTGTTTGCCGACCCGGAGGCCAGGGCGCGCGACGCGTTCGGTTTCGCTCAGGCGCAGCGGGAAGCGGATGAGGCCGCGCAGGCAATTCTCCGCATTCGCTCTGGTCGCGCCGCCCGCGAGGCCGAAGCGCGGCGCCTTGGCGCCCGTGCGGCGCACGCGGCCGGGCTTTTGGTCCTTGCCCTAACCTTGCTGTCGCTGTCGGGCGTATGAGCCATGCCCGCTTCTCCAAGCAAGGCTGGCGAAAGGGCTACGAGGAAAGTCGACAAACCAAGGCGCGGCGAGCGCACCCCCTTCGGCTTCTGGGCCCTCGGCGTGGCCACGGGCGTGCTCCTTGGCCTTGCGCTGCCCACGGGGCTTCTCTTGGCGATCGGGCTGATTCCCTCGGCTCTGGCGGCGATGTTCGATCGGGCTCCGGGCCGCTGGACGGCTCGGTCCGTGCTCGTCTTCAACTTGGCAGGACTGGCTCCGGCCCTGCGCGCGCTCTGGCTCGATGGCCATAGCCTTAGCGCCCTGTCCTCGCTCCTCCTTCGCCCCGACGGTCTGCCGCTGGCTTACGGGGCCGCTGCGATTGGTGCGGCATTGCCCGTGATCGCGTCATGGGCGATCCTGGCCGTGCTGGAAGCCCGTGCCGCGGTGGAGGTTGCGCGACTTGAGCAGAGGCGGGCCGCCCTGCGCGAGACCTGGGGCAGCGAGCTCGACGCGCAGGCTGCAACCGTGATGCCGAACGGGGGACCGAAATCTTCGAGCTGAGGTTCGGCTGCTTGCGTGTAACGCCGCTCCGTCGGCCGCCGAACGCTGCCTGAGCTCAGTAGCCACCCTTGCTGCTACGCCCGCCCTAGCGGCCGGTCCGTTTCGGCATGGGTTGCCAGCCAAGCCGACGAAGGACAGTCGCCCCGCCCGGCTTCCGCGCGCCGAAGACGCGCGGCTGGAAGGCCCGGTCAGACAGCCTCCTCGGCGCGCTGTCGGTTGGTGCTTTCGCGCAGCTCGTCCATTTGCGCCTTCATGCTCTTCTGCACCTTCTCGAAAGCACGAACCTCGATCTGCCGCACGCGTTCGCGGCTGATGCCGTATTGCTGCGAGAGATCCTCGAGCGTGGTCGGCTCGTCCTTGAGACGGCGCTCGATGAAGATGTGACGCTCGCGCTCGTTCAGCGTGGCAAGCGCCTTGTCGAGCAGCGCGCGACGCTGGCCAAGGTCCTCGTCCTCCGCGAAGCGCTCCTCGTGGTTGCCGGTCTCGTCGACCAGCCAGTCCTGCCATTCGCCTTCACTGTCGGCGCGCAAGGGTGCGTTCAGCGAGTGATCCGGCGCAGCCAGCCGGCGGTTCATCTGGATCACGTCCTGTTCGGGCACGTCGAGCGTCCGGGCGATGCTCGCCACCTGCTCGGGTTTCAGGTCGCCATCCTCGATCGCCTGCATCTGCCCCTTCAGACGCCTCAGGTTGAAGAAGAGCTTCTTCTGCGCCGCTGTGGTGCCCATCTTCACCAAGGACCAGGAGTGAAGTATGTATTCCTGGATCGCTGCCCGGATCCACCACATCGCGTAGGTGGCGAGGCGGAAGCCGCGATCCGGATCGAAGCGCTTGACCGCCTGCATCATGCCGACATTGCCCTCGGAAATGAGTTCGCCGAGCGGCAAGCCGTAGCCGCGGTAGCCCATAGCGATCTTCGCCACCAAACGAAGGTGGCTGGTAACCAGCTTGTGCGCGGCCTCGAGATCGCCCTGGTCGCGCCACCGTCGCGCGAGCGCGGTCTCCTCCTCAGCCGTCAGCATCGGAAACTTGCGGATCTCTTGGAGGTAGCGTGCGAGGTTGCCCTCGGGAGCCACCGGGATCGCGAAGGACGCGCTCATCAACCTCTCTCTCCGCCAGACAGACGCCACGGGAGGCGTGCGAGCCGCCGGCTCCGCGACTAGACTGTCGCACGTCTTGCGCCGTCCCTGGATCACGACCCGGAGACGGCATCCTCCGGCACTGTGAGCCACTCAGCCCTAACAACTTCCCGCACTTGGATTGTGGCGCCGGCTCCGCATGGCCGCAACGGAAATCGGACGCAAAAAGTCCTGATTACACCGTGTTCATCTCTTCACATCTGCGCGCGCTCGAGGCAGTGGAGGAGCCCGGCGAGGTCGGCAGGGGGCGGCGCTGAGAACGTGAGAGGCTCTCCCGTCACAGGATGGCGCAGCGCGAGCGAGGCAGCATGCAGCGCTTGGCGCGGGAAGCCGGTGAGCGCAGCGCGCAGGGCTGGCGGCAGGCTGGCCGCAGCAGCCGGCAAGCGCCGCAGATAGGCAGGGTCGCCGACCAGAGGGTGCCCGAGATGGGCGAGATGCACGCGCACCTGGTGAGTCCGCCCCGTCTCCAGGCGGCACTCGAGGAAAGCGCAGGCGGTTCCGAACGCCCGCAGAAGGCGATACCGGGTCGCTGCCGGCTTGCCTTTCGCCACCACCGCCATCCGTTTGCGATCGACGGGGTGACGGCCGATCGGCGCCTCGATCCGCCCCTCGGCCCGAACCGGCACGCCCCAGACAAGGGCCAAATAGGTCCGGTCCAGATCGCGCCGCGCAAAGGCCTGCGAGAGGGCGCGATGCGCTGCCTCCGTCTTGGCGACGACCATCACCCCGGAGGTGTCCTTGTCCAGCCGATGCACAATGCCCGGCCGAGCCTCGCCGCCGATGCCGGGCAAGGCCCCCCCGCAATGGGACAGAAGGGCGTTGACCAGGGTTCCGGTCAGGTTGCCGGGCGCTGGATGGACGACGAGGCCGGGCGGCTTGTCGAGCACGATCACATGCTCGTCCTCGAACAGAATCGCGAGCGGGATGGGCGCGGCCTCTGGGGCGGCTGGAGCGGGCGGCGGCAGAACGAGCCCGTAGCGTGCACCCGGGCGGACGGGCTCCGCCGGGTCGCGGACCACCGTGCCGTCTCGGGTGGCGTGCCCTTGTTCTATCAGCGCTTTCAGGCGCGAGCGCGACAGATCAGGCCAGACGGAGGCGAGCCAGCGGTCCAGACGCTGGTGGGCAGAGGCGTCGTCGGCCACCATCTCCCGGCGAAACGGTGCAGGCGGTTGGGCGGGTGCTGAGGGTGAGGTCATGCGGGCGCTGCAAGCGGCCGTGATTGTCATGGGAGTGTTGATCCTCGCCGGCACGGTGGCGCTCGCCGTGGCGATTGCCAACCGGCTCGGCGGGCGCCCCTCGCCGCCGGCCATCGTAACCCTGGCCGAGCCGGAAGGCTCCCGCATCGTCGGCATCGCAGGGGCGGGCGATCGCCTTGCGGTGCATGTCGCCGGCGGCGGGCGGCCCGACCGGATTCTGCTGGTTGACCCGGCCACTCACCGCGTTGTCGGCCGGCTCATGCCGGGCGAGCCATGATGATCGTCCTGCCGCAGGCGCTGGTCGCCGCCATGGAGAGACTGGCGCAGGCGGCCCTGCCGCGCGAGGCCTGCGGCCTTCTGATCGGCCGCAGTGCCGATACCTCGCTCGCGGTTTCCGGCCTTGCGCCCTCGCGCAACCTCGCTTCTGACAGGGACGCCTTCGAGATCGACACCGCTCTTCGCCTCGCCCTACAGCGACGTCTGCGACCCCTCGGCGAGCGCATCGTCGGGGTGTGGCACAGCCATCCCTCTGGCTTGGCTCGCCCCTCCCCCCGCGACGCTGCGGGGGCGTGGGAGGAGGGGCTCGCCTGGCTGATCACTGCAGGACCGGATACGGCCGCCTGGCTTGCCCTGCGCGGCGGGTTTTTACCGGCACGGCTGGTTTGTCGATGAGCGCAGGCCATGCGACGCAAGGGTGACCTTCCGGTCAAGACCTGCGCAGTGTGCGGCCGCCCGTTCGCCTGGCGGCGGAAATGGGCGAAGGTGTGGGCTGAGGTGAAATACTGTTCCAACGCCTGCCGGGCCCACCGGTCGGCGCGGGAGGCCGCCAATGCTGTTCCGATCCGACAACGTAACCGCGGTTTGCCCCGAGGTGATCTCGGCGATCCTCGCCGCAAACGAGGGTGACGCCGCACCCTACGGCGCCGACGAGGTGACGGCGCGGCTCGATACGGTGTTCGGTGCCTATTTTGGCACCGATGTGTTCGTGCACCCTGTGGCGACAGGTATTGCAGCCAATGCACTCGCTCTCGCCGCCGCTATGCCAGCGCCCGGGGCGGCCCTGTGCCACGAATATGCGCACGTCAATACGAGCGAATCGGGGGCGCCCGAGTTTTTCTCCGGTGGAGGCAAATTGATCACCCTCCCCGGGGCCAACGGCAAGCTTTCCGCTGAGGCCATCGCGCGCAGACTCGCGTCGCTTTCGCCAGACCGGCTGCAGTCAGCGCCGCCGACTGTGGTTTCGATCACACAGGCAACCGAGGCTGGCACGGTGTACCGAATCGAGGAGATTGCGGCCATCGCCGAGGTGTGTAGGGGCCGCGGTCTCGTCCTCCACATGGACGGGGCGCGGTTCGAGAACGCGCGCGCGCGTCTTGCTGTCTCGGCAGCGGAGGCGTCGTGGCGCGCGGGTGTTGATGTGCTGAGCTATGGGGCGACGAAGAACGGGGCGATGTGTGCCGATGCCGTCGTCATCTTCCGCTCCTCACCTCATGCCGAGGGGCTGAACCGGTTCATGGGCCAGAGGCGTTTGCGCGCTGGCCAAGTATTCAGCAAGATGAGGTACTTGTCTGCGCAGCTTCTGGCGATGGTTGAAACAGGGGCGGTGGCGCGCAACGCGGCTCACGCCAATGCCATGGCCGCGAGGCTCTCGGCTGGCTTGGCTAGGATTGCCGGAGTGCGCCTCGTTTACCCAACGGAGATCAACGAGGTCTTCGTCGTGCTTCCCGAAGCGGTACGCGAGCGGCTTGCGGTCGCCGGGTTCACGGTGCGGCCGCGTCCCGAGGACCCTTCGATTGTACGGTTGGTCACGGCGTGGAATACCCGGGCCGAAGACGTGGAGGCGTTCCTGGCTGCTGCGGCCGGGGTTCGGGCTGCCGCCTGAGCACAATGCCACGGTGGACCGCCGCCGCTTGATCCCGGATGAGGGGGCGGCTATGTGCGCGTGGTGAACGACGTCCCGTTCGTCTAGAGGCCTAGGACACCGCCCTCTCACGGCGGCAACACGGGTTCGAATCCCGTACGGGACGCCACCTCTTTGCTCCGCGAGTCGTCTCCCTGCCGATGGGCCGCGCCGTGAGGCGCAGGTCTGGCGCGGGTTTCGCGCGCGGGCTGGCGGATGCGGGGGGAGGAACGAGAGGCGGTGGCGGCTCTCTCCGGTGCGTTTCTCTCCGAAGCTGGCGACTTGGGCGATTGACCAGCCAGGCGGAGAGCCGCGGGAATGCGCGGGTTATTGCGGCGGAATGGTGGCAGATTTGGCAAAGCGTATTGGGGGGCGCAGCAACAGTTTGACCCAACTTCCCCACCTGCGGAAAGAAAAGATTGCGCCATTTCAGTCCATTGCGGGTGTGCGGTGGGCTTATCACCACACGGTGTGTGGTGCCGGCGGGCTCTGGCAGGGGTGTTTCGCTCAGGCGCGGTGGCGTGCGACAGTCCCTTGTAGACCGGCGGCGCGAGCTCGCTCTTGTAGAGAACGCGAAGAGGATGACGGTGCGGCGGCCATGGAGGGCGGCGCAGACGGCGAGCTGGTCGAGCAGGCCCAAGGCCTCGACCAGGCCCTGGGCCTCGGCCTCGTCCCACCGGTTGAGCGTCCTGATGATGCGCCGGACATGACGGCCGCTCTCGCGGACGTTCTCGACCAGGTACACGCAGTCGTTGCCATTGACGCGCTTGACGCGGAAGAACACGGCGCTGGCCTCCTGCCGCGAGGTGCAGCACCATGAATCCAGCGTCGGCAATCAAAAAATAAAAAGGCCGCGCGGCGCTTTTTCACCTCAAATCGACTTGGCGCATCGACGACCCGGGAAAACCAATAGCCTGCGCGCGCCGTGGCCCGTGAACTGCGAAAGATGGGCCAGATCACCCTGCGCAAGGTCGACGGATGGCAGACCATCGGCCAGCCGATCGCTGAACACGCGATTGACCTCGCCGTCTGATCCGATACCGTTGCTACCGCTGAAGACGTCGCCCGCTGATTTCCCACACCCTCGCGACAGCGCCTCGCCCAAGGACCGCCGCCTGTCCGGCAACACGCAATGGGGATGTGAATGGTGACCGGGCGTGGCTGCCCAATTCCACCACGCGGTCCATGCACTGGTCGGCGATGCCGTAGGGCGCTGTAACGAAGCTGTCGCCCGCGACGATTCTGAAGCCATCGTGCAGCGCATCTTTCGACGCATGGTGTCCAGGCCGACTGGATTTCTGTCTCCGCCGCCACCCTCGCAGGCCGTCGAGTGATTTCGCGGTCAGAAGAGAACCGTCTGGACCGGGTTCTGCCGGGTGGCGATCTCCTGGAGCGAAGCGACATTGGCGCGCCCCGTCTCCCGGCTTCGGACGCAACCGCATCGCGCCTCTCGCGAGAAGTTGCGCATTGCCGGGCGCCACAACATCAATGTTCTCGTAGTCGGCAACGAACAGCGGCTTGCCGACCTGGAGCGTTCGCAGGCCGGCGGCCAGCGTACCGCCGGTCTCGCCCGCCTC
>Ga0308417_1001120_pt1 | contig 18688 bp, 14 predicted proteins | sample HotsprSampleOS65_FD_203528 | JGI IMG/M metagenome (GOLD analysis project Ga0308417, IMG submission 203528) | Hot spring phototrophic mat microbial communities from Octopus Spring, Yellowstone National Park, Wyoming, United States - 20090730_OS65 ... | reverse complement strand
CGTAGTCGGGGCGGAGGGGAAGCGGCTGACCCATGGCGAGGCTCCATTGCTCGCCCCGTTGAATCAGATCCCGCCCGCGTCGGGGAATCCCTCTCGTGAGTCTCGTTCAGAAAGACTTGGTATTAGCATGCCCCTCCGCCTCGTCTCCCTCGCCGCAGCTGAGGCCGATCGCCGAGGGGGACGGAAGACAGGGGACTCGGCGGTGAGTGCGCGATCCCTGATCTCGATCTTCGCTTTGGCCGGCGTGGGCCTCAGCTTGCTTCGCACCGGGCTTGGTTGATCGTCTTCACGGCTGGCGTTCTGGGACAGTTCGTCGAAGCGGCAACCCATCGCCGCGGGAGGCTGAAGAGCAAGTCGATCTGTTTCCAGCTCGCACGCCCTCTGCCAATGGCAGCGGCTGCCGCTGGCCTACCTTGACCCCTGCTTTCGTTCGAACGTCCTCTTTGCTTGCGGCCTGGGCAATCATCGATCCCTTGGGCGCCGGCTGGTGTTGCACACATGGCGTGGTGGCTGGGCCCGGCAGAAACCCTCGTGATCGTGCTTGCGTGGACCCTGCGTGAAGGCAGGCCCGGTTCAACACCGCCCAACCGGCAGGGCCGTGCAGGGGTCGAGAGGGCGGGGAGCACGCCCGAGACATCAAGCTGAACTCCGCGACCCGGTCTGCCGGAGCGGCACCCCACCGCCTTGGCTCTGGGGAGAGTTTCAAAACGCCGGACAGTGGCCCCCCATCGCTGGTGCGGACCGTCTTCGCGCTCCCTCATCCCGGCGGGCTAATGTCCCGCGGTTCGCGGTCTTCTGCCTTTCGTCGGCGTTTGCGGACATCACGGACAAGACGGCGTGGAGTACGGCCGGCAGAGGTGCAGCTGCCTGCAAACCCCCGTCAACGCGCTGAAGACCGAGCGTGTAGGGCTGCGTGCCGCGATCGCCTCCGAATTGTGGGGACGCTACGGTCGAGGAGAGGCGCCGGCCACGACCCAGAAGACTGCGCGTTCGGATCTTCGCGCCGGAACTGTTTCAGGCAGCAGCGAGGGTGGACGCGCTTTCCTTGGCCCTGGCCCGCCGGGCGATCGCCTCATTCCGCTTCTGCTTGTACTGAACGAAACGGTAGGCCGCGCGAGCGGCGAGGTCGGAAAGCGTTCCTCGCGGCGGCAGTCCCACCGCCTTGAAGATCATGCCCATCCCGCGCTCGATGGTGTGGAAACGGTAGTAGGTCATGGCCTTCGCCATGTACGCGGCGATCGCGAGCTTCCGATTGTAGGGCGTTGCCTGCGGCATATTGGCGGAGTGATAGGCGTAAGCGAGTTCGTCGTCTTCGCTCTCGCCGATACGCCCGCCAGCGATGCGCAGGCGTTCCAGAAGCGTGATCTGTTCGCGCGCGAGATAACGCCGCATGTGGTCGTAGAAGAGCTTGAAGTGGCGGTACTCGTCGGCCGCGATCAGCGCGCAGATCTCGCGCAGGACGGGCTCCTCCGTTGCTTCCTTCAGCGAGGTGTAGTAGGACGAGGTTCCGGTCTCCACCATGCAGCGTGCGATCAGTTCTCCGGTCCGGCTGCCGCGAACGGATTCTTTGGCCTCAAGCGGGATGCGGTAGCCGGATCGGAAGCGCTCGAACGCGCCGCGGTAATCCCAGCCTGGGTCGGCGAGGCAGGCCCAGCGCCCAAGGGCTTCGCCGTGCTGCACCTCTTCAACCGCCCAGTTTCGCGCCGCCTGCTGGAAATCCGGGTCGTCGTGGAACACGTTGCAAAGGTAGGTCGCATAGTCGTCGCCGTTGCGCTCGACCAAAGCTGCCGCCTTCACCAGCGGCACGATGTCAGGATCGACCTTGTCCCGGTCGAACGTGTGCCACGCGACCTGAGCGATCTGCCAGTGCTTCATGGCCTCGCGATCCGTCCCTATATCCGTTCCGGTCGAACCATCCCACAGACCGGAGGTAGGAACACGTGCCGCGCAGGTTCAAGACCTGCGCAAGGAGGGAGCGCCCCGCTATAGCCTGCGGCACGAGACCTGATCGCCCTGCTCAGACGCGGCGCAAATCCGACAGCAGGGTTCTCTGCAGCGCGTCCTCGCGGGTAGCGACATCGTCGCCCATCGCTGTTCGCGCGTATGTCTCTTCCGCCGCACGCACGCGCTCGCCGAGCCACTCCGGCGTCGCATGTTCCAAGGCTACCGCTTCTGTTGCGACGATGGTGCATCGTTCCGGCGTGATCTCTGCAAAGCCGCCGACAACGACGAACTCCCGGGTCGTCTCTCCCCCGACCTGCGCCTGGACGAGCCCCGCGCGTAAGGCGACGATCATCGGCGCGTGCCCCGGCAGGGCTCCGATATCTCCTTCCGATGCAGGAACGATCGCCATGTCTACCGTCTCGGACAGGAGCAGCTCCTCGGGGCTCACGATCTCCAAGGTCAGCTTGTCCGCCATGGCGGTACGCGCCACAGTGTTCAGGCCACTTCGGCGGCGAGGCGTTCTGCCTTCGCGACCGCATCCTCGATCGTGCCGACCATGTAGAAGGCAGCCTCCGGCAAGTGGTCGTACTGGCCCTGGCAGATCGCCTTGAAGCTGCGGATGGTGTCCGGCAGTTCGACGAACACTCCGGGTTGGCCGGTGAAGACCTCGGCGACGTGAAAGGGCTGGCTGAGAAAGCGTTGAAGCTTGCGGGCGCGGGCGACGATGAGCTTGTCCTCCTCCGACAGCTCGTCCATGCCGAGGATGGCAATGATATCCTGCAACGATTTGTAGGTCTGCAGGATGCGCTGAACCTCGCGCGCCACCTCGTAGTGCTCCTCGCCGACGATGCGGGGGTCGAGCGCGCGCGAGGTCGAGTCGAGCGGATCGACTGCCGGATAGATTCCGATCTCCGTCAGCGCCCGTGACAGAACAGTGGTCGCATCAAGGTGAGAGAAGGACGTTGCAGGCGCGGGGTCGGTGAGGTCGTCGGCAGGCACGTAGATCGCTTGTACCGAGGTGATCGACCCCTTTTTCGTCGAAGTGATGCGCTCCTGCAGCGCGCCCATGTCGGTTGCCAGTGTCGGCTGATAGCCGACCGCCGAGGGGATGCGGCCAAGCAGCGCCGACACCTCCGACCCCGCCTGGGTGAAGCGGAAGATGTTGTCGATGAACAGCAGGACGTCCTGCCCTTCCTCGTCGCGAAAATACTCCGCGATGGTGAGCCCGGAAAGCCCAACCCGCATGCGCGCACCGGGCGGCTCGTTCATCTGGCCGTAGACCAAGGCCGCCTTCGAGCCCGGGCCGTCCAGCTTGATGACGCCGGATTCGATCATCTCGTGGTAGAGGTCGTTGCCTTCGCGCGTGCGCTCGCCGACGCCGGCGAACACCGAAAAGCCGCCGTGCTTCTTGGCGACGTTGTTGATCAGCTCCATGATCGTAACAGTCTTGCCGACACCAGCACCGCCAAAGAGGCCGATCTTGCCGCCCTTCAGGTAAGGCGCGAGCAGGTCGATGACCTTGATCCCGGTGACGAGGATCTGCGCTTCGGTGGACTGTTCGACGAATTTCGGCGCGTCGCGATGGATCGGCAGCCGCTTCGTCGTCGCCACGGGACCGCGCTCGTCGATCGGCTCGCCGACCACGTTGAGGATCCGACCGAGTGTGGCCGGCCCGACGGGAACAGAGATCGGTCCGCCTGTATCAACCACGTCGTTCCCCCGCACCAGCCCGTCGGTCGAGTCCATGGCGATCGTGCGCACCGTGTTCTCGCCGAGGTGCTGAGCGACCTCGAGCACCAGCGTGCGCTCCCCGATCCTGGTGTGCAGGGCGCTCAGCATAGTCGGCAATTCGCCGTCGAACCGCACATCGACAACGGGGCCGAGGACCTGCGTGACCTTTCCGACCTTGTTCGTTGCCATCGTCGTGCTCCTCTCATTCGCCGTCTGGGGCCGGGCGGCGCGCTGCCGCCCGCGTCACACCGCTTCGGCACCCGAGATGATCTCGATCAGTTCCTTAGTGATGTTCGCCTGCCGCTGCCGGTTGTACGCGAGGGTGAGCTTCGCGATCATCTGGCCAGCGTTGCGGGTCGCGTTGTCCATCGCCGCCATGCGCGCCCCTTGCTCGCCGGCCGCGCTCTCGAGCAGCGCGCGGTAAATCTGCACGGAGAGATTCTCGGGCAGCAGGCGGGCGAGGATCTCCTCTTCCGAGGGTTCGTATTCGTAGATCGCGGGCGGTTCCCGTCCTGTCGTCTCCTCCGCCGAGGCGGGGATAGCAGCGGGGATCAACGTCTGCTCCGTCGGCACCTGGGAAATCACGCTCCGGAAGCGGTTGTAGACCAGCGTGCAGACGTCGATCGAACCCTCGTCCAGAAGCTGTCGCACCTGCGCGGCGATCGCTTGCGCGTCGGCGAAGCCGAGGCGCGGCTTGCCCATGAAGCTCACGCTGGCGACGATGAGCTTGGCGTAGTCTCGACGCAACAGGTCCCGCGCGCGCCGCCCGACGGTGATGATCCTGACCTCCCTGCCTTCTGCCAGCAGGGTTCGAATGCGGGCGCGAGCGAAACGCACGAGGCTCGAGTTGAACGCCCCGCACAGCCCGCGATCGGCCGCAATCACCACCAGCAGATGCTTGTCGGCTCGACCCGTGCCGACAAGCAGGCGCGGCGCGTCGGGCCGACCGGCGGCGGAAGCGGCGAGCGAGCCGAGCAGCCGCTCCATGCGCTCGGCATAGGGGCGAGCGGCCTGCGCCTGCATCTGCGCGCGCTTGAGCTTCGATGCGGCGACCATCTTCATCGCTTGCGTGATCTTGCGCGTCGACTTGACGCTGTTGATCCGCGTGCGGAGCGACTTCAGGCTGGGCATGAGGAGGGCCCGCGGCCAGCCGCGATCAGGCGAAGGTCTTGGCGAAGGCGTCGAGGAAGGATTTCAGCTTCTCCTCCGTCGGCGGCTTGATCTCCCTGTCGGTGCGGATCGCCTCCAGGATCTCTGGCGCCTTGGCCCGCAGTTCTGACAGCATCATCCGCTCAAACCGGCTCACGTCCGAAACCTTGATCGGATCGAGATAGCCGCGCGTGCCAGCGAAGATCGACACCACCTGCTCCTCGACCGGCATTGGCTCGTACTGCGGCTGCTTGAGGAGTTCGGTCAGACGCGCGCCGCGCGCGAGAAGCCGCTGGGTCGCTGCATCAAGGTCGGAGGCGAACTGAGCGAAAGCTGCCATCTCGCGATACTGCGCGAGTTCGAGCTTGATGCGGCCGGCGACCTGCTTCATCGCCTTGACCTGAGCAGCCGAGCCGACGCGGCTGACCGAGATGCCGACGTTCACCGCCGGACGGATGCCCTTGTAGAACAGGTCCGTTTCGAGAAAGATCTGGCCGTCGGTGATCGAGATCACGTTGGTTGGAATGTAGGCCGAGACGTCGCCGGCCTGGGTCTCGATCACCGGCAGAGCGGTCAGCGAACCCGACCCGAAGTCCTTGTTCAGTTTCGCCGCACGCTCAAGCAGGCGGGAGTGCAAATAGAACACGTCGCCAGGGTAGGCCTCGCGGCCCGGTGGCCGGCGCAGCAGCAGCGACATCTGGCGATACGCGACGGCCTGCTTGGACAGGTCGTCGTAGAAGATGACCGCATGCATCCCGTTGTCGCGGAAGTATTCCCCCATCGCGCAGCCGGCATAGGGCGCAAGATACTGAAGGGGGGCCGGCTCGGAGGCGGTGGCGGCGACAACGATGGTATAGTCAAGGGCGCCGCGCTCCTCGAGGGTCTTGATCAGTTGCGCGACCGAAGAGCGCTTCTGCCCGATCGCGACGTAGATGCAATAGAGCTTCTGGGTCTCGTCTCCGCTGGCGTTGATCCTGCGCTGGTTGAGGATGGTATCGACGATGACGGCGGTCTTGCCGGTCTGGCGGTCGCCGATGATCAGTTCGCGCTGGCCGCGGCCGATCGGTATCAGGGCGTCGATGGCCTTGATGCCGGTCTGCATCGGTTCGTGCACGGAACGGCGGGGGACAATCCCTGGTGCCTTCACATCGACAATGCGGCGCTCAGTCGCCTGGATCGGACCCTTGCCGTCGATCGGGTTGCCGAGAGGGTCGACAACGCGGCCGAGCAGCGCCTTGCCGACCGGCACGTCGACAATCGCGCGCGTGCGCTGAACCGTGTCACCCTCGCGGATGGCGGTGTCGTCGCCGAAGATGACGACGCCGACATTGTCCACCTCGAGGTTGAGGGCCATGCCTTTGAGCCCGGATGCCGGGAACTCGACGAGCTCGCCCGCCATCACGTTGGCCAGGCCGTACACGCGGGCGATGCCGTCGCCGACGGAGAGGACCTGGCCGACCTCAGCCACGTCCGCCTCGACCTCGAAGCTCTCGATCTGCTGCCTCAGGATCTGCGAGATCTCTGCCGGGCGGATCTCCATCTCAGGCGGCCCCCTTCATCACATGCGCGAGCCGCTGCAGGCGGCCCCTGATCGAACTGTCGAACACGCGGGAGCCGATCTTCACCACCAGCCCCCCGAGGATGGCGGGGTCGACGCGCTCGTCGAGACGGACGCGGGCATGGCCGGCGCGGTTGAGCGCGGCGACGATCCGCGCCCGCTGGGTGTCGTCAAGCGGGATTGCGGACACCACCTCCGCCCGCTCCTCGCCGCGACGGGCGGCATCGAGCGCGCGATAGGCGGCGATGATGCGCTCGAGCACGGCAGCCCGCCGGTTCTTCACCACCACGCCGACGAAGTTGCGCACCTCCCGCGGCGTCGCGAGGCCGTGCTGTGGATCGTCCAACGCGCCAAGCACGAGGGCGAGCTGCCGTTCCGCGGGCAGGCGGGGGTCCTCGAGCAGGCGACGGAACCAGGGCTTGGTTTCGATCGCCCGCGACAGCACGGCAAGCCCGTCGAGGATGCGGTCGTAGATCCCGCTATCGCCCTTCTCGTAGGCGTCGCGAGCAAGCGCCATCAGACCGGAGGCATAGCGGGATGGAATTGCGTCTACTGCGGCGCGAGCCTCCCGCGCAAGACGCAACGCAGCGGCAACGTCTTCGACGATCGGATTTGGTTCCGGCACCCGGCCTCGGCCCCTGAAAGGAACTCCGCCCGCGGCGCGGACGGCACACGACCCATCGCCCGCGACAACGCTCTGTCGCAGCCGCGCGAGCGCCTAACACAGCGTTTCCTGCGGTGCAACAGCCTCTCATCCATCGTCCCCGCGAAGCCTGCTAACCCCTGGCGAGCTTCAGCGAAGACGCGAACCGTTCGGCCAGATCCGGCGAACGCGATGCGGCCCCAGGCTGCCTCCCTCTGCCCTGCCGTCGCCGGCCACGGCCTGCTCGCCGGCGCGACGCGACTGCGGGCGCGCCGGTGGGCGATGGGGCCATGGGGAGGTCGAGGTCCGCGCTTCCGTTCCGGACCACGCGCTGCGCGCACGGCCGCGGCACGCCTGACAGGGCCGTGCGCGAGCCGCTCGGTTCCGGTCCCGTCGGGCACACAGTCGGCCGAACTGCGCTCAAGGGAACTGCGGGTTGCGGCGTGCTGCGCGCTCGGCAACCCTCTCCTGGCATGGCCGTCGCTTATCTCGATCCGCGCACGGGGCGCCTCTTCCCGCTCTACCCGCCACGCTGGCGCTCCGATGAGGGCAACCCCCTCCTGCTCACCCCTTTGCCCGGCATCGGCAGGGAGGACATTGCGCCGGGGGTTCGTTCGCTGTGGCGCTATCGAGCGGCCTTGCCGTTCGCGGAGGACGTCGTTCCGATCACGCTCGGCGAGGGAACGACTCCCCTGATTGAGACGGCGGTCGACGGCGCCGCGGTGCTGGCCAAGCTCGAGTGGTTTTCGCCGACGGGAAGCTTCAAGGACCGTGGCGCCTCCGTCATGCTGTCAGGGCTTCGCGCCCAGGGGGTCACCGAGGTGCTGGAAGACTCCTCGGGAAACGGCGGTGCCGCGGTCGCGGCTTACGCTACGGCGGGGGGGATGCGGGCCAAGATCCTCGTCCCTGCCTCCGCACCCCCGGCCAAGACGGTGCAGATCGAGGCCTTCGGCGCCGAGGTCGAACGAGTGGCCGGCAGCCGGCAGGACTGTGCGGACGAAGCTGCCCGCCGAGCGGCGCGGACCTTCTACGCCTCTCACAACTGGCACCCATTCTTCCTGCACGGGACGAAGACCCTCGCCTACGAGCTTTGGGAAGACCTCGGCTTCCGCGTGCCCGATGCCGTCATCACGCCCTGCGGCGCGGGCTCGATCGTGCTCGGGCTCGAGATCGGCTTTGCCGAACTCCTGCGGGCGGGGGCGATTGCTCGCCTGCCGCGCCTCTTCGCCGTCCAGCCGGAGGCTTGCGCGCCGATCGCCGCAGCCTTCCGCGCCCGCGCGGACCACCCCATCGCCTGCGAGACGCGGCCGACCATCGCCGACGGCGCGGCGATCGCACGTCCCTTGCGCCTGCGCGAGGTCCTTGGCGCGGTGCGCGCCTCAGAGGGTGGCGTCGTTGCAGTTGCCGAGGAAGAGATCATTTCCAGCCTGTTCGCCCTTGCCGAGCGCGGCCTGTTCGTCGAGCCGACCTGCGCCTTGGCCCTCGCCGGCTGGCGCAAGCTTCGCGCCGCCGGAACCCTCTCCGACCGCGACCAGTCCGTGCTGATCCTAACCGGCACAGGGCTGAAGGCCTCGGGCCGCATCGCGGGGCTGCTCGAGGAGCGATGATCACCCGTTCTCGTCTTGCCGGCAGCCCGTGCCATGTCCCAACGCGCCGTTTCGCCTCGCGCCCGACCCGGGTTTGCGGCGGGGTCGCGGGTCGAGAGCAAAGAGGTGCTAGTCGGCGCTGGCGGGAACGAGGTGTTCGGCGGCGCGAGCGGCGTGCACCGTCACCACCGCCGCGGCAAGCACCGCGCCGCAGGCGAGGAACAGGATCCCGGGCAGATCAAGGTCCATCAGAAGGCCAAGCGGCGCGGGCGCCAAAGCCTGTCCGAGCGGCAGGCCCGAGGAGACGAAGCCGAACACTTGGCCCGCCGTGCCCGGCGGGGCGGCGGCACGGACAATGAGATCGCGCGACGGCATCACCACGCCGAGGGCGAGCCCTGCTCCCGCCGCCACCGCGACCACGCCGAAGGTGTCGAGCGGCACCAGACCGAGCAAGGCGACCAGCACGCCGGCAGACAGCATCATCGCGCTCACCACCGCGACGTGCCGCGCCGTGCGGTCGGCAAGCCAGCCCCCGGCCAGTGTGCCGCATGTGGAGCCGACGAGCCAAACCGTCATCGCCGTCGCGGCTGCGGCAACGGAAACGCCGTGCAGCAGAGGCAAGGCCGCGACCATGAAGGTCTGCGCGCCAAACCCTCCCATCGCAATCAGCGTCATGAACAGGAACAGGAGCAGGATCGGTCGCGACAGCAGGACCCTGTGCGCCGGCGGCCTGGCGCGATCAAGGGGGCGGTCGCTTCGCAGCCGCCGTGCGAATAGGGCAATCGCGACCACGCAAGGCGCGCCGGCCAGCGCCGCAGCGGTCAGCGCGCCGCGCCAGCCGAGCCAGCTCTCGAGCAGGATCATCGCCGGCGGGCCGGCGGCGAAACCGGCGTAGCCGGCTGCGGTGTGCAAGGAAAAGGCGCGACCCATCCGCTCCTGGCGGATCGAGCCGGACAGGATCGCGTAGTCGCAGGGGTGGATCGTCGCGTTGCCGAGGCCGGCAATGGCGGCGGCGAACAGGAGCAGGACCATCCCCTCGGCGGCCGCGAAGCAGAGCGTGCCCACGACCATCAGCGCATTGCCGGCGACGAGCCAAACGGCAGCCCCGGTGCGGTCGGCCCACACGCCGATAGGCGTCTGGCCGAGCGCTGTGACGGCGGACAGAACGGCGAGGGCGGAGCCCAGCGCGGCATAGGAAAGGCCGAGCTCCGCCCGCATCATCGGCAAAAGCGGCGGCAGCACGAGCTGATAGAAGTGGGAGAGGAAGTGCGCAGCGGAGATCAGCGCGATGACCGCACCGTCGTGCCGACTCCTCCCCTCCCTCGGACCCAGCCCCTGCACGCCGCGACGCTGACGGGTGCGCGCGCGGGGATCAACCTGAAACCGCTGCGCACCTGTCCTGCGCCTGGCGAGGGATCAGAGTTCCTCGTCGAAGACGGCGGTGTCGAACCCCGTCTCGTGGTATCGCAAGGCCTCGCCCGCCGCTTCCGCTGCCTGGGCCTCGCCGCCGAGCCCCATCATCGAGGCGATGGCATTCCCGATCATCAGCCCGCCGAGCACGCCGACGGCGGTCGAAGCCGCGGTACCGAGGAAGCTGCCGCGGGGCTGCTGATCGAACAGGCCGGGCCGCCAGCCCGGCGCATGCACCGGTGCAGGCGGCTGGGCCTGCGCTGCGCCCCCGCCGAACAGGCCACCGAAGAAGCCCTTCGGCTGCTGCGCTTGTTGCAGCTGCCATTCGAGGTCGCGGATCCGGTTCGTCGCCTCGGCGAGCGCGTGCTCGCCGAAGAACGCCATCTGGGCAACGCGGTAGCGCGCCTCGGGGTGCCGTGTGAACAGCTCGGCGAGCAGGCGATCCGCCTCCGGATCGATGGGGTCGGTCCGCGCGGCAACCGCGCGCTCGACAAACTCTGTAATCAGCCTGCGTTCCTCATCGGTCATGGTGGCCTCCTTTCCCGCCCCGCCTGAGATGGTCGGGGCGGGCGGTGCAATCAAGCGCGCGCCGGGCCGCGGGGCTTGCGCGTCCTTGCGCGCGCAACGGGGGCGTGCATGTCTGCCACTATGGCTTCCCTCCTCGGCCGCCTCGTCTCTCCCCCGCCTGCCGTTGCCGTTATCCCCCTGTCGGGACTGATCGCGCCGCGCACAGGGCTCGGCAGGATGACCCTGTCGGTGGAAACCGTCGGGCCGGTGCTCGGGCGCGCCTTCCGCCTTCGACGCCTCGCTGAGGTGGCGCTCGTCGTCAACTCACCGGGCGGGTCGGCCACCCAATCCGACCTGATCGCGCAACGCATTCGCCAGCACGCGCAGGAGGAGGGGGTAAAAGTCACCGCCTTTGTCGAGGACGTCGCCGCTTCCGGCGGCTACTGGCTGGCCTGCGCGGCGGACGAAATCCTCTGTCGCGAGACCTCGATCGTGGGCTCGATCGGCGTGATCACCGCCTCGTTCGGCTTTGCGCGCCTGCTCGGGCGGATCGGCGTCGAGCGACGGCTCTACGCGGCCGGCGAGCGCAAATCCTTGCTCGATCCGTTCCAACCCGTGCGCGAGGAGGACGTGGCCAGGCTGAAGGCGGTGCAGGCCGACCTGCATGAACGCTTCAAGGCCTGGGTGCGGGATCGGAGAGGGACGAAGCTCGCGGGCGAGGAGACGGTTCTGTTCTCGGGCGAGTTCTGGACGGGAGCGAAGGCCGTGGCGCTCGGGCTTGCCGACGGCATCGGCGAAGTGCGCTCCACCATGCGTTCGCGCCATGGCGAGGAGGTGCGCTTCGCAGTGTTCAGCACCGTCCGCCGGCCGTGGTGGACGAGGCTGCTGCCAACACCGGAGGGCCTCGTCGAGGCTGCGCTCACCTCGGTCGAAACCCGGGCGGCTATGGCGCGCTTCGGGCTGTGAGCACGGGCGCGGTTCACGCCCGGCGCGCAATCGCCTAGAACAGGACGAGCCCCGTCCCGGAGGATCAACCCGCGTGGTCCGGCTTCTGCTGCTCGGCCTTGTGCTGGCCGGTGTCTGGTACCTCTACCGCATGGTGACCCGGCATGGGCAGACGAGCCCCGCGGCCGCCGACCTGCCGCCGGGCGAAGGGGCGGAGGCGGCGCGCGCTGCGAACGAGGCTGCGGCCGAACCTGCGGAAGAGGAGCTGCAGGAATGCCCTGTCTGCCGCGCCTACCTGCCGCAGAGCGCGAGCGACGGCTGCGGCCGGCCGGACTGCCCGGTTCCCGCCCTCGCTGCGGCCCGCGCCGAAGGCGCAAGTGGCGCTGGCGGGGCGTGAGCGGCCATCCTCTCGCCGCGTTTCGCTAAACACACATCGCTTGCCTTGCCGATCGCGCCAATGACCGCCGCTCGACCCGTCCGACCGTCCCCCCGTTCGTTCCAGGAGGTTGTCTTGCGGCTTAACGCCTTCTGGGCCGCGCAGGGCTGCGTCGTCCTGCAACCCTATGATCTCCCCATGGGCGCAGGAACCTTCCACCCAGCGACCACCCTGCGCGCCCTCGGGCCCTCGGCCTGGAACGCTGCCTACGTCCAGCCCTGTCGCCGCCCGGCAGACGGCCGCTACGGCGAGAACCCGAACCGTCTGCAGCACTACTACCAGTATCAGGTGCTGCTCAAACCTGCCCCTGCCGATCCTCAAGGCATGTTGCTCGACTGCTACCGCGAGCTCGGTCTTGATCCCCTCCTGCACGACTTCCGCTTCGTCGAGGACGACTGGGAAAGCCCGACCCTCGGTGCTTGGGGCCTCGGCTGGGAGGTCTGGTGCGACGGGATGGAGATCACCCAGTTCACCTACTTCCAGCAGCTGGGCGGAATCGCCTGCGAGGTGCCTTCGGTCGAACTGACGCTCGGTCTTGAGCGGCTCGCGATGTACATCCTTGGGGTCGAGAACGTCTTCGCCCTCCCCTACAACGACCCAGCCTCGGCCGCTCCGCTCACCTACGGCGACGTGTTCCTGCGCGCCGAGCGCGACTTTTCCGCCTACAACTTCGAGCATGCCGATACGACGGCGCTGTTGCGCCAATTCGAGGATGCGGAGCGGGAATGTTCCGCTTGCCTCAGGCACGGGCTCGCCCTTCCGGCCTACGACCAGTGCATCATCGCTTCGCACCTGTTCAACCTGCTCGATGCGCGTGGCGTGATCAGCGTCGCCGAACGCGCGGCCTTCATCGGACGGGTGCGGGCGATGGTCAGGGCGTGCTGCGAGGTCTGGCTCGGAGGCGAGCGGGCTGGGCGCAACCCTGTCCCGGCGGGAGCGGAGTGAACGCGGTGCCGGAGCTGCTGCTTGAACTCCTCTCGGAGGAGATCCCGGCGCGGATGCAGGCGCGCGCAGCCGAAGACTTGGCGCGTCTTGTCTCAGACGCGCTCTCCTCCCTCTCGCCTGCGGACGTGCGGACCTTCCATGGGCCGCGTAGGCTGACCCTCGCGGCTACGGTCGCCGCTGCAACCCCGGAACAGAGGCTGATCGAACGCGGGCCGCGCAGAGACGCGCCCGCCGCCGCGCTCGAAGGCTTCCTGCGTAAGCACGGCGCGAGCCGCGATGCCGTGCGCGAGGACGGCGGCTACCTCGTGCTCGACCGCGTGCTGCCCGCCATCCCGGCACGGGAGGTCATCGCGCGTGAACTGCCGCGCCTGCTGCGCCAGTTCCCCTGGCCGAAGTCGATGCGCTGGAGCGGCACCTCGAGCTTCGTCTGGATCCGACCGCTTCGGCGCATCCTGTGCCTGCTGGATGGCGAGGTGGTGCCCTTCGCTCTCGCTGAAGCGGGGGACGACGGCCACGGGTTATGCTCCAGGAACGAAACAGAGGGGCACCGCTTCCTTGCCCCAGGTCCGTTCGCAGTCGGGGGTTTTGCCGACTACCGCGCCGAGCTCGCGGCCCGCCACGTCGTGCTTGACCCCGTCGAGCGCGAGGCGCTGATCCGGAGCGATGCCGCTCGCCTCGCCGAAGCGGAGGGGCTGTCCGTGGTCGAAGACCCGGCTCTTGTCGCCGAGATCGCCGGGTTGACGGAGTGGCCGGTCGCGCTGCTTGGGCGGATCGACGACGCTTTTATGGATCTGCCGCCCGAGGTCCTGCGCGTGTCGATGCGCGTCAACCAGCGCTTTCTGTCTCTGCGCCGGCGGGACGGGTCCCCGGCCCCGCGCTTCATCGTCGTCGCCAACATCGCCGCAGCAGACGGGGGGCGGGCTATTGTTGCCGGAAACGAGCGGGTCCTGCGGGCCAGGCTCGCCGATGCCCGCTTCTTTTGGGACCAGGACCGGAAGAGGCCGTTGGAGACGCTGCTGCCTAAGCTTGCAGAAATGACCTTCCACGCGAGGCTCGGGTCGCAGCGCGACCGGGTGGACCGTCTGGTCCGGCTGGCCGGAGAGATCGCCTCCCTGGTCGGCGCGGAGCGCGGCAAGGCGGAACGCGCCGCCCTGCTCTGCAAGGCGGACCTTGTCTCCGGCATGGTCGGGGAGTTTCCCGAACTGCAAGGCATCATGGGCCGCTACTACGCCCTGGAAGCGGGCGAGGACGCGGAGGTCGCGAACGCGATCCGCGATCACTACGCGCCGCGCGGGGCGGACGATGTTACGCCGGCGGAGCCGGTTGCGATCGCCCTTGCCCTTGCCGACCGTATCGACCAGCTCGACCGCTTCTTCGCCATCGGCGAGAAGCCGACCGGTTCGGGCGACCCGTTCGCGTTACGACGCGCCGCCCTGGGGCTGGTGCGCATCGTGCGCGACAATCGGGTGCGGATCGATCTCGACCGCTTCCTGTCGGCTGAGGTGCTGGACTTCGTCGCCGAACGGCTGCGGGTACAACTGCGGGCGGAGGGCAAGCGGCACGACATTGTCGCTGCCGTGCTCGGGCGAGGCGCGGACGGCGACCTGTTGCGCGTGCTGGCCGCGGCGGAGGCGCTCGAGGCGTTTCTGGCGAGCGAGGACGGGGCGAACCTGCGGACGGCGCACGCGCGGGCGGTGAACATTCTTCGCATCGAGGAGCGGAAGGACGGCCGCGCCTATGACGACGCTCCGGACCCGGCGCTCTATGCGTCGGAGGAGGAACGCACTCTGGCCGCCGCACTCGATGCGGTCGAACCCGCTCTCTCCCGCCAGCTCGCCGAGGAGGCCTTCGCCGAGGCGATGGCAAGTCTCGCCGCGCTGCGCGCCCCGCTCGATGCCGTCTTCGAGCGGGTCACCGTCAATGCGCCGGAGGCGGCGCTTCGGGCCAATCGCCTCCGCCTGCTCGGGCGCGTGCGCCGCGCGATGGCCCGCGTTGCCGATTTCTCCATGCTCGAAGGATGACCGCCATGGACGTCGTCACCGGCACCAAATGGGTCTACGCCTTCGGCGCCGGCCGCAACGAAGGCCGTGCCGAGATGCGCAACCTGCTCGGCGGCAAGGGGGCGAACCTGGCCGAGATGGCCTCGATCGGCCTGCCCGTGCCGCCCGGTTTCACCATCACCACCGAGGTCTGCACGGCGTTCTACCGCAACGATCGCCGCTATCCGGAAGGGCTCGAGCAGCAGGTCGAGGATGCCCTCGCCCGCGTCGAGGAGGCGGTCGGCCTTGTGTTCGGCGACCCTTCGCGGCCGCTTCTCGTCTCCGTCCGCTCTGGGGCGCGGGTTTCCATGCCGGGCATGATGGATACTGTCCTCAACCTCGGGCTCAACGACGAGACCGTCGAAGGCCTGGCACGGATGAGCGGCGATGAGCGCTTCGCCTGGGATTCCTATCGCCGCTTCATCCAGATGTTCGGCAGCGTTGTCCTCGGCGTCGACCACCACCGGTTCGAGGAGGTCATCGACGGGGTCAAGCTCGACCGTCGCGTTTCCGCTGACACCGCGCTCGGTGCCGATGATTGGCGCCGCGTGGTCGACGGCTACAGGGCGATTATCCGCGACGCGACTGGCAAACCCTTCCCGCAGGACCCGCGCACCCAGCTCTGGGCGGCCATCGGCGCCGTGTTCGGCTCGTGGATGAACGCGCGCGCCATCACCTATCGCCGTCTGCACGACATCCCGTCCGACTGGGGCACGGCGGTGAACGTGCAGGCGATGGTGTTCGGCAACATGGGGGACGATTGCGCCACCGGGGTATGCTTCACCCGCGACCCCTCGACCGGGGAGAACGTTCTGTACGGAGAATTTCTCGTCAACGCCCAGGGCGAGGACGTTGTGGCAGGGATCCGCACGCCGCAGCCTCTATCTCGCGCAGCTGCGAAACCGGGTGAGATGGCGTTGGAGGAGGCGATGCCCGAAGTGTACGCCGAGCTCCTGCGCGTGCGCGAAATCCTCGAGCGGCACTACCGCGACATTCAGGACATCGAGTTCACGGTGCAGCGCAAGCGGCTGTATTTGCTGCAAACCCGCAACGGAAAGCGGACCGCCGCGGCCGGTCTGAAGATCGCGGTCGACATGGCCAACGAAGGCCTGATCACTCGCGAGGAGGCGATCCAGCGCGTCAGCCCCTCAGGGCTCGACCAGCTTCTGCACCCCACGCTCGACCCGAGTGCGAAACGGACATTGCTCGGCAAGGGTTTGCCCGCCTCTCCCGGCGCGGCGAGCGGGGCGATGGTGTTCTCCGCTGACGAGGCGGAGGCGCGGGCGCAGAAGGGCGAGAGCGTGGTGCTTGTGCGCATCGAAACGAGCCCCGAGGACATCCACGGCATGCATGCGGCAAAGGGCATCGTCACCACGCGCGGCGGGATGACGAGCCACGCCGCGGTGGTGGCGCGCGGCATGGGCCGGCCCTGCGTCGCTGGCGCCGGCGGCCTCGTCGTCGACTATGCGTCCCAGACCCTCTCCGCCGGCGGCCGAATCGTCCGGGCGGGCGAGACGATCACGATCGACGGGGCGACCGGCGAGGTGTTCCTCGGCGCGGTGGCGATGATCGAACCGCAGCTCTCCGGCGATTTCGCAACCCTGATGGCCTGGGCCGACGCCGTGCGCACGCTGAAGGTTCGCACCAATGCCGAAACCCCGGCCGATGCCGAGACTGCGCGGCGCTTCGGTGCGGAGGGGATTGGCCTTTGCCGCACCGAGCACATGTTCTTCGATCCAGAGCGCATTCTTGCCGTGCGCGAGATGATCATGAGCGGCGACGAGGCTGGCCGCCGGCGTGCGATTGCAAGGCTCTTGCCCCATCAGCGCAAGGACTTCGCCGATCTGTTCCGAATTATGGCGGGTCTGCCCGTGACCATCCGCCTGCTCGATCCGCCGCTGCATGAGTTCCTGCCGCACGGCGAACACGAACTGGCGGAGGTCGCGGAGGGGCTCGGCGTGGATCTCGCCGCGGTGCGCCAGCGCCTGATCGAGCTTTCAGAGTCGAACCCGATGCTCGGCCATCGGGGTTGCCGGCTCGGCATCTCCTACCCCGAGATCTACGAGATGCAGGCGCGCGCGATCTTTGAAGCGGCACTCGACATCGTCGAGGAAACCGGTTCTGCGCCGATCCCGGAGGTGATGATCCCGCTTGTTGGCCTGCGCAAGGAGTTCGAAATCGCGCGCGCCCTGGTCGACGCAACGGCGGAGGCCGTGTTCGGCGAGCGCGGGCGACGCATCGCCTACTCCGTTGGCACGATGATCGAGCTTCCGCGCGCCGCGCTGACTGCGGGCCGCATCGCCGAGGCCGCGGATTTCTTCTCCTTCGGCACGAACGACCTCACACAGACCGTGTTCGGGCTGTCGCGCGACGATGCCGGAAAGTTTCTTCCCCTCTATGTCGAGAAGGGGATTCTGCCGAAGGATCCCTTCGTCACGCTCGACATCGAGGGTGTCGGGGAAATGGTGCGGATCGCGGTGGAGAAGGGACGACGCGCTAAGCCCGATCTCAAACTCGGCATCTGTGGCGAGCACGGCGGCGACCCGGCCTCGATCGCATTCTGCCAGCGTGTCGGCCTGGACTACGTCTCGTGCTCTCCTTATCGCGTTCCGGTGGCCCGCTTGGCTGCGGCCCAGGCCGCTCTCGGCGCGGGTTCGGGCGATCGCACGGTGTGAGGCAACGGCAAAGCCGCGCGTGCGGGCAGGCCAGGACGGAAACTCTGCGCATGGCCGACAGAACGAGCCGACAGCCCGCATGTACGTATTCATTGCGGGTTCGGTGAACCCTACCTCATGCGCGAAGACAAGACCGATACGGCCCGCTTGGCCGTGTGCAGCCAGCCAAATGGCCGATCTGCTCTGCCTCGCATGGCATCGTGGGCCCGCGCTCGCGGGGGATCGAGAAACGCTTGGGCGAGCGAGCCTTGGTGGCGGCCGATGACGCCGCCAGATCCAGGGCGCGTCAGACTAAACACTTAGGCGGCACGCGGCTCTTCGGGGCGTAGCGCGGCGGTCAGGTGGCGACCGAATCGGGCGAGGCTGATCCGCGGGTCCTGCCTCCCGATGCCCCGGCCTCGGTGGGCGTCCCGGCCTTCCGCTGCGTGGGGGTCGATTTCAGGCCGGGATCGGGGTCTTCCGGCGGCCACGGCAGCGACCATCGGCAAGAGCCAGAAGGAGCCGACAAGGCCACCGCTGCGCTCCCGTGCGACGCTCGGTTTCGCCCGGTACCTGTCCGAATGCCCAGAGGGGCAGAAACGCCAGCGGAGCTGTCTACCGGGTGGAGCGGAGAAAGGGGCGGCCGGAGTCTCCGGCGTCCGAAAGCCAGTGTTGACCTGCCGGCGCGCGCCCTGGGCCGACAGACTGTCCTCTGGCCACCTGGCCGTGCGGCCCCCGCCTTCCGCGCCAGCGGCTGTTCGGCGCTGACGATGTTCCGCAAGCGGCGCTTGCGCGCTTCGACTGCGCCTCCCGATCATGACCCGACGCCGCGTCGCCCCCCTGCGACAGGCTCAGCGACCGAGCCTCTTCCCCGTTCAGCAGTTCGGTTCGCAACGATCCCCTACGGAAAGGGCCGGCGGCGCACGCCTTCCCTGATCACGCCTTCCCTGATCACGCCGCAGGGTCCGACCGTCGGTCACGGTCGGGCGGTCGGCGCCACCAACCTTGCCATGAGGTGACGTGCTCCCCACTTTCCTACCGCAGATAACTTGGACCTGTTCTCCGTTTGCCCCTATCCGGGGCCGTGGTGGATCGGGCCGAGGGCGCGGAGCCCTCGAGTAGCGCAGCGCCCTCGGCCCGA
>Ga0308417_1001117_pt1 | contig 18703 bp, 17 predicted proteins | sample HotsprSampleOS65_FD_203528 | JGI IMG/M metagenome (GOLD analysis project Ga0308417, IMG submission 203528) | Hot spring phototrophic mat microbial communities from Octopus Spring, Yellowstone National Park, Wyoming, United States - 20090730_OS65 ... | reverse complement strand
AGGGGCGACCGACGCCACGGTAGGGGCGACCGGCCGGTCGCCCCTACAAGGCCCCGCCAAACGTTCATTGGCATCGTTCGTTGCCGGGTTCAAATCGGCCGTCACCAAACGCATCAACGATCGCCGTGGCACGCCCGGCGCAACCGTCTGGCAACGCAATTATTACGAACACATCATCCGCCACGCGGAATCCCTCAACCGCATCCGCGCCTACATCCTGGACAACCCCCTTCAATGGCATCTGGACCACGAACGCGCGCCGGCAACCGACGCTCCCCCGTGGGCGGACGAATGAGCGGTGTGGCTTGGCGTACAGGCCGGACGTGGTATGGTTTGAGCGTCCCCAGGAAATGAATGCACGTCGGTGTCACGCGCAACCGAAGTCTGGAGAACTCACATGTACTGGCTCATCAGCTTCCTGCTGCTGCTGTATCTCGCCGTTGGGATTTACACCTTCATCCAAGCGCTCAAGATGCCGGGCAACCTGGTCGCCGCAGCCCTGGCCGGTGCGTTCTGGCCGCTGTTCTGGCTGGTCGGGAAGCAGGAAAGAGAGCGACGACTGGGCGGCAGGCGGGGCGGCTATCTGCCCTGAGCCAGTGGGTTATTCCACAGCCGTGGCGCGGTGTCACAGCAGGACCGGTCTGACTGCTTTGCCAGACCGTTGTTTACCACAACCGGCCATGCCAATGAAGGTTTCGCCCAACACCCATCATCGTGTATGCTCCTGACAGGCATTCACCTCCCTCGCGTTTACGGAGAAGTCTCACATGAGTTCGACTGAAGGCAATTTCTCAAATCTTCCCCTGTCGGAAAAAGTCTTCCATCTGCACCAGGTTGGCGTCGAAACCACGCTTTCGGTGCTGAAGTTCATCCCAAGCCTCCCGTTCAAAGGGCTTGATGCCATTGGCGAACTGACGGCGCTGCCCGTCTCTGCCATGCGCGGCATCATGGCGGGTTTGTCTGGGACGCCAGCCACGACGGATACCGCTGCACCAGCCGCCAAGAGCGCGGCCAGCGAGGAGCCAAAGCGCATCGTCCTCACTTCAAAATCTTAGCGAAGGCTTGGGAGTGTTCCCCAGGTCGATTGCTGCACCCCAGCGTAACGGAAGGGACAGGCTGCCCCCAATCCCACACGTTGCCGGGGTTCGGCCGGTTTTTTCTCTCAAAGCTGTGTCGGGAGCGTTCGTTGACACAGTCGGCTGAAATTCAGTAAAGACCAATCAGGTCACCGAATCTCTATTTTGGATGAGGCGTGCGGTCATGATTTTTTTGACAGCCAGGGCAGTTGAAGAAGTAAAGAAGTTTATGGCATCCGAAAACATTGGGGCAGAAGGCGGATTGCGGGTCCGCGTCATGCCTGGCGGGTGCTCAGGCTTTCAGTACGGACTCGACGTGGAAGATGCCCCACGTGAGGATGATGAAATCATCGTCCACGAAAGCAACGGCGGCATCCGCCTGTTCGTGGACCCCTTCAGCGGGCAGTACCTGGAAGGCGTGGAAATTGACTATGTGTCGAGCGTGATGGGTTCAGGCTTTACGTTCAAGAACCCCTCGGCAACCGGCTCGTGTGGCTGTGGTTCTTCGTTCACGGTATAGCGCTGAACCGGCTTCCACAACTGCGACAAAAAACATCAACCCAACATCAGGCTCAAGTGCAAAAGCGCCAGGGAAGTTACCTTGGCGCTTTTTCTGCTGCGGGCAATCTGTCCAAGAGGTTTCAAAGCTTGGCGATAATTTCCCGACCGCGCTGTTCAATGGCTATGCTGTCGAGCGTCCACTGGATAAAATCGCGCGCTGCGTCGGTGTTCAGGCCAAACAATCCGGCAATTTCAACGAGCTTCAAACGCTCCTCGTCCGCCAGGTGACCATCTGCGACGGCCACTTCAACGCAGGTCTGATACAACGCCCGGCGCAGGAGCGGGTTGGTAACAGGCTTGATGACTTTTTCAATCGGCGATGGACCCGCAAGCTCGGCTTCGACAGCCGCTTTGACATCGTCATCGAGAATGGAAAGACCAGTCTGGTGAATGAGTCCGTAGAGCATCACGCGCTCTTCCTCGGCTACTTTGCCATCGGCGGCTATGATGTTGGCCACACCGCGCACGAAGGCCAGCAACTCTTCCCGTGGAAAACCAGCAAAGGGTTGGTCATCTTTCGGGACTTCATTTGGGTCCTCCGTTGAAGGTACGTCAGGGGTCGTGTTGTCTTCCATAATCGGAAGCCCCTCCAGGCATTCAAGAGATTCGGCTCACCAAGCACCAGGGTCAAAGCCCACGGGAAAATACTTGACCCACAACACCCGAAACAAGGCATTTTCGTCCGGCGTGAGAGGGTAAGCCCATTACAACCAGACCTGGCACCAGACATTGGTGTTATAACCCTGTGCAGTCGCGAAACCGGCTCTCCGCCCGGCGGGTATCGCGCCAGGCACCTTCCAGCAGCGAGCGGTCACGTCCAAGTTCCCGCCGTTCTGATTCGGCAAGCCGGTCAGGAGGCTGGGACATATCGAAATCCCTTCGCGCAAAGGCATTTCCCAGGTTGCGGACCGAAACACCGTAGTTGTGCAGGGCATCCCGAAGCTGCTGGTAGCGCTCTCCCAAAGTGCGGTACTCTGCTGCGCATGTGTCTGGCGTCGTGGCGCGCGACCACTTTTCAGCGGCCTGCGCCACCTGGCTTTCAGCCATCTCAACCCGCTGGCGATGTGAGTCAATGGCTGCCGGATGCAAGGTGGTCGCCTGCTGCAGTTCACGCAGCAGTGGGTCTTCCTGCCCATCCAGCGCAAGTGGTTCAACTGCCTGGTAAACCTGTTGTGAGACCTGGTCAAAGCGGGTGCGCAGCGCATCAGACACTGACGCCGATACCGGAGAGGGGGCTTTGTCCGTTACAGAGGGAGAGGAGCCTCCATCAGTTGCACTGGAAGTTTCAACCCCTGAACCGGCCGCACGACCCTTCATGAGATACACCCCTATCCCCAGCAACAGCCCAACAACCAGCAAAGCTGCTACCGCTACAGCCCACACGGGAATCCCCAACCGTGAAGGCGAGGGGGCGGCATCGGGTGTGGCATATCCAGTCGGGGGAGGTAGAGCGTCCCGGTGGGCCGTCTGGCTCAGGGTGAGCGTCCTGGAGACCAGCGATGGCTGGTCTGGGCTGCCAGCCGCAGGAAGCGTTGGAGACAGCCCGGAGGGACGTGTCGGCGACACCCGTGAAGTCGTGATATTGCCCGTTGCTTCAGCGATGCCGGGCGGCGTTGTGGATGGCGGAGTGGGCAGGGGCGTATCGAGCACCGCCGCGATGAGGTCGGTCCCGCTGCCGAGCAACGGTGCGCTCGTCTCTCCAATCAGAGTGCCCTGCCGTGCCGCCCGGAAGCCAGCCAGAAAATCCAAAGCCGTTGCGGGACGCCCGTCCGGCTTTTTGGCCAATGCCCCAATGACAAAGGCCTCCAGCGACTCCGGCAGCTCCGGCGCGTGCGTCCGCAGCGGCGGCGGCGGCGCTGTCAGATGCATGGAAACAATTTCACCAATTGTCTTGCCCTGAAACGGCAGTACCCCGGTCAGCATGCGATACAGAATCACGGCCAGACTGTAGAGGTCAGCGCGGGGATCAATGTCGCCGCCGTGAATAAACTGTTCCGGGGAGGCATAGAGCGGCGTTCCGATGGCCTGGCTGACCTTGCCGACGCCCTCATCCAGCGATTTGGCAATCCCAAAGTCGAGAATTTTGACCTGCTCGGTCGGCTGGCCCGCTCCGACGAGGGCAATGTTGGCCGGTTTGAGATCGCGGTGCACCAAACCCGACCGGTGGGCATAGTGGAGGGCATCGCAGATTTGACTCAGGATGCGCTCAATCCGGTCAAGCGGAAACTTCCTGCTCCGCTGGAGTTCATCTTCAAGCGTTGGCGACTCCAGCAACTCCATCGCCATGAAGGGTGTGCCATCCGGCAGGGTGTCGGCATCGGTGACGGAGATGATGTTGGGATGAGACAGTCCGCCGGAAATTCTGGCTTCCCGGTGAAAAGCCTCCGCAATGGTCGTATCCGCCGCAGCAACGTCAGGCTTGAGCACCTTGAGCGCCAGGCTGCGGTTGATTCCCAAGTGCTGGGCCAGATAGACAATGCCCATACCCCCAATGCCCAGCACCGCATCCAACCGATACTTGCCGTTGATGACGGTGCCCACCAGGTGATAGGGGTCAGACAGGTTTTGACGGCGTGGGTTGGACATCTCAGCCCTCGGAATGACCATGGGCCGGCAGCAGGTTCACGCCCGGCGCGCCCCCCACCAGCTCATAGTGGGAATCGAAAAATCTTTGTCGCCCTGGTATCCGTGAACTGGATTTCCCGGATGCCACTACTGCGCAGCAGCGGTAGGTTGCCGCCTTCACTGATGGACAGGGCACGATACAACTGCCCGGCCGTCGGTTCGTCAATCGAGTCATGCATAATACGCAGGATATCCTGTGCGTCGCCAACCAGCTCAATCCGCGCGCCAGCGCGTCCGAACTGCTCATTCATAAGCCTGACCAACGAAGCCCGAACACGGTCGAGGGAGACCGTCCGTGGAATGTCACTGCGCCAGCGCGGCCCAAGCTCCCGGATGCGGGCATTGTCGCGTGCCGTCACCATCTCCATCTTGTATTTGTAGTCGTAGTCAATATCCACGTCAGCAATGCCCCGCGCCACAATCTGCAGGTTCAGCAGGGCACCATCCGGCAGGAAGGCATACACCAGCAACCGTCCCTCCCGGTCGCGGTGGCCACGGGCGGCATTGACCGGATCATACTCAAAGCGCAGGCGCTTGCCCTGCACCAGTTTGACGGTTTCAAGCCGGGCCGCTTCACCAGCTTTGGCGGTGCTGTTCTGGACTCCAATGAGGGCAACCGGCCCCAGCGTCGGCACATCGAGCACCGCGCAGCTTTCAACCCGTATGTCACTGTAGGTCGCTTTAGGGTCAAGTTCCGGGGCCAGGGGCGCAGTTGGTACCCCGGACACCGACGGACCCAGGGCGCTGCCGCTTATCTCACGTCCCGTCGTGGCCATACCAGATGCTGCCTCAGAATACCCACCATCAGCCGGAGCTTCCTCTTTCTCTGGAGGCATAAAGGCCGGTTCTTCATAGACACGCCCTTCGCGCTTGGCGATGGCTTCGGGTGATTCCGTAGCCTGCGCCCAGACGCCCAACCTGGCCTTCCGGGCCTGATATTCCGCAGCCAGCAGAATGTTTTTCGTCCGCACGTCAATAAAGTGCTGGCTGAAGTAGTAGGCATCGCCATCGCGCAGGATTTCGGCATTGAGCAGCTTCCGGCTTGGCAGCAAGTAGATGTAGGACAGTTGCCGCCCATACTTGTCCCGGTGTCCCAGATCGAGGTTCTGGTTTTCAAGCCAGACCTCAACACTCTTGCCCAGAACGAGCTGCCGAACTCGTTCCCGCGCCTGTTCGGCCGCCGGCCCTGAAGGAGGGGCGAGGATGCCAATCAGGCGTACAATCGTCCCATCTTGCAGCACAACGGTATCACCGGTCAGAACCTGCTTGATGGTTGTAATCTTCGTTGAGGTTCCCGTTGCCACCTGAGCCGCTACCGGCAGAGACAGCCACCCGGCGATTAACAGCCCCAGCGACGCAGCGACGCAGGGAAACCTGCCTGAAATCCAACGCTTCACCATGGATGCAAACCTCACTTGGGCAGAACACTGCCACGGTTGGTTGGCGTCACGGCCTGTCACCGGGAGTAAGGGAGACAGCCGCCGGCGCCGTCACTTCGGACCATAGGCATGAAAGAGGCGTGGCACATAGAGGTCCAGCATGCGCCGCCACCACGGCCAGTCATGATTGACATCATAGCCCCACAGATCGAGCGAGTGCGGAATCCCACGGCTGTACAGCACCCGTGACAGGTCACGCGACCGCTCCGGTGCCTCATAAGCCCCCTGCCCTGAAATGATGTGAATATCCGTATGGTACCGCAACAACGGCAGGAAGTAGTCGTCGTTCAGATTCTGCAGGTACTCAATGGGGTTGTTGAAGTACACATCATCGTTGTGAAACCCATCACACCACGGGCGGATGTCATACGAACCGGACATCGCGATCAGGGTGTCAAAAAGGTCTGGATTTCGGAACACGGAGTTAGCCGCGTGGTAGGCACCAAAACTGGCTCCAGTCGCAGCAATCTTGATAGGCGAGCCACCACAGTCGCTGCGGATAAATGGGCATACTTCACGAGCAACATAGTAACTGTAGGCCGTTTGGCGCGCTGCCCGCTGGGCTGGATGCAGGTGCTCGTTCATCCAGCTTTCACGGTTGATACTGTTGATGGAGTAGATTTTGACAATCCCGGCATCAATGTAGGGACGCAGTACATCAATCACCAGAAAACGCTCGTATTCCTCAAAGTCGGCCGCCGCCGTGGGGAACATCAACAACGGCTTGCCATAGTGGCCATACACGGCAATCGGCATTTCCTTGCCAAGGTGTGGACTAAACCAACGGTGGACTTGTTTACGCACAGATGTATGAGTCTCCAGGGGAAAGATGAATGGGACGGGATGAAGCGGATTTGGGCGCGACGATACCATGAAGCCACACCGATGTGCAGGCTGTTTTGAACCCGGTTGTGAGCCGCGCTGGTGTGACTAAAGCCGGGCTGGAGCCGGAACGAGCAGGCCTTCACGGCGCAACTCAACCACCATCTGCATAGACTCCAAATCCCCCTCCAGCGACTGTAAGCACTCCCGGAAGGTGCGCTGCCCGTCAAACAACGCCTTGAGAAAGCTGATTTCCGAAGCAAAATCCTCCGGGACCACCAAAGAGGCAAAGGTGTCACTCACGATGTATGGACGGTCCAGGTCCGGCTCGGCATCGAGCAGGGACTGGGTTTCGTCATAGCGGCGGACAGCTTCCAGCAAAAGCTGCTGCGTTGTCAGGCAAATCTGGGCTGGGCGTTCCACAGGAGTGCTCCGAAAGGAAAACTCACCGCGCACCCAGCCGATGACGATGTACACCACGCGCGCCCCCTGGTACGACGCCAGCTCAGCATCCAGAATTTGTCCCTCGCGGATGTATATCCGCGCCTCGCGCCCGGCGGCAGTCACCTTGAGCAGCCCGGTTTTACGCCCCCCTTCAATGATTTGGAGCACTTCAGGCAGGGAGACTTCCTGAAGCCTGCCGCGAAAATCGGCATTGGGTTGCAGCCGACGCAACAGGTTCTTGACACGAAAGGTCAGTTCGACGGCACTGAAAGGTTTGACCCAGTAATCCTCGACGCCCCGCTCAAAAGCGGCCAGCCGCTCCTCCGGCTGTCCCTTGGATGACAGGCACACGAAGGGCACGTCCCGGAGCGTGGGATGCCGGCGCGTCCAATCGAAAAACTGGCGGCCATCCATCCGGGGCATCAGCAGGTCGCAGATAATGAGTGAGGGCTGGTGTCGCAGCGCGACTTCCTGCGCAGCCTCGCCATCCTCGGCCGTGAGTACGGTGCAGCCCAGGCGGCGCAGACACAGATTCAGCACTTCACAGGTGCCCGGCTCATCATCCACCACCAGAATGGTCTGGTCAGGAAACTGCTCCCGGTGTTCGGAGCTGAATGACCGCTCCCCGCCAGGGTCCAGCCATGTACCACGCGCTCCCTGGGCCCATTCCTGCCGGTTGATGTTGACCAGATCAACGAGTTCCTTGCGGTACTTGGCATCCTGCTCGCCCAGCGGCGGCAGAGTTTCGACATAGCCACGGGCTGCGGCCAACTCGTGGTGGGTCAGAAGAAGTTCGACGACCTGTTGTGCGCGCTCAAAAGCATCACTGTAGCGCCCCAACTGGATCATCAGTTCCACCATCAACCGCAGAAGCCGCAGGCGTTCGTCGCTGGTGGCCAGGCGCTCCGCGCGCCGGAAGTAAGCCAACGCCGTCTCAGGATTTCCCTGCAACCGATAGAGTTCCCCAATGCGACAGAGCAGGTCCACCGCCTGCCGGCTCTGACCGGCCTGCTGATAGGCATCGCTCAACTGCTGCATCAGGAAAGTGTCTTCCGGGGCAGCCGCCAGTTTCCGCTCCAGTTCCTCGATGTCGTGTCGCTGGCGGATGTCGGCAATGAGTCCAACGACCTGTTCGCGCATCGAGCGAACCTTGTCAAACAGGCCCATGCTTGAACCGCTCCGTGGCTTTCAGCTAGGTTTCCCGGCGGTATGCAAGTCTAGCACAGGCCCCCGGATGGGAAACCAACGCCCCTGCCATCCAAAACGCCCGGACGAGTTTATTGAACGCTGTATTCAAACCCCAACGGCATAGCCAGACATCACATGACCAGACCTCATGAGTGACGTGATCCCTGCCATTGAACATCCACGCGGGTTGGAACGCGCGTTGGAATACGACCGGCGCCCCTGGGGGCAGTATGTTGTTCTCGACGAAGGCCCAGGTTACAAGGTCAAACGCATCGAAGTTCTGCCGGGCCGGCGCATGAGCTACCAGAAGCACACGCGGCGGCATGAGCACTGGATCGTGGTGCAGGGACGCGCCCAGGTGACACTCGACGGCCACGAACACCTTGTCCACACCGGCGAAGCCGTGGATGTGCCGGTAGGCGCAGCGCACCGCATTGCCAACCCGGATGACATCCTGCTGGTGCTCATCGAAGTTCAACGTGGCGACTACCTGGGCGAAGACGACATCATCCGGCTTCAGGACGACTACGGGCGCGCAACCTAGCGACACGACCGGCAGCCACGGCAGCCTGTCCACTGTCCCTGGCTTCGGCTAGTGACCACCGTTGCGCGCCTGCAGAATCAGCCGCATCTTCAGGTCGTAGAGGGATTGTTCCAGCCCTACCGGGTAGATGTGCGGATTGACAAACCGCTTCAGCCCCGGCGCCAGCCGGGCCAGCCCTGATTGCGCCCGCTGCCGGACGGCTTCCAGGGACGGCATCCCATACACACACTCACCGCGCCGAAAAACCGGCACGAGCAGGTCTTCGTACGTCGCCTCAGCCGGGATGCGCTTGCGCCGGGTCGGATCGAGGGGGTCAATAATGACGCACCCGGAAGCCGGCGGTGAGGGAAGGTCATAGATGGCGTCGCCGATGAGTTCGCCATCCACGCTGTAGCGCCGCACCTGGTGAATACCCGGCGTCGAAATCTTGATGGACTGCTCCGACAGCTTGATGCAGTAGCGCCAGGAGTCGTCACCACGGTCACGCAGCGCCGTCAGCTTATAGACGCCGCCCAACGTCGGCTGGTCGTAGCCGGTCACGAGTTTCGTGCCAACGCCCCACACGTTGATGCAGGCTCCCTGCTGCTTGAGGCTGTTGATGATGGTTTCATCGAGGTCATTGCTGGCAACGATGCTGGCGTCCGGGAAGCCGGCGGCATCGAGCATTTTGCGCGCTTCGATGCTCAGGTAGGCCAGGTCTCCCGAATCAAGCCGGATACCGATCATTTCATGGCCCTGCTCGCGCAGCCAGCGGCCAACCTCGATGGCATGGCGCACGCCTTCGAGCGTGTCGTAGGTATCCACCAGAAAGACACAGTTGTTGGGCATCGCCGCCGCATAGGTGCGAAATGCCTCCAGCTCGTCGCCAAAGGACATCACCCAACTGTGGGCATGCGTGCCGCGTACCGGAATGCCATACACCTTGCCAGCCAGTACGTTCGAGGTCGCCGCACAGCCGCCGACATAGGCCGCCCGGCTGGCCGACAGCCCCCCATCCGGTCCCTGCGCCCGGCGCAGCCCAAACTCGATGACCGGTTCCCCCTGCGCCGCCAGGCAAATCCGCGCCGCTTTCGTGGCGATGAGGGTCTGGAAGTTGATGATGTTGAGAATGATGGTTTCAAGCAGTTGGGCCTGCACGAGCGGCCCCGTCACCCGCACGAGTGGCTCGAAGGGAAAGACAATCGTGCCTTCGGGGATGGCGTCGATGTCGCACACCAGCCGAAAGTCGCGCAGCGTCGCCAGAAAGTCAGGCTCAAACAGCGGCTGACCATCCCGCCCCGGAAGGCTGGCCAGATAAGCCAGGTCACTGTCATCAAAAGTGGCTTCTACCAGCATTTCGATGAGCGAGTGCAGCCCACAGGCAATGGTAAAGCCACCGTCGAACGGGTGCCGGCGGAAAAACATCTGGAAGACAGCTTCTTTTTCGCCGCGCCCCGACTTCCAGTAGGCTTGCGCCATGGTGAGCTGATACAAATCGGTCAATAATAGGGACGGAACGGGCCGTGTCGTCGGCATACGGTTCAACTCTCCATCGCGCTGTCAAACTCCCGACTGTGCCAGCAGGGGCTGTAACTGTTCCGCGTTGGCCTCCGTTTGGCAAGCCATTCTTTCCTGTACGCTAAGGCTTATGCTTCCAAAACCCATTCCGCCACAACCCGGACAGGAATCCGTCTGGGACTATCCGCGCCCACCCCGGCTGGAACGCACGGCGAAGCGGCTGCGCGTCGTCTTTGCCGGCACAACCATTGCCGAAACGACCCAGGGCTGGCGCGTCCTCGAAACGAGCCATCCGCCGGTCTATTACTTTCCGCCGGCGGACATCCTTCCCGAGACCCTCGTGGCCACGCCGCGCACGTCCTACTGCGAGTGGAAAGGCATGGCTCAGTACCACAGCGTACGGGTCGGACAGCGGATCGCACCGGATGCGGCCTGGAGTTACCCGCGGCCGACGCCTTCGTTTATGCCCATTGCCGGTTACGTCGCTTTTTACGCTGCCGCCATGGATGCCTGCTACGTGGACGATGAACTGGTCGTCCCCCAGCCGGGCGGTTTTTACGGCGGCTGGATCACCAAGGACATTGTTGGGCCGTTCAAGGGCGTTCCCGGCTCGTGGGGCTGGTGATGCGCCAACTTGTGAGGGCCGGCGCATGAGGTATGACGGACCCGATTGGCTTTATTGATGCACTGTTGCGCCTGCTCGACGTGCAGGTGTCGGTCGCGGCGCTGCTCGTGCTGGGCGGACTGGTCTTTGCCCGCATGCTGGCCTTTGTGACCGTCGTGCCCTTTTTCGGCGGACAGAGCGTGCCCAACCAGATCAAGGTCGCCGAAGCCGTGGCGTTCGTCCTGCTCATCGTGCCGGGCCTAAGCGCCAGCGTGCCGGAACTTGCCTTGCGCGGCGGGCCCTTTGGCTTTGCCATTCTCGTCATCAAGGAAGTGGCCGTGGGGTTTACCCTGGGCTTTGTCGCCTCGCTGGTTTTTGAGGCCATTCAGGTTGCCGGGCGCATCATTGACGCGCAGCGGGGCGCGATGATGGGCGAGATGCTCAACCCCATGCTTCAGGAACAGGTCTCCGAACTGGGGCAGTTCAAGCTTCAGGTGGCTATTGTCATTTTTCTGGCGCTGGGCGCGCACCGGTTGGTCATCGAAGCCCTGTTTCGCAGCTTTGAACTCATCCCCGTGACGGACTTTCCCAAGCTGGGCACGGGCCTGTCGCCGGCACTGACCAGCATCATCCTGCTGACAGGTGAAATCCTGACGCTTGGCGTCCGCCTGGCCGCGCCTGCCATGGCTGCCCTGCTGCTGACCGATGTGTTTTTCGGACTCATCAACCGCGTTGCACCGCAGTTCAACGTGTTTTTCCTCAGCATGCCGGTCAAGATGGCGCTCGGTATTTTCATCGTCATGCTGTCGCTGGCCATCTATGCCGAACAGTATCAGGCGGCTTTCAGGGAGGCACTGCAAGCCTTCGAGGTGCTGATGCGGCAGCTTGCGCCGTAGGTTACTATGGCGGATTACAGTCCCCCCAGATACACCCGGCCTGCCTTCACTGCCGCACACCTTGCCCGTTATGCCTTCCGATCCCTCCTGGACTCCCGACAGTGCGGCTCTCCAACGTAACCTGGCACAGGTACAGCGGCTTCGGTGGCTGTATGCCGTTCTGCTGCTGACGCTCACGGCTCTGATGATTGCCGGGCAGGTTGCCGTACAGACCTTCATTCACCGGCAGCGCGACGACGCCCGCATCATCAACATTGCCGGTCGCCAGCGCATGCGCAGCCAACGGCTGACCAAGTGCCTTCTGGCCTGGCAGGTCGCAGCGACGCCAGCGGAACGCCAGGCTTACATTGACGAACTGCGGGACACCCTCAAGCAGTGGAAAGCGGCCCACCAGACGCTCCAGGATGGCAACTCCGAAACCGGCCTGACGGCGTGCAGCACGCCGGCCTCCCGTGCGGCCCTTCAGTCCACCCTGCCCCACTTCAACGCCATGGTCAGCACGCTGGAGCAGGTGTTGGCCACGACGGATGCCACGGGCCTGCCCCGCCCACCCACACCGGAGCAGGTTCAAACTGTCCTGAAACACCAACGGCTGTTTCTGGCCAGGATGGAAACCGTCGTTGACGAACTCGAAGCCGGATCGAATGCGTGCCGCGTGCAGTTGCAGGTTTTTGGGTGGGTCTGGCTGGGCGTGGTGCTGGTCATCTTCACGCTGGAGGGGAATTTCATCGTCCGCCGGGCGCTGAAACAGACGACCGCCGTCATCCGTGAAATTTCGCTGGCGCGCGACCGTCTGGCCAGCCTCAACCGGCGGCTGGAACAGGCCCGTGATGCCGCCCAGGCCGCAGCCCGCGCCAAATCAGCTTTTCTGGCCAACATGAGCCATGAGATTCGCACGCCGATGAACGGCGTCATCGGCATGTCCAACCTGCTGGCCAGCACGCCGCTTTCCGGCGAACAGCGCGAATACCTGGAAACCATCCGCTCCAGCGCCGAGAGCCTGCTCGTCATCCTCAACGACATTCTGGACTTCTCGAAAATCGAAGCCGGCGCGCTCCACATCGAGCAGACGCCGTTTGATCTGCGTGAGTGCATCGAAAGCACACTGGATGTCATTGCCGAACCGGCCAGCCGCAAGCGGCTGGATGTGGCCTACCTCATCGAAGACAACGTCCCGACCACGATTGTCAGTGACCCGACACGCTTCCGGCAGGTGCTGCTCAACCTGCTCAGCAACGCCATCAAATTCACCGAGCAGGGCGAAGTCGTCGTGACGGTCAGCGCCGAACCACTCGACGATGACGAGCCAAGCCTGACCAAACTTACCGCCAACGACCGACCCCGGCGCTACGAACTGCGGGTGGATGTGCGCGACACCGGCATTGGCATCCCGCCCGAAGCCCACGACCGGGTGTTTCGGGATTTCGAACAGGCAACGGAAACGACCTACCGGGTTTATGGCGGCACAGGTCTGGGCCTGGCCATCTCCAAACGCCTGGTCGAAATGCTGGGCGGCAACATCTGGTTTGAAAGCGAAGTCGGACGGGGGACGACCTTCCACTTCACCCTACTGTGTGAATCCGCTCCCAACCAGCCACGGGTGTACGTCCGCGGCTCGCTGCCCGAACTCGAAAACAAAATCGCCCTCGTGGTGGATGACAACGCGACCAACCGGCACATTCTGGAGTACCAGCTTCGCGCCTGGCACGCCCTGCCGCTGATGGCAGCGTCGGCCGCCGAAGCCCTGCACTGCCTGCAACAACCGGGCACCAAAGTGGACATCTTCATTCTCGATGTGCAGTTGCCCGACATGGACGGTCTGACCCTGGCCAGAGAAATCCGCAGGCAACCAGCCTATGCCCGGACGCCGATTCTGTTTTTCGGTTCAACGATGGAAGAAAGTCTCAAGGCGCAGCTCAGCACGTTTGCGCCGTCCGCGATGATGCCCAAGCCCATCCGTCTGACGCGCTTTCAGCGCCAACTGGAAGAGCTGCTTGCACCGCGTCCCGAACCAGCGCCCAGCACGCCCCAACCGCTGTTTGATGCCACTCTTGGGCAGCAGCATCCCCTGCGGGTGCTTGTCGTCGAAGATAATGTCGTCAACCGGAAGCTGGCTGTGCGAATGCTCGAAAAACTGGGGTATCAGCCCGATACCGCCTCGGATGGCATCGAGGGGGTGGAAGCCATCCTGGGCGCGGTCGCCTGTGAAAAACCCTACGACCTGGTCTTCATGGACGTACAAATGCCGGGAAAAGACGGACTGGAAGCCGTCCGGGAAGTGCGGGCGGCACTGGCGCCAGATATGTGTCCACGCTTCATCGCGCTCACGGCGGCGGTGCTGGAGGAAGAACGCCGCGCCGCCTTTGCCGCCGGCGTGGACGACTACCTGGGCAAGCCCTTCACAGTCCATGATCTGGTGGCGGCCCTCCAGGCCACATCGCCGCTGGCCCGACGCCACCGGGCCAAATCCACCGGGGAGCTGATCGGTTGAAGCCATCCAATCCAAAACCGACGACAGCAACGTTGTTTGACCCAGCCTTTGCGCAGCGGCTGGTGCTGCTCAACGGACTGTTTCCGCTGGCGCTGTGCGGATGGGACGGATTCCTGGGCCAGCTTGGGGCAAACCCGCTGGAGTTCATCCTCCGCCTGACCGGTGGGCTGGCGCTGGTCTTTCTGACCCTGACCCTGACAGTAACCCCCCTGGTGGCTTGGTTTGGTCCGCCCTGGCTCATCCGGCTGCGGCGCACGCTGGGACTGCTGGCGTTTTTCCATGCCAGCCTGCACTTCACGGCTTATGTCTGGTTCGACAAGATGTTTGACCTGGCGGCCGTGGGTGTGGATGTCCTGCGCCGGCCGTTCATCCTGTTCGGCATGCTGGGTTTTCTCGTCATGATTCCGCTGGCGGCCACATCCACCAACCGGATGATCAAGCGGCTGGGCGCGGCGCGCTGGAAACGCCTGCACCGCCTGACCTACGTGGCAGCCGTGGCTGGCGTCATCCACTTCTACCTGTTTGTCAAAGCCGATACGACCATGCCGCTGGCCTTTGCCGCCATCGTCGGCCTCCTGCTGGTCTATCGCTGGTTGCGGGCACAGCAGATCACCACGCTCGGCCTCGACGCCAGACGCTGACGGCATCTGGACGGAACAACTTGAAAACAGTTTTCATTTCACTTACGGTTGACGACTGCCATGGTGGCCTCCGGCCACGTGATGCCGACGACCGAGGTATGCCCTGACCTATGAAACGCTGGCTTGCCGCCTTACGCCCTTCCTCGGCAACTTCCGCCACACCCCAAACCCTGGCCGATGTCCCGGCCGGCGAGCGCGTGCGCGTCCGGCGGCTGCTCGACATGGACGGCGCGGAAACCCTGCGGGAGCGCGGGCTGTGTGAGACTTCTGAAGTGCGTGTCATTGCGGACGGCGATCCGCTGGTGTGTTCCGTGCTCGGCGTACGGATGACCCTCAACCGCCACACGGCGCAGGGCATTCTCGTGGAGCGCCTGCCATGACACTCGATGCCCTGGCCATCGGTGCGACGGCCCGCGTCGAGCGCGTCCGGGGCGGGCGGGCCATTGCCCAGCGCCTCCAGGAAATGGGTCTGACGACCGGCGTTGTGGTCAAACTCATCCGCATTGCCCCGCTGGGCGATCCGCTGGAAATCGAGCTGCGGGGCTATCGGCTGTCGCTGCGCAAGGACGAGGCCGCTGCCATTGAAGTCTCCCCAGGTGAGTAACGTTCGTGAGTGACGAAACACCTTCCCGCCGGCTGGCGTTGGTCGGGAACCCCAACTCTGGCAAAACGACGCTTTTCAATGCCCTGACGGGCCTGCGCCAGAAGGTCGGCAACTATCCGGGCGTCACGGTCGAGAAAAAGGAAGGCCGCCTGACCGTCGGCGAAACGGAAGTCACCCTCATTGACCTGCCAGGGGTCTATAGCCTTTCAGCGCGTTCGCTGGACGAACGCATCACGCGCGATGTCGTTCTGGGACGACAGACCGACACGCCGCCGCCGGAGGGCATTCTGGCCATTGCCGATGCCAGCAACCTGGAACGCAACCTGTACCTTGTCACCCAGGTCATGGAACTGGGGCGGCCCGTCTGGCTGGCGCTCAACATGATGGACCTGGCAGAAGCCAAAGGTCTCGTCTTCGATCTCGACCGGCTTTCCCAGGGATTGGGAATTCCCGTCGTGCCCATCGTCGCCAGCAAGGGCATCGGGCTTGAAACCCTGCGCCGGAAACTCGTCGGGCCGTTGCCTGCGGTACCCACCCGGCAGTGGCGACTCCCGCAGGTCATCGAAGCCGAAGTTTCGGCACTCGCGGAACAACTGCGCCAGCGCCGGTGGGCAACGGATGCCGCCGCCGAAGGTGAAGCCATCCGGCTGCTGCTCAACGAGCCGGCCGAAGACGACACGCCGCCACCGGCGGACATCCAGGCGGCTGTTGCGGCGGCGCGGGAACGGCTGGAAGCCATGGGCATCGAGTGGTGGAGCGCCGAGGCCGAAGGGCGCTACGGCTGGATTCAAACCCTGTGCCGGGCGGCCATCCAGCAACCGGGCCAGTTTCAACGCACCACCAGCGACCGGATTGATGCCATTGTCACGCATCGCCTGTGGGGGCCGGTACTGTTTGCCGGCCTGATGCTGTTCATCTTCCAGAGCATCTTCACCTGGGCGCAGGTGCCGATGGATGCCATCGGCTGGATGATGGACCGGTTGGGCGCGCTCGTCCGGGAACATCTCCCGGCCGGCGAACTCAACGACCTCGTGGTGGACGGCGTCATTGCCGGCGTTGGCGCGGTTGTTACCTTCCTTCCGCAGATTCTCATCCTGACCCTGTTCATTGCCCTGCTCGAAGACACAGGCTACATGGCGCGGGCGGCGTTCATCATGGACCGGCTGATGCGCCGGGTGGGACTCAGCGGCAAGTCGTTCATCCCACTGCTTGGTTCCTTTGCCTGCGCCATTCCGGGCATCACGGCGACGCGCACCATAGAAAACGCCAAAGACCGGCTGGTGACGATTCTCATTGCGCCGCTGATGAGCTGTAGCGCGCGGCTGCCGGTCTATGCCCTGATGATTGGGGCCTGTTTTCCGGCCGACCGGCGGCTGTGGGGGGTGTTTTCCCTGCCCGGCGTCGTGCTGTTTGCCATGTATGCCCTCGGCATCCTGGCGGCGCTGGCGATGGGCTGGCTTTTCAAGAAAACCCTGATTCGTGGAGCATCGCCACCGCTTATTCTGGAACTGCCCCCATACCGGCTGCCTTCCCCACGGACCGTCCTGCTGACGATGTTTTCCGCCGGCGGCCAGTTTCTCTACCGGGCCGGGACGGTCATCCTGGCCATCTCGATTGTCCTGTGGTTTCTGGCAACGCATCCCCGGTCGGTGACACTCAGCCGGGACTACGCCGCTGAGCGCGCAGCCATTACCCAGACCGGGCAGATGTCCGGGGAAGAAGCGGCCGACCGGCTTCAGGTGCTCGAACGGCTCGAAAAAGCCGAACGGCGGGAACGCAGTTTCATCGGGCAGGCCGGCAAGCTCATCGAGCCGGTCATTGCGCCGCTGGGATTCAACTGGAAAATCGGCGTCGGCATCATCTCGGCATTTGCGGCGCGGGAAGTGTTCGTGGGAACGCTGGCTATTGTCTATGGCATCGGCGATGACGAAGACGCCGCCGGCAACCAGGCGCTCCACGCGGCGCTGCAAGCCGACCGCCATGCGGATGGGCGGCCGGTGTTTTCGCCTCTCGTGGCCGTGTCGGTGATGGTCTTTTTCGTACTGGCGATGCAGTGCATGTCCACGCTGGCCGTCGCCTGGCGGGAGACGAACAGTTGGCGCTGGCCCGCTGTGATGTTTGCCTACATGACGGTGCTGGCCTACGTCGGCAGCCTGCTTGTCTATCAGGGCGGGCGGTGGCTCGGCTTTGGTCAGTGACTCCGGCCGGCAGGCGCAGCAGCAACCGCCCGCGGCCGCCATTTCAGCAGCCGCAGCGCATTCGTCAGCACAAACAGGCTTGACAGCCCCATGGCCGCGCCGGCCGCAACAGGTGAAAGTTGCAGACCGAACGCAGGGTACAGTACGCCTGCCGCCACCGGGATGAGCACGACGTTGTAGGCAAAAGCCCAGAACAGGTTTTGCCGGATGTTGCGCATCGTCGCCCGCGCCAGATCGCGTGCCTGCAGAACGCCGACCGGATCACCGGACATGAGAATCACATCGGCAGCCTCGATGGCCACATCCGTTCCGGTGCCCAGGGCAATGCCCACGTCGGCAACGGCCAGCGCCGGGGCGTCGTTGATGCCATCCCCGACAAAAGCCAGCCGCCCGCGCTGCCGAAGCCTCCGCACGATGTCAGCTTTGTCGGCCGGACGCGCCCCGGCAAACACCTCATCAATCCCCAGGCGGGCGGCAACCGCCTGGGCCGTTGCCGGATGGTCGCCCGTGACGAGGACGACTTCAAGCCCCTGGGCGCGCAGGTGGGCCACAGCCGCGGCCGCCGTTGGCTTTATCTCATCGGCTACGGCCAGCACCGCCGCCAGGCGACCATCCAGCGCCGCGTACATGGGCGTTTTCCCGGCGCGCGCCAGTTCAGCGATGACCGGCGCGCCGGCTTCAGTCGCCACGTTCAGATGCGCCATCAGCCGGTCGGTGCCCACCGCCACGTGATGCCCGGCCACCGTTGCCGTGACGCCCTGCCCCGGCAGTGCCGTGAAGTCGGTTGGCGTCGGCAGCGGCAGGCCGCGCGCCTCGGCCTCCGCCACGACGGCCCGGGCAATGGGATGCTCCGAAGGCTTCTCCACCGCCGCCAGCCAGCCCAGCAGGTCGGTTTCCGACACTTCCGGCGGCAGGTCACAACCGTGCAGGTCAGTCAGCCGAGGGTGGCCGGCCGTCAGCGTGCCGGTCTTGTCAAAGACGACCACCCGCAGTTCGTCCAGCATCTGCAGGGCGCTGCCCTTGCGAAAGAGAACGCCAAGCCGTGCCGCCTGGCCGGTGCTGACCAGAACGGA
>Ga0308417_1001115_pt1 | contig 18708 bp, 22 predicted proteins | sample HotsprSampleOS65_FD_203528 | JGI IMG/M metagenome (GOLD analysis project Ga0308417, IMG submission 203528) | Hot spring phototrophic mat microbial communities from Octopus Spring, Yellowstone National Park, Wyoming, United States - 20090730_OS65 ... | reverse complement strand
GGAGCCCAGCTAGCATCAAGGTGGTGTGCACTGGCCGTCGCTGGGGCAAGACGACCATGTGCGGCTCGCTGGCGCTTGCGTGTGCCAACAGAGGCGCGGCTACCGCGTGGGTTGCTCCGACCTACCGAAACTCGCGCCCCCTCTGGCGCATGGCCGAGCGCATGACCGCGCCGGTTGCCGATTCGCTCACCATCCGACGCGCCGAGCGCACCATCGAGTTTCCGTCCGGCGGCTCAATCAGCGTGTATTCTGCCGACTCTCCTGACTCGATTCGTGGCGAAGCCTTCGATCTGGTCATTGTGGATGAGGCCGCGATGATGGATGAGCGCGTGTGGTATGACGTGCTCATGCCGACGCTCGCCGACCGGCGAGGGCGCGCGATGCTTATCAGCACGCCGCGCGGTCGAAACTGGTTCTGGCGCGAACACGAGCGATGCAAGCACGAAGGTGCAGCGTGGCACGCGCCAAGCACCGACAATCCGTTGCCGAGCATCCGCGAAGCTTCTGAGCGTGCGCGTCAACTCGTGAGCGAGCGCACTTACCGGCAGGAGTGGCTCGCTGAGTTTGTGGACGAGGCCGGGGGCGTGTTTCGCGGTGTTCGTGCGTGCGTTCGCGTTGTCGAGCCTAAGGGCCCGTTCGCCCTGGGCGTGGACATCGGGCGCGACGAGGACTACACCGCCGTGGCTGTCTTTGACATCAGCCAATCGGCTGTCCTTCGGGTCGCGCGCTGGCGACATGAGGACTACACGCGCACCGTGCAACGCATCGCGCAGATCGCAAGCGAGTATCAGGCTGTAGAGGTTGTGGTGGAACAAAATGCTGCCGGCGCGCCAGTGGTGGACTACCTCGCGTCGCAGAACATTCCTGTGCTAGGCGCGACGACCACCGCCAGCACAAAGCGCGCAATCATTGAGCGGCTGGCTTGGGCGATTGAGCGTGGTGAGATTGCACTGCCGGATTACGATTACGTCCTCACGGAGCTAGAGCAATACGCACAGCGTCGGCGAAACGACGGGACGTACGAGTACAGCGCGCCGCCTGGCCTGCACGACGACTGCGTAATGGCCATCGCGTGGGTGTACTCTCGCGCTGCCGGCAGAAGCGGCGCTCTTGCGGATGCGATATGGTGACGATCAAGACGGCGTACGGGGCGACGAAGGCAATCGACGCCGTGGGCTACGTGACGCGCCCACAGGCGCAATCTCTGCACGCCTACGTTCTGCGCTGCATCACTCTGCGCGCTAACGCCGTCGCATCGCTATCGTTTCTGCGCGACGAGGAGCGAGCGCCGCTCCCATCGCGCCTGTACTATCTCTGCGAAGCATCGTTGTGCGTGGCCGGCGCTTTTTGGATTGAGCGCGCCTCGATGCGCGTGCTCAACCCTATTGCGATGCGTGTGGAAGGCGATGCCGCGAGAGGCATCACCGCGCATGTCTGGCAGAGCGGCCAGTTCACGCGCCGCTATCAGCCCGACCAGGTGATCTATGCCCATAGCTGGTCGCCGTCGAGCGACATCGGGCCCGGCCTCGCGCCGCTGAAGGTCGCCGAGACCAGCGCCGCTACCGCGATGGCCGCAGAGCAATTCACGCGTGCCTTCTTCGAGCAGGGCGCGCTTCCGCCGCTCATCATCACGCCGTCAGAAGGCGCACTGACCGATGCCGACGCTGAGGCCGTGCGCACAACGTGGCAACGGCTAACAGCCGGCGTTCGCAACGCCTGGCGCGCGCTGGTGCTCAGGCGCAACATGCAGGTCAGGCCGCTGGACATTCCAGCACTTGACAAGCTTGCCATGTCGCAGGTTGACGAAATGGCGCTCAGGCGCATCAGCGCTGCTTTCGGCGTGCCGGTCACGATGTTGACCGATGCCGCGAACTACGCCACCGCTGCTGAGCATCGCATCTCTTTCTGGCGTGACACTGTGTTGCCGGATGCTGAGCTGATCGCAGATGCGCTGGGGCTGACGATCAACTACGATGACATCGAGGCGCTTGCTGAGGACGTAGGCGCGCAGCGCAAGAGCGTGATTGACCTGTACCAGGCCGGCCTCGTAGATCGCGACGAAGCGCGCCAGATGCTGGGGTTCGAGACAGAGCAGCCGGTTGACGCTGCGACGCAATCTGCGCTGCGCGAACTTGACCAGTGGCGACGCAAGAGCGAAGCGCGCAAGACGACTCTTGCCGATTTCTTCCCGCGCGATCTGCCGGATTCGTGGGTTCGCGCGGTTAAGTCGCTTGCCGACCTTGGCCATCCGCCGTTCGCCTTCGCGCGCTTTGTCGAAGCGAAGGCGCGTCGCGTTGACCCACCGCTCGACCGAGAGCGCGAACAACTGGCTGCGCAAATATTGCAGGTTCTAGAAGGCTCAATCTCGATTGACGACCTGAGCTACGACGAGCAAGGCTTCGAGAAGCAGGCGCGCGCGTACGCCGAGTCCCTGCTACTCGCCGTCGCCACTGAGCAAGCCACCGCCGCGATGCTGTCTTCCGCCGCCTTTGCGGATGTTGAGCGCGCCTACGACTTCGCCGCGCGCTGGGCGAAGGACTACAGCTACGAGCTTGTGCGCGGCATCAGCGAGACCACAAGCAGGCGGCTCAGCGAGCTGTTCACCCGCTCGCGAGCCGAAGGCTGGACGCGCGAGAAGCTGGTTGATCGCATCGCGCGCATGTTCGGCCAGCAACGCGCAGAGATGATCGCTACGACAGAGGTCACGCGCGCTTATGCGCAGGGGACGGACATTGCGCGGCAGATACTCGACGAATCGGGAGTTTCTCTCGTGCATGTGTGGCGCACCGCTGCTGACGAGCGTGTGTGCCCGATCTGTGCGCCGCGCGACGGGCGCGAGCAAGGCGACGGCTGGGATGACCTGCCGCCAGCGCACGTCAACTGCCGATGCTGGACGACTCTAGAACAGCCCAGGAGACGCCGCAGATGAGCAACACCATCGTTCGCTTGAAGTTGCCGCGTGTGTTTGCCGGGAAGCTGGATATGACGCCAGCGCTGCTGTTCCTGGGTTACAAGCTGCGCGATGCCGTGAACTTGTATCCGCCGCGTAAGCAGGGGATGCGCATCCGCTGGAAGACCGAGCGCCAGCGCAGGTACGTGTTAGCCAACGTCAAGCTGCCATATCGCAGAACCGGCTGGCTTGCCAAGCAATGGTTTGTCACGCCGACCAGTGATGCGCAGGTGGTCGTGCGAAACAAGGCACACTACGCAGCTTTCGTGTTCGGGAAAGCGCAACAGCCATTCCACAAAGATCGCGGCTGGAAACGCTCGGACGAGGAAGCAGGTAAACTGGTTTACAATCGCGCCGTGATGCGCGAGTTCGCTCGCATCATCGAGCGGGAGCTAAGACGATGAGATTCACGCTTGACACTGACCTTCCTGTAATTGACCGCGGCGAGTGGGACGGGGACGCCGTGCGCGAGCGCATCCTGGCATGGTCGGGATACGAGACCGACGCCGAAGAGGACATGCGCAATGAGGCGCTCGAACGCGCTGCGCGCTTGTTCCTTTTCCGCCGCGACGAGAGCGCGACGCAAGACGACCTGGTCGCGCCGTGTGGCGACATCGTAGATGGCGAGCCGCGACTGGTCACGTCCGGGATGCGTGCTGCGCTGGCCGCCGTGAATGGCGCGCGCGGGGGGATTGACGCGCCTGAGGAGATACTCGCCCAGGCGCGCGATGTGCTTGAAGGGCTGCTGGGCAAGCGGGAGCAGGAAACAGAGACGCGCTCGTTTGCCGCAAAGTCGGGCCCGGGCCCGGGCCCGGATCCGGATCCCCAAAACTCCAGCCTAGAGGCAGAGACTCGCTCGTTTGCTGCAAAGGTGTACGAGAGCGAGGGCAAACTCTACGCTGAGGGATACGCGGTTGTGTTTGGCGGACGCGATCTGCACGGCGAGCACTTCACGCGCAAGACCGACTTCGGCGCGGAGCTTCTCGGATTGAGTAACCCGCCTTTGCTGTACGAGCACGGCATTCACCCTGACATTGGACTCAAGGTGGTCGGGCGTGTGGAGCAGATGAATAACGACGACATCGGCGTGCTGGTCAAGGCAGAACTGGACCGGCACAGCAAATACATCCAGCTTGTGCGCCAGTTGTCGGAGCAGGGCGCGCTTGGCATGAGCACCGGCGCGCCTGGACATCTTGTCGCTCGCAAGAGCACAGGTGAGATTGAGCGCTGGCCAATCATTGAGGTGTCCTTGACGCCGACGCCGGCCGAGCCTCGTACGCTGGGCGTCGAGATCGTGGATGCGATTCGCTCAATCGCGCTTCCAGAGGCTAACCCGTCGGCGGTTGTCACCGCCGATGAAGGCGAGGCGGACGCGCAAAAGGGCGTAGCAGAGGAGATTCACCACATGTTTGTAACTGAAACCAAGACCGCAACCTTGCGCGACTTCATGAGCGCCGTCGCGCGCAAGGACTACGACGCAATCAAGGCGCTGGGCACGGGGCAGGGTCCGTCGGGGGGCTACCTCGTGCCGGAGACGCTGATTCCCGACTTACTTACAGCTGTAAGCGAGCAATCCATTGTGCTGCCGCGTGCGTTTGTGACCGATGCGCCCGGCACGGTTCGCCAGCCTGTGGTTGACCTCAGCAAAGGCGCATCCGGCGTGTTCGCGTGGTACGGTGGTGTAAAGTTCGCTTGGGCGAACGAGAACAGCGCGATCACCGAGACCGAGCCAGCATTCCGCCAGTACACGCTTCGCGCGCTTACGATGGCAGGCATCGTGCGCGTTAGCAACCGTATGTTGGCAAGTACCACCTTCGACGCTCAGTTGCGCCGGATGCTGGCTGAGAGCGCCGCGAACTACCTGGACTACTTCTTCATCCGCGGCAACGGCGCCGGCGAGCCGCTCGGCGTGCTGAGCGCGCAAGCGCTTGTAAGCGTGACGCGCGATACCGCGAACCAGTTCAAGCCGGTTGACGCCGCGAAGATGCTGGAGCGCTTGATGCCGGGCTCGCTTGGTCGCGCCGTGTGGCTGATTCACCCGACTGTGTTGCCCCAGCTGGTTCAATTCAGCGTTGGTAACACCCCGGTATGGCAACCGAACTGGCAGGAAGGCATCGCAGGAACGCTGATGGGCATTCCGGTCATCTTGACCGAGAAGGTCAACACGCTAGGTACTGCTGGTGACGTGTTGCTGGCGGACTTCTCGATGTACGCCGTCCAGCTGGTGCGCGACATCGAGATCGCCGCGAGCGCGGATGCCTACTTCGAGTTTGACCAGACGGCATATCGCTTGACGGTTTACGCCGACGGAACGCCGCGGGTGACCGACAAGGCGAAGTACATCAACACGAACGTGGAAGTGAGTCCGTTTGTTCGCTTGAGCTAACAGGAGACTGACATGAAGCCGACCGACTTTCTGAACATCGCCGGTCGCCTGCCGGCGCAGGCGATCACCGGCGCGACGGAAACAACTAGTGTGGACATGCAGTTGCTGCGTGGCGTCGCCGCCGTGTGTGTCGTTGGCGCGGCCACAACGCCGCCGTCGTTCAAGATTCAGTCCAGCGCCAACAACTCGACGTTCGCCGACCTGACCGGCAAGAGCATCACCAGCGTTGCCGCCAACAGCGAGGGCATCATCAACGTCCGCGATGAGGATTTGCCGGATGGTCATCGCTGGATTAGGGCTGTCGTCAACGGCACTGCGACTGTCGCAGTGGTCTTCATCGGCACTTCAGCGCGCGACAACCCGCCTGCGAAGTTGTCTACTACAACCATCGTTGACTGATGGCTTACGCGACGCTTGCTCAGGTAAAGCAATACCTTGGCATCACTGCGACGAGCGAAGATGCGCTGCTGACGCGGCTGTTAGACGCCGCGTCGGCAGCCATCGACCGCTACACCGGCAGGCGCTTTGCCGCTTTGACCGCAACGAAGAAGATTCGCCGCGAGCACGTCGTTGACGATGTGTTCTTCCTGCCGGACGACTTGCGCTTGCTAACACAACTTGTAACCGACGAAGGCGATACCCTGCTGCCGTCAGACTTCGTGCCCTTTGACCCGCCGGTCAGGTTGCTGCGCGTCAAGAACGACGCGCCAACGTGGAGTATCGAATACACCGCAGACGTGACGGGGCAATGGGGCTTTAGCACCAGCGCGCCAGATGACGTCGTGCAGGTGTGCATCAGGCTGGCGAGCTGGATGTACCGCTCGAAGGACGCGCAGGTATTTGACGTGACAGGGCAGGAAGGGCTAAACACACTGAGCACTCGCCTTCCGCGCGACATTGCTCAGATGCTTGATCCGTATGTTGTGCTTGAGGTGATGCCATGCTGAGCGCCGTTAACGCCGTGCACGCCGTAGTCGCTACGGTAACGGGAATCGTCGCGGCCTACACGACCGTGCCGATGAGCGCCAACACGCCTGCGCTGCCTTTGGCGCTTGTGACGCCGATCAGTGAGAACCGCCGCCAACACGCGCATGCGCTGGTGCGCATCGAGACGCTTGTTCGCGTGCGCGTTGTGCACTCGCCGATAGCGCAGGGCATCACGTCGTCTCAGCAGTCGGCGCTCTACACGCTGGCAGACGACGTGATGACAGCGATCACAGACGACATCACGTTGGGCGGGCAGGTGGATCACGTTGCCAGCGTGGACGCAGAAGAACCAAGCATCTACACGCTGGCAGGCACGGATTACCTGAGCATCAGCATTGCCGTAAGGGTGGTGGAGAAGATATGAGCACAGTGATCTACGAGCCGAAACCGGAGAGGTGGCACAGGGTGTACTACCCTGGCCTGCCTTACGGCTCGGTAACTAACGACGAGCTTGAGCAACTGGCGCAAGCTCACGGGTACGACATCGAGTTCATCCGCGGCTTGTACAAAAGCTGCGGAGAAGAGGAGATAGAAGATGCCGGCAACGCATCTGCGTAGGATTCAGCTCGGCCAGCAGACGACCTTCTCGACGCCTGTCGCTGCCACGTCCATCTTGCGGGGCGTGACCGACGGGAGCATCACGCTCAATCACAATGACGCGGTTGTTGAGGAACTGGGCCGCTCGGTAAGTGATCTGGTTGTCGTCTCGCAGCGCCACGCCGAAGGCGAGGTTGAGCTGCAATGCACGTACGAGGACATTCTGTATGGATTGTTCGGCCTGTTCGGTCCGGTATCGCAGATCGGCGGCTCGCGCACTTTTAACGCGCCGCTCACGAGCTACGCTGCGCCGCAGATTTACACGGTAGAGTACGGCGCGACCGGCGCGGAGTATCGAGTGGTCGGCGGCATCGTAAGCGAGTGGACGCTGAGCTACGAGGCTAACGCTGGTGTGATGGAAAGCTGGTCGCTGATCGGGCGGAGTGTGCAGGCTAACGCTCTGACCGGCTCGCTGCCGACGCGCAACGTGACGCCCGTCCTCTCGCGCCACGCGTCGTGGTTTGTGGACCCCATCGGCACAGCCCACGGCACGACGGCAGTGCCTGGCACGGTGATTGAGGCTGAGTTAACGATCAACACCAACCGTCATCTCAAGATGTTTGAGGGCGCACAGCCGCTCGATTGGGGTGAGGGACGCTGGGAGGCGCAGTTGACCTTAACAGCAGAGTTCAACGCGACTGCCAAGGCTTGGGTGGATGCGCTGTTGACGAACCGCGTCGCGCGAAACATCCGCGCTGAGTTTATCGAGACGGCCAGCACGCGCGAACTTCGGATTGACTTCGTTGGCCTGATCGCCGAGCCGGTCGAACTCTTCGGCGACCGCGACGGCAACATGACCGTTGAGCTAACCTTCAACGCGCTAGTGGCTGGCCCCCTGAACAACTGGTTACAGATTCGCACGATCAACGGTGTAGCAACACTGCCATGATTGACCTAAGCAAAGTTCGCCGAATTGACCGCAGCGCGCCTGGTAGCTTCATGGAATACGCACGCCTGCAAGCGATCATCGCTGAGGGTAACCTGACGGCGATTGCGCACGCGCTGGAAAGCTACGGCGTTGATCTGCAGGGCTTGTCGTTCAACGAGCTGGCAGATGTGGTTAAGCACATTGCGGGTGAACCAACCCCTTTAGCGGCCACGAGCGCGACCGCGTGACCTTGCTGTTGCATCTTGCGGAGACGTGGGGCGTCCCGCCGTGGGTGCTGGAGCGAGAGCTTTCGCTGTTCTGGGCTGAGGCGGTGTGCGACTACGAGCGCGAGAAGGCGCGCCAGGCGAAGCGCGCGATGAGGAAGTATGGCGGACGGTGAGATTCGCATCGAGATCACGGGCGACGCGCGCGACTTTCGGCGCGCGCTAGCTGGCGTATCGGACGACATTGGCAAGCTACAGAAGCAGAGCTTTGGCCTGGGCGATGCGCTTAAGACCGCGTTTGCATCAGCCACAGGCTTCCTATCTGCGGGTGTCATCCAGGACGGCCTACGCGCGCTATCCGGCGCGATTGGCGGAGCGATCAGTAAGGCCGCTGATCTTGAGAGCGAACTCAACTTCCTCCAAGCCGTGAGTGGCGCGACCGGCGATCAGATGCGCCAGGTGGCGACGTTGGCGAAGCAACTCGGCGCCGATGTAACCATCCCTGCCGCGTCTGCGCTTGATGCGGCGAAGGCGATGACCGAGTTGGCAAAGGCCGGCCTGTCTGTCGAGCAAAGCATGGCTGCGGCAAAGGGTTCACTGCAACTAGCTGCTGCTGGCCAACTTGATGCTGCGCGCGCGGCTGAGATTGTGGCTGGTGCGCTGAATGCCTTCGGACTGGCAGGAGATCAGGCTGTTCGGGTTGCCGACTTGTTAGCTGCCGCAGCAAACGCGAGCGCTGCGGATGTGACCGGCATGGCCGACTCACTCAAGATGGCAAGCGCGGTTGCGGCGATGAGCAACAGGACCATCGAAGAGACCATCACTGCACTCTCAATGATGGCGAACGCAGGCATTCAGGGGAGCGACGCCGGAACGTCACTCAAGACGATGCTACTGCGTTTGGTCGCGCCGACGAAGGAAGCGAAGGAGAGGCTGAACAGCCTCGGCATCAGCCTGACCGACACCCAGGGCAGGATGCTTCCGCTGCGCGACCTGACCGCGCAGTTTGCGAGCAAGCTATCAGCGCTCACCGAAGAGGAGCGCAATTACATCCTCACAACAGTTTTCGGCTCAGACGCAATCCGCGCGGCAAACATCGTGCTCATGGCAGGTGCAGATGCGTACGACGAGATGTATCGAGCCGTCACCAAGGCGAATGCGGCAACCGAGTTGGCTGAAGCACGCATGCGCGGGCTGAAAGGCGCGCAAGAGGCGCTAACCAACGCGGTTGAGACGCTCGGCCTGTCGTTCGGCGAGAAGCTAACGCCGATTCTGGCCAAGGTGGGGTTTGCGTTTGCAGAGATATTGACCGACGATCGCTTGATTGAATTCGTCGAGGCGCTCGCTGAGAAGCTGGGCGGCCTGCTGGCTGAGGGCTTCGCTTTGGTAAGAGACGCAATCGGGCAGATTGACTTTTCGTCTCTCGTTGGCGTAGCGCGCATGGCGGGAGAAGAGCTAGGCCGGATGTTTCAGCCGCTGCTAGCGGGGCTGGCTGTACTTGGCGCGACCATCGCTCCTGTCCTGCAAGACATCGGCGGCCAGATACAGAAACTTGCTGAGCAGGGAGTCCGGGTTCTCGGCGAAGTGTTTGCTGACCTTAAGCCCGTAGCACAGGACGCACTACACGCCATCGGCGAGCTGTTCGCTGCACTCGCGCCGCACATTCAAAACGTCTTGCGCGCGCTTGCGCCGCTGGTGTCTCAGATCGGCAACGCACTACTCACCTTCTCTCGCACTTTTGGGGCTGTGGTCCGCGAAGCGCTGCAAACACTTGCGTCTTTCATCCGCGCCATCGCTGCACTGCTGCGCGGCGACGTGGACGGGTTCTTTCGCTATCTCGGCGACAGCGTGAAGAACCTACGTGAGCTGGTAACGACCGCGATACGAGGCGCAGTGGAAGCGGTCGGAAACCTAATCGGCGTCAACCTGTCAGGCGTGTTGTCGTTCATTGAGCGCATCAATAACGCGCTTCTCAGCGTGCGCAATCTCGGCATGAACGTGGGGCAAGTCGTGGGGAATGCCATCAGTAGCATTCGCCTCCCGTTTGGCGCAGGCGGGGGACAGCAACAACCAGCGACGCAGAACACGACGAACAACTACACGCTCAACGTGAACGCCGCGTCGTCGCAGGGCGTGATAAGCGACTTCGAGTTAATGAGGAGGCTAGGATGGAGATAGAACTGTTCAGGGGAACATCCACGCTGACCACGCTGCACTATCGCAACGTGGCAGGGCAATACGCTTGGGTGTTGCGCGACTTCCAGGGCGACCTGATGGACGAAGTTGAGGTACTCACGCGCGATGCGCTTGGCGGTCGCACGCTCCTGGTAGGCCAGCAAGGGCGCGCGCGGCGCATCGTCATCGTGCTCGACGTGCAAGGGACAAGCATGGTTAACCTGCACGCGGCGATACGAGAGCTGGAGACGCACACGCGCTGGCGCAGAGGGGGGACACCTCTTGAACTGCGCGTCAGGATGGAGGCCGCTGACCCGTGGGACACCATTGAGGTTGTGCTCGAACAGATGAGCGCGCAGTTCGAGGACGATCAGTATCGCGCCACGGTGACGCTGCGCCTTGCGTGCCGAAGCGTCTACTGGCGAGAGGGCATCGGCGTGTTCCCGTCATCCAACAGCACGCTAACCGGCAACGCATTCGTCGTTAACCTGAGCACGATGACTTTTACGCCGATTACCGGGATCGCGGAGACAGTCCTCAACATTGATTACCGAGAAACCTCAAACGAGTGGATCATCTTCACGACTACGCAGGTATGGCGCGCGCCTGCTGCAGGCGGCGCGGCTGCGCTTGTCGGTTCAGTCACAGGCTCAACCAATCTAAGAGGCTGCGTGGCGCATGATGGGAGCATCCTGGCGGTGGCGCAGGGCGTGAATCAGTTGGTGCGGTTCACATACCCTTCTTCGTCGCCGACGGTGCTAGGCGCATTCAACGGCGTGCCGTTTCGTGTCAGGCGGTCTGGGAATTCGTACGTTTCGGTGGGTGAGTTCAGCCAGTACCAAACCACCAGCGGCTTGGCGGGGTATGTCCTCACCAACGTCACAGGAGCGATCACCAGCACGTTTTCGCCCTTCCCGACGAGTGCCATCTTCCCAGGTGGCGGTCGCATCCGCGACGTGTTGCTAAAAGACAACATCGGCGTCGCAATTGCGCATCGCGCGCCATCGCCGTCGCAAAGCTGGGTTGTTGCCTGGAGCGGTCAAGTCTCGCCGTACTACGTGGCAGAAGGCGCGTCCACTTGGGCGCCATTTGAGATTGACCAGGCGTCGGAAATTGACGACGTGACCATCTGCACTGAGTCCTGGATTCACGCTGGGCGCACGTTCAATACGCTGTGTCGTCTCAAGAACTTGAGCGGCATCGTGCCGTACGCTTATCCAACGGCGTCTATCGGCGGCGTGCAGGACGGCTGCGCAATAGAGCGCTTCGCGTTTGCTACCAGCGAGCCGCGAAAGGCGTTTAGGCTTGGAGACGACGGAACGGCGATGCCGTTGTTCACGGCGAACAACAACAGCATTGCCATACGACGGGTTGACAATCTCATGTGCATCGGCTACGTCGCACCTGCTACCGTGTGGACGCCTCTAACAGTTGACGTTAGCGCGATTGCAAACACCGGCGCGACGGCGGAGATCGTGCCGCGGTTGGGCGGCCTGGCGGTGGACGTATTCAGCTGCTACAGCAAGGTAGACACGGAGATTCTCGGTGAGGTGATTGATCCGCAAACTCAAGCGGTCAACTACGAGCCGAAGTACTACAGCGGGGGAACGGTTACGCCGTTGCCGGGCACGCGCTACGAGCGCATGTTCCGCGGGTCGGCGAACGAGTGGATAAATCGATACTGGTTCGCCGTAGGTGGAAACGTGCCGCAAAACAACGTCACGCTTAACAGGTACAAGCATGATTGGCGCTGAAGTAGCACTGGCGTTAACGTCGCTAAGACAACCCGGAACGCGCACCGGCGCGATAGCGCTTGGCGGCTCGTTTGATCGGCGCGCGATGGACGTGGCGGAGTGCGAGCTAGAGATACACGCGCTTGCGCCTAGCTACGACCTCAGCGCGTACGGGAACGTGTTGTTGGTGATGCTGCCTGACCGCAGGGAGGCTTACTTCATCACCGCAATTGAGCGTCGCAACACCTACTACGTGGTGCGCGGCGAGACGTTCGTGCGCTATCTGCGCGACTACTACCCTGAGAGGTACGCGGGCACAAGTGATGCGCAGTGGAACGGAGACGCGGCTGAGGGCGTGAGGCGCTCGCTAAGGCCGCTTGAAAGCGTACCCGTGCATTCGAGCGGGGTGAACTTCCGCGACTACTGGATCATCGTGCCGGACAACGTGCCGCCGAGTGTGACCATTAGCACGTCGTTCGCGTGGGCATCGCGGCTCGAAGCTGCGCAGGAGATCACGCGGCTGGCGCACGCGCAGGGCTTTCCGTTGGTGTGGTGGTTCGAGTGCGGGAGATGGTGCGCAGTGAAGGACGCGGCGGGCAACTATGGCGTCGAACCATCCATCGCTTTGGTGTTCTCCCACGGCCTACCGCGCAATGGCTTGTTTCGCCCGCGCTGGGGCGGTTCGATCAAGTATGAGGCGTGGGTGTACGACCGAAGCCAGCCAACCGCAGGAGTAGCGCTGGGCTACGGCCACGGCCAGGACAGGGACGTAACCAGGGCGCGCGCGGCGCGCGGGCTGTTCAACGGCTGGACGTACTGGGAAGGTCGGCTTGACGGACGGGCAACCGGCACTTCATCGGCAGCGCAAGCTGCGCTTATGCGTTGGCGGCCGGTCGAGGCTGGGTCAGGCCAGGCTTACTCGCTGGAAACGCCGAGGCTAGGAGATCAGGTGTTCCTCGTTGCTGGAGATAGCCAGAGATGCGCCGGCATAGCGCATGTGGTAAGCGAGCGCTACACGGTAACAGGTGGGCAGGTCTCAAGCGCAGAGGTGGGGGTTGTGCAGATATGACGAGCGAGCGAATAGACATTCTGGAACGCGGAGACAACTTTGCGCCTGCGACAGCGCGGGTAACCTGGGGTGGTTCGGTGAATGTTCCAGCGGGCGGCAACGTCACGCTGGCGATTGCAGGGCTAAGTGAAGTGTCGGGCAACATCTTCGAGTACGTCCCGGCGGCACAGGCGTTGAGGATCAAGCAAGCGGGCGTTATCGGCTTCCTGGTCAACGTCGCCTGCAACGCGACCGGCGTCGGCAATCTCAGCGTGCTGCTGCGTCAAGCGTCTCCGTTGCACGAGTGGGGGTTGGCCGTTCAGCCGTACTACCTGCACGCAGGGTTTGCATTTGCCACTGGCGGCACTCGGCTGGTGAATGTTCCATCTGGCGGTGCGAACTATCAGATATACGTTGTGAACACAGGCGGCTCAGGGAGCTTCACGCTGCAGACGGTGGATGTTCGTCTCGTGTATCTGGGTAGGCGATAGCAAGTGCGCCATCATTTGCCAGGTCGCAACCGCACGTCGGGCAACGCGTGACCGGAACGAAGCGTTGGAGCAAGTGATTATACTGAGGCGGCCAACCCCCCTTGTGCATGTGGGCGTTAGGACAGCGCTCGCGCGCGTACTCTGTCCCCTTAAGTGCGCCCCACCAATGATCTGCCAAATCCCATCCTTGCGTGTCTGGATCAGGTTCTGGAAAACGGCGCAACCATGCACGTTCGGTACGTGCGTAGGCTTCTTCTGTGAGAATAGTGCGTGCTGCTTCGCGGTATTCTGTGCCCCTTTTGTACGCTTCGCGGGAACGTTCGCGCATGCGCTGCACGTGCCGATCAGCTTCAGCGTGCTGCCGTTTCACTCGCTGAAGTTCCTGTTCTGTCGTCGTAGCAAAGTGTTCCCAAAATAGAGGGCACTCCTCTTGCAGCTTACGGTTTTTTCTAGCCGCCGCCCTGGCGGCTATCTGTTCATCAGTCATCCCCATTGCGGATCCTCCATCTTACCTGATAGCAAAACGCGCTCCACTGCTGTAGCAGTGGAGCGCGTTTCTTTTCAGAACCCCTCAAGCGGGCATTGCGTTTCGGGGCTACCACCCCTCATCAGACTAAGTGGACCTGGTTGATATTCCTTCTGGTTCGCGTTGGTAAAAGGTCGTCTTAGTGACGCAATAGGATTATATCATCATCTCCATTGCCATCAAGCAACTCTCCGGATCACCACACCCGACGGCGTATGTCACGCGCTGCTGGATGGCGTCCGGCCAGCGCGCCAGCACCTTGCGCGTGTCGCGGATGCGCGGGCGCTCCATTTGGTTGCAGCCGAATGGAGATAGCCAATACACGCGCGGTACGAGGTGGGCGAGCTGAAAGAACGTGTTCTCACCATCGTGATCTGCTGCGATCACGATGGCGCGCACGTTACGCTGCCTGATAATCTGCTCGTAGTCCATGCCCGACAATCTATCAGGCATGTATTCGACTGGCTCTGCGTTCGAGTGCGACACACACACAATGTCCCCCTCGCTGAGCGTGCCGTAGCACGCGACGGCAAAGGCAATGACGCTGCGCGCGAGCCTCCCCATGCTTCCCGACACGTCGGGCAGGATGAGCAAAGCCGGTCGGCCCGACTCGCGTCGGCGGTCGCTCACGGTCCACGACCGCAGATAGCCTGCGGTCTTGGTCGCAACGGCGCGCGCGCTCCATCGCGGCCCCGGTTTCGTCTCGCCATCCAGGAGCATTCGCCGGAACGCGCGGCGCGCGCGAGCAATCATCGCGCGATCTAGCTCGACATCAGAGAATTGCGCGAACACACCGCCGTGCGACAACCTGGGGACATGCGACAGCTCCGCTTTCGAGATGAAGGCGCGCCGGATGTTTTCCGACGCCGGCGCACCGTCGCCAGCAGACAGAACGGCATCACCGCACCGTTGCTGGACAGCATCGCTATCCAGCGCCCCGCTGGTGGCTTCCTCTGCCGCAGGCGACTCTGCGGCAGAAGCAGCTTCCCTCGCCTGGCCATCCGGCACGCTCTCCTCGCCGTCGTCGTCGCCCGACGACGAGGCGCTACCCGGACGTTGTTCGGCGTCCTCAGAGTCCCGGTCGAAACCGTTCGAGGAATCATCCTCGCCCTGAACACCAGGGGTTGACTCAGAATCGCCAGCAGAATCTTTCGATTCCGCCTGGGGTTCGCCGTCCCCAGCCGAAGAATCAGTGTCCTCACTAGCATCTGCTAGAGGATCAGATTCGTTCGGCTCACGGGACGATTGCTCGTCCCGCGCGAGCGCATCCGCGCTCGCCTCCGCCGACGACTCATCGTCATCGGCGGAGGCCAACGGAATGCGCGACAGATAACTCTGGACGGCTGGCGTGACAACTTCAGAGTACGCCCACACGTCGCCGGAAACTGACAGAAACAGCTCCAGCATCTGACCGTCAATAACAACGGCCATTTCCTCACGCCCTGCCAGCATTCGCAGAAGATGGGCTTGACGCGCGGCGTTGAGCCTGATGGCCTTCCTATTTGTTGCCACGCTTCCACTCTCCCCAAAGGGCAACTGAAACGTCACCCAAAGACTTGAGCGCGCTCTCATCCTGTGGGTCTTTCAGCATATACCCGCGGACGAGAAGTCGCACATCATCCACGTTGCTGGCAAGCACCATCCCCCTCAGAAGCATCATTCCTTCCTGCAAGGAAGGCGACGAGCGACCATTCGCGCGAATCAGGTTCATGGCCTTGACCACTAGCCTGATCGCACCGACAGGCGCGCCAGTAGCCTTGCGCAGCACGTCGGACTCTACTTCAGGCGATAAGTAAGGCATGTCATACCTGAAGCACCGCCGCTGAAGCGGCTCGATAAGCTCGCGCAGGCCGTTGCTGGTGATGACCACAGCGAGTTGTCGCGTGTTTGCGCGCCACCGCTCGCCGTGGCGACCGTGCACCGTGCCACTCTGGAGAAACTCCAGCAACAGCGCGTCGCAGTGCTCAGGCGACTTATCCCACTCGTCCAAAAGCAGGACAACCGGCATTCGCCGCGACAGCAGCGTAGCACGCAGCAGCGCACCGCGCCGGTACGTCTTGGCCAGCGGCATATCGTGGCCGCCGGCAATGGCCGCGACGCGCGCTGGATCAACCGCGAGGAACATATCCTCGTCGCTTGACCAGTGATGGGCGTAGTACTCGACCAGCCGCCCATCCATGCCCTCAGCGAGGGCACGGGCGAACGACGTTTTACCGACGCCGGGCGCGCCGGTGATGACAACAGCGCGCACGCCGTCGGCTCGCTCGGTCAATAGACGAGCTGTTAACCAGTCGGATGTTCGGGGGGTGTACCAGCTTGCAAACATGATTCGTCCAGATAAAGGATCACCGCAGCTACTACTTCGCGCAACGTGGCGTCGTGTCGGGCGAGGTCGGCGAGATCGGCGAGCGACACTGCCACGCGGTAATCCGCGCGGCGGAACAGGTTAGCGGCATATTCATCCGGCTGGCTCTCATAAAGCATCTGATAGAGCATGCTTCGCGTGAGACGCAATCCCTTCGCTTCCGGCATGGAAGCGAGGGCTTCCAGCGCGATCATTACCGGAGCGTCCGCCAGTCCTGTGGACTTGACGGCTTCGCGCAACTCGCGCACTCGACTCATCCTCGCAACTCCTTCGCGCGGTCGTATGCCGCGGCGAAGTACTCATAGTCTTCGTCACCGGGCTGCAACTTGCCCTTTGTAGCTGGGTCGGCCAACCTGTAAGCAAGCTTGCAGATCAGGAGCAGCGCTTGATCTGGCAACTCCGTAGCCGATCGGTTGACCGAGATAGGCACGCCGGAGACGCGCTCGATGTGCCGGGCAGTCTCAGGGTATCCGACGTAGCTGCGCAGGTCACCGCGCTGGTAAGCGTCGGCGACCAGTCGCCCGAAGTCGTCGCGGCTTATCCGACCAAGGATGTACACACCCTCGTCGGGCATCATCGCTGAGTTCAACAAAACGGTTGTCATCTCTTCTCTCCTTTAGTGTGCCGGTGGCGCGAGATCAAGCGCCACCGGCGAACAGTCGTCACTTAGAATCCTCGATTGCGCCGAGAACTTCCTTCATGGCGTCGGCGTCACCTGATTTCCAGGCTTCGCGCGCCTGGGCGCGCAAGGGGGAATCGTCGGGCAACTCCTTCGCTGCGTCGGCCAATTTCTGGCGTAGCTCCTGGACTTCTGGAGAGGGGGCAAGCTGCGGCTCAGTCACGCGCTGGGCGCTGGGTATTGTCTCCACCTCAGACTCATCTAGCCATCCCAAGCCAGCAAGCCTGAGAGTGACTCTGCGCCTGGCTTTGGTAAGGGCTTTCATCCAGGCGTTTGCCAAAGCGTCACCACGCAAGCCAGCCACGGAAACAACTCCAATCTCCACGTCCTCACGCCCGTCGCGAGCGCGCGCACGCACTTTCGCGGTGATCAGATCATCTTTTGATTCGATCTGAACATCCAAGATGCTTATGCCGTGTATCGCTCGTAACTGGTCGGCTGCCGCGCTCGTGGCGTACAGCACGAGGCGGCCGTTCAACCTCAAGTACTCAAAAGGGCGCGTGAGGGGGTTGAGTCCGATAGAGGAGCACACGGCTCGGTAGTATTCGAGCCGCTGCGCTTCGCTAAGTCCGGCAAGATCGCCGGTGACTAAAACACGCTCCAAAACGTTAACGTTTACAGGGGTGGGGGATAAATCGCTCATGGCTAAATCTCCAGTTCGCCGGCGGCGTAGGCTACCGCCTCTTCCAGGGTCTTAAGACGAAGCCAGTATCCATCCGGGTTTGTGGCCTCATAACTGTTCAAGTTCCACCAGCCGTGCTGGCCCTTACTTGCGTAAATCTTCACCCTACCCATTCCTGGGAAGGGCTGAGTAAGATAAACATACGCATGCTTTCCTCTTATCTCTATCTCCGCCAGTTTTGCGACTGGCGGGGGGAGCAAGCCAAGGATCATGCGCTCATCTTCGGCGCGCTCCTTGCGAGCCGCTTCTTCTTCAGCGAGTTGCCAAGCGCGATGTTCGGCGATCCGCTGCGCGCGGATTGCCTTACCGCGTTCGATCAGGTCGATTAGTTCACTCATCTAAAGCTCCTGCGGCATAAGCGACGGCTTCCTCAAGCGTTTGAAACTTGAGATAGTATCCGTCTGGGTTATATGCTTCATGCTCAAGGAAGCGCCACTGTTCATCCTTCTTCGATGCGTAAATCACCACCTTTCCCTTTCCAGGGAATGGCTCTGTAATGTAGATGTGCGCGTGTCTCACTCCCACGTCTATTTTCGAGAGTTCATTCAATGGCGAGGGAAGAAGAGCGCGAATCTCGCGTTCGCGTTCTGCACTCTCGCTCGCGAGCTTCTCATGGAATGCGGCTATTCGCGCGCGCTCCTCGGCAATCCGCTTCTCGCGGATTTCAACGCCACGTCGAATCAGGTCGTCTAGAGTCATGGTTTCGTTCATCTTCTCGTTCATCTCATCCTCCTTTTGTCCCGGCGCTCATCACGAGCGCCGGGACGATAACTCGAACGGAACTACTATTCACGCTTCCAAGGCAATATCGCTATCATCCCCTTCGCTCCATCAGCCGCCGCCGATCAACGCGGCAGGCATTAACGAATGCTTCAAGCTCTGCTTCGCTGGGGATCAACTTGTAAGCCGCAAATGATGCTTTAGCCAGCTTATCAGGGTCCACTTCTGCCTTAAAATGCACTGCGGAAATACACTCCTCAGCCCATGCACGGATCGA
>Ga0308417_1001114_pt1 | contig 18723 bp, 16 predicted proteins | sample HotsprSampleOS65_FD_203528 | JGI IMG/M metagenome (GOLD analysis project Ga0308417, IMG submission 203528) | Hot spring phototrophic mat microbial communities from Octopus Spring, Yellowstone National Park, Wyoming, United States - 20090730_OS65 ... | reverse complement strand
GCCAGCCCTCGGTGCGGCCGAAGCCAGGGTTGAAGGGCTGGAGCCTGCCGTCGCGGAAGCGGAGGAGATTCGTCTTGAGGCAGCGGAAGCCGAGGGCCTTCACCTCTGCCGCGTGGCGCGCGAGATCGTCGTAGGTTGCGAGTTCTGGCAGGAAGCCGCGGCCGCGCTGGGCGACGCGGTAGGTGCCGAAATGCGACCAGTAGAGCGGAATGCGCGTGCGGACCGGCCCGCCGAACAGGGCGTGCACGGGCCTGCCCGCCTCCTTGCCGCGGATGTCGAGGAGCGCGTTCTCGATCGCGGCGATCGCCTGCTGGTTCAGCCCGCCGCGCGCCTGCCTCGTGGCGACATGCAGCTTCGCCACGATCGCCTCCGACGCCCTTGGGTCCATGCCGAGGATCAGCAGCGACAGAGCCTCGATCACCCGCGAGAGGCCGCGGCTGCCGAAGTCCTCGTTGTATTCGCTCCAGCCGATGACGCCGCAGGCGGTCGCGATCTTGAGGAACGAGAAGTTGCGCCAGGCGGCATCGGCACGCAGCGTCTCGACGCGTTCGATTCGCATCCGCCCTATTCCTTCACCGCGCCAGTCAGCGAGGCGACGTAGTAGTCGACGAAGAAGGAGTAGACGAGCGCGACGGGCAGGGACCCGAGCAGGGAGCCGGCCATCAGCGCGCCCCACTGATACACGTCGCCCGTGACGAGTTCGGTGAGGATCGCGACTGGAACGGTCTTCTTCTCCGAGGACTGGATGAAGGCGAGCGCGTAGATGAACTCGTTCCAGGAGAGGGTGAAGGAGAAGATCCCGGCGCTGATCAGCCCCGGCACGGCAAGCGGCAGGGTGATCCGCCTCAGTATCTGCAGCCGCGTGGCGCCGTCGATCAGCGCGCACTCCTCGAGCTCGAAGGGAATCGACTTGAAGTAGCCGATCAGCAGCCAGGTGCAGAACGGGACGAGGAAGGTCGGATAGACCAGGATGAGCGCGAGCGGGGTGTCGAACAGCCCGAGCTGCACCACCATCGTCGCGAGCGGGATGAAGAGGATCGATGGCGGAACGAGATAGGCGAGGTAGATGGCGAGCCCGACATACTGGCTTCCCCTGAACCTCAGCCGCTGGATCGCATAGGCCGCGAGCGTCGAGGCGAACAGGGAGAGGAAGGTCGAGCCGATCGCCACCCCCATCGTGGTGACGAACCAGGACGGATAGGCGGTGTTGAAGAGAAGATGGTTGATGTGGGCGAGCGTCGGCGAGGAGATCCAGAACGGGTTGTGGTTCTTGAAATCCATCAGTTCCGCATTCGGTTTGAAGGCGGTGACGGTCATCCAGTAGAACGGGAAGAGCAGGATGAAGATGAAGCAGGCGAGCGGCAGATAGAGCGTGACGAAGCGCCGCTGCCTGCTCTCCCACGCCATGCGCTCGGGCGCCGTGTCCTGCGGCTTCAGCGTTGCGCCCTCGACGACGGCGTCAGTCATTGCTCTCTCCCTGCTGCCATTTCCGGCGCGCGAGCGCGAAGTAGCTGAAGAGGGTCGCGAACACGAGGAAGGGGATCATGGTCACGGCAATCGCCGCCCCCTCGGCGAGCTGGCCGCCCGGGATCCCCCGCTGGAAGGCGAGGGTGGCGAGCAGGTGCGTCGCGTTCACCGGCCCACCGCGGGTGATGGCGTAGACCAGCTGGAAATCGGTGAAGGTGAAGATGATCGAGAAGGTCATGACGATCGCGAGGATCGGCATGATCAGCGGCACGGTGATGTGGCGGAAGCGCTGCCAGGAGGTGGCGCCGTCGAGCATCGCCGCCTCATAAAGCGAGGGCGGGATCGTCTGCAGCCCGGCAAGGAGCGAGATCGCGACGAACGGGATGCCGCGCCAGACATTGGCGGCGATCAGCGACCAGCGCGCCGGCCAAGCGGTGGAGATGAAGTCGATATTGGTCGTACGCCACCCCAGCACATCGACGAAGACGTACGAGATGATTGAGAACTGCGGGTCGTAGATCCACCAGAAGGCGATCGCCGAAAGCACCGTCGGCACGATCCAGGGCACGAGGACGACGGCGCGGATGAAGCTCTTGAACGGCATGTGGTGGTTGAGGAGGAGCGCAAGCCACAGGCCGAGCGCGAACTTCCCGATCGTCGCCACGCCCGTATAGAAGACCGAGTAGAAGACCGCGTTCCAGAAGATCGGGTCCTCGAACAGGTACTCGAAGTTCTCGAGCCCGACCCAGACGCCGCGCCTGCCGATGGTCGAATCGGTGAAGGCGAGCCACACGCCCAAGCCGAGCGGATAGGTCAGGAACACCGTAAGCAGCCCGACCGCCGGCAACAGGCAGATCACGATCAGGAACGGCTTCCAGTCGAGCAGCCAGCCGATCCAGCCCTGTTCGCGGCGTGCGGGCGTCCAGCGCGTCGGGGCAGCGGGAATTGCGGCCTGGGTAGTGCTGTCCATCCTGTTCTCCCGAATCGGCGGCGCCCCGCCGAGGGGCGCCGCCGCAAGGAGCGCATCAGGTGCGCCGGAAGTAGCGCTGCGCGCGCCGCTCGGCCTCGCGCACGGCCTGCTGCGGGGTGGCCTGGCCCGAGGCGACCGAGGCGTACATCTGCACCAGAACGAACTCCGCCGTGACCGCAGCCGAAGCCTGGCTGATCGGCCCCCTGTAGCCGGCCCAGAAGTCCGACTTCATCGTGTCGCGGAAAATCCGGACCTTCGGGTCGCTGTCCCACACCGGGCTCGCCTCGTAGGCGGCGAGCGGCTGCGCCCAGTAGCCGAGATTGGCCTGCAGCCACGGGTCGTATTGCTCAGCCTCCATCAGGAACGCGATCAGCGCCTTGGCCGCGTTCGGGAAGCGGCTGTGGCGGAACAGCATCGCATTCAGCGTCAACCCCGCCATCGGCGAGGTCGAAGCCTTGCCCTTTGGCATCAGCGTATGCTCAGTGTCGTCGGCGATCGGCCTCGTCGCCGGGTCGTTCTTCAGCGCGAAGTAGAGCGACACGCCGTTCGAGGTGAGCCAGAGCTCCTGCGCCGCGTAGGCGCGGTTGTTCGAGATGTCGCCCCAGGCGATCGTTCCGGGGATGAACGTCTCGTAAAGCTGCTTGAGGTACTCGAGCGATTCGATCGCCTCGGGGCTGTTGATCGCCACCCTGCCGTCGGTGTCGACCAGGAAGCCGTTGTGCGACCAAAGTAGCCAGTTGGCGAAGCCGTTGCCGTCGCCCACCGCATTGCCGAGCGCGAAACCGGCGGGCTTGTTCGCCGCCTTCAGCTTCCGGCAGAGATCGAGGAAGCCGGCATGGTCGTCGGGCGGAACCTGGTATCCGGCCTCGTTGACGGCCGATTTGCGCCAGACGAGCGGCCCGCCCGAGGCGCCGAAGGGGACGCCGATCCAGGTGTTCGAATTGTGCCGGCGACCGTAGCGCAGAGCAAGCGGCAGCCAGCCGCCGTAGCGGGCCCCGAGATACTCGGCAACGTCGGACAATTCGACGAGCTTGTCGACATGCACGTGCGGCAGCTCGTTGAACCCAATGATGATGTCCGGGCCCGCGCCGGTGTTGGCGGTCACCGCCGTCTGCTGGTTGATGTCCTCCCAGCCGACGAAATCGACGCGCACCTGCACACCCGTCTGCTGCGTGAAGCGTGCGCAGTTAGCGCGGAACACCTCCTCGTCGGGCTGGACGAAGCGGACGGGTCGGATCATCCGCAGCGTCGCACCCTGCTCGATTGGCCAGGACGGCGGCGTGACGTCCGCGCGCTTGATTTGCGCCGAGCCCCGCGAGGCGCCGAGCGCTGCTGCTGCCGCGGCCGATGCCCCGAGCATCAGCGTGCCGCGGCGGGTGGTGATGATATTGGCCATGACTGTCTCCTCCTTTCCGTTCTTCGTTGCGCCTAGATACGCCGCCCCGTCCGGCGGTCGAACAGGTGCACCAGCGCCGGGTCCGGCATCACCGGCAGGATATCACCGTAGCGCGCCGAGATCCGCTCGCGGAACGCGCCGAGCATCGACACTCCGCCGCAGCGCAGCACCACCTGCGTCTCCGACCCGGTCGGCTCGACCACCTGCACCTCGGCCGGGATGCCTGAGGGGTCGATTCGCAGATGCTCTGGGCGGATGCCGTAGATCACCTCTCCCGCAGCCGCGCCGGAGCCGTTCGCCGGAAGCGGCCAGGCGGAGCCATCGGCCATGCGGAAGGCGCCCTCCTCGATCCGCCCCTCGAGCATGTTCATCGCCGGGCTGCCGATGAAGCCCGCAACGAACAGGTTCGCCGGCCGGTCGTAGAGCTCGAGCGGCGGGCCGATCTGCTCGACGACGCCGTGGTTCATCACCACGATCTTGTCGGCCATCGTCATCGCCTCGATCTGGTCATGCGTGACGTAGATCGTCGTCACCCGCAGCCGCTGGTGCAGCTCCTTGATCTCGGCGCGCATCGCCACACGCAGCTTGGCGTCGAGGTTGGAGAGCGGCTCGTCGAACAGGAACACCTGCGGGTTGCGCACGATCGCCCGCCCCATCGCGACCCGCTGGCGCTGCCCGCCGGAGAGCTGCCGCGGGTAGCGGTGCAGCAGATGTTCGAGGCCGAGGATCCGTGCCGCGCGCCCCACCTCCTCCTCCATCACCTGCTTCGGCGCCCCTGCGAGCTTCAGCGAGAAGGCCATGTTGTCGAACACCGTCATGTGCGGGTAGAGCGCGTAGTTTTGGAACACCATCGCAATGTCGCGGTCCTTGGGCGGCACAGTGTTGACCACCCGCCCGCCGATCGAGATCGTCCCGCCGGTGATGTTCTCGAGCCCCGCGATCATGCGCAGAAGCGTCGACTTGCCGCAGCCCGAGGGGCCGACGAGCACGACGAACTCGCCGTCCGCGATCGAAACCGAGACGTTCTTCAGAACCTGCGTACTGCCGAAGAACTTCGTGACGTCGCTCACCTCGACGGTGGCCATCCCCTCTGCCTCTTCCCTGCCCTCGCCGCGGTCAAGCCGGCATCGGCATGCGCGACACAGCCGTCTCCTTGGCGGTGATGAACTCGACGAGCGCGGGCTTTCCCTCGCGCGTTGCCGCGATCGCGCGCCTCAGCGCCGGTACGATGTCGGCAGCGCGCTCAACCCGCTCGCCATGCCCGCCGAAGGCCCGCGCCATTGCCGCATAATCGCCGCTGATATCGGTCGCACGATACTTCTCGGTCGAGATCGGCATCACCTTGAGCTCGATTGCCATTGAGAAGTTGTTGAGCAGGACCGAGAGGATCGGGATACGCTCGCGCACCGCCGTCTCGAAGTCCATCCCCGTAAAGCCGATCGCGGCATCGCCCCAGACGTTGATGCAGAGCTTCTCGGGTGCGGCGAGCTTCGCGCCCATCGCGAGCCCGAGCCCGTAGCCGAGCTGCGTCGTCTTGCCCCAGCCGAGATAGGAGAGCGGGGTCGGCGACACCCAGAAGGGAGAGAGCTGGTCCCGCGGGCTGCCGGCATCGTGGGTGATGATCGTGTTCGCAGGATCGACCGTCTCCCAGAGGTCGCGCAGCACGCGGTAGGGCGAGAGCGGCACGGCGTCGCTGTCGCGCTTCTCTGCCCAGGCGGCAAGCCAGGCGGAGCGGACCGAGGCGATCTCCGCCGCGACCGGGGCGGCATCGCGCGGCTCGGGCACGCGCTCGGCGAGCGAGGCGAGAAGCGAATCGAGGGTGAGCGCCGCATCACCCACGAGGCCGATCTCGCATGCGATGTCCTTGTTCAGGTGATCGGGGTCCAGCGTGGCGTGGATGATCCGCGGCCCGCGCGGCATCCTGACGGCAAAGTTGCTTTCGGTAAACGAACAGCCGATCCCGAGGATGACGTCGGCGCGGGACAGGAAATGCGGCACGGTGGCCGGAACCGCGAGCCCGGCCGCGCCGAGCGAGAGCGGATGCGTCTCGGGGAAGGCGCTCTTGCCGCCGAGGCTCGTCATCACTGGCGCGGCGAGGCGCTCGGCGAGAGCGCGCAGCTGCGGCCACGCCTGCGCCCAGTGCACTCCCGTCCCGGCATAGATCACCGGCCGCTTCGCTCCGGCAAGCAGCGCCGCTGCGCGCTCGACATCGCCCGGGTCGGGGCCGTAGCGTGTTGCCGTGACCGGCGTGTAGTCGAGCGGCCCCACCTCCTCATGCCACATGTCGGCAGGGATCTCGACCAGGCACGGCCCGCCACGGCCGTTGCGCAGCCGCGAGAAGGCGCGACGCATCACCGCCCAGACCTCGGAGGCGAGCACGATCGGCTCGGCCGACTTGGTGATCCCGCGCATCTGGATCGCGGCGTTGAAATTCGGCGCGACATGGGCGAGCCGGCGGGGATAGCCCATCGGCAAAACGAGCACCGGAACGCTCTCACCGAAGCACTGCGCAACCCCGCCATAGGCGTTCTCCGCGCCCGGCCCGTGCTGCATGCAGAAGGCGCCGATCTTCCGCCCGGAGGTGACGCGCGAGATCGCATCCGCCATATGCAGGCCGATGCGCTCCTGCCGCACCATGATGGGGCGTATGTCGATCGCCGCGGCGAACTCGATCAGGTGGTTCACCGGGTAGCCGAGCAGCACCTCGATGCCCTCGCGCTTCAGGATCGCGGCGATCGCTTCGCCAAGCTTCACGGAAGTCCCTCCCCCGGGCTGCGTTGCCGCCGCTCCGTTGCCGCGCGCCTTGCGCGGTCGCGCTGTTGCATCAACCTAGACGCGGCAGCGCCGCTGCGGCAACCCCCGACGCCTGAGGCGATCGGGTGCCGGCAGTCGAGCCTCCGGAAGGAGCGGCCTTTGGCGCGGTGCGACGACCGGCTCGTCTTTGAGGCTGATCAACGACCGCTGCCGTCGCCTCTGGCCTGCTGCGGCCACAACGACACGGACATCGAGCGGAAGGGACAATGATGCGCGCTCGTCTCATCGCCGCGGTCTGCGGCGTCCTGCTCTGGGCGGCCTCTCCTGCCCAGGCGGAAGCGCCCCAAGACCAGCGCAGCGCCGCGGCTGCCTTGCGCGGCCAGGAGTTCTACGAGATCGCCTGCGCCGACTGCCACGGCTTCGCCGGCAAGGGGGACGGGCCGATGGCGCAGTTCCTGACAGTGAAGCCCTCCGACCTCACGGCGCTCGCAAGCCGCAATGGCGGCCTGTTTCCGTTCCGGTCCGTATTCGAAACGCTCGACGGGCGGGCGACCGTCCCGCAGCACGGGCGGCCCGGCATGCCGATCTGGGGTGGCGTGTTCCGGGACTTCGCGCGCGAACGCTTCGGGCCGGACGGAACCGAGAGCTATGTGCGCGGGCGGCTCATCGAGCTCGTGCTCTATCTCGAGACGATCCAGGTGCGTAACTGACACCTGCATGCCCGGCGGGGCGGACGGGCCATCGGGTTGGGGCCTGCGGCCGTCGCGCGAGGCAAGGGCGACGTGCCGTCTCGACCGCGACCGACACTCGAGAAACGCGCGCGCTGCGTCGCTTCCGGCCCGACAGTGCTCGCGTCAGGCACGCTGCCGCGCCCTGGCCTCCCTGCCGGCGCGCGCAGCAAGAATGAGCGCACGCCGCACCCCCTCTGCGTCTTCGACCGGCGCCTCGAAGGCGAGCCTCCGCACCTCCTCGCCGCGGACGAAGTCGCAGCCGTCGACATCGAGGGCGGCAAGCCGCCAGCCCTCGCCCGAGCCGCCGAGGAGCCCCGCCGCGATCGCGTCGCAGGCGTCCGGATGGTCCTCGTTCACATGCGCGACGATCTCGGCCTCGGCTGCAGCGACTGCGGCGACCGCCTCCTGGTCGGGCCGGAGCGCCGCGGCGGCGAGCCGGTGTGCCATCGCGAAGCCGCCGACATACTGCGCCTCTGCAATGCTGACGCGCCAGAGCGAGAAGTCTGGCAGATCCACGTAGAGCCCGGCATAGGGGTGGCGGGCGAGCCAGCGCGCCTTCAAAGCCGGCACCTCCGCCTCAGGCACGCGGGCGGCAAGCCCCGTCACGGTCACGCGCGGCCGCGTCTGCGGGTTCGGGCCTGCGGCAGGGCCCACGAAGAGGAGCGCGCAGCGCGGCTCCTCGAGGAGGTGGCGGGTGTGTGGCGACAGAGCCGAAAGCCACAAGAGAGGCGAGAGATCGGGCGCCGTCGCGGGGGTGACGAGGCTCGCATAGGGCTGGTCGCCCGCGCGGGTTGCGAGGGTCGCCTCCCTGGCGGCGCGGAGCAGCCGCCGCGCCGCCCAGGGCGCCGCCTCGCGCGATCGCGCGAGCGCCGCTCGCGCCTCCTCGTCCAGGGCCATGCGTTTCCGCCTCGCGCGAGTTACGCCATACTATCCTTGCCCGGGCCAGGCCCGGGGCGGAGGACTTACCATGGCGCAGACCATCGCCCTTGTCGACGACGACCGCAACATCCTCACCTCGCTGCAGATGACGCTCGAGGCGGAGGGGTTCAACGTCCGCACCTACACGGATGGCGAAAGCGCGCTGCACGGCATCACCGCCAAGCCGGTCGACCTCGCCGTGCTCGACATCAAGATGCCGCGGATGGATGGGCTCGAGCTCCTGCAGCGGCTGCGCAAGCACTCGGCCCTGCCGGTGATCTTCCTCACCTCGAAGGACGAGGAGCTCGACGAGCTGATGGGCCTGAGGCTCGGCGCCGACGACTACATCACCAAGCCGTTCAGCCAACGGCTCGTGCTCGAGCGAATCCGCGCGCTGCTTCGGCGCAACGAATTCGCGCGCGGCGAGGGCTCTGGCGCTCCCGCCTCCGGCGTGCTCACCCGCGGCAACCTCACCCTCGACGAGAACCGCCATCTCTGCCTCTGGAAGGGCGCCAACGTGCAGCTCACCGTCACCGAGTTCCTGCTCGTGAAGGCGCTTGCCGCCCGCCCTGGCATCGTCAAGAGCCGCGACCAGCTGATCGACGCGGCCTACGGCGAGAACATCTATGTCGACGACCGAACGATCGACAGTCACGTCAAGCGAATCCGCAAAAAGTTCCGCAGCGTCGACCCAGGCTTTGCGCAGATCGAGACGCTCTACGGCATCGGCTACCGCTACAAGGAGGAGTGACGCGGGCCAAGCCGGCTGCGATGCGCGACACCGCGCTGCAGGCGGCTGAGGCGACGCTGCCGCCGACGCGGACGATGCGGCCCTCGCGCGCGGTCGCAGCGCGCAGGCTGCTCTCGCCGCTGTTGCGCCGGATCCTGCTCGTCAACGCCCTGCCAGTGGCCCTGCTCGCCGTCGCGCTGCTCTATCTCGACGACTACCAGGAGGGGCTGGTCGATGCCGCCGTCGCTGGCCTGCGCACCCAGGCGCAGATCTATGCCGGCGCGATCGGCGAGAGCGCGACCACGGTCGAAAATCCAGACGCGCCCACGATCAACGCCGATCTCGCGCGCCCGCTGCTGCGCCGGATCGTCGAGCCAACACCCGGAGCCCAGGCGCGGCTGTTCGGCCCGGGCGGCGTGCTGATCGCCGACAGCCGGGTGCTGCCCGGCCCGGGCGGGACGGTGATCACCGAGCCCCTGCCCGCACTCGACGAGCCGCGCGGGCCTCTTGGCCGCCTGGTCGAGCGCGGCTACGACGCGGCGATGGCGCTGCTCGTGCGCGGCCTCGCCTACCCGACGATCCCCGAGGGCGCGGACTGGATGCCGGACCTCGCCGCCTTCCCGAGGATCGCCGAGGGCGAGGCGCCGCCGGTGCTGCGCCGCACGGCAGACGGCCGACTCGTCATCTCGGTCGCCGTTCCGGTGAGCCGCAACCGCCGCACCGTCGGCGCCGTGGTGTTGACGCGCGAGGCGCGCGAGGTGGACGAGGCGGTCTTTCAGGTGCGCATGACGATCCTCGCCACCGTCGCGGCAGCACTGGTCGTGACCGTAGGCCTGTCGCTCTATCTCGCCGCGACCATCGCAAGGCCGGTGCGCCGCCTCGCCCGCGCCGCCGAGCGCATGCGCGAGGGGCGGGGACGGTCGGGCAGCGTGCCGCGCGACCTTCTGACCAGGCGCGACGAGATCGGCGAGCTCGCAGACGCGCTCGACGAGAGCGCGACCGCGCTCTGGGCGCGGGTGGACGCGATCGAGCGCTTCGCCGCCGATGTCGCGCACGAGATCAAGAACCCGCTCACCTCGATCCGCAGCGCGATCGAGACGCTGCGCCGGCTCGACGACCCGGAGCGCCGCCAGCGCCTGCTCGCGATCATGGCCGAGGATGTGCAGCGCCTCGATCGGCTGATCAGCGACATCTCGGATGCGAGCCGCGTCGATGCCGAGCTGTCGCGCACGCCGACCGAGCGGGTCGATCTCGGCCCGATCCTCGCCACCCTCGCCGAGCTCAACGAGGCGACGCGAAGTGAGGGGGGCGCCCATATCGTGGTCGAGGCGCCGGCTGAGGGGCTCGCCGTGCAGGCCGTAGAGGGCAGGCTCGTGCAGGTCTTGCGCAACCTGATCGCGAACGCGGTGAGCTTCAGCCCGCCCGACGGCACAATCCGGATCACCGGCAAGCAGTCCGGCGGGATCGTCGAGATCGCGGTCGAGGACGAGGGGCCCGGGATACCGGAGGCGCGGCTTGAGCACGTGTTCGAGCGCTTCTACTCGGAACGGCCGCGCGGCGAGAAATTCGGCAGCCACTCAGGGCTTGGGCTGTCGATCTCGCGCCAGATCGTCGAGGCGCTCAAGGGCACGATCACGGCTGAGAACCGACGCGGCAAGGACGGGCGCGTCTGCGGCGCCCGCTTCGTGGTCAGGCTGCCGGCAGCATGACCGCGCCCGGGCACCCTCGCCCGAGCCGCGTCAAAGCCCGGCACGGTCCGCGCTTGACAGACGCCCCGGCGCTCGGGACGTAGTGCGCACGGAGCATGCAGATACATGCGACATGCTGCGGGCGCGACGAGCCGGAGGGAGCGGTGGGCGCGCTGCTGCTCGGCCCCCCCGGCAGCGGCAAGTCTGACCTCGCGCTGCGGCTGATCGATGCCGGCCTCGCCCTGGTCGCCGATGACCGGGTGGACATCGAGTTCCGCCCCGACGGCGCTTTCGCCTCTGCGCCTGCGGCTCTCGCGGGGTTGATCGAGGTGCGCGGCATAGGCATCCTCCGGCTCGAACGCGTGCTTGCGCGCGCACGACTCGTGCTTGCGGTGACGCTCCTGCCGAGGTCGGCCCAGGAGCGGCTGCCCGAGCCCTCGACCACCGCCCTCGCCGGCCACGCCCTTCCCACCGTCTCGGTCGACGCGGAGGCCGCCTCTGCTGCGGCCCGGGTCCGCCTCGCACTCGACGTGGTCACCGGGCGTGCGGCAAGCCGCTGCGGCGCCCTCGGCTGCGGCACAGCCTCCGTGCCGTGACCGCCGAGCCGCAACGCCGCACGGTCGCCCTGGTCACCGGCCTCTCAGGCGCCGGGCGCTCCTCGGTGCTGCGCGTGCTCGAGGATCTCGGTTGGGAAACCGTCGACAACCCGCCGCTCGCCGTGGTCGAGACCCTGCTCGAGGCCGGGGAACGCGCGACCCCGCTCGCGATCGGCCTCGACAGCCGCCGTGGCAGCCTCGACGCCGCAGCGGCCGCGGCGCTTGTGGAGCGTGTGCGGGCAGACCCGGGACTCGATCTTGTGGTCGTGTTCCTCACCGCGGACGAGGAGACGCTGCTGCGCCGCTACACGGAGACCCGAAGGCGCCACCCGATGGCGCAGTCGGGCGGCGTGCTCGAGGGGGTGCAGCGCGAGCGGGCGCTGTTCGCCCCGCTCGAGGCGATCGCGGACGTGGTGCTCGACACATCGGAGATGCCGCTGCCGGAACTTCGCGCGGCGGTGGAGAGACGCTTTGCGAGACCTGATGATACTTCGCTCTGGATTGGTGTCGCGAGCTTCTCCTTCGCGCGTGGGTTGCCGCGCGAGGCGGACCTCGTGTTCGACGTGCGGTTCCTCCGCAATCCGTACTACGTACCCGCCCTGAAGTCGCTGACGGGCCAGGATCCCACCGTTGCGGATTACGTTGGAAGCGACCCCGATTTTGCCGCATTCTATGACCGCATGACTGGACTCCTGTTTCCGCTCTTGCCCCGCTACGTCCGCGAGGGGAAGAAGTATCTGACGATCGCGATCGGCTGCACGGGTGGTCGGCACCGTTCCGTCGTCGTTGCCGACCGGCTCGGGCAGGATCTGCGACAGCGCGGTTGGCGTGTTGCCGTCGCCCATCGGGAAATCCGCGCGGGCGCGGAAACGGGAAAAGCCGCAGGCAGCTCTGCGGCACAGGCAAGCCACGGTCCATGAGCTCCCCCATCAAGAGGCACGCGCAGGCTTCCTGGCCGTCGCGGCGCGGCTTGCGCGGCACCGAAACGTCATGATCGGCCTCGTCCTTGTCACCCACGGCCGGCTTGCGGAGGAACTGCGGCTGGCGATGGAGCATGTGGTCGGCCCCCAGGAGGGCGTGGCCACAGTCTGCATCGGCCCCGACGACGACATCGAGAGCCGGCGCGCCGACATCCTCAAGGGGATCGCGAGCGTCGACACAGGCGACGGCGTGGTGCTGCTGACCGACATGTTCGGCGGCACGCCCTCGAATCTCGCCATCTCGGCGATGAACGGCCGAAATGTCGAGGTGCTCGCAGGGGTGAACCTGCCGATGCTGGTCAAACTCGCTGCCGTGCGCTCCTCCGAACCGCTCGGCGTCGCCGTGGCCTGCGCCCAGGAGGCGGGGCGCAAGTATATCGGCGCCGCGTCCCGCCTCCTCTCCGACGAGCACCCGCGATGAGCGGCGAGGAATGGCCGCGCGAGAGGCCTGACGATCCCGCCGACCCTTTCCCCCTGCCGGCTGATCCGGCCGCACCCCCACCCCTGACCCGCACCCTCGTGATCCGCAACCAGCGCGGCCTGCACGCGCGCGCCGCGGCGAAGTTCGTCAAACTCGCCGAGACCTTCTCCGCCTGCATCACAGTGCGCAAGAACGGCAGCGCCGTCTCCGGACGCTCGATCATGGGGCTGATGATGCTCGGCGCAGGCCAGGGCTGCCCGATCACCCTCGAGGCCGAGGGCTGGGACGCGCGCGAGGCCCTCGATGCGCTGGCCGGCCTCGTCGAGGCCGGCTTTCATGAGGACTGACGCCCGCCCCTCCCGCAAGGGCGCCGCCGAGGGCGCGGCACCGCCACGCGAGGACGCCCGCCGCCGCGGCGGCGACCAGGTGCTGCATGGCCTGCCCGTCTCGCCAGGCATAGCCATAGGCAAGCTCGCCATAGCGACCGAGGCCACGCCCCGGATCGAGCGCCGCGAGCTGTTCGAGCACCAGGTCGCGCACGAGATCGAACGCTTCGACGCAGCGGTCGCGCTCTCCCGCAAGCAGCTCGCCAAGCTGCGCACGCGACTCTCCATCCTGCCGGAGGACGCAAACCGCGAGCTCGAGCCGCTGCTCGATGCCTATGCCCAGATGCTGGGCAACAGCCGGCTCACGCGCGGCATACGCCGAAGCATCGCCGAGAAGCGCATCAACGCGGAGGCAGCCGTCGCGGACGAGACCGAGGCCCTGGCGGAGGCGATGTTCGCCGCCGGCAGCGACGACCGCTCCGCCCGCCAGAGGCGCGCCGACGAGGTGCGCGAGATCGGCCGGCGGCTCTTGCGCAACCTCACCGCCACGCCCTGGCGCAACTACGCCGCCCTGCCGCAGGGCTCCGTGCTCGCTGCCGAGCTCCTCACCCCCTCGGACGCAGCCCTGCTGGAGCCCGCGCGGATCGCAGGCGTTGCCGCGGAGGAGGGCGGGCTCGAGGGACACACGGCGATCATGCTCCGCGCGCTCGCCCTGCCGGCCGTGCTCGGCGTCGCCGGGCTGATGCAGCATGCCGAGCCAGGCACCACAGTGATCGTCGACGGCGGCACCGGAACCGTCACCTTGCGCCCGACCGCGGCAACGCTTGCGGCTGCGCGCAAGGCGCTCGCCGCTTACGCGCGTGAGAAGCAGCGCCTGGCCAAGCTCCGCCGCCTGCCCGCGGTCACCCGCGACGGCGAGCCGGTCGAGCTGCAGGCCAATCTCGAGCTGCCGGTGGAACTCCCGATGATCGCCCAGTCAGGCGCCGTCGGCATCGGGCTGTTGCGCACCGAGTTCCTGTTCATGAACCGCGACGACGTCCCAGACGAGGACGCCCAGACCGAGGCCTACGCCCAGATCGTCGACGCGATGCAGGGCGACCCAGTGACCATTCGCGTGCTCGACTGGGGCGGAGAGAAGCAGATCGAGAGCCTGGTGGCGAAGGGCCTCGTCCCCGGCGCGGGCGGCGACAATCCCGCTCTCGGCCTGCGCGGGCTCAGGCTGCTCTTGAAGGAACCGGAGCTGTTCGAGACGCAGCTCGCCGCCATCCTGCGCGCCGCGCAGCGCGGGCCAGTGCGCGTGCTTCTGCCAATGGTCACCACACCCGCTGAGGTGCGCGAGGCCCGCGACATCTATGACCGCGTGGCACGACGGCTGCGACGCCGCGGCCTCGAAGTGCCCGATCCGCTACCTGCCCTCGGCATCATGATCGAGACCCCAGGCGCGGCGCTGGCCGCGGACAGTCTCGCGCTCGAGGCCGATTTCTTCGCCATCGGCACCAACGACCTCGCGATGTACACGCTCGCCGTCGACCGCGCAGAGACGGGCGCAAGCCATCTCTACGACCCTCTCCACCCAGCCGTGCTACGCTTGATGCAGTTCGCCACCGAAGCGGCGCTGCGTATGCGCATGCCTGTCTCCGTCTGCGGCGAGATCGCGGGCGACCCGAGGCTGACGCCGCTCCTGCTCGGCCTTGGCATACGCTCCCTTTCCATGACCTCGGCCGCCGTGCCGCGGGTGAAGCAGGCGGTCCGGTCGGTCGCGATCGACGACTGCGCCCGCTTCGCGCGCGCGGTGATGGAGCAGTCCGATCCTGCCCGGATCGCCGCTCTGGTGGCCGAGTTCCGCGCCCGCATGGACAGCTGAGCCCCCGCTTGGACTTCCGGCCGCGGCTTCGGGTAATTCTCTCGGCGGGGGGAATGCGGGAGAGGCCTCGATGACGCGAGCGCGAGACTGGTCTGGCCCTCTGGCGCGCGAGGCCATGGCCTATGTCCTCGCCGGCGGCCGCGGCAGCCGCCTGATGGAGCTCACCGACAGGCGTGCCAAGCCGGCCGTCTATTTCGGCGGCAAGACCCGCATCATCGACTTCGCTCTCTCCAACGCGCTCAACTCCGGCATCAGGCGTATGGCGGTCGCGACCCAGTACAAGGCGCACAGCCTGATCCGCCACCTCCAACGTGGCTGGAGCTTCCTGCGCGCGGAACGCAACGAGAGCTTCGACATCCTGCCCGCCTCCCAGCGCGGCGGCGACGAGCGCTGGTACGCGGGCACAGCAGACGCCGTCTACCAGAACATCGACATCATCGAGAGCTATGGGCCGCGCCACATCGTCATCCTCGCCGGCGACCACGTCTACAAGATGGACTACGAGCCGATGCTGCGAGAGCACGTCGAGCGCGGCGCTGACGTCACGGTGGGCGTGATCGAAGTGCCGCGCGCCGAGGCGACCGGCTTCGGGGTGATGCAGGTCGACGGCAACGGGCGGATCCTCGATTTCCTCGAAAAGCCCAAGGATCCCCCCGGCCAGCCGCACAAGCCCGAGGTCGCGCTCGCCTCGATGGGTATCTACGTCTTCGACACGCGCTTTCTGTTCGACCAGCTGCGCCGCGACGCGGCCGATCCAAACTCACGGCATGATTTCGGCGCCGACCTGATCCCCTACATCGTCCGCCACGGCATCGCTATCGCGCACCGCTTCGAGCGCTCCTGCGTGCGCTCGACGCAGGAGCCGGTGAGCTACTGGCGCGACGTTGGCACCCTCGACGCCTATTGGGAGGCAAACATCGATCTCACAGCCGTGGTGCCGCAGCTCGACCTCTACGACCGCACCTGGCCGATCTGGACGCACTCCGAGATCACCCCGCCTGCGAAGTTCGTGCACGATGAGGCTGGCCGCCGTGGCGAGGCGATCTCCTCGCTCGTTGCCGGCAACTGCATCGTCTCTGGTGCATCAGTGCGCCGGTCGCTGCTGTTCACCGGCGTGCATGTCCGCTCCTACGCGCGCATCGACGAAGGCGTGATCCTGCCGGACGTGACGGTCGGCCGGCATGCCCGACTGCGCAAAGTGGTGGTCGATCGCGGCGTCACCATCCCCGAAGGTCTGGTGGTCGGCGAGGACCCGGAGCATGACGCTGCGCGGTTCCGCCGCACGGAGAGGGGCGTGTGCCTGATCACCCAGGCGATGATCGACCGGCTGCAGGCTTGAGACAGAGTGCGCGTCCTCGCCGTCGCCTCTGAGTGCTTCCCGCTCGTCAAGACGGGCGGGCTCGCCGACGTGGTCGGTGCCCTGCCGGCAGCGCTCGCTGCCCACGGCGTCGCGGTGACGACGCTGCTGCCCGGCTACCCGGCGGTGCTCGCCGCCCTCGCCTCCGGGCAGGAGATCGCCGCCCCCGAGCCAGGCGCGCGGCTGGTTGCGGGCCGCGCCGGCAGGCTCGACCTCGTCGTGCTCGATGCGCCCGCCCTGTTCGACCGCCCAGGCGACCCCTACCGCGCCCCGGGCGGTGGCGACTGGCCTGACAACGCGCTCCGCTTCGCCGCGCTCGCACGCGCCGCGGCTCTGGTCGCAACAGGCGGAACGATGCTTCCGCGGTTCGATCTCCTGCACGCGCATGACTGGCAGGCAGGGCTTGCGCCCGCCTATCTCGCCTTCGCGCCTGGGCAGCGCGTGCCCTCCGTCCTCTCGGTGCACAACCTCGCCTTCCAGGGGCAGTTCGCGGCGGAGGTGTTCCCAGGCCTCGGCCTGCCGGCGGAGGCCTTCGCGATCGACGGCGTTGAGTACTATGGCGGCGTCGGCTTCCTCAAGGCGGGGCTGTACTACGCCGACCGCATCACCACCGTCAGCCCAAGCTATGCGCGCGAAATCGCCACGCCAGAGGGCGGCATGGGCCTTGATGGGCTGATCCGCGCCCGCCGCGAGCGTGTGAGGGGCATCGTCAACGGCATCGACACGGACGTCTGGTCGCCGGAGACGGACGGGGCGCTGCCACGCCGGTACGGGATCGAAACGCTCCACTTCCGCGCGGAGAACCGCGCCGCCGTTGCCCGGGCGTTCGGCCTCAAGCCGGGAGCCGGACCGCTCTTCGCCGTGGTCAGCCGCCTCACCTGGCAGAAGGGGATCGACCTCCTGGCAGAGTCGCTCGAGGCGCTCGTCGGCGCGGGCGCAAGCCTCGCCCTGCTCGGCACCGGCGAGCCCGCTCTCGAGAGCGCTCTGCTCGCCGCCGCAGGGGCCCACCCAGGCCGCGTCGGCGTGCGAATCGGCTTCGACGAGGCGCTCTCTCACCTCCTGTTCGGCGGCGCCGATGCGGTGCTCGTGCCCTCGCGCTTCGAGCCCTGCGGCCTCACCCAGCTCTACGGCCTGCGCTACGGCTGCGTGCCGGTCGTCTCCCGCGTGGGCGGGCTTGCCGACACGGTGATCGACGCCAACGCAGCCGCGCTCGAGGCTGGGGTCGCCACAGGTATGCAGTTCTCCCCGGTCACCGTTCCCGCCCTGTCCGCGGCGATCGCCCGCGCGGCTGAGCTCTTCGCGGACCACGAGGCCTGGGCCTCGATGCAGCGTGCGGGGATGCGCGCAGACCTCTCCTGGACCCGTCGCGCCGCCGCCTATGCGGCCGTGTTCCGCGCCGCCCTCGGCTGAGCGTGAAGCGCGTCCAGCGCAGGCGCCACCGCCCGCATCACGGATGGGCGCGGGCGCTCGCACGCACGGGGAGAATTCGCGCCGCTGCGGCGTCCCGATCCGCTTACGCAACGGGTATCCGGCCGCTGCGCCAGATGAAGCCGGGCGCGTCGCCGGCGGCTGCCGCCTCGCGCGCGGCGACGACGAGCCCGTGCTTGGGCGAGAGGCCGCAGGCCGGGTCGGTCGCGGCTGCGTCTCCGGTAGGCGCGAAGGCCTGGCAGCGGCAGCCGCCATGGTCCTTGAAGCGGCGATCGCAAGCCCGGCAGGGCTCTTGCATCCACGCCGTGCCGCGAAAGGCGTTGAAGCCCGCCGAGTCGCGCCAGATCTCCGCGAGCGGCCGCTCCGTCACCTTCTCCCACGCGATCCCCGGCAGGGTATGGGCAGCGTGGCAGGGTAGGGCGAGCCCGTCTGCCGTGACGACGATGAAACGCTCGCCCCAGCCGTCCATGCAGGGGCGAGGGCGGTCGGACATGTAGTCGGGCAGGACGAACAGGATGTCGAGGCGCCCGCGCAGCCGCGCGCGTGCCTCTGCTGCGACCGCGCGCGCCGCCGCGACCTGCGCGAGATCAGGCATGAGAGCGGCGCGATTGGGCAGCGCCCAGCCGAGATACTGCGTGTTGGCAAGCTCGAGCCGGTCGGCGCCGAGCTCCTCCGCAAGCGCGATCGCCGCGGCGACATGGTCGATGTTGTGCCGATGCAGCACCATGTTCAGCGTTAGCGGCAGGCCGAGCGCCCTCACCCATTCCGCCACCGCACGCTTCTGCCGGAAGCTCGCCGTTCCGGCGATCCGGTCGCAGCCCGCTTCCGTCACGTCCTGGATGGAGAGTTGCACGGCGTCGATGCCCGCGGCGGCGAGCGCGCCGAGGCGGTCGCGCGAGCATGGCAGGCCCGAGGTGATCAGCGTCGTGTAGAAATCGAGGCTGCGGGCGGCGGCGGCGATCGCCTCGAGGTCGTCGCGCAACAACGGCTCCCCGCCCGTGAGGTTGAGGGCGACGACGCCGAGCGCCTCCGCCTCCTCGAGCACGCGCACCCAGTCGGCGGTGGCGAGCGCGTCGTGCCGCCTCGCCCAGTCGAGC
>Ga0308417_1001110_pt1 | contig 18742 bp, 15 predicted proteins | sample HotsprSampleOS65_FD_203528 | JGI IMG/M metagenome (GOLD analysis project Ga0308417, IMG submission 203528) | Hot spring phototrophic mat microbial communities from Octopus Spring, Yellowstone National Park, Wyoming, United States - 20090730_OS65 ... | reverse complement strand
CGGCTGGCTCAAGGAGTTCCGTCGCATTGGCACGCGATTCGAGAAGCTGGCCGTGCACTTCCATGGTATGCTTCAGTTGGCGATGATACGCCGCTACCTCAAAATGCTGTTTTCAGACAGAGCCTAACGGATTTCACCCCCGATGGCGAGGACGACGCAGGGGTACTCAACCGCATGCCATAAACCATCCGCTTTGTTATCTAGAGCGATTCAGCGTGCCTGATCGTTGGAATACATCGTCGACTCCGATGTCGACAACTTGATTCTCGTCAGACACGATCCACTGCATAAGGCATTCAGCAGTTACCAGACTATCATGACTGGCCACTTGGAGGTGGGCCAAAGCATGGAACTCGATTGGCCCATCCCGGATGGGTTTGTCCTCGGTCTCTAGGCGGTCTTGGCTACCGCAAAGCAAAGCTATGAATTACTACTGGCTGAATCGAATCCAATCGGCGCTTCGACGATACGGGCGGGACCTCCAACCGCCGTGTTCCGATGAGGCGTTGAAGGTTGCTAGGGACGGCATCTGGAACGCACTTGGCATGCAGATACCGGACGACTACTGTCGCTTTCTCCGGCGTACCGATGGCATGGAGTGGAACGGCGTGTGTTTCTACGGGGCATGTGCGACTCCCCTCGTGGGAGCAGAGACGCACAAGACTCGCGAGATCGTGGCGGAGAACGTAGACCTGCATTCCCTATTTCCCGATTACAGAGGCGTATTGGTTCTTGGTGACAGCAGTATGGATCATTATCTCTTCTACTCAGAAACAAGTGAATTTGTGGTCAAAGCGGCGGGCAGTGCCGACGTGTTTGTGCGTTCACCTCGATTTGAACCGGTTTTTGAATATGCTGCCCGCACGGCGTTGGGCATTCCGAAGCGACGCGGCCTTGAGGATATATAGCTTCTCACTAATTATTTGTCGCGCCCTTAGCTACGCTGTCAACGAGCGCCGAAAATCACCCACCCATGAGCGCTTCAAAAATCACCCATGTTGAGGCACTGGAGATTCGCGTCATAGCGTACGCCTCTGGCAATCGCCGGGAGGCCACGTTGCGATGGCGGATGAGCTCAAGATGGCGGATATACAGGCAATTCTGGCACTGGTTGGACACGGCTGGTCGTACCGGCGGATCAGCCGGGAACTGGGCGTGGATCGCGCCACGATTCGGCGTTACGTGCGTCTGACGGCCGGGGCGGATTCAAAACCCCCCATGGCGCTCACCGGGTCAAACAGTGCTGCGGAGGCTGTCGAGAGTTCAAAATCCCCCAGAACTGTGCCCCAAGGTGCGGTCCTTCGCGGAACACTACGGCATCGCGATACTGCCCACAAAACCGCGGGCGCCCCGCCACAAGGGAAAAGTCGAGAACAGCATCAAGTTCGTGAAAAACAACGGACTGAAGGGCCGGAGCTTTGCCTCGGTGGCCCAGGAGAACCAGCACCTGCTGAGCTGGGAGAGCACGGTGGCCGACACGCGGATTCACGGCACGACGCGGCAGCAGGTGATCAAGGTGTTCCTGGAGGTTGAGAAGCCGGCGTTGTTGCCATTGCCGCCCGGGCGATTCGAGCTGTTCAGCGAGGCGTTGCGCACCGTGCACCGGGATGGGCACGTGCAGGTGAAGGGGGCGTACTACTCGCTGCCGCCGGAGTACCTGGGCCAGGAGGTCTGGGCGCGGTGGGATGGACGGATGGTGCGGCTGTTTGACACGAGGATGCGTCCGATCGCGGTGCATCCCCAGCAGCCCCCCGGCCGCTTCTCGACGCTCAAGGCGCACATCGTTGCGGAGAAGATCCATCCCATCGAGCGGGGCACGACATGGCTGCTGGGGCAGGTGGATCGGATCGGCCCGCGTGCCCGGGCCTGGGCTGAGGCGACATTGGCGGCGCGGGGGATCCAAGGGGTGCGCGTGGTGATGGGGCTGCTGAGCCTGTCCAACCGGCATGCGGAGGCTCAGATCGAACGGGCGTGTGAAGTGGCCCAGGGCCAGGCGCCTATCACCTGCGCAGCATTCGTCAGTTGATCGCGCAAGGGGAAGCGGCCGCGGTGCAGCAAAGCTTCGAGTTCGCGCAGGAGCACCCGATCATCCGGCCGTTGTCGGATTACCAGCAGTGGCTGCGGGATGCCCTGGGCCAGGGACCTTCTACCCCACAGGAGTGTGCGCTATGAGACCCTCGTTGCAGCAGGCGTTGCGACAGCTTCGGCTGTCGGGATTGTTGTCGAGTCTGGAAGTTCGGCTCTCCGAGGCGGCCGGGAATCGGCTGGACCACGGTGAGTTCCTGGAGTTGATCCTTCAGGATGAGTTGGCCGTGCGATCCAGCCGGCAGGTGGAGCGGCGCATCCGGGCGGCGATGTTCCGCGAGACCAGGAATCTGGACGAGTTCGACTTCGCCTTCAACCCGTCGATCAAGCGGAAGCAGATTTACGATCTGGCCACCTGCCGGTTCATCCGCGAGAGGACGGATGTGCTGTTCCTGGGCCCGCCGGGCGTGGGCAAGAGCTTCCTGGTGCAGGCCATCGGGCATCAGGCGATCAAGAGCGGGTTCCTCGTGCTGTATCGCTCGATCTTCGACCTGGCCAGGGACTTCCTGGAGGAGCAGGTTCCCGCCCAGCAGGACAAGACGTTGGCGCGGTATCTGAAGCCGGACCTCTTGATCATCGACGACATGGGGATGAAGCAGTTGCCGCGTCGAAGCGGCGAGTACCTGCTGGAGATCATCATGCGTCGGCACGAGAACCGCTCGACGATGATGACCAGCAACCGTCCGCTGGAGGACTGGGCCAAGCTGATTGGCGATGTTCCGGCCGCGACGGCGATTCTGGACCGCTTCCTCCAGCATGCGCAGATCATCAGCATCACCGGCAAGAGTTATCGGCTGCGCAGGCAGGGCGGCAAACCCGACGCGGATGCGCCCAAGGCTTCGCAGACCCAGGCGTCGCAACCGGAGCAGCCCGGCCAGGAGCTGGCGGGGCAGAAGGAATCGACATGAGCGCTTACCGATATCATCGTCGCTGGCGCAGGAGCAATGGAACCCATTGCCCGGTCGGACTTTGCGCTGCGAATTGTGCGGAAAGAGCCGGTGAGCGCCATGGCTGGTTTTGGCATGCGGCTGGCGCCCTCAGCAGGCGCCAGGCGCAAAGAACGCCGCTGTCGCGGCGTTGGATTTATCGCTTTGTGGACCCCCGGTCATGGAGAAAAGGCCGGACCGCGAGGCCCGGCCTCATGACCGTTCGGTCACCCGCGTCGGCGCTCGGGTCGCTTCCCAGCGGTTGCCCTATCCTCCGCGCGGGCGTGCGAAGCTTACCACACGCCGGGCGTCGATTCGAGTGGAATGAAGAAGGCATCAACATGGCAGTTGAACAAAGAGTCGTTGCGCAGTATAAAGATCGGTAGAAGTCTGGTTCATTTTGACGCGCCTCGAGGTGGGTGATTTTGAAGCGCTCGGTGACACCCCCACAGCAGCCGCCGGCACCCGGCGTTGATCTGGTACACCACCGTCAGGTAATCGTGCCCCTTGCGGAACTGCACCTCATCCACCCCGATCGCCGTCACCCCCTCCAGGCTCCGGTGCTTCAGCCCGTATGCCACCACCCACGCCACGCTCCGGTACACCGTCTGCCAACTCGTCTGGAAGATCGCCGACACCTCCTTCCAGCTCAGCCGCCGCGCCCACTGCGAGAGAAACACCGCGTAGGCCCGCGTCACGTGCCGCTTGCCGTCGCCCCACGGAACCTGCTCCACCTTCACCCCGCATCGCTTGCAGTCCACCCGACGCATCGCATACAGCAGCACCACGCTGATCGCCCACAGCGGCACGAACTCCCAGGCCCGTCCAGCACATCGTATCCCGGCCCACGTTCCCCGCATCCCGAGCAGATCGGCCCCGAACCCTTGCGGGGATGAACCTCCACCTCGATCCGCTCCCCGGCGAACTCCGCCTTCCCGTACACGAAGCCGTTCATTTTATGCACGCGGTTCAGGACAGTCTTCAACTGCATCGCCCAAGCCTCCGGTTCTTTGGTCTCTTTGCTCGATACCAATGTACCGGAACTTGGGCCGATGCTTTATCGCCCACCGACCTGGCCGCCTCCCATCTCATGTCATTACAATCGTCCCTGCTTGGTGAAACAGAGTCGGGCTCTGCGGGGACGCAAGTGCGGCAAGGGATAGCCAAGCCGACGGCGCGCCGATAGCGCGTGCGGCCGGGCCCGGATCACACCTGGCCCGGCCGCTCTCTTCTCCGCCATCGGCCGCCGGAGTCATGCCTTAAAAAATCCCGGGGTCTGGGGCAGAGCCCCAGCAGGTGCTTTTCAACCCACAGATTCTGCGGAAGAGCCTTATTTGTTTTTGATTTGCGATTGGGGAGCGGTTGCCAGTTGCCCGTCGACCCAGCCTGGCTTCGTGCCTCTGTGCCTTCGTGCATCTGTGCCTCCGTGCCTCTGTGCCTCCGTGCCTTCGTGCCTCCGTGTCTTCCGCCCTTCGTCGCTCCGTCGCTTTCCCCCATCAACACCCCTCCCCCCAAGGGGTACCACTCGCATCATGAGAACCATTCTCACCATCGGCATACTTCTGGCCGTCGTCGCTCACGCCGCCCTGGCCGCCGAGCCGCGGACGATGGCCGCCGTCCAGCGACAGGCGGATGTGATCGTTCTGGCCAACAGCCGCCTCGTCTCGACTTTCAACCTGGCCAGCGGCGCCTGGCAGGTGGCGCGGGGCGACGGGTCGGTGTTCGCCTCCGATCTGCGCTGCTCCATCTCCGCCAGCGGCTCGGCCTCCACCACAAGCGGGACGCGCCGGGCGACCGACGAGGGCTTCACGGACAAGTTCGGCGCCGGCCGACGGGTCACCATCCGCCACGACAATCCAACCCGTCCATTCGAGCTTGTGCTGAGCCTCTACGATGATGCGCCGTTCCTGCTCGTGTATGTGCGCATCCCCAACGCCAGAGGCATCCGCGTGCAGGAGGTCACGGTGCCGGAGGGCAGGCTGTACGTCGGGCAGGACGTGCGCCGGCTCTGTACGATCAGCAACTACTGGAGCGGCGAGTGGTATACGGAAATCCATCCGGTCGACCTGAGCGAGCACCGCAACCGGTGGGAGACCTACAGCCACTTCTTTCTGGTTGCGCACAACCGCGGCGACGGGGCCGGCGGCATTCTCGGCCCGCTGTTTTCGCGCGGCACTTCGCGCGTAGAGGCATCCGTCGATCCGCAGCGCGATCCCAATGCCCTGTTCTTTCGCTCGCGCTGCTACTACGACCGCAATCCACTGACCGTCGAATCCGATACGTGGGAGTCGGCCCCGTGGGTGCTGGGGGCGCCGGCCCACACGCTGGAGGGCATGGAGACCTACGGCGCCCTGGCGCTGGCCCACCGGCCCTATCCGATGTATCCGCACCCGCCCTCGGGCTGGTGCAGTTGGGACGCCGGCGCCTCCGACAGCCAGAAGGCGCTGTACGCCAACGTCGACGCCATGAAGGCCAACCGCCTCGACGAGTTCGGCCTCAAGTGGGTCCAGCTCGACGATGGCTGGCAGCAGGGCGGCCGAAACACCACCACCTGGCGCCCCATCCTCTCGCGCTTCCCCGACGGCATGAAGGGCGTGGCCGACTACATCCGCGCCAAGGGCTTTGAGCCGGGATTGTGGATCGCGCCCTTCTCCCGGCAGAACCTGGGCGATCCCAAGTTCCCCCAGTGGCTGGCCGACGAGATGAGGCTCTTCACGCAGGAGTGGGGCTTCCACTACATCAAGGCCGACTTCCTCTCCTACCCCCACAGCTTCAGGAACGACTCGATACCCTACGATGTGGCCTACTACCGCGGGGTGCAGGTGATGAAGGAGGCCACCGACGCCGTCAACGGCTACCTGATGACCTGCATCAACCACGAGTGGCTCACGGTGGGCGTGGCCGACGGCCAGCGCCTCGGCAACGACGTTCACGGCGGCGATTTGACGGGGCTGTACGTCACGCTCAAGTGCTGGCCGCGGCGTTACTTCACGAACAACACGTTCTGGGTAGGCGACCCGGACATGCTGCACGTCAACCTGCCCACCGACGAGCAGAGCCAGGTATGGGCCAGCTTCGTGGCCCTCAGCGGCGGAGCCACCATGAGCGGCGACAGCATCCCCAGCCTCAAGCCCTCGCGCATCGATATCATGAAGAAGGTCTATCCGGCCCAGGGCATCACGGCGCGGCCGGCCGACCTGTTTGACCGCCCCAGCGGCTGGGCGCCCAAGTACCCCCGTATATGGAACGCGGTGGTCGACAAGCCGGGCATCGGCCGCTGGAATGTGGTGGGCCTGTTCAACTGGACGGTCGATCACCGCAACTTTCACGGAGAGCCGCAGAACGTCACCGTCGATTTCGCAACGCACCTGAACCTTCGGCCCGACCGCCGCTATCTGGTCTACGACTTCTGGGGGCGCAAGTACCTGGGCGCATTCGAGAAGAGTCTGTCAGTCGGGCTGGGGCCGGCCAGTTGTCTGATCCTCATCGTGCGCGAGGAGTCGACCGTGCCGCAGGTGCTCGCCACCGACCGCTACGTCATCAGCGGCTCGGAGGACCTGCGCAAAGTAAGCTGGGACGCGGCAACGCGAACCCTCTCGGGTCAGACCCAGACCGTCAAAAACATCGACTATGAACTGACGGTGCATGTGCCGGCCGGTCTGACCGCGACGGCGGCCATCGCCAACGGCCAGACCGTGGAGCTGGAGAAGCACGGTGAGTTCGCCGTGCGGCTGCGGACCAGCACAGGACCGACAGGCCGGATCGACTGGTCCATCCGCTTCAACAGTCAACCGGGCCGCCCGGCGCCGCTGGAGCCAACGGCGGCTTCGCTGCTGAGCCGTGTCGAGGTTCCGATGCCGGACGTCGCCGCCGCCGAGATACCCCTGCGCCGGATCGCGCCGCTGTGGACGGATCAGCGCCACGACATCGAGGGCGGCCCCATCAGCTCGGCCAAGACACTCGATCTGGGAACGACGGCGCCGTTTTTCATGGCCTGGGACATTTCGCCCTACTCGCGGACGCACACGCGGCTGAAGGCCGAGTGCGTCAGCACAGGTGGGCGGGTCTTCTTCGAGGTCCTCGCCGACGGCAAGCGCATCTGGGCCAGCGATGTGCTGGCCGACAAGCAGTCGGCTACGGTTGATGTATCTGTCGCCGGCGCGAAGCAACTGGAGTTGCTCTGTCATTACGTCGACGGCTGGTTCAGCTCCACCAGAGCATCGTGGCGTCAGCCGCGCCTGACGAGAAAAGAGTAGAAAGCGCCTGGACCCAATTTGGATTTTCGATTTTTGATTTCGATTTTCGATTGGGGAAGAGTAGTTGCCAGTTGTTAGTTGCCAGTTGTTAGTCGCCGGCTTTCGTCATCCGGATTTGGTCATTGATTCGGATTTCGGGCTTCGTCATTCGCGTCCGCGCCGCTGAACCCTGAACCCTGAACTCCGAACCCTCCCTTCGGGGTTTCGGCATTCGTCATTGATTCGGATTTCGTACTTCTTCATTCGCGTCCGCGCCGCTGAACCCTGAACCCCGAACCCTGAACCCTCTGTCAGACCTCCATGCTCATGGCATACATCGCCTGGATCGACTCGGCGTCCTTCAGCCGCCAGGCGATTCCCTTCAGCATCTGCGGCTGGGCGAGCTGATGCTCCCAAAAATCCAGACGCAGGATTTCGTAAGAGGGGTGAATCACCACCACCACGGCCGGCCGCGTGTGCGGGGCCCGCGGCGCGGGCTTCCACCAGCGGGAGATGTTGTTCGACCTGAGGATCTCCATGCCGTGCCGCAGCGGCAGCGTCCGCTTCTGGCCGTCCTCGAAGATCAGCTCATACTCCGACGCCGGATCACCAAGCGCCTTGCGCGGCTCGGCCGTGCGGTGGTGGACCGACCAGATTTCCGACGCGGGATATCCGCCGAACAGCGCCACGTGCCCGAGAACCGCGATGGACTTGACGTTCCTGCCGATGGGGATGAACAGCTCCTCGCGGCCGGGACCCAGCAGCAGCGGCCCGCCGCGCGCCTCGTCCACGCACGCGAACTCGATGCCATCGACGATGAGTCGGCCGAAGACGGGCGGGCGCTGGGAGTAGCGCATGCGGATTTCCTCGACGCGCCGCTCCAGCATCGACTGATCGCCGTCGACGAGGTCCAGCGCGACCGTAGCCCACTCGCCCTGGCGCCGGGGCGCAACCGCCAGGATTTCGATGCGCGGCCGGCGCGGCAGGGGCGGGTTGTCCATCTCGAAGCACATCATCGAGAGGCGCAGCAGGTCGTCCTTGGGTTTGGCCTCCTTGTCCACAAGGCCCTCGATGGTCCAGCCATCGATGGCCGCAGGCTCGGCGCGCGAATACTCCTCGTAGTCGGCCCAGACCCACCAACTGCATCCGGCGATGCGGAGCGGCTCATCATCGCGCGTGTGACGAACGAACGTCTTGCACAGCTCCGCGAGCACGCGCGGGTTGCCCTGTGCCATCACTCCGCCCCACTCGGTGAACACCAGCGGCCGGTCGGTGAAGACCTGCATCTTTTCGACGTACGGCTTGGGTGAGGTGTTGTAGACGTTGATGCCGTAGAACGTCAGGTCGGCCGCCCGGACCATCGCCTGGATGTTCTCGTTCTGATTGGAGCAGTCGGCCATGGCCAGGCGGCAGCCCGGGTCCATTTCGCGGCACATCCTGGCGATGCGCACGGCGTATTCGGTGTTCGGGTTGCACTCGTTGTAGATCAGCCATGCGAGGATCGAGGGAACGTTGCGGTCGCGCAGGATGATGCGGCGCAGGCACTCGACGGCGGGGGCGGCCACGGCCTCGTCGGCCAGGTCGTGGAAGCACGTCCCCGGCTCCTCGCTCACGAGGATGCCCAGCTCAGCCGCGATTCGCAGGACATTTCGTCCGTGCGGCGAGTGAACCAGCCGAATGTAGTTGAAGCCGGCGTGTTTGATCAGCGCCAGCTCGCGGCGCACCTCGTCATCCGTCGGGCTGTAGCCGCTGGCCGTCGTGAACTCATGCCGGCAGACGCCTTTGAGAATCAGACGCTGTCCGTTGAGGTAGAAGTCCCGGCCGCGGACTTCGAGCTTCTTGAAGCCGACGATGTCGGTGTGCGTGTCGTCGCCGAGCGTGACGGTCAACGTGTACAGGTTGGGCATTCGCGGCGACCATAGCCGCGGCCATTCAACGGTGAAGGTGGCCGGGCACCCCTCGTGCGCTTCGCCGCGGGCGACGATTCGCCCCGTGTCGCGCTCGGCGAGGGTCACCTGCGCCGCAGTCTCCGCCTTGCCGTCGATCTGGACAATCACGCTGCACGTCGCCGCCGAGTGATCGTCGCGCAGGTCGTAGCGGAACGCCACCTGGTCGATGAACGCAGCGGGCCGTCGTTCGATCCAGATGGGGCGGACCAGCCCGCCGTCGAAGCGGCGGCCGGGCGTGGGGCCGAAGGTTTCGACCATGTCGCGGACGACTGCTTGAATGGTGTTGGTCTCCTTGAGCACAGTGGGCGGGATTTCAAAACGATAGGGCGCCCACGGACCGGCCTTGCCCAGGACATGGCCGTTGATGGAGAACTCGGCGCTGGCCAGGACACCTTCGGTGCAGAGGAAATGGCGGTCGGTGGGCCCGGATTTGAGCGGGATATGGAACTCGCGGCGGAGGACACACTCACCGAGCGGCGGGTAGGCGCTGGGCACGGGCACGGTGTCGATGTCGCGTCCGCCGACGCTGCGGATCCAGGTTCCGTGAAGGTCGATTCGATGGCTCATGAAGCCGAGTATACCAGCGCGGGGGAGTGGGTGCTAGCCGGCTCGGGCACAGGCTCCATCCTGTTGATTCGACGGCGAGCTGCCTCCACTCCTCTGGCTTGTGCCCTGGCGCTGTTCATGTCCCCACCGCTGCCCAGCGTTCCCGGAGGAATGGCCGCCCGTCACAGCGGCGAGCCCGATCGCAGTCCGTGAACGACCTGCCACACCAGATCGAGTTGTCCCCGCTCGATGGCTTCAACGGGCTTCAGGCCGCCCAGCATTTCGTTTGGCTGATCCAACCAGCGTCCGACGAACGCGGCGGTCATGACGTCGGCCAGCGCCTCACACATGCGGCTCGTCTGGGTAAGACCCCTCCGCAATGCCGGAGGCGCGCCTGGCTGGGATTCGGCGGCGGAGACGGTGCGCACCGAGACGTCGAGCAGTCGACTTAGCAGAAGCTGGGACAGACCATAGCGCTGCCGCAGGGTCCGCAGTTCGCTGATGGACGCCGGGCTCCGGGGGCGCTTTCGCGGCGAGCGCCGAAGGCGAAGATGGGCCGTTGCCGCCGCCATGGCTGTGACCGAACAGGCAATTGTTGCGGCCCGGGGCCAGCAAGTCAAGCAATATAACACGCAAATTTGCGTGCAGTAATGCCCCTCCAGGCCAAAGTTCATGATCGCCGCGGACGGCGCAGCACCTTGAGAAAGCTGGGCGGCCGAATGTTGCCCGGTAACACGACAAGGTTCTCTCCCAGGCTCGGCGTGTGAGCCGAGACGACCCGCAGGGCCTGTACGCCACAGGCATGGGCCGCGCGGCCGATTGCCTGGGTGAATGACTCCTGGTGCCGCGACCGTGAGAGCCACCAGGCGTCGTCGCGCAGCTCGTCAGTGGCCACACCGGCCTCCAGCAGCGCGGCGGTGTCCGTCAGATCCAGCAACCGCTCAACCTCCACGAACATGGCCTTGAACACCAGAGGCAGCGCGTGCTCCACGGGCAGTCCCGCCCGCCGTTGATACGCCAGTGTCTCGACCATCGCCGGTTCCGGAGTGGTGCTTGCGTAGACGGCCGGAAAGCTTCCCGGCGCGTTGAAGCGCGCGCCAGCTTTCATGCTGCCGAGTCCGCTGAGCATATCGCGCCCCCTGGACCACTTTGGTGGCGCGGAGCGGTAGACGATCCCCGACCACGAGCGGACACGCAAGACAATCGTCCTCATCGAGTTCAGCAGACGCCCGTATTGGGGATGCTCCTGCACCCACATGCGTATGGCCCGGCTTATTGCGGTGGCCTTCGTACTCCTCTTGGGGTCAGGATGCAAGGGATACGGGCGATGTGCATCTGGGAACACGAGGAAGCTGGATCCTGTAGAGTCTGCCATCCCGACCTGAGCATCACGGGGTTGTCCGATGCATGGCAGACTGTAGCGCTTGCGCGGTGTACAACATTATCCGGACGCGCAGGATGCCACCCGGCGCCCAACGCCACGGCCACAGTGCTGGACCAACGGGCCCGCCTTCTCGATCTCACCTTCGGATGCCGCTTGCGGGCGGCCCGGCCACCGCCGCCGCCAGCGGGACGGCCGCGACGAAGGGAGTGTCGAGATGCCCGCGCCGAGTCGCTGTACGCTTGAGCCCCTGGAGCCGCGAACGCTGCTCAGCAGCGCCGCCCTCGCCTTTACCCAGGTGCCCGACGGCGCTGGCTTCGCCCTTCAGGTCGTCGGCACGCCCCGCCACGACCGCATCATCATCGAACGCGACGCCGACGGCCTGAGGATCAGCAACGGCGACTGGTCGGCCAACATGCCCGACCTCTACAGCAAGATCATCGTCCGCGGCCGCGGCGGCAACGACTTCATCCAGGTCATCAACTCGGTGCCGCTGGATGCCGTGCTGTACGGCGGCAACGGCAACGACACGCTCATCGGCGGCAGCGGCAACGACCGCCTCTACGGCGGCGCGGGGCGCGACCAGCTCTTCGGCGGCGACGGCGACGATGTCCTGGTCGACATCGGCGGCTCGCCCCACGACAGCCTCTGGGGCGGCCAGGGCCTCGACAGCTTCTGGCTCGACCGCGACCGCACCGAACAGATCATGGACCTCTGCGAGCAGGAGCGGGTGGGCGGCGCGGTGCACCGCGTGGCCGCCTTCGCCCAGCTCAAGTCGCCGGTCGGGAAGGCGCGCGCCTCCCGCGCCGGCAAGGAGCTGCTCGGCCAGCAACTGCCCGACCCGGCGCTGGCTGATCGGCGTCTGGTCTACCGCAACTTCAGCGCGCGCCCGCTGTTCGCTTCCGACGGTCCGGCGCCCGACGACGTGTATCAGGGAAGCCTGGGCGACTGCTATCTGCTGGCCGCCCTTTCGTCGGTGGCGCGGGCGTCGCCGGGCGTGATCCGACAGGCAATGGTCGATCTGGGCGATGGCACGTTCGCCGTGCGGCTGTGGCGGAATATGAAGCCGGTATATATACGGGTTGACGCCGATCTGCCGGTCTCACCGACGGGCGAGCTGGCCTCTGCCGACGCCGGGCGCGAGGGCTCGCTGTGGGTGGCGATCTTCGAGAAGGCCTACGCCCTCTTCCGCGGCGGGGCACGGGGGTATGAAGCGCTGGCCGGCGGATGGATCAACGAGGTGCACCGCGCCGTGGGCCAGACTCCCGTCTCGGGCGAGGGCTTCGCCGGCCCGACGGAGCTGCTCGCCTGGACGCAGCGGGAGCTTGCGGCGGGAAACGCTGTCAGCTTCGGCACGGCCGAGCCGAATGGCGCGCCGGTGTTCCGCCGCCACGCGTATATGGTCGACCAGGTGATTGTGGACGAGGAGGACCGTCCGCTTGGCATCCGCCTGCGCAATCCCTGGGGAGTTGACGGCGTGAAGAGCCGCGGGCCCAACGACGGATACGTCACGCTCAGCGCACAACAGGCCTTCGCGTGCTACTGGATGGTCGTTTCGGCCGGCGCGTGAAGGGGGCTATTTGCCCATCCGGCGAAGGTTCATCAGGCACTTCTCGATGCTCTGCATGGGGGTATTGGGGTCGGCCTCGTGCTCGACGATGTACCATTGCGTGCCGCCGATCGTCTCGCAGATTTCGAACACCTCGCTCCAGCGCACCTCGCCCTCGCCGATGGGCGCGGCGGGGGCACCGCCGTGTTCCTTGAGATGCACCGTGAGCGAGCGACCGGGGTACTTGCGAAGGAGCGCATAGGGATCGCCGCCGCCGCTGAGGCAGTTGCCGGTGTCCATCTGCATGATCACCTCGGGGACGGTGTTGTCGAAGATGATCTCCCAGGGGATCTGGCCCTCGACCGGCTTGAAGTCGCCGCCGTGGGCGTGATAGCCGACGTACATGCCCAGCGGCCGGGCCCTGGCCGACAGCTCGTTGAACTGCCGGGCGGTATCCTTCAGCGCCTTTACTGAGGCGAAGCGCTCGCGGGGCAGGCCGGGCACGATCAGGAACGGATTGCCCAGGGCCTTGTTGAACTCGACGGTGGCGGCGAAGTTCTCGTCGCTGAGCGTGCTCAAGCCCGTGTGCGTGCCGCAGCACTTGAGGCCGTTGGCATCGAGCATGCTGCGCAGCTCGCCGGCGCTGCGGCCGTAGTAGCCGGCGAACTCGACCCCCTGATAGCCCATGGCGGCGATCTGCCGCAGGACGCCGGGCAGGTCCTTCTCGCAGAGCATGCGGACCGAGTAGAGCTGAACGCCGATGGGGATCTTGTTGGCTGCCATGTGGATGGTCACTCCAAGCGCATCAGGGACCGGCCCGGTCGCGCACACGCCGGCGCGCCGACGACGGGACGGCGGTCTCATATACAGCCTTCACCCGCCGGCCGCAACCGGCGGGCCGCGGGAGCCGCCAGGGCGGCGCGTGACCATTTCTGCGTCGGATGGAGGCTTGGATAGCCGTGCTACGGATGGGGACGCTACGCCGTTGGGCACGGGCGAGGCCGCCCGTGCTACGGATGCGGACGCTACGCCGTCCGGCACGGGCGACGACGCCCGTGCTACGTTGTGCGCCGGCGCGATCCCGCAGCGCTGGCCGCAGAACGTGTCAACCGCCACCGCCCGGCCGGCGCGAAGTGGCGGCCGGCGACCGACAACAACCACTAACCACTAACGCCTGGCCCCGCACGCCTGCAAACACGCCTGCATGTGTCCCCGCGCCTCGGCCGCGATCGCCACGCACTGCGCCAGCTCATACTGCCTGGCCCCGATGATCTCCAGGTCCAGCGGTCCGGTATATCCGGCCTCGTGCAGCACTCTGATGTAACCCAGCAGGTTGATGTCCCCGCGCCCGTTGGCCTGCATCTGGGGCGTGCCGGGGTTCTGCTGGCGGCCCTTGCAGTCGCGGATGTGGACGTGTCTGATCCGCGGGAGCACGGCTCGCAGCGCCTCCACGGGGTCCTCGTTGGCGCGATGAATGTGGCTGGGGTCCATGTCCAGCCCCAGCGCCGGCGATTGGATGGCCTCCAGCACGCGCAGCGTTGTCGGCGTGTTGTACACCGCCTGTCCCACGTGCGCCTTGAAGCACAGGACGATCCCGTAGTGAGCTGCCCGCTCGGCCAGCTTCCCCAGCGAATCGATGCTCTGCTGCAGCGATGCCTCGTCGTTGCTCCTGCCGCCCGGACCACAGTTGATGATGGGGATGCCGATCTCGGCGGCCGCCCGCATGGCCGTTTCCATCTTGGCCGGATCCTGCGAGGGCTGTTCCATGGCCAGCAGCGGCAGCTCGTAGCGCCTGGACAGTTCCCTGATCTGCGGCGCGATCTGTCTCCATTGATCCAGCACCAGATGCTGACTCATGCCGTCGATGGCCGAAATTTCGATTCCGTCGTACCCGCAGGTCCTGGTCCACTTGAAGGCGGTCTCCATGTCGAAGCCGCCGAAGAGAACCGAATTGCAGCCGAGTTTCATGGTCGTCTCCGTCGCGCCTGCGTGCCCTGCTGCTACAGGCTCACCACCTTCTGGCTCTCCCACGACTGGATCGCCGCCTCGATGACCTGCTGCGCCTTGAGCGCATCCTCGGCCCGGCCGTCCACCCTTTCGGGCGGAGTTCTGTTGATCAGGTCGTCGATCCACGCATCGATACGGCTCTGGAACGTCTCGCCGAACGACTTCATCCCCCCCAGGTAGTGATACGTCTCCGATGCGATGCTCTTGCGCGGCTGAAAGTGCAGGTGCTCGCACGCATCCTCGATCACAATCCGCGCATCCATGCCCACGATCTCGCAGCGCTCCAGTCCCCACGGATGTCCCGGCCCGCCGCCGTCATAGCTGCCCATCAGGTGCCCGATCACGCCGTTCTCGAAGAGCATGTTCACGTGGACGTTCGACCAGCATACGCGCCCGGCCCCGCGTTTGAAGAATGCGTGGACCTTCTTCACCTCGCCGCCGAAGTAGCGCATCACGTCGATCGAGTGGGGGTGCAGCGCCCGCATGTGAAAGTGCGGGCTGGTCTCGTTGGGGTTGCTGATCCACATGAACATGTTGATCATGTTGATCTCCCCGCAGCGCCCGGCGTCCACCCACTCCTTCGCCCGCCGGGCGGCCGGCGTGAACCGGTGATTGAGATTGATGCCATACGGCAGTTTCTTCTCCCTGGCCAGCGCCACCATTTCCTGGGCCTTGCTCACCTCGTTGCTGATCGGCTTCTCGCCCAGCACCGCGATTCCCGCGCCCAGCAGTTCCATCGTGGGCTGATAGTGGTCGCCGCCGTTTTCCTTCCCCGCAGTGCACATGCTCGCCGCGTCGAGGCGGATGCCGCTGTTGAGCATGTCCTGCACGCTGTAGAACGCCGGACACGAAAATGCCGCCGCCGCCTTGTCCGCACGCTCCCTGATGATGTCGCACACGGCCACCAGCTTGACGTTGGGATTCTTCTGGTAGCACCGGCCGTGGGTGTTTCCGATGCCCCCCATTCCGACGATGGCGACGTGAATCATGAAAAGCTCCGTTGAATGGTCCGCGTTTCCACGCTCAACCTTCTACCGCCGGAGGACGCCGCTGGCAATGAGGCAACATGCGCCTGGTCCTCTGGTCCTCCCCCTTGCAACCGCCGTCTGCTCCCGTCATGCTCAGCTCTCCCTGGCGGTGCCCGAAGGCACCAAGGAGCGCCGCAATGAAATCGTACTCACACTCGCCGACTATCGGCCTTCTCACCTGCCTGCTCACCTGGGCCATTGCCGCGGGCGTGGCAGGCGTGGCGGGCGCGGCCGAGGGCGGGCCGCGCAACTGGTCCAACACGCCGCCCTGGCCCCAGCGCCCCGACGGTCCACAGCACAAGACCTTCCGCAGCGAGCTGGTCAAGACCGACATCGGCTACACCGTCTGGCTCCCCAGCGAGTACAACGCCAACCCCGACGCCCGCTTCCCCACCATCTACTCGCTCCACGGCATCGGCGGCAACGAAGTGGACGGCGCCATGCCCTTCAGCCGCGACCTGCGCCGGGCCATCGACGCGGGCAAATGTCCGCCGGCCATTCTCATCATGGTCAACGGCTATCGCGACAGCTTCTACGTCGACTCCTTCGACAAGTCCGTCCCCATGGAGTCGATCATTATCAGGGAACTGATCCCCCACATCGACGCCACCTACCGCACCATCGCCCATCGCGGCGGCCGCGGCATCGTCGGCTTCAGCATGGGCGGATATGGCGCCATGCGCCTGGGACTGGCGCATTACGAGATCTTCGGCTGCATCGTTTCGCTCGCCGGCGCGTTCATCGGTGAGGACACGGCCCGCGCCCGCGGCCAGGCGGCCTTCGGCGGCGACATGGAGTACTTCAGGACCTGCGATCCGACCACCATCGCCCGCGCCAACGCCGAAAAAGTCCGCGGCCGGATGCGCATCCTGATCGCCTGCGGCGACCGCGACAACCTCCTGCCCCGTAATCGCCAGTTGGTCGCCCTTCTCAGCTCGCTGAAGATCGAGCACACGTTCGTGACCGTACCCGAGGTAGGCCATGACCTGCTTCAGATGTACGGGGCCCTGGAGGGGCGGACCTGGCAGTTCTTCGGCGAGGCCTTCCGCCCGCCCCCCGACGCTGCGCCATAGCGACGGCCATCCTGTAGCTGACGAGGCTGGGGCGTCGACAGGCTTCCTGGCCATACTGCCGGTGTCCCAGCAGTAGCGGCAGTCGCCGCCCTGCGATCGCGCCGGCTTCCGTCGCCAATTCCCGTTATGCCGCAGCTTTTGCCCCAGTCTCCAACTATTAGCGCGTCTGCGGGGCGAGGATGCGTTTTTGGGTTGGCGCCGGCCAATTCGCGGGGTAGGCTTGCGCATCATCGCCGGCCGGATGTTGTTCCTCCCGGCTCCTTGTCAACTGTGCAGGTGACCGATGGCACGTCGTTGGCGAACGATCGTTCGACTCGTGATTGTGTCCCTGTTGCTTCTGCCGGGCGCCGCCTCCTTCGCACCGGCATCCCATGAGAACCCGGGCCAGTGTCGCACCGACGTGCGCCTCCGGAAGCTGCACCTGGTCCGGCCGGACCTGATCCCCTATCCCGTCTTCTACGACGTATTCTGCTGAACTTATCGGACCTTGGCCAGGTCCCCGCCTGCGCGCTCCCCTGGCCGCTCGGCGACCGTCATCGCAATCTGCGCCAGCGCATCGGCCGCGTACATCACATCCTGCACGCTGAGAAACGGTCCGAAACTCAGCCGGGTGGTTCCTCCCAGCGGCAGCGTCCCCAGCGCCTCATGGACCAGGGGCGCGCAGTGAATGCCCGGCCGCGTCAGTATGCCATACCGCGACTCCAGGATGGCCGCCAGTTCGTACGGTTCCAGGTCTGCGATGCGCACCGAAAAGACACCGCAGCGGTTGCGGACCGAAGCCGGACCGTACAGCTTCAACCCCTCGATGTCGGCGATGCCGTCCAGGAATGTCCTCACCAGGTCCGCCTGATGTGCGGCAAGGCGGTCGATCCCCTGCTGCAGGATCCACCCCACGCCCTCGGACAGTCCGATAATGCCGATGGCGTTGTGGCTGCCCGACTCAAATCGGTCGGGCATGAACGTGGGCTGCCGGTCGCTCGCGCTGACCGATCCGGTGCCCCCTTCCTTCAGCGGACGCAGCCGCTGCTCCAGCCCCGGTCGGATGTAGAGGAATCCGGTTCCCAGCGGCCCCAGCAGTCCCTTGTGGCCCGGCGCCGCCAGCAGGTCGATCCCGTCGGCCTGCACGTCGATGGGCAGGTGTCCGGCCGACTGCGCCGCATCCACCAGCAGCGGCACGCCGCTCTGGCGCGCGATGCGCCCGATGGCGCGGATGTCCTGCACCGTGCCCGTCACATTGCTGGCATGGGTGACGGCGATCAGCCGGGTGTCGTCGCGGATGGCCGCGCGCACCCGCTCAGGATCGACCAGGCCCGTCGCCGGGTCGATCTCCACTCGGGTCGCCTGCGCCCAACCCCGCTCGACCAGGGCATTGACCGGTCGCAGGATCGAGTTGTGGTCGATGCGCGTGCAGACGATATGCCCCGGGCGCTGCTCGTCCACCAGACCCTTGACCGCCTGATTCAGGGCCTCCGAGCAGTTGAGGGTGAAGACGAAGTGCTCGGGCTTCTCTCCGTTGAAGAGGCGGCAGAGCCGCCGGCGGCATTCGCTGATGAGCTGCCCCGTCGCCACCGCTTCGTGATATGCGCCGCGGCCGGCGCTGGCGCCCAGTTCGTTGGCGTAGCGAACCATGGCCTCGAGCACGGCGCGCGGCTTGGGGAAGCTGGTGGCGGCGTTGTCCATGTACAGCCGCCGGGGTTGGATGTTCGTGTTCTCGGTCACGGCATTACTCCACACCCAATGATAAGACCGCAGCGCCGCCCCCGCCAGCGCCCCAACGCGAGGTTGTGCCGGGGGGCGTGACACCTTCTGCGGTCGGCGGTCCGGAATCGCGCCGGCGCACGACGTAGCACGGGCGTCCTCGCCCAATGCCATCAACTTAAGATTGTTCGTAAGTCATTGTCACAGCGCGCTTTATGGCGCTAGCGCGAGCGAAGGCCTCCTGGCACAATGGTGTGATCTGAAC
>Ga0308417_1001109_pt1 | contig 18745 bp, 12 predicted proteins | sample HotsprSampleOS65_FD_203528 | JGI IMG/M metagenome (GOLD analysis project Ga0308417, IMG submission 203528) | Hot spring phototrophic mat microbial communities from Octopus Spring, Yellowstone National Park, Wyoming, United States - 20090730_OS65 ... | reverse complement strand
CAGATCACACCATTGTGCCAGGAGGCCTTCGCTCGCGCTAGCGCCATAAAGCGCGCTGTGACAATGACTTACGAACAATCTTAAGTTGATGGCATTGGGCGAGAACGGCCGTGCTACGTCGTGCGCCAGCGCGATCTCGCACCGCCGGCCGCAGAAACGGTCACGCGCCCCCTGGCGTGAGGGGCGCAGGGGTGGTCCGTGGCGCATCCCGGTGGCGCTGATATAATCCCCGGCATGTCCTACAAGCTCATCGAACGCCAGGTCATCTTCACCGGCCGGCAGGTGCGCCTTGAGGTGCAGCACTTGGTGGACGATGAGAACCAGCGCATTACGCGGGAGGTCTGCGTACACCCGGCGGCGGCCGTCGTGCTGCCGTTCCTGGATGACAGGACCATCATTATGGTCCGCAACCGCCGCTATGCCCTGGGACAGGTGCTGCTGGAGCTGCCCGCCGGTTCCCTGCAAAAAGGCGAGTCGCCCATGAATGCCGCCGGCCGCGAGCTGCTGGAAGAAACCGGCTATCTGGCACGGCGGATGCGGCCCATCGTCAACTTCTACAGCTCGCCGGGAATCCTCACCGAGCGGATGTACGCGTTCGCGGCCTATGATCTGATGAAGCAGCACCAGGCGCTGGAGCCCGGCGAGGAGCTGGAGCCCGTGAGCGTGAGCCTGCAGGACGCGATGGAACTGGTGCGCGACGGCCAGATCACCGACGCCAAGACGATCCTGACGTTGCTGTTCCATGAGCGTTTCGGCGTGCGGCCGGTAACGGCCGAACAGGGCGAGCCGTAACGGCGATGGCGGCCGGCGGCCGGCGTGGCCCCGGTCTGGAGGCGAGGCATTGCCCATGAGTTGGCGCGAGCGAGACTACAACACGAGTGCCTACGACGGCGGCGGGAGCCTGGGATGGCTGCGCTGGCTGGCTTTCGGATCAGTGCCGCTGGGGACGCTTTTTGGCATCCGCATCCGCATGCACGCGTCCCTGGTCCTGCTGATCGCACTGCAGCTCATCTTCGCCGAGACGCCCTGGGGGCTGGGCGCAAAAAACGCCCTCACCTCCATGTCCATTCTGTTCCTCTCGGTCCTGCTGCACGAATTCGGCCACTGCTTTGGCGCGCGCCGCATGGGCGGCGAGGCCCGCGAGATTCTCATGTGGCCGCTGGGCGGGCTGGCCATGACCCATCCGCCGCACAACTGGTGGGCGCACCTGGTCACGACGGCATGCGGGCCGCTGGTGAACCTGGTCATCTGCGCGGCCACGGCGACGGCGCTGATTGTGCTCAGCAACTACTCGGCGTCGGCCGTTCCCTGGTTTCCTTTGCGTCACGGGCTGACCAGCTACCTTCCGCACGACACGCTCAGCTATTACATCTGGTGGGTGTTCCTGGTGAACTATGCGCTGCTGACGTTCAACCTGCTGATGGTGTTCTACCCGTTTGACGGCGGGCGACTGGTGCAGGAGGTGCTCTGGGCGTTTGTGGGCTACTATCGCTCGATGCGCTTCGCCACCACCGTCGGCATGGTCGGGGCGGTGGCGGTGGTGGCATTCGGGCTGGTGTACTGGGTGCTGCTGCTGGTGCTGCTGGGTGTTTTCGGATTCATGGCATGTCACCGCCAGCGTCAGGTGCTTGCGGAGATGGGCCCGGAGGGATTCGAGGATGCCGACTACGCCGGGAGCCTGCGCTACGACGATGCGCCGCGCCGCCGGCGCATCAACCGCCGGGCCCTGCGGCGCGCCCAGCGCCGCGAGGCCCGCGACCGCGCCGAGCAGGCCCGCATCGACGCCATCCTCGACAAGGTCAGCCGACACGGCATGCAGAGTCTCAACTGGTTCGAGCGCCGCGCTCTGCGCAGGGCCACCGAGCGCCAGCGCGAGCTGGAGCTGTCGCAGCGAAACAAGTTCTGACGGCGCAAACCGCACCTCGCAGCCGCCTGCGCATCGGCGAGATGTGCGACGCTGCCGCTTTCACGGCGCCCGTCGCCGCGGATCGCCCTCTTCCTGGCCGCCGCAGCGCCCTACCTGGGCACAATTTCGTCAATCTGCTTCAATTCCTCCGGCGAAAACGTCAGCTTTTCCAGCGCGGCCACGTTCTCCTCCACCTGCTTCACACTCGACGCGCCGATGAGCGCGCTGGTGATGGCGGGGAGGCGCAGAATCCACGCCAGCGCCATCTGCGCCAGCGTCTGTCCGCGCGACCGGGCGATGTCGTTGAGGGCCAGGAGCTTCTGCTTCCGCTCGGGCGAGAGATTCCTGGCGACCCAATCCCTGCCCCACTTCCGGGCGGCGCGGCTTTCGGCCGGGATGTCGCCGCCGAGGTACTTGTCGGTGAGCAGCCCGCTGGCCAGCGGGCAGAACGCGATGACGCCGGTGCCGGCGCGCTCGGTGTGAGGCAGCAGGTCGTTCTCGATGCCGCGACTGAGCATGTTGTAATACGGCTGATGGATGGTGATCGGCGCCCAGTCGTGCCGCTGACAGATGCGCACCGACCCGGCGAACATCGCACCGTTGTAGCTGCTGACGCCCACGTACAGCGCCTTGCCCTGACGCACAAGCAGGTCCAGCGCCCCCAGCGTCTCCTCCAGCGGCGTGTCGGGATCGGGCCGGTGCGAATAGAAGATATCGAAATACTCCAGCCCCATGCGCTTCAGCGACTGGTCGCAGCTTGCCACCAGGTATTTCTTCGAGCCCCACTCGCCATACGGCCCCGGCCACATGCGGTAGCCGGCCTTGCTGGAGATGATCAGCTCGTCGCGCGGCATGTCCCGGATGATCTGACCGCAGACAATCTCGGCGTTGCCCGGCGGCGTGCCGTAGTTGTTGGCGAAGTCGAAGTGGGTGATGCCCAGGTCGAAGGCGCGGAACAGGCATTCGCGGGCAACGTCCGCGCCGCGATAGCCGCCGAACGTCTCCCACGCCCCCAGCGATATGGCCGGCAGCAGAAGCCCGCTGCGGCCGCAACGGCGGTATTGCATCTTGTCGTAGCGCGTGGGAGAGAATTCGTGGGGCATGGGGGTTCCTCGGTCGTGGCGCAGAGTATAACCGGGAGCCGCTGGAGCAGCACGGCAGCCCACACTCGCGACCCGCCCATTCCTCCGTGAAAGCCCGCCACGACCCTGGGAAGCCCGATGAGCCATCGGGCCGGCTATTTGCGCTTCATGCCCAGAATGCTGACGAAGAAGCTGGACAGCACCGTCTGGAATCCCAGCGCCGTCAACGTCGCCCCGGGAATCACCCACCGCATCGTCTGCGCATAGTCCAGTTCGCCCCAGCCGGCCAGACGCCATTGGTTGACGGCCGACCCCAGCAGTGCCAGGCCGATGAGGAACGCCCCCGCGCCGAGGATGACGCCTTTCTCGAGGTTGACCAGGCGATAGAACGCATCGAGCCGCGGATCGGGCGGCATCAGTCCTTCGCTGATGGCGAAAGTCTTCGTGAAGATGGCAAACAGGATCGACTGATAGCCGCACAACAGCGCCAGGCTGGCAAACAGGAGGGTGTGGGCGTCGAACGCCAGCCCCCCGATTCTCAACCCAGGCAGCGCCACCGCGTAGCCGATCAGCCCCAGCAGGATCAGCACAAGCCCCGGAATGAGAAACAGCCAGCGGGGACTGTACATCAGGAAAAACCGCAGCGTGCGCCAGCCGTCGCGGAAGGTCTTCAGGTGGGGCGCATGCGCCTTGCGGCCGTCGGGGTGCAGAGAGATGGGGACCTCGCTGATGCGCGCGCCATAGAGGCTCGACTTGATGATCATCTCCGTGGCGAACTCCATCCCCGTGCAGCGCTGATCCAGGCGGTTGTAGAACTCGCGGCTGAAGCCGCGCAGGCCGCAGTAAACGTCGTGGATCGGGGCGGAAAACCACCAGCGCGCGAAGGCGGAGAACATCGGGTTGCCCCACCAGCGATGAAGGAAGGGCATGGCACCGGGCATGACCCTGCCGCCGCCCGCCGGCAGCCGGCAACCCTGGACCAGGTCAAAGCCCTCGCGCAGCTTGGCCAGGAACCGCGGTATCTCGCCGAAGTCGTAGCTGTCGTCGGCGTCGCCCATGATGACGTAGCGGCCGCGAGCGGCGGCGATGCCACCCATCAGGGCGCTGCCGTAGCCGCGGGCCTCCACATGAACCACCCTGGCCCCTTCGCGACGGGCGATTTCGACGGAGCCGTCGGTGGAGCCGTTGTCGGCCACGATGACCTCGCCCGCGATGCCGTGTTCGCGCATTGCGGCCAGGGCCTTGCGGATGCACGTCGCCAAGGTGTCGGCCTCGTTGAGGCAGGGCATGACGACGGAAAGCTCGACTTCGCCGCTTGGGGCGTCGAGCGGCCCCGGCGTCGCGGGCGATGGCGTGATGTGCGTCTGCTGGCCCATGCGCCAACCATTATGCGCAACCACCGCCCCGGCGCAAACACAGCGGCCCCGCTGCTGGCCAGGTGCGGTTGGTGCCCCGCCGCTATCCACATCCGAAGCTGGCCTCCAGCACCAGCGGCGTGCCCGCGGGAAACCGCCGCAACTGCTCCCGCAGCTTCCGGCGGTCGGCGTGGTCCAGGCGTTGACGGAACAGCACACGGTTATTCGCGTCCCGCGCCGTCAGCCTGCCGAAGTTCTTGTGGTTATCCAGGCCCACGTGTTGGGCACGGGCGGGGACGCGCGTGCTACGTCGAACGCCGGCGCGATTCCGCGCCGCCGACCGCAGAAAGTGTCACGCCCCCCAGATCGCGGACCAGCGTGTCCGGCATCGGGCGCTATGCCAGCGCCTTGACCGCCTTCATGATCCCGTCCGAGTCCAGGCCCTGATATCCCATCTGCTGCCACAGGCCGCCGCTGCCTTCTCTGTTGGTGCCGATGTGGTTGTAGCGCCCGCGGAAGCCGGCCTTGAGAAGCTCGCTGCCGAAGCGGCTGCCCAGGCCGGTGTTGACGTTGAAGCCTTCGGCCACGAGCACGAACGGCGCTCCCGCCAGCAGCTTCATCGACGCCGCGTCGATCACGTTCAGCGTGGGCTTGTTGATCAGCCCGACCTTCACACCCGCCTCATTGAGGCGGATCACCGCATCCAGCGCCCGATAGAGCGTCTCGCCGAAGCTCACGACATATCCGCCGCCGGGCGGCGCCGCGCGGATCACGTCATCCCTGCCGGGTTCGAACACGTAGTTCCCGCCGTAGAACAGTGTGCCGTCCTCCTTGAGGATGTCGGGCACAGCGCTGCGCGTCGAGAACACAAACCGCAGGCCTGGATCGTTGAAAATCCGCCTGATGCACGCCGCGAACTGGTGCTGGTCGGCCGGGAAATACAGACGCGTGGTGTCGTGTCCGTCGTCGGGCAGGCCGTTGTTGGCGAACATGTTGTTCAGGCCGAAATGGCACGTGTTGTCGGCCATGTCGTCGCAGCCGGCGTGGCTGAAGTGCGCCAGCACATTGCTCATGTTCAGCCGGGCCATGGTGATCTCGGAGATGATCATTTCCATGAACGCCGAGAACGTGGCGTAGATGCCCTGGCGGCCCTTCTCCATGCCGAAGCCGGCGGCGGCCGAGAAGTTGCCGCGCTCCATGATGCCGCCGGAGATGTAGATTTCGGGGTATTTCCTGCGGATGTGGTGCAAACCACAGGAGCCTTCCAGGTCGCAGTCGAAGACGCGTACGCTCGCCAGGCGCTGCTCGGGCGTCATGGCGTCGAGGATGGAGTTGATGATCTTGCCGAATTCGTCGCGATTTCGTCCGCTGCCGCTGGACCCCCTGTGTGTCAGGGGCGACTTTTCGGGCCTGACGTTCCTGATGTACTCCACCGCCCTGCTATGCCCGCGCTTCTCCAGATAGGCGATGGCCGCGGCCGCCTTGATCACGTCGTGGGCGTGGTTGGAGCCTTCGAGCCCGTCGACGCCCGGGGCCATCTTGCGTTTGATGACCAGCGCATAGGGCCCGCTTATGCTGAACTGCCGGCACATGGCGGTGTAGAGGGCGTCGATGTCCTCCCCGTCGACGCGCTCGACGGTCAGCCCGTGGCCGGAGAGCGTGCGCGCCAGGTCATAGCCCGGCAGATACTGGCTGGGGTATCCAGCGATGGTCACGTCGTTGTCGTCCAGGAGCAGCTTGACGTTCAGCTTCTTGGCCACGGCCAGCCGGGCAGCCTCGGCGTCGTTGCCCTCCTGCTGCGAGCCGTCGGAGCCCAGCAGGATCACCGCCTTGCCGGGGTTGGCCATGGCCACGCCGTTGACGTACGGCCACATGTGCCCCAGCCGTCCCGAGGAGAACTTGGCGCTGGGGTTGCATCGCTCGGGATGGCCCGGCAGCCCCGCCTTGTACTCGCGGTAGTGCAGAAGCTTTTCGGCGGGGATGTCGCCGTCCAGCGCGGCGAGCAGATACTGCGTCGCCACGCGATGCCCCGCCTCATCGAAGCAGATCGGCACAATGGGCGCCCCGCCGGCGATGAACGCCCGGACGATGCACACCTCGGGAACCGTATCGTAAGGCCCGCCGGTGTGCCCGCCCAGGCCACGGGCGTCGGCCACCCCGGTGAAGAAGATGATCGCATCGCGGCAGAGGCGGATGTTGTGGTCCAGCGCCTTGCGCTGTTCGTCGCTCAGCCTGTTGTTAGCCGGGTTCAGGGCCAGCGGCTTCAGTGCGCTCAGGTCGATCGGGAAGTTCTCGGTGTTCATAGTGCGGCGAGAATATCGCGGCCCCGCGCCGATTCAAGCCGCATTGCAGGACGCTTCACGACGATCGGACCTGCAGGCTACTTGCCCTCCTGCCAGTTCTCGCCCCAGCCGATTTCGACCTTCAGCGGCACCTTCAGCTTCATCGCCCCGGTCATCTCCTGGCGCAGCACGGCCGCCTCCGCCTCCACCCGCTCCCTGGGCGTCTCGAACACCAGTTCATCGTGAACCTGGATCAGCATCCTGCTGTGCAGACCGTCACGGACGATGCGACGGTGGATGTGAAGCATGGCCAGCTTGATCAGATCGGCCGCCGACCCCTGCACCACGCTGTTGATGGCCATGCGTGCCCCCGCGTTGCGCTGGGCCGCCACCGGGCTTTTCAGTTCCGGAATGTGCCGGCGGCGGCCGAGGATCGTCTGCACGTACCCGTCGGTCTGGGCGTCCATGACGCACTTGTGCATGAACGCCTGGATGCCGGGAAAGCGCTTGTTGTAGGTGCGGATCAGCTCCCGCGCCGCCTGTTCGCTGAGTCCCTCGATGCGCCGTGCCAGCCCCATGGCGCTGACCCCGTAGATGATCCCGAAATTGATGATCTTCGCCTGAGCGCGCTGCTCTCTGCTGACCTGATCCAGCGGCACACCGAAGACCTCGGCGGCCACGGCCGCGTGAATGTCCTCATCGGCCTCGAAGGCTCGCAGCAGCGCCGGTTCCCCTGTGAAATGCGCCAGCACACGCAGCTCGATCTGCGAATAGTCGGCCGTCAGCAACACGTTGTGCTCCCGGTCGAACGGCACGAACGCCATTCGGATGCGGCGGCCCTCATCGGTGCGGACGGGAATGTTCTGAAGGTTGGGGTCGCTGCAGCTCAGTCGCCCCGTGGCCGCGCCGATCTGGTTGAAACTGGCGTGGATTCGACCCGTCTTCGGATTCACGAACTGCGTCAGGTTGTCGAGATAGGTGTTCTTGAGCTTGACCAGGCTGCGATACTCCAGGATGAGCCTCGGCACCGGATGCGACAGCGACAGCCGCTCCAGCACCTCCACGTCGGTGCTCGGCCCGGTCCGCGTCTTCTTGATCACTTTCAGACCCAGCCGACCGAACAGAACATCGGCCAGTTGCTTCGGCGAATCGGGGTTAAACTCGGTGCCGGCGGCCTGCATGATCCGCCCCCGCAGCTCGGCGATGCGCTGCCCCAGAACCTGGCTCTGCTCCTTGAGGATGGCCGGGTCGATGGCCACGCCGTTGTGCTCCATGTCCGCCAGCACCTGGATCAGCGGCGTCTCCAGCTCATCGTGCAGTTTCACCAGAGTCGGCACCTCCTCCAGCCGCCGCCGCAGCACTTGCGAGAGCCGCCAGGCGATGTCGGCATCCTCAGCCGCGTAGCGCGTCACCTGCTCCAGCGGCAGGCGGTGCATGCTCACCTGACTGCGGCCCCTGCCGATCAGCTCCTCGGTGGCGATCTTGCGGAAATTGAGCAGGTCCCTGGCCAGCGAGTCGATGCCGTACTGCATCCGGCTGGCATCCAGCAGGAACGCGGCGACCATCGTGTCCATCACAATACCGCGCAGCTCCACGCCCGCCTGTCGCATGACCAGCAGATCGTACTTGATGTTGTGCCCCACCTTGCCCACCGAGGGGTTTTCCAGCACCGGCCGCAGCGCATCCAGCACGCGCTGCCGCGGCAGGTGCGACGAGCCCTCCGGACCGCGCACCGGCACATAGAAGCCGCTGCCGGCCTGCCAGCTCAGGCTCAGGCCGATCAGGTTCGACTGCATTGCCCCCAGGGCATCGGTCTCGGTGTCGAAGGCGATCAGCTTCTGGCGGCCCAGCTCCTCCAGCAATGCCGCCAGCTTTTCTTCGCTGTCCACCAGACGATAGTCGCACTCGGCCGAGGTGAGCGGCGGAGGCGCCTCCTTCGGCTCCTGCAGCGGACCGAACAGCCCCTGGGAGAACAAATCCGCCGGCGCCGGCGCAGGGGGCCGTGTCGTCGGCGTCGCGGCCGCCGCCGGCTCCGCTTTGCGCAGCAGATTGGTGAAGCCCAGCTCCAGGAAGTGCGGCCGCAAACCCTCGAGGTTGAGCCCGGAAAACCGACAAGCCTCCGGGTTGAAGTCGATGGGGGCATCCGCGCGCAGGGTCACCAGTTGCCGCCAGGTCGGCAGCATGTCGGCGCAGCTCTTGAAGCTCTCCCGCAATTTCGGCGTCAGCTCGTCCAGATGCTGGAGCACGCCATCCACCGAACCATATCGCTGAATGAGCCGGGCGGCGGTCTTCTCGCCCACACCGGCGACGCCCGGCACATCGTCCACCGGATCGCCCATCAGCGTCTGCACTTCGACGGCCTGCTCCGGGCCGTATCCAAGCTCGCGGCGCAGGGACTCGGCATCGATGAGCTTATCGGCGTGCGGATCGTACATGCGCGTATGCTCGTCCAGGAGCTGGCGGAGGTCCTTGTCCCTGGAGACCAGATAGATGTCCCAGTCTCCCCCGCGGAGACGGTGAACCATCGTGGCGATCAGATCGTCGGCCTCGAAGCCGCTCTGAACGAAGATGGGAATGCCGGCGTCGCGCACGATGCTCAAAATCCGCGCCTCCTGCGCCTGAAAATCCGGCGGCGGCGGTGGGCGGCTCGACTTGTACTGCGGATACAACCGCCTGCGGAAGCCCTCCTCCGTCCCGCTGTCGATGGCCATCGCCAGATAATCCGGCCGCCGCTGCTCGATGAGGTTCAACAGCATCTGGGTGAAGACGAACGTGGCCTTGGTCGGCTCGCCCGAAGGGCTGCTCAGCTCGCGGAAAGGCGCATAAAACGCCCGAAAAATGTGGGCGTGGCCGTCGATGATGTAAAAGGACCGGGGCATCGGGCGTTACGAGAGGGCGCGGCCGTGGTTTCGGTGGTTGTGCGGTCATCGTGCATGCACATCCCCCTCCCCGGCACTGGCCGGGAGAGGGTTGGGAGGTGGTCCGCAACGCCGCCGACCGAAAGAATGGGCCGGCCTACGACCGCCAAGTATACGCCGATGCTTGACCGCCCGCATCAGCCGCCGGTAAATTACCGCCGATTGAATCGCATTCCGGACTCTTGTCGCCGCACCGCGTGGAGGTATCCATGGCTGTCAGTCAACCCGGATCGAGGGCCGGCCTTATCACGACCCTGGTCATCTTCGTCGTGCTGTTCTTCGTCGCGGCGATCTTCGCCGCCGTCAAGTACTCCGAGAGCGAGCGACGGCGCGTCGAGTTCGAGCAGATGCAGCGCCAGTACAATACCGTCATCAGCCGCGGCGATGCCGCCACGGTTAGCGGCACGATCGAAACACTCCGCAGCCAGGCGGGCATGCCCGGCCGCACGTACTATGAGATCGTGACCCAGCAGCAGAAAGACCTGATTCGACTGCTGGCGGGCGCCGACGTGACCCCCCGCGTGGCACGCGAACGCTTCGACCAGCTCATCTCGACGGCCAATACCCGCCTGGCCGGCGCAGGGCAGGTTGCCAGCGGCTCGGCCCAGGATGCCATCAAATCGCTGCTGGACCTGGCGCAACAGCAGCTTGACAATCTGGCCGCCCGCGAGGCCCAGATCAGGGATCTGGAGGCGCGGATGAACGAGGCCCGCCGCGTCCACGAGGCGGCCCTGGCCGAGTCCCAGAAGGGCAGGAATGCCGCACTGGATGCGGCCGCCGCTGCCGCCCGTTCGGTCGCCGACTATCGCAGACAGAAGGACAGCGAGATCGCCAACCTGGAGAGCACCGTCCGCGACAGAATCGAATCCGCCCAGCGGCAGGTCACCGAGCTGAGCAATCAATTGGCGGAGGCCAACAAGCAGCTCGAGACGCTCAGGAAAGAACGGCGTCAGCTTGTGGCCAGGCTCGACCGCGTGCGGCCGGTGAGCATTGCGGAGCTGATCATGCGCCAGGCCGACGGGCGGGTCACGCGCGTCGACCGCAGCGGCACGGTCTACATCAACCTTCACGCCGGGCAGCAGATCATCCCCGGCATGACCTTCCAGGTGTACGACCGCAACCAGGGAGTGCCGCCCACGCCTCCCGACGGTCTGGACAGCGAAGCCGAGATGCCCGTGGGCAAGGGGTCGATTGAGGTTATCGCCGTCGGCCCACTCTACAGCGAGTGCCGCATCATCCGCCGGACCCCCGGCGAGAATATCTACGAAGGCGACATTGTCGCCAACCTCGCCTACGACAAGAACGTCCGCTGGAAGTTCCGCATCTATGGAAACTTCGACCTCGATCAGAACGGCATGGCGACGGCGGCCGAGCGCGTGCAGATCGAGCGGCTGGTCACCCAGTGGGGCGCCCTGGTCGTGGACGACGTCACCCCCGATACCGACTTTGTGGTCCTCGGCAAGGAGCCCATCATCCCGGTGCCCGAGGATGACAGCCCCGTCAGCCTCTATGAGGTCGAACTCGCCGAAGCCGCGCTGAAGGCCTATCAGGCGGTCCGCGACAAGGCGCTGGATCTGAACATTCCCGTCCTCAACCAGAACCGTTTCCTGTATCTGATCGGCTACTTCGAGCAGGGCCAGCGTTGAGCTCCAGGTCCGGCGGCATGAACAGTGCGTCTTACGGGCGTGGCGGCCGCGACCGGTGGCGGAGTGTCATGGTGGCAGGTTTCCGGCTCGCGTCGCCGGCGCGCCGCAGTGCGACAGAACCTCAGCCGTCGTTGCGCGCCGTCATCCGCGCGATCAGCCCCTCCAGGCTGCGGCGGTGATGTTCCTCCGCCTGTTGAAGCGCCCGCGACAGCAGCGATGGACACAGCAGCAGAAGCAGAGGATTCCCGCACCGCTGCCGTTGAGCCAGCTCGCGCAGCGCTCTGACCTCGGCCGGCCTCAGCCCCACCTCTCTGGCCACCTCGCGCAGCAGGCGCCCGTGATGGTTGATCGCGCCCCTGGCCACTTGGCGGTTGCGCCAATGGTGCAGCAGCCACAGGAGGATCATCAGCGCCGCCACACACAGCAGCAGCGCCACCAGGCGGCTGGCACTGGCCTCGCCAGCCACGCTCTCCTGCGTGCTCCGGAAGAAATCCTCCAGTTTCACCTGCGCCAATATTGCCGGCCTGGGCATGGCCACAGCCGTCTCCTTTGCATTTCAGACCTCTGACGCGTTCGCCGTCTCAACCGGCTGCGCGCCTCTCCTGATCGCGGCCGAGCATGTCGGCCACGCCGCGAAGCACCGCCATCGCGTATCGACGCACGCGCTGGTTCTCATCCTCCTTGGCCAGCCGTCCCACTTCGCCGAGCATGCGCCACAAGCCGATCTGACGCATCGCCCAAAGGGCCGAGATACGATGCTCGGGGCGGGGGTCCTGCATCATGGCCACGAGCTGCGACGATGTGGGTCCGACGCGCATGCGGTGCAGGGCCTTGATGGCGTTGGCCCGCTCTCGGTTGCTCCCCTCGCGCGAGCGCTGGATCAGCAGAGGAATAAAGTCCGCCCGATGTCTGGCCTCCAGCACCTCGATGGCGTTGGCCCGCACCCTCGGATCGCTGTCGTGCAGCACGGCCTTCAGCACCGTGTCAGGGGGCAGCGAGCGCATGGCGGCCAGTACCGCCACCGCCTTGCTGCGAAGCCGGGGATGCGGATCGTGGCAGAGCTGCGTGATCTGCGGCGCCAGCCGCTCGGCCACGCCCAGCTCCTGGGCGACGGTCATGGCTCGGATTCGCTGCTCAAGGGGGCCGGCCCGCAGCTTCCGCTCCAGCCGCGCCAGACCGTCGGGCAACACCTTGAGCATGGCCCTGCCGGCAGCGCGACGCGTCGTCCGGTCCAGCCGCTCGTAGCGCTCCCAGAAATGCTCAAAGCCCGCCTGTCCCACCGAGCGGCTGACGATCCGCCGCACCGAATCCGGGGCGGCCGCCATGAGCTGGATCAGCACGTTCTCGAAGTCGGCCGGCCGCCGGCGGACGATGTCGCGCGCCGCCAGCCGCGCCAACCGTTCGTCGGGGTCGCTCAGGAAACTCCGCAGCAGCGAGAGGGATGCGCCGCGCGGACGCGCCATGGCCAGCCGCAGCAGCCGCAGCCGCCCCGCCAGGCTGTTACCGAGCTGAAGCCGCAGTCGCTCCAGCCGCTCGTCCTGAAGCACGTCGTGAACGCCCGAAGCAGCTATCCAGTCGCCGATCCTGGCCGCATCCTCATCATCGCGGCGGGCCAGGTCCCTTTCCAGCTCGGCCGGGTCCCACCAGGCACCGCGGGTCACCTGTCGCATGCACAACTGAAGCTGGTGATCCTTCAGCCAGTGCGTCTTTCGCAACAGTCCGTCAAGCACCGGCGGCTCGCTGATGTGCGAAAAGACGATCCCAAACGTCGTGCGAAGATTACCGATTGTCGCCCCCAGGAGAAATGCCTCGACGTGCTCGCTGTCCGGGGGCTGCTGCAGCCGCCGCACCATCGCCGTCTGGCCGCCGTGCTTGGGCGTCACCAGGATCGCCAGCGTCTTTGATCGCGGCCAGTCGGCAAGCAGCAGGGCAGCCCGCAGGAGTTCCGGACCATGCCGCCCGCGATGCACGTCCAGGGCGCGGGCTACCGCCTGCTCGATGTCCGGCCGCTGTTCGATGAGCTGCCGGTAGCTGATCTGCGCCTCGGTCTCCACCACCTCGCCGCCGCGCACGGTGACGTCCTCGCGGCTGAGCTGGATCGCACTGCGCTGCAGCCGCCTGGTCTCGCTGGCCACCCAGCGCGCCAGGGCCACCATGGCCTCGGCGGCCGCTCGCGAGATGACCTCGTCCGGGGCATGCAGGCCGTCGGACAGCGCGAAGGCAAGCTTGCCCTGGCGCCCCAGCGCGATCAGCTTCATGGCTCCCAGGCACGCGGCCGGATCGCGTCCCCGGGCGCATTCCCGCAGCGCCTGGTGGAAGAGCTTGATGTGATTCAGCACGGTGAGCTGCAGCGGCGAGGGCAGATTCACGTACTGGCCGACGATGCCGGTCAGTCCGCGCAAGGTCCGTCGTCGCAACAGGGCACTGAGGGCCAGGGCTCCTTCCGCCTCATTGCCGTGGCGCAGCGCCTCCAGCAGCAGATCGTCGGCGGCCTCGTTGCCCGAGTCCACAAGAGCCTGAACCAGTTCGCTGAGCATCTATTGCCGGATTATCGGACCGCCGCGGGTCGGGCCTTGAGCGGCCCGAGAGGGCTGCCGGGCTGGCGCTTGCACGATGTCACCGCCCGAACGACAACGTGAAGGGGTCTTTGTACCGCCCGGCTCTTTCGGTTCTCGATACTGTCGAGGCGGGCGTGCGGCGGTGCCGCACCTACGCGCTGCACACCGCGGCGTGCGGCGGTGCAGCACACACAACCCTATGGCTGCGTCAGGCCCGACGCCCCGATCAGCATGCCCGCGAACCGCGCCGGGAGTTTGATTGGCTTGCCATCCAGCCACCACGGCTCACCGCTGATCAATTCCCTCCATGTGCCCGCCACCGCCTCCAGCCGCAGTTCCTGTTCCCTGTCGGTGCGGTTGACGATGGTGATAAACCGCGGCCGGCCGCCATCCAGCAGCACATCCACCCGCACCGCACCAGGCTCGGCGCACTGGGCGCCCAGGATCGGCGCCAGCCCGGCCCGCTGGATTGCTGTTCTCAACAGTGCCAGCAGGCCGGCTGCATCCTTCTTTGCTCCCCGCCCGATGTTGGTGCCGCAGTAGTAAACGGCGCCCTTGCCGATCTCCCTGGACATGATGCAGTTGGCGGCATCGTCGAAGGTGCCCTCGCGCTGCCAGCCTTCGCCCTCGAGCATGGCGTAGCGGTCCGAGCCCCAGGCGATGCCACCGACCCTCAGGCGGATCGGAAAGAACTGACCGCCCGTCGCGCCGAAATCCTTCAGTGCTTTCTTCACGTCCTCGGGCAGATTGTCAAACCCCGCCGTCGTCATGTCGGCCGCTGCCAGCTTCAGATGATGCGAGGCCGTGCTATCGATCTCGCGAATGCCCCACGACTCGGCCAGCCCGCAACCGGGGATGATGCGGCTGTGGCGGCCGCAGTCGCTGTACGCCGCCAGGTGCGCTTCGTTCAGCAGGACGCCGCCGCGCCGCACCCATTGGTCCAGCACCTTCGCCTCCTGCGCCGTCACGTAATAGCATCCCGGCATGATCAGCAGCTTCAGATCCTCCAGATCGTCGCCCTCCAGCATCTGCCCCGAGACGATGCGGAAGGCGTAGTTGTTCCAGTAGAGTGTCTGAAGATGGCCGTCGATGCTTTCCGCCAGCGGCTGAAACCGGCCACATGTCGCGTAGCCGAATATCTCGTTCTTGCGGCTCTTCCAGATGCCGATCTGCGGGCGGGGCGGGTTGCTGCGGAAAACGGCCGGAACGTGGGGGCGCAGTTTCGCCCAGAACTCAGCCACCGCCTTTGTGATGGGTCGATCGCCGCCGTCGAGCCTGACCAGGCCCCAGGCGGGCGATTCCACGCCGAGCGTTTCGGGCCGGTACTGCCAGAAGAGGAATCCCTTGATGCCCAGGCCGATCTGAGGCAGGAAGTCGCGCAGCAGGTCGTTCATGCCGTTGATACGCTGGTGCAGGCTGGTGGAGCCGTGGTTCATGTGGCTCTCGACGTTGTAGGCCACGCGGCCGCGGGCGGCCCCCAGCATCTGCGTGGTCCACGTGGGCGCGCCGTTCATGGTGGCCGCGAATACCTGGCAGTGCTCGGCGATCGCGAAGTCGTCGACGCAGGTCACACAACTGAATGGCTCGGTGGTGCTGGGCACAACGTGAAGGTAGCTGACGCGTCGCGGGTCCAGGCGCCGCGCGTATTCCAGGCGCCAGGCGGCCTCGGCGGTCATCGTGTCCAGGTGAAACTCGCGCCAGTCGACAAAGTCCTGCAACGAATCACGCGACCGCGGCATCTCCACCTGGTTCCACTGTTCGTAGCAGCGCCCCCAGACCTCGTTGAGGCGCTCGATGCTGCCGTACTTCTTCGTCAGCCACTGCTGAAATCCGCGGCGGCAGTGTTCGCAGTAGCAGACCAGAGATCCCGGGTCGCTCAGTGTGCGCGAGGGAAAGGACTGCTCAGGCTCGTTCCACACGTCCCACATCGACAGCGCGGGGTACGGCCGGAAATGCTCGATGGCCGCCGCCACGAACTTCTGGCGTTCGGCCAGGGCGCCCGGATGGTTGTAGCACGGACCGGGAGTGCCACCGATCTGGCGGCACCCGTTGGCATACGGCTGGATGACCGAGCCGTTGCGCATGATCTGCTTCGCGTCGGGGTACTTGTCGTAGAGCCAGACGGGCGCAACGTCACAGATGATGTTGAGGGTGACGGCCAGGTCGTTGGCGGCCGCCAGGTCCATGAGCCTGTCCAGGTCATCCCAGTGAAAGCGGTCCTCGCCACGGTGGGCCCAGCGCCACTGGACCCAGTACTTGACGTGGTTGAAGCCCAGTTGCTTCATGCGCCGGTGGTCGTATTCCCAGCAGGCCGGCTCGGGGGTCGGGGCGCGGTAGTACTGGGCGCCGAAGATGAACGGGAGCGATTCGGGGTGCGGATGTCGATGGTCCATGTGCGTTGCGGTTACTGCTATGTCGGCTCGAATGGGCGGAAATGATAGCGGCGAGGGCGGGATGTAGCCAACGGGCAGCAAAGCCGGGCAGACCACGGCGTCAGCGAGCCTTCCGGATTTGCGGACCCCGACCTATGATTCTGCGATCCGCCGGCGTCGCCGCATTGCGCGCCATGAGGTGACGGGCCAGCGGTGCGGCGACGCTCCCGTGCGAAGAAGGAACAACCATGCCGATCTACGAATACGCCTGTCAGACCTGTCAGCAGCGGTTTGAGAAGCTGCTGCGCAGCCCCAGCGGAACCGAGAAGGTTCAGTGCCCCAAGTGCGGCTCGACGGCCACGACGCGTGCGATCAGCGTCTTCGCGGTGGCATCCGCAGCAGCGACCAGAGACGAGGATGCTCCCGCCGATTTCTGCCAGCGATGCGGCGGCGAAGGCCCCTGCGCACTGGAGTAGTCGCCGCTCAGAAGTGAATCGCCCGCCCGGCGGCGATGCCGGCGGCCTCCATCACCGCCTCGGACATGGTCGGATGCGGGTGCATGGCCAGAAGGATTTCCTCCTCGGTGGCCTCCAGGCGGCGGGCGAGGACCAGCTCGGAGAGCATCTCGGTGACGTTGTCGCCGATCAGGTGCGCGCCCAGCAGCTCGCCGTATCTGGCGTCGAAGATCAGCTTGGCAAAGCCCTCCGGCTCGCCGGCGGCCAAAGCCCGGCCGCTGGCGCTGAAGGGGAACTTGCCGATGCGGATGTCCCGCTTCTGCTCGCGCAGGCGCTTCTCGGTCAGTCCCATGCTGGCGACCTGCGGGTGGGTGTAGGTGCAGGCGGGGATAAAGCGGTAATCGATCTCGTGCTCGCCCACGCCGCAAATGCGGTCGACGCAGATGACGGCCTCGTGATGGGCGACGTGCGCCAGATCGGGATGGCGGATGCCGGCGTTGGGATGACCCTCGGGCCAGGCGATGCTGATGCAGTCGCCGACGGCCCAGACGTTCTCCAGATTCGTGCGGTATTCGGGGTCCACCCTGACGCGGCCGCGCTCCAGCTCCAGCTTCAGGTCCTTGCCCAGCAGCTTGCCGGTGTTGGCGCTCACACCGACGGCAACCAGAACCAGGTCGGCCTCGAGCTCGCCCGACTGCTTTCCCGAGAGCGTGAGCTTCACGCCGTCTTTGGTCTTTTCGACCTTTTCCGTCCTGGTCCCGACGTGGACCCTGATGCCCCGTTTGGCGAAACTGCGTTCCAGCAGGACGGAGACATCCTCATCCTCAATGGGCAGCAGGTGCGGCAGCATTTCGATTATGGTCACCTCCGTGCCCACGGCGTCATAGAAGTCGGCGAACTCGCAGCCGATGGCCCCGCCCCCGATGATGGCCAGGCGGCGGGGCTGCGCCTCCAGAGTCATCGCCTCGCGCGAGGCGATGATGCGCTGGCCGTCGAAGGGCGCGCCGCTCAGCTCGGCGGGGCGCGAGCCCACGGCGATGATGATGTGGTCGGCGGTGATTTCCCGCGTGCCCGACCTGCCCGAAACGCCGACCTTGTGGGGGCCGAGGATCTGGCCGGTGCCCTCCTCGTATTTCACCTCATACTTGCGGAACAGATGCCCGATGCCGTTGCTGAGCTTGTTGGCAATGGCGCGGCTGCGCGCGATCATCCTGCCGAAGTCCACCTTCAAGCCGTCGATGGCCAGGCCGCGATCCGGCCCTTCGGTGCGCAGACGTCGTACGAAAGCGCCGTCCTCCAGCAGCGACTTGGTCGGGATGCAGCCCCAGTTGAGGCACGTGCCGCCCAGGTTCTCGTTCTCGATGCACAGAACGCGCTTCTTGAGCTGGCCGGCGCGGATGGCGGCGGCATAGCCGGCCGGTCCGCCGCCGATGACGACGATGTCGAAGTTGTAGGTTGTCGAGGGCTTTGCGTGCGCCGCCGCCGGCCGCGCGGGCCTGATGTCGCGCACCGGAACGGGAGGAGTGCCCGGCGGCTGCGGCGGCGGCGTGGGGACGGCGACAGCGGGCTTTTCGCCGGCGGGTTCCTTCGCCTCCTTCCGGCCGCCAGAGGCATACTGCCGCCTGACCTCGGCGGCATCCTCTCCGCCGGTTGCGACGACGGCCAGCAGCGCCCCCACCTTCAGCCTGGTGCCTTCGGGGGCAGCGATGTAGGCCATCGTCCCGCCCTCGTAGGCCTCCATGGGCATGGTGGCCTTGTCGGTCTCGACGTCGGCGATCTCCTGACCGGCCCTGATCGGCTCGCCCTCCCTGACGTGCCACTTGACGACCGTGCCCTCGGTCATGGTGTCGCTGAGCTGGGGCATGGTGATTTCCGAAGGCATTGGCTTCTCCGATCCAGAGGAACTACAGCAGGGCGGCGGCCACAAAGACCACAATTCCCACAACCACCGCCGCCCAGCGGGGCGCGGTCGTGCAACCACCAGCGGCTGGAGCGCAGGAAGTTCCACAGCATGCTTGTCCTCCTTTGCCGCTGCGCTCGCCATCCTAGTGCCGTTTCCAGTTCATGACTTTCGCGCTCCGGTCGGCGTCGATTAGCCCTTGGCGCCGCAGGCAATTACGGCGCAAATGACTCCACAACGGTCGGCCCAGGCGGCCGTTGACGTTGTGGAG
>Ga0308417_1001106_pt1 | contig 18751 bp, 15 predicted proteins | sample HotsprSampleOS65_FD_203528 | JGI IMG/M metagenome (GOLD analysis project Ga0308417, IMG submission 203528) | Hot spring phototrophic mat microbial communities from Octopus Spring, Yellowstone National Park, Wyoming, United States - 20090730_OS65 ... | reverse complement strand
GAATAGTTCACCTTGCGAGCATCTGCCTCGCGCAGTTGCTGCTTTACGTCGGAGACAATACCCATTTTTGCATCAATATCTACCTTGAGAGACATAGTGATTTTATCACGCTCCACCTCATCGAGTTTATCTTTTTCAGCATACACAAAATTGGGAATCTCTTTGGGAGTAACCAACGCATCGTTTACTTGAATACGCGGTTCAACACCGTACTTTTCCGTATCTTTCGGTTTACCAATGTAGATGTAACTTACCAATGATTTTTTCTCCAGTTTCTGTAACTGAGAAGCCTTTGGCAACCTATTCTGTACTTTTAGTTCTGTTTCTCTCAATACGGTAGTTACCATGAAGAAAAAAAGCAACATGAAGATAATATCGGGAAGAGATGAAGTTGAAATAGCAGGTGTACCTTTCTTTTTCTTGTTGAACTTAGACATACCAAAAATAGCTCTTTAAAGTTAAACAATGACCTTTGCTTAGTTTCCTCCTACATTGGTAGGTTCAGCTTCGGAAAGCTGATAAGGTATGGCTTTCTTAGCTTCCTCAAACTTGGCATTTTGCTTTTTGGAGTCGTTCTCTATTTCCAAATATTCAGCCAGAGTAATACCCATGTAAGCAGCACGCAGCTCGTTATATGCCTTTTTCAACTCATCCATTACCGCAATATACACTTCATACTTTGTTCCACGGTCAGTTTTCAAAGAAATAACCGCAGCTTGCGGACTTTCGGAGGATTTGGGGTCTCTACCGTTATTGCTAATAAATTTCTTGGCAGCTTCTTTTACCTGATTGACCGACATCAATTGCTCCTCTACTAACAATTGGTTATTGGAGTTGATAAAGACCTTAAAAATATTTCTTTCTTTCATTTTAATGTCTAACTGCTGATCGTTTTTAGGAGGCAGCAAAATAGACAAACCTTTATCAGAAGCAATAGTGGTGGTTACAAGGAAAAAGATAAGCAGCAAGAAGGCAATATCTGCCATAGAACTTGCATTAATTTCTGGTGCTGACCTTGATTTGTTTTTCATAAAAAGCCCTATTTGAAGAATTTACTCACTTCCGAATAGATTACCGCGATGATAGCACCAAAGAACATTATGTAAAGCATCAACAAGCTTGCGCCAATCATTTTTGACGTATTTTCGGATATGCCTTCATAAGCTTTGTTTTTCAGCACTGTACCATCTGCTATTAAATAGCAAATAGCAAACAGTACCAAAACAATTCCTATACCAATGCCTGAACGAATTAAAGTTTTAGGCTCATTGAGCGACTTGATAATAGGTAAAATAACAGCCGCTGCAATAGCGACAAAAAGCAAGATGTACATCACGTATAATGCTCCGCCTACCCATCCATAATCTTCCATAACAGTGTAGCTATTGTTTTATGTTAAGAAAATGATTTTACAGAGAAGTTTATCCAATTACTTCTGATACTTCACTAACGCGTCCACGAGTGCAATTGAAGCATCTTCCATCTGACCCACAATAGAGTCAATTTTAGATACACAGTAATTATATAAAACTTGCAAAATAATTGCTACAATCAGACCAGCTACCGTAGTTAAAAGAGCGACTTTGATGCCACCTGCAACCAGAGAAGGAGAAATATCACCTGCTGCTTCAATAGCATCAAAAGCGCCAATCATACCGACTACCGTACCCAAGAAGCCTAACATTGGTGCAAGAGCGATAAAAAGAGAAATCCAAACCAAGCCTCTTTCCAAACGGCTCATTTCTACCGAACCGTAAGCCACTACCGATTTTTCAACCATTTCAACACCTTCGCCGGCACGCAGCAAACCTTGCGTGAAGATGGAAGCAACAGGACCTTTGGTTGCAGCAGTAACTTTACGGGCAGCCTCAATACCTCCTGTTTGCAATGCTTTTTCAACATCGCGCAGCAGTTTGTCGGTATTAGTAGTAGCCAGATTTAGCGTAATCACGCGCTCGATGCTGATAGCCAGACCGATAATCAAGCAGATTAATACCGGCGTCATCCATGTAGGATCGCCTTCAATGAATTTTTGTTTGAGAATTTGGTGAAAAGACTGCTCTTCTGCCGGCGCTGCTTCTTCAACAACGCCAGGGGTTTGTTCAACGGCGGCAGTAGTAGCTGCTGAGTCTGTTACCTGAGTAGAATCACCCTCAGTTTGTGCAAAAGCACTAAAAGTACATGAAAATACTACGGCAAGCGTAATAAATAAGTGTTTGAACAGGTTTTTCATAAAAGCAAACAATTTTTCGGTCTTGAATTTTTGTAATGTTAACAAATTGAATTGATGTTGCCTAATCCTCACCAGCTTTCGGCTTGGATTGCGGAGAGAGGGGGATTCGAACCCCCGATACCCTTTTGGGGTATACCCGCTTTCCAGGCGAGCGCCTTAAACCACTCGGCCATCTCTCCTTTGATTTTACTATTTGGGTGGCACACACCCGTCAATTGAAGCAAATAAATCAAGAAAAAAAACTTTGTCCAAATTTTGCCCTAAAATTTTAAGTAACCCGTCTCCTAAAAATGCGTATAACTAATTTCTACTCTTTTGCAACCAACTTATTCTGATTGTTTTGGCGCACATAAAATTGTTGTAATCCGTTATTGCCTTTCACATAAAAATGCATTCTAATGCTCTGTGCCACCTCTACAATCAAAACAGTTTTATCTTCTATTTCTGCTTCGCTGTATGTGAGCTCAATAGCAGGAATACAATATTCCGATGCTGCTATTTGCAAAGCAAATTTCTCCTCCTCAGGATCTACGCCTATAATTTCTTTTCTGTCGCTGACCCCTATTACCAGTTTCCCGCCTACTGTGTTAGCAAAAGCGACAAGCGTTTTTGCTATCTTTTCAGGATGGGAAACGGTTTGTTTAAATTCCAGCGTTACCGATTCGCCACCGCGGATGAGCTGTTGCAACTCATCGGGCTGATTGAGCTTCATACTAGTACTTTTTCAATGATGGATGCCAGCAATTCATAGCCGTCTGTATTACCAAGCATCGGATGACAAGCGCGCTCCGGATGCGGCATCATACCAAACACATTGCGTTGCGTATTACAAATACCTGCAATGTTTTCAATTGAGCCATTGGGATTCGCCTCGTCGGTAATAGCGCCCGTCTCGTCGCAATATTTGAACAATACCTGATTGTTTGCTTTGATCTCTTCCAATAAATGTAGCGGTGCGTAGTAACGCCCTTCGCCATGTGCGATTGGAATCTGATAAGCTTTGTTCATATTCAGACCGCTTGTAATAAGTGAATTAGCTGTCATAGGTTTCAGATACACGTTTTTACAAATGTATTGCCTGTTGATATTGCGCAACAGCACCCCTGGCAATAAACCTGCTTCGGTAAGAATTTGGAAGCCGTTACATATGCCCATTACATATCCTCCTTTTTGTGCATGGGCAATTACCTGGCTCATAATGGGTGAAAAGCGTGCAATAGCTCCCGAACGCAGATAGTCGCCATAAGAAAATCCACCGGGCAGTACGATGAAATCACAGCCTTCCAAATCATATGATTTGTGCCATAACTTGACAGCAGGCTGCCCCAAAACATCCCCTAATGCAAAAATCATATCATCATCGCAGTTAGAACCGGGGAACACGACCACTCCAAATTTCATAAGCGATACAACTTGTGTAGAAGCAAATTTATAGCTTTGGGCTTAACTTCCATTAAAAAATCCAATATTTATCCTAACGAAGATGTTATATATATATAATCTCCTTGCATTAGTTACAAGCTGTTTTTTGCGTCTGGCATTATCTGTCAGGTGTTGGGCAGAAATATTTCTGTATACTGCCATGCTTTGTTCCTGTATCAAGTTGGAAGAACGCAACATCAAACTTGTAACAGATTGCCCAAAATGTATCCGTATGATTGAAGACAGCCTTGGAAGAGAACAAGGTGTTTATTGGATTAATTTTCAACAACAGACAAAGCAACTGACTATTAAATATGATACGTCTTTAATAAGTGGACAGGAGCTGTATTTTTTTTTGGCAAAAGAAGGCTTAGTTCGCACTACCAAGCACGCGCCTCTACAACCTAAATGTTGTCAATAAAAAATAGTATGCCTAACAAGCCACTATAAGCTCTTTTCGATTAGCTCTGCCAAGTCAAGCACTTTTACTTTGTCTTCCCGATTTTTATTTTTCACTCCGTCGCTCATCATGGTCATACAGAACGGGCAAGCTGCTGCGATTACCTCTGCACCTGTACCCAAAGCTTCTTCTACACGTTCAATGTTTACTTCTTTTTTGCCCTTTTCGGCTTCTTTGAACATTTGCGCTCCGCCCGCACCACAACAAAACCCTTTGCTGCGACAACGTTTCATTTCGACAAGTTCTGCATCAAGTGCTTCTAAAACCTGACGTGGTGCTTCGTAAATATCATTAGCACGCCCCAGATAACAGGAGTCATGATAGGTAATTTTTTTTCCTTTGAAGCTGCCCGCTTCTTTCACTCGAATTTTACCCTGATGAATGAGTTGTTGCAAGAATTCGGAGTGGTGCAGCACTTCGTAGTTACCGCCCAGTGAAGGGTACTCATTTTTAATAGTGTTGAAACAGTGTGGGCAAGCAGTTACTATTTTTTTAATGCCATATCCATTCATCACCTGAATGTTACTCAGAGCCTGCATTTGGAAAAGAAATTCGTTACCGGCGCGCTTGGCAGGGTCGCCTGTACAGCTTTCTTCTGTTCCTAAAACTGCAAAACTAACGTTTACTTTATTTAGGATTTTTACCATTGCCCAAGTAACTCGCTTATAACGGTCATCAAAAGAGCCGGCACATCCTACCCAAAACAATACTTCGGGAGTTTTACCCTGCGCTGACAGCTCTGCCATTACAGGTATTTGCACACTTCCGTTTTCCATATCAGCTAAAATTGCGCACTAACGTAACAAAGGTAAAAGGATAAGTGTTTTTTTTATCAGCTTTATGCGATTCCCTGTGAATTTCTACCCAATCATCGCCTATAGGTGGCATGTGAACCTCTCCTTCAGCTTGGGTATGTACTTCTGTGAGGTATAACCGATGCAAATAGGGCATAGCAGCAGCAAAAATTTCAGCCCCGCCAATAATGAATAGTTCGTCTTCACCATTTCTTTGAGCCTCTTTGATGGCATCAGGGATGTTGGTAAACACTTTGAGATTGGGTAATGTCCAATGCTTGTCCCTTGAAATGACCAGCGATGTACGTCCGGGCAAAGGTTTACCAATAGACTCAAAGGTTTTACGACCCATTAAGATATGATGCCCCATTGTCAGTCGTTTAAAATACTCAAGGTCGGCAGGTAAACGCCAAGGCAGTTGTCCTGCTCGCCCAATAACGCCATTATCAGCTACTGCTACAATTGCAGAAATTCGCATATTCAATTGTGGGCTTTTCATAGTTACAGGCAAATTTAGGCGGCAGACTTTAAATCACCATCCGGAAAAGTGCGCTTTGGAAATAAATATGAGCCAATCTAACGAATCATTGTACCTTTGCAGGCGACTAAATAGTCGCAACAAAAAATAATGAATCCATTGGGTACAGGTGAATGGTTCGACGAATGGTTTAATTCACCCTATTATCATGTTCTTTACAAGCATCGCGATGACAGAGAAGCACAACTGTTCATTGATAATCTTTCCGATTTTCTGCCAATTAGTCCAGCTGACAAGATTTTAGACCTTGCCTGTGGCAAAGGCAGACATGCCATTTATTTGAATAAAAAAGGATTTGATGTGGTCGGAATAGATTTGGCAGAAAAGAATATTCGTTATGCCCAAAAGTTTGCTAACGAAAGGTTGCAATTTTTCCGCCATGACAAGCGAAAGGTTTTTCGCAAAGACTATTTTAGCATTTTACTAAATCTGTTTACAAGTTTTGGCTACTTTGAAACTGATATTGAAAATATACAGACCTTACAGGCTGCAGCTGATAACCTGAAAAACGGCGGAACTATGGTAATAGACTTTATGAATACTCCTAAGGTAATCAGTCACCTGAAAGCATTAGAATATCAAGATATTGATGGTATCAGATTTGAAATTCGCAAACGCATTGATAACCGCTTCATTATCAAGGATATTCGTTTTACCGACAAAAATGGTTCTTTCCATTTTCAGGAACGGTTGATGGCTATTACGCAAGCAGATTTCATACGTTACTTCTATGCTGCCGGCTTGCAAGTGCAGCATCTTTTTGGCGACTACAATCTTTCACCCTACACACCTGATAGCGACCGTATGATTTTTATTTTGAAAAAACAATCGGACTTATGTCACCAAGAAAAAAAGCCCTTGCTTTAATTTGAAAGCAGAAGCCTTTTTTGAAAATGTAACTTGTTATCATTACGCCAGCTTGCGCTTGATTTCACGTTCTTCGTAAACTTCTATGATGTCGCCGGGCTTGATGTCGTTAAAGTTCTTAATACCAATACCACACTCATATCCGGCTTTCACTTCGCTTACATCGTCTTTTTCACGACGCAAAGAGGCAATTTCACCGGTGCCTTTGTCTCCACCGTAAATCACGATACCATCGCGAATGATACGTACACGCGAGTTGCGCTTAATTTGTCCTTCCGTTACACGACAGCCTGCGACATTACCGACTTTGGGTATTTTAAATACTTGCAACACCTCTGCATTTCCTAAGATAACTTCTTCTATGGTTGGAGCCAGTAAACCTTCCATCGCATCCTTCACTTCGTTAATCGCATTGTAGATAATGGAATACAAGCGGATTTCGACCTGTTCTTTTTCTGCCATCTTGCGGGCATTGGCTGAAGGACGCACTTGAAAGCCAATGATAATAGCATCAGACGCAGCAGCTAAAAGCACATCTGATTCTGAGATTTGACCTACTGCTTTACTAATAATATTTACCTCGATTTCTTCATTAGAAAGCTTCATCAACGAATCGGCAAGTGCTTCCACTGAACCATCTACATCGCCTTTTACAATAATGTTCAGTTGTTTGAAGTTACCCAATGCAATTCGCCTACCGATGTCACTTAATGTTGTGCGCTTAGTAGCGCGAATGCTTTGTTCGCGGAGAATTTGCTCGCGCTTAGTAGCTATTTCTTTTGCCTCGCGCTCTGATTCCATAGCGTTGAATTTGTCGCCTGCCTGCGGCGCACCGTTCAGCCCAAGCACCTGCACAGGAGTAGAAGGACCTGCTTCTTTCAAAATTTTACCGCGATGATCCATTAAGGCTTTCACGCGTCCATAATGCGCACCTGCCAGAATCACATCGCCCTTGCGCAACGTACCAGCCTGTACCATGACAGTTGCTACATAGCCTTTTCCTTTGTCAAGCGATGCTTCAATAACGGTACCTACGGCAAGTTTATTAGGATTGGCTTTTAGGTCGAGCAGTTCTGCTTCGAGCAATACCTTTTCTAACAACTCGTCTACGCCTGTACCTTTTTTAGCTGAAATTTCTTGGCACTGATACTTACCTCCCCAATCCTCTACAAGGAGGTTCATGTTGGCAAGTGATTCTTTAATTTTTTCAGGGCGCGCTTCGGGTTTATCAATTTTATTGATAGCAAAAACGATAGGTACGCCAGCAGCCTGTGCATGGTTAATTGCTTCTTTGGTCTGTGGCATCACATCATCATCGGCAGCTATTACAATAATTGCGACGTCCGTTAGCTTAGCGCCCCTTGCACGCATGGCTGTAAATGCCTCGTGGCCGGGTGTATCAAGGAAGGCAATGCGTTTACCGCTCTTAGTAATTACATCGTAAGCACCAATGTGCTGAGTTATACCTCCTGCTTCTCCCTCTACTACTTTTGATTTGCGGATATAATCGAGCAATGAAGTTTTACCGTGATCGACATGCCCCATAATGGTTACAATAGGTGCGCGAGGGAGCAAGTCGGATTCTTTATCTTCCTGCTCGAGTTCTACGGCAATTTCCTGCTCAGCAGAAATGAACTCTACGTCATAACCAAATTCATCAGCAATGATTGTAATAGCTTCTGCGTCCAGGCGCTGGTTGATAGCAACGAACATACCAAAGGAAAGGCACTTTGCAATAATCTGATTAACAGAAACGCCCATCAGGTTAGCCAAATCGTTGGCAGAGATAAATTCTGTAACCTGTAATACATTACTCTTGTCCTGTCCTAGCTGTTCCTCCTGTCTGCGCGCGCTGGCTTCTCGTTTACCGCGCTTGATTTGCTTTTTGATGATTTGCTGGCGCGTATTGGAACCCGTTAAGCGTGCAAGTGTATTTTTAATATTTTCTTGTACCTCCTTTTCCGAAATCTCTTCTTTCATGGGAGGATTTGCTTGCATAGCGCTGCCTTTCTTACCGGAGTGGTGATTGCGCTGCTGATTGTTGCGGTTAGCGACGCTCTGACCGCCTTGTTGTTGTCCACTGGGTTTTTGCTGCATACCCGATGCTAGAGTTTCTTGTTTAACAGGAGCGCCAGTATTATTTTTAATGCGCTTGCGTTTGCGCTTATTCTTGTCCTTTTCATCGGATGAGGCAATGGGCTTAGGTTTCTTTTTGTCTTTGTCGAGCGGTAGTTCAATTTTACCCAAGACTTTTAGCCCTTGCAGTTTTTCTGCTTCGCCGCGAATCACAGTATCGCTGCTGTTTTCTTCAAAAACTGGCTCTACTGGTGCGAAAGGAACAGCTGCAATAGGAGCAACTACTTGGGGTGCTTCTTTGATTGCTTCCTTCTTAGGAGCTTCATCTTGGGGTTGAACTGTAATTTCTGGTTTGGGTTGCAGCTCGGGTGCGGTTTTTTGTTTTGCCTTTGCTTCTTCCTTTACTTCGGGCTTGAGCTGTGGTAGTGCAGGTTTCTCTACAATTACTGGCATAACTTCTTTTTTTACCAGCTCTGATTCAGGCTGTGGCGGAATGATAGGAGACTGCACTTCAAGCTTGGGTTCAGGCTGTACGGCTATTGGTTCGGTAATAGGTTCTTTTTTAGGGATTGGTTGTTCTTCAGGCTTGACAAAGGTTTTTTTGGCATCTAAGTCTATTTTGCCCAATATCTTCAAACCGCTTGGTTTGGATGTAATTTTTTCAGGCTCTTTTTTATCTACCGGTTTTTCTATGCTTTCTTTTTTGGTAAAATGCACGAAAGAAGACGATTTTATGCTAATTACTTCATCGTCTTCTTCTTCATCGTCTTTGCGGCGATCGTGTTGACTTTCTGAACTAATGACGATATTTTCACCATAAGACTTGCCAATATGCAAATTGGAGGCTTCTTTTTTTACTGCTGCAGAGGCTGCAAATTCTTTTTCGGCCATCGCATATTGTTCAGCCGTAATCTTAGTGTTAGGGTTATTATCCACTTTTACCCCTTTGCTTGCCAAAAAATCGGCGAGCATATTGGTAGTTACACCAAAATTACGGGCTACTTGCCCAAGCCTATAGGTTTTACTTTCTGTCATAAACAATTCTTGTCTTGGATAACCTGTTGCGGTAGTTTGCCGTTATTACAACACTCTGCAAAATTAGCTTTTTTTAACAGCGCTTCAAAAAAACACCTCTGAACGCGTAACAGATTTGATTATTAAAAGATTCAAAGTAGCTGAAAAACATCTACTAAACAGCGGCTTATTCATCATTATTCAAATTCTTTTTTGAGTACGTCCAATACAAAGTCTACAGTTTCTTCTTCCAATTCTGTTTTTTTGATAAGATAGTCGCGACTCATACTCAATACACTGCGGGCTGTATCTAATCCTATTTTGGTGAATTCTTCAATGACCCACTCGTCGAGTACATCGGCAAATTCTGTTAGTTCTACATCCTCCTCCTCCTCATCAGCATCTGTAAGTTCGCGGAATACATCAATTTCCAGACCAACCAGCTTACCGGCAAGTTTGATATTTTGTCCACCTTTGCCAATAGCAAGAGATACCTGATCGCGCTTGAGGAATACTGCCGCACGAGAATTTTCTTCGTCAATTTTGATACTTGATATTTTGGCAGGGCTGAGTGCGCGCTGAATAAACAGCTCTATATTGTCGGTATAATTAATAACATCAATATTTTCATTGCATAATTCGCGAACAATACTATGGATGCGCGAACCTTTCATACCCACACAAGCTCCTACGGGGTCTATACGATCATCGTAAGATTCTACGGCTACTTTGGCGCGTTCGCCGGGTTCGCGTACTATTTTGCGAATAGTAATAATGCCGTCGTAAACTTCGGGTACTTCCTGTTCGAACAGGCGCTCCAAGAAAATGGGGGAAGTACGAGATAAAATAATGCGCGGGTTACCATTAACCATCTCAACGCGGTGTACGATGGCTCGCACAGAATCGCCCTTGCGGAAACGGTCTTTGGGGATTTGTTCGGAACGGGGCAAAACAAGCTCGTTGCCCTGTGCATCGCGCAGGATAATCTCTCGTCCCAATATCTGATATACTTCACAGGTTACAATTTGTCCAACAAGTACTTTGTATTTATTAAACAGGTTGTCTTTTTCCAAATCTTTGATTTTCTGAATCAGCGTTTGACGGGCAGTTTGCACAACCCTTCTACCGAAGTCTTCTATTTTGATATTTTCAGCTACTTCTTCGCCTACTGAAAAGTCTTCATCTATTTTGCGGGCATCGCTTAGTCTGATTTGCTTGTTTTCATTATAATCGGGTGCGTCATCCTCCACTACTTCGCGGTAGTGCAGAATTTCCAAATCGCCTTTATCTATATTAACAATTACATCAAAGTTTTCATCGGAAAGATATTTTTTCCGAATCATAGTGCGAAAAACATCTTCTAAGATACGCACCATTGTAGGCCGGTCAATAGACTTTTGGCTAGCAAATTCCTTAAATGACTCTATCAATAATCCGGTTTCCATTTTTATTGCTGTTTTTGTTTAGTCAAATGAAATTTCAACTACTGCTTTGGTTATCTCTGCGAACGGAATCACGATGGGTTGTTCAGGTTCTGCTGTCTTTATTCTTTTAGTTTTTTTGACAGGTAGTGGAGCGAGCACAACAGAGGTTTGGTCTACGTGTTCTAGTTTGCCTTTGTAGGTAACCCCTGCAGTTGTTTCTATCTTGAGGGAGCGCCCAATGTTGGCATGGTATTGCCGTATCAGCTTGAGCGGCTGCCCTATACCTGGCGATGAGACTTCGAGTATATAGGTAGTAGGAATCAAATTGCTTTCTTCCAGCCAGGCTGCCAGGCGGCGACTCACGCTTGCACATTGCTCAACGTTTATTCCTTTGTCTCCATCGAGTAATACTAGTAGTTTTGGACGACTTCCTTTATGCTGAAAAATGACGTCCACCAGAAAATAGTTCTCATCGAGCAATGATTGAACGTAGGATGCTATTTTTTCTTGCAACTCCATATCACCAAAAAACAATAGGGGGACAAGCACCCCCCTATTAGAAGAATATCTCTAATTAGCTTACAAAGCTAATCATTGCATTGCTGATTTGCAAATTATTGGTTGTTAGCTGCCTGTGGCTATTTTTTGGGTGCTTTTATTTTCATAGCTTCTTTGATAGCTTCATAAGCGTTTACTATGCCGCCTGTAATGGAAAGCGCACTGAATTTTGCTGTTTCATCGCTACCAGGAATTTTTACTTTCCAATCTGTTTTCAATACGCTTTTCAGCAATACCTCCCGCACCTGAACAGCGGTTAGGTGCGGGAAATATGACCATACCAGAGCCGCTACGCCGGTAGTAACAGGGGCGGCCATGCTAGTTCCGCTTTGTTCTTTATATTGCTGGTCGGGCGCGGTAGAAAGAATATCAACACCGGGGGCAAATAAATCGACAGAGTTTTTGCCATAGTTGGAAAACTCAGCTACTGCAGCTTCGTTTTTTCTCCAAGAAAGTGCGCCTACATCTAGCCAATTAGCCGCTTTTCTGCCATCATTGTAGTTGCGCTGTGGGTAGAAGTTTACCTTATCGGTATTCATTGACTCGTTGCCGGCTGCGTGGACGAGCAGCACACCGCGCTGTTCTGCATAGCGAATAGCTGCATCTACAACCGCTTTATCGGTGGTGTACTGTTTGCCAAAGCTCATGTTAATAATTTTTGCGCCGTTATCTACCGCATACATAATAGCATTGGCAATGTCTTTGTCGCGTTCGTCGCCTTCGGGAACAGCACGAATAGCCATAATGCGTACGTCAGAGGCAATTCCGTCGATGCCAATGTTGTTGTTGCGAACAGCTGCTACAATCCCGGCTACATGTGTGCCGTGGCTAGCATCAGGACCTTTTACATCGTTGTTGCCGTAATAGCGCTCCGATTTATCCTCGTAATTGTCGCCTACAATGCTTCGCGGGTCAAAATCGAGATTGTAGCCATATTTCAAACCATTATTATAATATTCTTCAGCTTCTGCAAGAGTGGCTTCATTCAGCCCGAACATAGCCGCTTGCATGTAAATGCCTTTGGCAGCCATGATGCGTTCATCCTGACTATCGATACCTTGTACCATTTCGGAGGTCAGCTCCTCTGTATCGATATAGGCTTTTAGCAGGCTCACACTTTTTTTATACATTTCACTGAAAATGCTAAATTGCTCCATGCCAGAACGCATTTCAGTAAGCTTTTCGTTGAATTTAGCCTGAATATCCAAAAAGTAATTATAGTCTGATTTTTCTGCTGCACTGATGTCTTTTTCCGACTTGCCATCGAATCGAGCTTTCAATTTCTTATAAATGCGCGTCAGTTCGTAAGTATCGTGATGTACATTTCTACCGTCTTTGCCACCAAGGAAATTCCAGCCATGGATATCGTCAACATAGCCGTTTTTATCGTCATCAATACCATTGCCAGGAATTTCGTTTGGGTTTGTCCAGATGTTGCCTTTGAGGTCTTCATGTTCTATATCCACGCCTGAGTCTATGATGGCAACAACAACCGTTTTTGTAGAACGCCCTTTCAGAAGTTCATCATAAGCTTTTTCGGTACTCACGCCCATTAAACCATCTTTGGCGTAATCTAGATTGAACCAGTTTTTAGGCGCTTTTTGCAAGGAGTCCTGAAATAGAGGTTCGGATAGCGGCGAAAAATATTCTGCCCGAAGACGGGAGGCACAGAGTGCGGCAGAGAGCACAGTTGCAATCACAACCGACTTGAGAGTAAATTGCATAATGTTTTTAAAAATTTTGTACTTTACAAATGTATCATAATTATACGTTTGTAAAGCGGTTTAGATTTCCAATTTTCTTGTCATGTCTAAAAAACGCACATCCAACACTGCCGAAGGGCAGTTGAGTGAGTCAATAATTGGAGAACCGTTATTTGTTGCCGGTATAGGTGCATCTGCCGGAGGGCTGGAGGCTATTTCTGAAGTACTTTCGCATCTACCAGAGAAATTAGCCAATCTTGCCATTATTGTTGTACAACACCTCAGCCCTACTTACAAAAGTATGTTGGTTCAGTTATTAAGTAAACATACCTTCTGGGAAGTAGTGGAAATCAAAAATGGCATGCCGGTGGAAGCAGGCAAAGTTTATATTACACCGCCTGATAGTGAAATCAGCATTGAACGGCGTATTCTGCACCTAAGTAAGCCCATTGTTTCGATAGGTCCGAAACCTTCTATTGACAGCTTTTTTATTTCGCTAGCAGAAGATTGCCATCAGTTTGCCATAGGGGTGATTCTTTCTGGAACAGGCTCGGACGGCTCAAAAGGCATTGAAAAAATCAAGTCGCTAGGAGGCTATGTTATCGTGCAAGCTCCACAAACAGCCAAATATGATGGCATGCCTTTGGCATCAATAGAAACTGGTCTGGCAGACATAATTTTGCCTCCTGACAAAATTGGTGAGGAATTGCTGGCTTTTGTGAAAGACCCAGAAAACCTACAACGCCCTTCGGTTGCTACTACACGGCTGCCTGAGATTAAAACAGATAGTTTGCAACAAATATTTAAGCTACTTTCCAAAAAAACCGGCACTGATTTTTCACAGTATAAGCCCACTACTATTCTCAGAAGGCTGGAAAAACGGCTAGACATGCTTAAGCTGACGCATATCGATGATTATCTGGCTTACATAGAGTCGCATCCGGAAGAAACTGAAACACTATTCAAAATGATTTTGATAGGTGTAACCAGCTTTTTCCGCGATACAGAAGCCTTTATCGAACTAGAAAAATATCTGGCAAAAATCATTTCCTTGAAAAGTTCAGGAGAAAGGATTCGCATTTGGGTGCCTGGTTGCGCAAGCGGCGAAGAGCCTTATTCTATCGCTATTTTACTAGCTAAAATGCTTGGAAATAAACTTAGCAATTACAACATCCAGATTTTTGCCACAGATATTGACGACCGTGCTATTGCCTACGCCCGACGCGCAAGCTACACCGAACAGGCAATGATACATGTAGACAAAGCAATTATTGATACTTTCTTTATTCGGGAAGGCAGCGAGTATCGCTTAACCAAACGCATCCGCTCAATGGTGCTGTTTTCCAAGCACGATGTAACCAATAATCCGCCGTTTGTTAAATTAGATTTAATTAGCTGCCGCAATCTGCTGATTTATTTCAGCACGGCGTTGCAAAAACATGTACTGCCGCTGTTCCATTATGCGCTGAACCCCAACGGTTACTTATTTTTGGGTAAATCGGAAAATATTGGGCAATTTTCTGATTTATTTAGCATAATAGACAGTCGCAATAAGATTTTTCAGCGGAAAAATATTGCTGGCATCCACAATCTGAAATTTTCTCCGCTTACCATGCGCTTGCGAACAACAGTTGCTGCTGAAACACCAGACCTACCTGCGCTGTCTGTTAAAGAAATGGTTAAAGAAACTATTTACAACACCTTTGACTACCCGTATGTAGTGATTAACAGCAACATGGACATTCTGGAAGTACACGGCGATGTACGGCTATTTTTGAGTTTACAACAAGGAACAATGGCCGCCAACATTATCAAAATGGTACATCCGGAACTGCAATTAGACCTTCGCACGCATATTGCTAAGGCAATCAAAGAACGCATACCTACATCTTCCCCTATCCGAAAAATCCATTTTTTTGATAAAGATTTTCTAGTACGCGCTGTAATAAAACCGCTGATACACTCGCGCCATCACGATGAACTTTTGATGGTGATTTTTGAGCAGCAAGACCCTGAAAAAATTGTCAGCATAGTTCCTGAAAAAGCTGCTAACTTTAATGAAAACGACCGCATTATTGAACTGGAGCAAGAATTGACCGCCACCAAAGAGCAACTACAGTCATTTATTGAAGAACTGGAAACAAGTAACGAGGAGTTGCAATCGCTCAACGAGGAGCTTCAATCGGCTAATGAAGAGCTTCAATCGGGCAATGAAGAGTTAGAAACAACCAATGAGGAGTTGCAATCTACCAATGAAGAAATGCAGATAGCCTATGCCGAGTTGCGCAGCACCAATGAAGCCTTAGAGGCGCAAGAGAAACAGCTGCGCGAATCGGAAAAAAATATGCGCGCCCTACTCAACAACAGCCTGCAAATTTCCATACTGATTGATAGAAGCTACCGCATCATTGCCTTTAATAAACTTGCCAATGAAATGACAAAAAATACAGTGGGCAAAGATTTGCGGCAAGACGCAGTCATTATGGAATACTTTCCGCCTGCTGAATTAGAAGATTTTCAGCGCGATTTTTCCAAAGCACTAAGAGGTGAAATTGTTTCTGGTGAAAGACGCGTATTTTCCCATCAGCAACAACGCGAACTTTGGTACCGCTACCAATACAGCCCTGTTGAGTCCGATACCGACCAAGTCATGGTTGTATCGCTTTCTATGCTAGATATTACATTGGAGCGACATACACAAAAAAAGCAATTGCACAGTGAGAGCCTGATGAGCACTGTATTTGACACTACCGATATAGGCATCAGCATTGCCGATGCGCAGGGACGCTTTGTTAGTGTGAATCCGGGCTTATGTCAGACACTTGGTTATGAAGCTCATGAACTCATTGGGCAACATTTTACTATCACCATTCCGCCCGAATATCGCAAAGAAGCTAATGAGCGCCACCGATTCTGTTTGGAAGGCAACAAGGTTAGCGGCGAATTTAAGATGCTTCACCGAAATGGAACTGTCATTGATACCTTCAAAAACAAATCCTGTATTACAGATGCCGATGACAAGCGGTTTGTCTTAACCTTAGTCCGCGATATTACCGAAAGCAAAAGGTACCGCGATTTGTTGGAGCAAACGCAAGAAAATACAGGCATAGGCGGTTGGGAATACGATGTTGTTACACATCACTATACTTGGACGGAAGAAACTTATCACATTTTTGGCGCAGAACCAACATTTGTTCCTTCGCGCGAAAACTGGCTCAATTGTTTTGATGCCGAAGCCAAGATGCGCTTGACACAGGCGCTTGAAAGTGCCATAGAAAAAGGAGAACCTTTTGATTTGGAACTTCAAACCGTGCCTATCAACGGACTTCGCAAGTGGGTTCGGTTTACTTGCAAACCTATCCGTCTTTATCAAAAAACCGTCCGTTTATTTGGCACAATTCAAGACATCAGCCGTGCCAAGCAAATGGAACAACAAATTCAGCAACTCTCCTTGGTAGCCAGCAAAGTAGGCGCTGCTGTATTGATTACCGATGCGCAAGGCATAACCGAATGGGTCAATGAAAGTTTTACGCGCATTACAGGCTACAGTTATGAGGAGGCAAAAGGCAAAAAACCAGGGCAATTGCTGCAAGGACCTAAAACCAATCGCGCAACCATTGAGCGTATCCGCCAAGCGTTAAGAAAAGGCGAACCTTTTCAAGAAGAAATTCTCAATTACAGCAAAGACGGTAAAGAATACTGGCTCAATCTGGATATTACGCCGGTTCGCAACAAAAAAGGTGAGATTATTAACTTTATTGCCATTCAGCATGACATTACGCTACGCAAACAACAAGAGGAGCAGTTGCAATTACAACTCCAATTCTTACAGAATACACTTAGCCACATGAACAAATACTTTGTCATGATTGACCGTAATACCTTGCAACTGATACAATATCCGCCACAAACAGCTGATTTTTTGGGCATCAATCAAAAAAAACTACCTATATCGTTTACTGATATTTTTGAGCAGGCGCTTTCGGAGCAAGAACAAAACGATATTAGGCAACACTTGCAAGTAACGGTTGACAATACGCTCCGACACAATAAAGCCTCCGTACGCCTGACTTTCAACGGATTAATCTCTTCTGACACCAATTTTACTTTTATTCTGATAGAACCTAACATTAAAAAAACATGAAAGCAATGTTCTCTTGCAACCGCTATCTGCTGCTGATTGCCCTGTGGCTTGTTTTTTCCTGTAAACAACAGCTGGTCAGCCAACGCGTAGAAGGTACAATTGGCAGTAACGGAATGGTTGTTTCTACCCACCCTATCGCCTCCAATATCGGCTTGGAAATACTTAAAAAAGGCGGAAATGCCGCCGATGCAGCTATCGCCACTTTTTTTGCACTAGCTGTTGTTTTTCCAGAAGCGGGCAATATTGGCGGAGGGGGATTTGCTGTTTACCGCACTAAAAACGGAGAAGTGGGCGCTTTGGACTTTCGCGAAAAAGCACCAGCAGCTGCTCACCGCAATATGTATCTGGATGAAAATGGCGAACCCATTAAAAACCTCAGTCTGCGCGGTCATCTGGCAGCAGGCGTACCCGGTGCGGTAGCAGGTATGGTAGCGCTGCATCAGAAATTAGGCTCGCTGCCTTGGAAAGACCTTGTGCAGCCTGCTATTAATGTAGCAAGAAATGGACATTTGCTTACTCAAATAGCGGCTGCTAATCTCAACCGCGCTAAGGCTGACTTTCAAGCAGCCAACCTGTACCCTTTGCATGTAGTACGCAACGATCGCCAATGGCAACAAGGAGACACCATTTATCACCCCGAACTGGCAGAGACCTTAGAACGCATCCGCGACTACGGCAACGATGGATTTTATAAAGGCAAAACCGCTGACCTGATTGTGGCAGAAATGAAAGCAGGTAAAGGTCTGATTACTCATGAAGATTTAGCCAACTATCGCCCCGTTTGGCGCACGCCTGTTATCAGCCACTACAAGAAACAGTACCGCATTATTTCCATGCCGCCGCCTTCAAGTGGCGGGGTTGCCCTTTTGCAACTGATGCAAGGCAGCGAAAACTATCCGCTTGCCAAGTGGGGGCATAACTCGGCTCAAACCATACACGTAATGACAGAGTTAGAACGCCGTGTATATGCCGACCGTGCCACCCACCTTGGCGACCCTGATTTTTATTCTGTACCTGTACAGATGTTGCTCAATCCGCAATACAACCGCAAGCGCAACGCCACTATCAGGATGGAGAAAAAAACGCCTTCCAGTGAAATCAAAGAAGGAAAAGTGGACAGAATAGAAAGCCTGGAAACAACTCACTTTTCAGTTGCCGACAAAGATGGCAATGCTATTGCACTAACAACTACCATTAATAGCTACTACGGCTGCAAAGTAATGGTCAAAGGGGCGGGCTTTTTCCTAAATAATGAAATGGATGATTTCAGCGTCAAGCCCGGCGTTCCCAATCAGTTTGGCTTAGTAGGTGGTGAAGCTAATGCAATAGCCCCTCATAAGCGCATGTTGAGTTCCATGACACCAACCATTGTAGAAAAAGACGGAAAATTGCACCTTGTAGTAGGTACTCCCGGCGGATCTACCATTATCACAGGCGTATATCAGGTAATACTGAATGTGATTGAGCATGGCATGACCATGCAAGAAGCCGTCAATGCCAAACGTTTTCACCATCAGT
>Ga0308417_1001105_pt1 | contig 18751 bp, 10 predicted proteins | sample HotsprSampleOS65_FD_203528 | JGI IMG/M metagenome (GOLD analysis project Ga0308417, IMG submission 203528) | Hot spring phototrophic mat microbial communities from Octopus Spring, Yellowstone National Park, Wyoming, United States - 20090730_OS65 ... | reverse complement strand
AGCACCTGCCCCTGGGCATCGGTGCGTATCTCGCCGGGCAGGTCGCGCACCAGCCGCGCCAGGATGTCTTCGACGGTCTTTTTTGAGAGTGGTTCGGGCCCGCCGGGCTGATTGACAATATGCAGCACCTGTTCCGGCGTTTGCGCCCGGCCGCGGTTGAGAAAGATGGCGCGCATGACCCTGCGGCGTTGGTTTTCGGCGTTGCGGCGCGCCTCCCGCCGCAGTACCACCGGCAGGCGCAGCAGGGGCACGGCAAAAAAGATGACCGAAAAAAGCAGGGGCACGGTTCCCAGCCAGAACAGCGACAGGGCCTCCCCGAACGCACCGGACAGGATGATAAGCGAAAACAGCAGGTTGAAGCCGTTGAGAAAGACAATCAGGACATTCATCTGGGGCGTATTGCCGGTCAGAAAGTGCGGCGGCTCGTATTCGTCCCAGTAGTACACAATGCGGCCTTCATCCTCGCCGGCAGTGCGCAGCAGCCGGTCAAACAGCCCGTACATCAGCTTGCGGTCGCTAATCCGAATATCGCCCTGAAAGCGTCCGATGCAATCGGAGAACAGAAGCGCCGCCGGCATCGAATCCAGTCCCGTCAGCGCCTTGATTTCAGAAACAAAAAGAATGCCCTTGTTGCGGCGTATGTAAGCTGCAATTTCCTTCTGGTTTTCAAGCGGGTCACGGGTTACACGCGGCGGCCCGAAAACGAAGTCATACACGGAAGCAATAAAGCTCTTTTTGGCGGGTTGTGCCGTCTGGGCGTTCTTCGGCTGGAAGGGGGAAAGGGGGGCGGACTTGGGCTGGTAGGTTGCATACCGGTAGCCATGCTGATCGGTCTGGTAGGTTGTCGCCGCCGCCGTCCCCCAGTCGAAAATGGCCACGAACAGCCGCGCGGCGTAGTAGATCAGGTGAAACGGAGCCGCACTCTGCGAGCGTCGTCCCTTGCTTTTGTTGTCTCCCGCAAACAGCAGTGCAATGACGGCCATCACGAGTATGGTGAGGAAAATCAGAAAATAGACCACCAGTGTGATGGCAATCCACGCCTTGAAGAACAGGACAAAGCCTTTCCACAACAGCTCCAGAAACTCGTCGAGATATTCACGGAATGATTTTTCATCGCGGCGATGCAGTCGCGGGCCGAAGTCGTAGATGAGGTCGCCGTTTTCCGTGACCTGAAGAACGCAGTCATAGCGCATAAGCAGTTCACGGAGCGCAGCTTCGGCTTCGTCAATGGACAGTCCCGTGGTTGCGGCCGCCTCAGTGAGGGTCAACCGTTTGGCGCCTTCCGCCAGCCGGCGTTCCATCACGCTGAATCGTTCTGCCGGAGTGAGGTTGGTCATAGAGGTGTTGGACTGAAGCAGGATCGGGACGAAGCAAGCATACGCAAGCTGCCGCCCGCCAGGCAAAATGCGGCCGCAGGGGTCCGAAAACCCGGTTGGTGCCACCACACCGGACAAGGCGACACTCAGAAAGCGGCCACTCAGACCGGACGGTAGGCGGTGGCGGTCGCCGGTCGCTCGACAAAGAGCGTCGCGCCGGCCGCCGCCAGCAGGCTTGCTCCGCCCAGCAGTACGACAGAGAGCGGGTTGCCGCCAAACACGTATTTGACGAGCGGCTGGAAGGTCAGCGCCGCCGCAATTTCAGGCAGCACGATGAAGAAATTGAAGACGCCCATAAAGACGCCCATCCGGTGGCCGGGCAGGGCGCGCGCCAGAATGGCGTAGGGCATCGAGAGAATCGAGGCCCAGGCAATGCCGACGCCAACCATGGCGACCAGCAGCCAGTAGCGGTTGGCGACGAGTCCCGTTGAGAGCAGGCCCAGCCCGCCGCAGGTGAGGGCGATGGCATGGACGGTTGCACAGCCATGACGCGCTGCCAGCTTGGGCAGGGCAAAGGCCACGACAAAACAGACGACCGAATACGTGGCAAAGCAGATACCACCCCAGTTGATGCCTTCATCGTAGGCGGAAGCCTTTGGATCAGCCGCCCCGAAGACATGACGCGCGATGGCCGGGCCAAAAAACAGCCACATGCAGAACAGCCCCAGCCAGGTCAACACCTGCACCACAGCCAGCCGCTTCATCACCGATGGCATGGCCGTCAGGGCATTTCCAATGTCGCCAACCCAGTCAAAGACACCGGCCTGCGCCTTCGCCCGGCGGAACGCCTCCAGGTCAGAGGGCGGGTCTTCGGGCGTCGTCAGTACCGTGACAAGTACCGCGCCCAGAAACGCTGCTGCACCAAGTTGGAAGGAGTAGAGCGTTGCCAGCGGTACGCCATTGGCGGCGCGCCCGGTGATGTCCAGCCATTCGCGCAGGATGTAGGGAAGAACATTCGCCAGTGTTGCGCCAACGCCGATGAAAAAGCTCTGCATGACGAAGCCCAGCGGACGCTGTTCGTCGTCCAGCCGGTCGGCGACAAAGGCCCGAAACGGCTCCATGCTGATGTTGATGCTGCTGTCGAGCACCCAGAGCAGCGTTGCCGCAACCCACAGCGCCGGAGCATGGGGCATGGCAAACAGCGCCAGGCTGGCCAGGATCGCCCCGGTCAGAAAGTAGGGCCGGCGGCGGCCCAGGCGCGTCCATGTCCGGTCACTCAGCGCGCCGACGATGGGCTGGACGATGAGACCCGTCATCGGCGCGGCCAGCCAGAGCAGAGGAATCTCGTCCGGCTGTGCGCCAAGTTTTTCGTAGATGGCGCTCATATTGGCCATCTGCAAGCCCCAGCCGAACTGGATGCCCAGAAAGCCGAAATTCATGGTGAAGATGTCGCCGAACGAGCGACGGCGCGACGGAACGGCAGATGGATAGGAGTCCATAGAAGTTTTGTTTTCTGGCGGCAAGAGTCAGCTTTGGATTACGGCCTGGCTGTTACCAGGGGCTTTGGGCATATCCCCGCAATACAGCCGAACAGCCGATCCGAAAACCGGGAAATCAGTTTTTTCACCTTTCAGTCAGTGGGCAGTTGACACCGTGAAACAGACTTCGTAAGTTTTCGCACGCTCTAACACGCTTATAACGCAGCGTCAACATTGATGACGCGCTTATTCCGGTCCCCCCGACGGAATGAGTCTTGCTGCTATAGCCAGCCGAAGGCGGTGTATGCCCGAAAGCGGGCCTGCGTGCCGTCCCGGTTGGTGGCAGTGCCCTGTGTGCAGATGCCTCAGCCTGACTCGACTGGATTCGGTCGCCCCCTGTTGGCTGCAATTAGAGCATCATTTCTCAGGAGGAATCTCACTATGTCTTACGCTCACCCCGCGCGAACGAGGCAACGTGTGTCAATCGCAGAAAACAGTTTGAAACCCCTGCGAACACATCACTGGCTCCGTTCGTGCGGCATAATTTTGGGCATTCTGTATAGCTTCGTCTGGCCGGCGCTGGCCCAGAGTGATACGGCGCGGCTGACCGGTGTTGTCACCGACACCAGCGGCGGCGTCATTGCCGGTGCGACCGTCACCGCCACCGAAACCGCAACGAATGCCAAGCTTGAAACAACGACCAATGCGGATGGGGTCTATGTGTTCCCGGTACTCAAAGCCGGAACTTACCTCATCGAATTTTCGGCCCCCAACTTCAAAAAACTCTCCCGCCCGGAGGTCGTTTTGCGCGTCAACCAGGTGCTCAGCCTGAATGCCGAGCTGGAACCGGGCAACATCACGGACGTTGTCGAAGTCACGGCCGGCGCGCCGCTGGTGGAGACGGCAAGCTCGTCGGTCGGGCAGACCATTACCGGCCGGCAGATCATTGACCTGCCCATCAACGGGCGGAACTTCACCCAGTTGGCTACCCTGACGCCGGGCGTGACGCGCGGCACACCGGGCAGCAACGCCGATGGGTCCGGCGGCAACGCGGAAACCTTCCGCCAGGGCGACACCGGCTCGGCGGCGCTCTCCGTCAACGGCCTGCGGGAGCAGAACAACAACTTCACCCTCGACGGTATTGACAACAACGAGTCCATTGTCAACACCATCGTCTTTTTCCCGCCCATTGAAGCTATCGAGGAGTTTCGGGTCATCACGAGTGTGGCCCCGGCCGAGTTTGGGCGCGGTGGCGGGGCTATTGTCAGCGCCACGATTCGCTCCGGCTCGAATGATTTTCACGGCTCGGCTTTTGAGTTTTTCCGCAACTCGGCCATGGATGCCCGCGCCACCGATCTGGTCGGTGTTGTACCGCCCAAGCCGGTGTTCATTCGGCACCAGTTTGGCGGCACCTTTGGCGGCCCCATCGTCCGTGGGAAGACGTTTTTCTTTGCCGACTACCAACAACTACGGCAGCGGCTGCCGCGTGAGGAAGGGCGTACCTTCACCGTGCCGACGGCGCGCATGCGACAGGGCGATTTCAGCGAACTGCTCAACCCAAACTTTACCGGTCTGGGCGCGGCGGTGCAGATTTTTGACCCGCTGACCGGCCTGCCGTTTCCAGGCAACATCATTCCCCAGAACCGGCTCGACCCGGCCGCCGTCCGGTATCTGAACTTCTTTCCGCTTCCCGACCTGCCCGACCGGGCGCGTTTCAACTTCTTCAACCGCCAAATCCAGCGGCAGAACTTCAAGGGTGGCGACCTCCGGTTGGACCACCGGTTCACGGAACGGGATACCGTCTTTGTGCGGTTCAGCATTGCTGACGACCCGCAGTTTGATCCAGGGCGGTTGGGTATCAATGCCCAGACCGGCTTTGGTTCAGGCACGAACCGGCAGTTCAACCACAGTGTGATGGGCAACTACACGCGCACGTTCACGCCCAGCGTCGTCAATGAGCTGCGGTTTGGTTACGTCAAGCAGAACATCGAGTTTCTGCCGCTCGGCTTCGGGACGGACCTCAACCGTCAGCTCGGCATCCCCGGCATCAACGGCATCACCCGCGCCAACGGCATTTCGCTCATTGGCGGCGGCAACGGGGACTTTCTGGAATACCTGGGCGACTTTGGCGAGTTCATCCTCAACCAGCGGACAATTCAGTTCACCGATGCCGTGACCTGGGTTACTGGCAACCATTCGGCCAAGTTCGGGGCTTCCATCATTCAGCGCAACATCCGCTCGGTGCAGGCGGATTTCAGCAAGGGCTTCTACTTTTTCTCCGACCAGGTCGTGACCTTCCGCCCTGGCGGGCCGCCGCCGGCAAGTCCGGGCCTGGGGCAGACCGGCTACCAGGTGGCGCAGATGCTCGTCGGGCGCACAGCCTTTACCACCACGGCCAACCCGGAAATCCCGGCCGCGACGACGCGCAGCTATGAGATGGGCTTTTTTGCGCAGGATGACTGGCGCATCAACCGTCGGCTGACGCTCAACGCCGGCTTGCGTTATGAGCTGTTTACGCCCTACTACGAACTCAACAACCGGATGGCCAACTTTGATCCCGCCAGCGGACGCATCCTGCTGGCCGGGCGCGATGGCAATTCACGTTCGCTCGTGGATACCGACCGCAACAACTTTGCCCCGCGTATCGGGGCCGCGTTTGACCTGACCGGCAAGGGCCGTACCGTGCTACGTGGCGGCTGGGGAATATTCTACTCGCTGGACCGCGGCGGCATTGCCAACCAGTTGACGCAGAACCCGCCGTTCATCGTGACGCAGTTCCGCTTTGACGGTCCGGGCTCCAATGTCCGACTCAGTGATCCGATTCCACCGCCTGATCCGATCAACCTGGCGTCACCCAACCTTCCGCCCGGCACGCAGATTCGCTACACACCCCGCAATACGCAAAATACGCGGGTACAGCAGTTCAACGTTGCCTTTGAGCACCAGTTGACGGACTTCCTGGCGTTCCACATTGCCTACGTCGGCACACGCGGCGCCAACGTCACCGCCGTGACAACTGTCGGCGGCTTTGGCGATGCCGAAATCACCCGGCGGTTGACGACCATCGCCAACGTGGGTGAATCGCGCTATGACTCGCTCCAGATCAAGGTCAACCAACGGGCCTGGAAGGGATTGAGCTACCTGGCGGCCTACACCTTCGGGAAAGCCACCAACAACTCACCTGGACCGTTTCCTGGAACGGGCGGGGCCGGCCGCTCCACGCCGGCTGACCCCGGCGGACTGGCTCCGGGTCTGGCCGACTATGACGTACGACATCGGTTTACCTTTGGCTTCAATTACGACCTGCCGTTTTTCAAGGAAGCCAGCAACCGGGCCGTCCGGGCGCTGCTTTATGGCTACCAGCTCAACGGCATTGTGACGCTGCAGGGCGGAACGCCCTTCTCGGTCTTTGGCGGCGATGGCGGCCGGGCGCGACTCGTGCCGGGGCAGAACCCCAATGCCGGTCGGCGCAGTGCCGCGCGGTGGTTCAACACCGCCGCCTTTGCGCCTTCCGCCAATCCGTCCGAACAATATCCGCGCAATGCCTTTCTCCGGTCGCCGGGTATCTCCACAGTGGATGCCTCCATTTTCCGGCGCTTCACGCTCACCGAGCGCTTGAACCTGGAGTTCCGGGCAGAGGCGTTCAACCTGTTCAACAAACCCCAGCTTGGTTTCCCGAACATCTTTTTGGGCGGCGACTTCGGGCGCATTTTCTCGGTGCGCAACCGCTCGAACCGTTCGGTGCAGCTTGGCCTGCGGTTGTCCTTCTAGCCTGTCACTGGACTCACTCCGGGCGTGAGCGGAATTCTTTTCTGCTCACGCCACTTTCCGGCTTATGAAACGAAGCAAATGGTTGTTCTACACCGTCGGCGCTGGCTGGTGGCTGGTGTGGCTCACCGCGGCAGGCCTGGCCCAGGTTGTAACCAAAGTCGAGCCGCCCGACTGGCCTACCGTGATCCGTCCGACGACCATCGAGCTGCTCCTCACGGGCGAAAACCTGACCGGTACGCACCTTGCCAGCAACACGCCCGGCATCACCACCGGCCGGGTCGAAGTGACCTCCAACGGGCGCTATGCGTTCTGCGAAGTGACCATCACCCCGGAGGCGCGTCCCGGACCTGTCCAACTCAATCTGCTTACGCCCAATGGTGTGCGTCCGCTCCCCTGGGCGCTGTTTGCGCCCCTGCCCCGCACGGCGGCCTTTCGCGGCCTGACACCGGATGATGTCGTCTATCTGCTGATGATTGACCGCTTTGCCAACGGCGATCGCAGCAATGACGCGCCACCCGGAATGCCGCCGGCCAACCGTGCCAACCCACGGGCCTATCACGGGGGCGACCTGCGCGGCGTCATCGAGAAACTCGATTACCTCCAGGCGCTGGGCGTCACCGCTATCTGGATGACGCCGGTTTATGACAACGCCGATGCCAGCGAGGATTATCACGGCTACGGCGCGACGGACTTTTACGCCGTCGAATCGCGCTTCGGGACGCTGGAGCAATACCAGACGCTGGCGCAGGAAGTGCGGCGACGCGGCATGAAGCTGCTTCAGGATGTCATTCCCAACCACACCGGGCCGCTGCACCCGTGGGTGCGCCGTCCGCCAACGCCGACCTGGTTCAACGGAACCCCGGAACAACATCTCGTCTGTAACTTTGACATCCCGGCATTGACGCGCCCCGACGCCACGCCGCACGAGCGCGCGCTGGTGCTTGAAGGCTGGTTTGCCGGCATTCTGCCCGACCTCAACGGTGCAGATGAGAAGTACAAACGCTATGCCATCCAGAATTCCCTCTGGTGGACGGAAAAAGTGGGCCTTGACGGCATGCGGCTCGACACCTACCCGTATGTTGTTCGGACGTTCTGGCGGGACTGGCAGCGCGCCATGGATGACGCCTTTCCGAACTTCACGGCCGTCGGCGAAATCTGGCACGGCGACCCGAATATCATCGCCTTCTTTCGTGGCGGGCGAACGGGCTGGGACGGCATTGACACGGGCCTGCGGTCGCAGTTTGACTTTCCGCTCTTTTATGCCATCCGGGACTTTGCCGCCGGAAATGCTCCGGCGTCCCGTCTTGCCGGTTTGTTGCAGCAGGATGCGCTCTACGGCAACGCCCACATGAACGTCACCTTCATCGGCAATCACGACGTGCCGCGCATTATGCGCGCCTGTGGCGGCGACTGGCGGCGCGTCAAGCTGGCGCTGGCCTTGCTCATGACACTGCGCGGCATCCCCCAGCTCTACGCCGGGGATGAAATCGGGATGGATGGTGGCGAAGACCCTGACAACCGGCGTGATTTTCCCGGCGGCTTTGGCGATACGCCGAATGCCTTTACCCCGGCCGGGCGGGCGCCCGACCAACAGCGATTGTGGGAAGAAACCCAGCAATTGCTGGCGCTCCGTCGCCGCCACCGGGCGCTGCGGCATGGCCGGCATCGCGATCTGGTTGTGGAAGGCCGGCAGTGGGCCTTTGTGCGCGAAGACGGCAAGGAAAAGCTGCTCGTCGTCGTCAATGGCAGCGGAAACCGGGCTGAAGTACCGATACCTGTGGCATCCTTTTGTGACGGCGCACCCAACCGGCCGTGCACGGTGAATCCGGTACACAGTTCATTTCCCGTCAACGAAAGAAAAATGCAGGCGCGGGAAACCCTGCGCGTGCCGGTGGAACCCTTTGGCTACCGGGTGTTTCGCGTTCGGTGAGCGCGTGTTCACAGGGAGTTGGAAATGACAAAACTGGTAAGCATGGCGCTTGCCGTGGCGCTGGTCTGTCCGGGGCTGTTTTCCTTGCCGCCCCTATCGGGAGAGGCATCGGGAGAGGCTCCGGGCCGGCCCGGCGTCAGGTCCACCTGGACTTCCGGCGGCAAGCTGGGCGTGGGCACGGCCGTCAGTCGGCGATCACGGGTGTGGTTCACCCTGGGCGCAACGGGCCTGACGGAGGTCTATTACCCGACGGTGGATATGCCCAACCTGCGGGCGCTGGATTTTGTCATCGTCGGCAACGGGTACGTCGGATGTGCGTCCCGCGATGCCTTGGAGCGGGAGACGCGCCGGACCCGCGACGATGCCCTGTCCTTTGCCCAGACCATGAGCGACGGCAAGCGGTGGCGCATCACACAGCGTTATGCCTGTGACCCCAACCGCGATGCGCTGCTCATCGAAGTCGAAGTCACGGCGCTGGACGGCGGCAACTACGAGGTCTTTGCCCTGCTTGACCCGGCCGTGGCCAACAGTGGCCTGGGAGATACGGGCGAACACCGCGGCCGGACGCTCGTCGCTTCCGACCGCGATGCCACAACCAACCAGACCATTGCCATGGCGTTCGCCGCACAGCCGGCCTTTGAGGTGGTGTCGAGTGGCTTTGCCGGGGTCAGCGACGGCTGGACCGATCTGGCTGCCGACGGACGGCTGGACGGACGTGAACAGCGCGCCGTGGATGGCAACGTCGTGCAGATTGGAAAGTTGTCTGCACCCCGGACGACTTTGGCACTGGCCTTTGCCGACCGCCCGGAAGCGGCGGCCGATGTTGCCGCAGCAGCGCTGGCCGAGGGCTTTGCCGCCATTGCCGGGCGTTACGAAGCCGAATGGCAGGCCTTTACGGCGCGGTTGCCACGGGTGGCTGCCGAATACCGCGCCCAGTTTGCCGTGGCCGCCATGACCCTGCTGGCCCACGAGGACAAAACCTACCCTGGCGCGGGCGTCGCCAGCCTGAGCATTCCCTGGGGGGAAGCCGCTGATGCCGACCGCCCGACCTCCGGTGGCTATCATCTTGTCTGGTCGCGTGACCTCTACCACGTCGCCACCGCCTGGCTGGCCCTTGGCGACCGTGCCGCCGCCGGCCGCGCCTTGGACTACCTTTTCAAGGTGCAGCAGAACGCTGACGGCAGTTTTCCGCAGAATAGCTGGCTGGATGGGCGTCCCTACTGGCCGAGCGTCCAGCTTGACGAAGTGGCCTACCCCATCATCCTGGCCTGGCAACTCGAACGCTTTGACCGCGAGACCTACACCCAGCACGTCCGGCCGGCCGCCGAATACATCCTGCGCCATGGCCCCTACACGCCACAGGAGCGGTGGGAGGAGGAAGAGGGCTATTCCCCTTCCACGATAGCCGCCGAAATCGCCGGTCTGATCTGCGCGGCAGACATTGCCCGGCGGCTGGGCCGCGCTGAAGACGCCGAACGCTATGAGCGCACGGCTGACCGCTGGGCCGAAGGCGTCCAGCAGTGGTGCTACACAACGACCGGCCCGTGGGACGAAGGTGAAGCCGAACGGGGGTACTACCTGCGCATCAATAACAACCGCGACCCAAACGACGGTTTCAAGCTCGACATCAACAACGGCGGCGGCCAACACGATGAGCGCGCCATCGTGGATGCGGGTTTTCTGGAACTCGTGCGGTTGGGCATCGTACCGCCCGACGACCCCAAAATCCTGCGTTCACTGCGGATGGTTGACCGGGTGATTCGGGTTGAAACGCCCATGGGGCCGGGCTGGCGACGCTACAACTACGACGGGTATGGCGAGCGCGCCGACGGCAGCGGCTGGCAGGACAAAGGCATCGGGCGTATCTGGCCGTTGTTGACCGGCGAGCGCGGCGAATACGTCATTGCCAGCGGCGGCGATGCCAATCCCTACGCGAAAACCATGCTGGCCTTTGCCGGCCCAACGGGGATGATCCCTGAACAGGTTTGGGATCAGGCATATCCGCCCGATACCCGCTACCGGATAGGTCAGGGCACGGGCAGCGCCACGCCTCTGGCCTGGAGCATGGCGCAGTTCGTGCGGCTCGTGATGTGCATCGAAGCCAGGCGGGTCGTCGAACAGCCGGCCGTGGTCTTTCAGCGGTACGCCGGAAAGCAACGCCCCCGCTGACGGGCAGGAATGTCATGCCTGCCTGTCATTGGGGGCTCGCCCGCATCACACCGGGCCGTCCCGCGCGCTGCCGGTCCTACTGAAGGGCGCTGTTTTCGCGGTACTCCGTGGCGCAGCAGCCCGTGTAGCGTTTGAACGCCCGCGAAAAGTAGTCGCTGTCTGCAAAACCGACCTTGAAGGCCACTTCCTTGATGGTCGTGCAGTTGGCTGTCATCAGCAACTGCTTGGCGGCTTCGAGGCGGGTCTGCTGAAGCAACTGCCGGAACCGCATTCCGGCATGGCGGTTGAGCAGCCGTGACAACTGCCCCGAAGAAAGGTTGAGCCGGCTTGCCACCGCGCGCAGGTTGAGGTTCGGGTCCTGATAGTGCGCGGCAACGACTTTCATCACCCGGTCCATCAGAAACGCTTCGGCCGGCGGTTCAAGTTCGGCGGTCGTCGGCAGCGGAAACATGTGCTTCAGAGACTGTGCGGCCTGCCAGACCTCATCCGGCGAGGAAGCACTCAGCATAAAGTCGGCCGAGACCGTGTTTTTGACCTCCAGCGGAGACTGCCCGTTAGAGAACTCATGGGAGCGCCGCAGGAACACGAGACAGGCATTCGGCGCGACCCGCCGCAGTTCATTCACAATTCGCCGCCGGATGGGAAACAGCGACACCCCAACGATGATGATGTGGTACTTGCTCAGTTCGGAAAGTCGCGTCCCAGCCTCTTCGAGCGTATAGGTCGCCGTTACCGGCAGCCCGTATTTCTCGACCGCCTTGGCCGCATGGTTGAGTTCATCTATGACGGCGACGCGGAAATCGGGAACCTGACCGTTCGTGTAGGTGCTCATCACTCCCTCCCTGGGCAGCCGCGCCCAATGCGACATCACGAGCTTCTCAGGAAGCCACTGTGGAATGGCAAACTGGAAAAATCCAGCGATGGCAGTGACAGTACCCTGTTCCAGCCGGGAGAGGCAAGAATTTTCTGCACTGAAAGGTGTGGCGAATTTTCTAGCTTGCTGGTCTAGGTCCGGGCGAAAGCCCGGTAACGCCCCAGCGCCATGAGCGGGAAGTAGTTCCGGTAGAAGTGATAGTTCATGTAGAAGTGGTTGGGGAAGCCGGTGCCGGTAAACTCGGCTTCCGTCCAGCTTCCGTCGTCATTCTGGTGGGTGACGAGATATTCGATGCCCCGGCGAGCGCAGTCGGACTTGCCTTCGCCGCCGGCCATCAGACCCAGCAGTGCCCAGGCCGTCTGGGAAGGCGTGCTTTTGCCGACGCCCATCAGGGTCCGGTCGCCGTAGCTGGCGCAGGTTTCGCCCCAGCCGCCGTCTTCGTTCTGGCAGGAGTTGAGCCACTGCGTACCGCGCATGATGAAGGCTTCGCGGGGGTCAAGCCCCAGAGCAACCAGGCCGCAGATGACCATGTGCGTGCCGTAGATATAGTTGACGCCCCAGCGTCCCCACCAGCAGCCTTCCGGTTCCTGTTTGCTTTTGATGAAGGCAATGGCCCGTTCGACCTTTTCCCGTGGCGCGGCATAACCGGTGACGCCCAGCATTTCGAGGATGTGTCCAGTGAGGTCGGCAGTGGGCGGGTCAATCATGGCTTTGAGGTCGCCATACGGGATGTCGTTGAGGATTTCGAGGTCATTGTCCACGTCAAAAGCGCCCCAGCCGCCGTTTTTGCTCTGCATCGAGAGCGTCCACTCGATGGCGAGTTTCAGGCGGCGCTGTTTTTCGGCTTCGTCGGGGAGCTTGAGCCGGTGCAGCGCCATGGTGACGACGGCTGTATCGTCCACATCGGGGAAAAAATCGTTCCAGAACTCGAAGGCCCAGCCGCCGGCCGGCCCGGTCCGGTTTTTGAACCGCCAGTCGCCGTCCCGGAAAATCTGCTTGGAGAGCAGCCACTCGCCGGCGCGGACGAGCGCCGGATGATCGTTGGGCAGCCCTGAATCGAGCAGGGCGAGGATGGTCAGGCCCGTATCCCAGACGGGAGAAACACAGGGCTGCGTGTGGAACTCATCTTCGGTCTCAATGCAGAACCGCTCCACGGCCGCGATGCCCTTCTGCATGACCGGGTGGGTCGGCGCATAGCCCCGGCAGTGCAGCCCCAGGAGCGAGTTGAGCATGGCCGGAATGATGCCGCCCCAGTCGCCGCTGTCGTCCTGGTGTTCGAGCGTCCACTGTTCGGCCCGCGCCAGGGCTTCCGCCCTACGTGGCGAGAGGTCGAACCGCTCCATGAGTTTGAGCATCCGGTCGAAGCCGATGAACACACCTCCCAGCGACAGGAGGCCGGCGGGATTGGGCAGGGACAGGTCGGCCTGGGCGCGGCCTTCGGCATACAGCTCATCGGCATCGCCGCCCGGTACGCGCACGACGGGTTTCCGGTCGCTGACAAGGAGCAGGGGAACCGTCGAGCTGCGGGCCCAACTGGCGAGTTCGTAAATGGTGAAGGGAAACCAGTCCGGCAGGAGCATAATCCACGGCGGAAGCGTCGGGCAGCCTTCCCAGGGAAACGCGCCGAACAGCGCCAGATGGATTTTGGTGAACACCCGCGCTTTGGTGATGCCGCCGCGCGCCAGAATGAACTGCCGGGCGCGCGCCATGTGCGGCAGGTCGGGGCTGTCGCCGAGCAGTTTGAGGGCAAAGTAGGCCTCGATGCTCGTGGAGAGTTCGCCGCCGTCGCCGTAGTACAGCTCCCAGCCGCCGTGTTCGCGCTGCTGGCGGCGCAGGTAGGTGCGGATTTTCTCAAACTGCCGCGTCCGTTCACCGTCCGTGCCGAGCACCTTGTGGAGAAACACGTACTCAGCCGTCAGGGTGACATTGGCTTCAAGTTCGGCCCACCAGTAGCCTTCCGGGTACTGCTTGGAAAGAAGATACGCTTGCGCTTTGCGGATGGCTGCCTCGACGGCGGCCGCTGTGGCCGGCGCCGGCCGCGCCGAGCGGAAGGCGGGCGGCAGTGGTGACTCGACGACAGGTTGTACAAAGCGGGGCGCAAATCCGGGCATAGCGGTGGTTCCTCGGAAAAGCAGGGTACGGACGCCGGCTGTCGGGCAGCCAGCGCGAAGTCGGCGACTCTATCTCAGAATCAGAAGCCAGGCTACACCTGCCGGGGGCGGGAAGGTCACTGGCTGGAGTGCTTTCGGCGTTGCTTGGCGAATGGTGAGGGTGCGATGTAAGCTTGCATCCAAGGTCGTTGACTCTTCCCGGAAGACACAGGTGTTTCTCATGGCAATAGCGAATGATGCGGCTGCGCCGGCAAAACGGCAAAATCCTTCCCGGAGCGGGTTTGGTCTGCGCGCTGAAGTTCACGATGAAATCCGAAACGACTTTGACAGTGCGTTGGTCCAGCGCATCAAGGCTTCTGGGGGGACGCACCAGGCGGGCCGTCTCACCTTCCGTCTCGCGCAGGAGTTCGGTTTCTGCTATGGCGTTGACCACGCCCTTGACCTGGCCTACGAGACCCACGTGCGGTTTCCCAACCGGCGGGTGTATCTGACCGGGGAAATCATCCACAACCCCACAGTCAACGAGCAGTTGGCCCGGATGGGCTACTGTTTTCTGCGGCCGGGCGACGAAGTGACAGCCGATGATATTGTCCTGATCCCGGCCTTTGGCGCCCCGACCCACGAGCTGGAACGTCTCAAGCGCATCGGCTGCCTGCTGGTGGATACGACCTGCGGCTCGGTGGTCCACGTCTGGAAGCGGGTCGAAAAGTATGCGCGGGAAGGTTTTACGGCCATCATTCACGGCAAGTACGACCACGAGGAAACCGAGGCCACGCGCTCGCGGACGACGCTCTATCCCGACGGCAAGTTTCTTGTCGTGCGCGACCGGGTGCAGGCGCAGGATGTCTGTGATTACATCCTTGGGCGCGGCAGCCGCGAAGCCTTCCTGGCCAGGTATGCTGCCGTGGCGACGCCGGGTTTTGACCCGGACCGCGACTTGCAGCGCGTCGGGCTGGCCAACCAGACAACGATGCTTTCGAGTGAGTCCCTGGAAATTGCGGAGATGATTCGGCGCGCTATCGAGCAGCGGTACGGGCCGGAAGAAGTCAAAACACGCTTTCGTTCGTTTGATACCATCTGCAGCGCCACCCAGGAACGGCAGGATGCCATCCTGAAGCTCATCGAAGAACCGCTTGATCTGGTCATTGTGGTGGGCGGCTACAACAGCAGCAACACCGAGCACCTGTGTGAAATTGCCGCAGAGCGGTTGCCGACTTACCACATCAATGCGCCGGAGTGTCTGGTATCGGCAAGGGAAATCCGCCACAAGCCGGCTTTCAGCAAGGAAGAGACGACTTCGTGGGACTGGCTCCCGGAAGGGCCCGTCACCATTGGCATCACGGCTGGGGCTTCGACGCCCAACAAGGTCGTCGGAGATTGTATTGAACGCATTGTGGCACTGGCCGACGTGGGCTGAGCGTCCCCCGGTCAGATTAGCATGGAGTGTCGGTTGACGATGGTTGTGGGAGAACGGGGCGAGGAATTCCGCCAGACGGGCCGGCGGCCACTGCTGGCGCCGGCTGTGGTCAAACAGCTTTCGGCGCTCTCGCCGCTGCGGGCAACGTCTTCGCTGCTTCTTGACTGGGGTATCATCGTCGGTCTTGTCACCGCAACGGTCTGGCTCAACCATCCGCTGTTGTGGTGCCTGGCACCCTTGGGTATCGCGGCGGCGCAGCACGGGCTGGCCATTCTGGCCCACCAGGCGGCGCACTACCGGATGTATGAAACCCGATGGCTCAACGATGCAGTGGGGATGCTGTGTGCTGCTCCGCTGGGGGTTTCCATGCACACGTACCGCATCGTTCACCGGATTCACCACAACCATCTGTACAGCCCGGTTGACCCGGACATGGCGCTGATGGCGGGGTATCCCCGTGGACGCTGGCACCTGCTCAAAAAGTTCATCAAGGACCTGCTGGGGATTACGGCGGTCAAAAACTACCTGTACTTTTTCGGCCGGCCGCTGCGCCGCACCGCGCCGGAAAAGCCAGCGGCACATGTGTCCATAGTGGATGACACTTCGGAAAACCTGCGGCGGGCGGCCCGTCGGGATCAGCGTTTTGTCATTGTCTTCCAGGTGACGCTGCTTGTCGCTGCCGTTGCTGGTGGGTGGTGGCAGAGTTATGTCGTTTTATGGCTTTTACCACTGGTAACGCTGCTTCAGTGGCTGTTGCGGCTGCGCGCGCTCTGTGAACATGGCGCGGTAGCGGACACTTCGACGCCGTTGCGTGCAGCGCGCACGAACCTGGTGCCGTGGTACATCCGCTGGTGGCTTTTCCCGCACCAGATGCACTATCACATCGAACATCACCTGTATCCCAGTGTGCCGCACTACCGGCTGCCGGCCTGCCATGCGGCATTGCGGGAAGCCGGCGCGCTGGCCGACGCTGAAGTGTCGTCGTCACTGCGTGCTACGTGGCGGAAGTTTTATGCGCCGGCTGCCCGGCCGACGGCGTGAAGCCGTGCTTATGGGTAGGTCAGTCAATGCACCGGAGGTCGCCACGGCGGCTGCTCCGGTCGAAATCGAAATCAAACTGGCGCTCTCGCCCAGGCTGATGCCCCGCTTCAGACGGCATCCTCTTCTGCGCCAGGCGGCGCGGTCCCGCGCCAAACTGTACACCCTGTATGTGGACACCCCGGATGCCGCCCTGCTCCGCCAGGGCATTGCCCTGCGCCTGCGCCGCAGTGGACGCCGCTGGCTGCAAACCCTGAAGGCGGGGGCTGGCAGCGGTGGGCTGCTTGCCGAACGCCCGGAGTGGGAGATGCCGGTTTCCGGCAAACGCCTGAAGTTGGACCTGCTGCCTGCTGAAGCCCGGTCGCTGCTCCCGCCGGAGGCTGCCGCCAGCCTTGCGCCCTGTTTCGAGACAGAAGTCTGGCGCGACACCTGGCAACTCAACCACGAGGGCGCTCTCATTGAAGTCGCCCTGGATCGCGGTGAAGTACGCGCCGGAGCACGGGTCTGCCCTATTGCCGAAGTTGAACTGGAACTCAGGAGCGGCGACCTGCCGCCGTTGTTCGACATCGCCGAACGCCTGGCCGCCGACCTGCCATTCCAACTCGAACCTCGCAGCAAGGCGCAGCGTGGCTACCAGCTCGTGGGTGCATTGCCCTGCACGCCGGTCAAAGCCAGCCCGCCGCTCCTGCTGCTCGATGCTCCGGCCAGTGTGTCGTTTCAGCACATCGTACGGAGTTGCCTGCGCCAGTTTGAAGCCAATCTGCCGGGCCTGCTCAGCACGTCCGATCCCGACCCCGAATTCATTCACCAGATGCGGGTTGCCCTGCGCCGTATGCGGGCGGCCATCGGCCTGCTGCGCTTTATGGGCTATACCAAACCGGACTGGCTTGGCGAACTCAAGTGGCTGATGGGTGAACTGTCCGTAGCGCGTGACTGGGACGTGCTGGCGACGGAAACCCTGCCCCGGATTCAGGCGCATCTGCCGCAACCGGAGCGGCTGGCCGTCCTGCTTGAAGCTGCCGAAGCGCAGCGCCGGGCGGCCAATGACCGGGCGCGCGCGGCAGTGACATCGCCGCGTCTGGTACCGTTGTGGCTGAAGGTTGAGCGCGAGCTGGCACTGCTGCCCGTCTCGCCGGCCACGACGGCCGACTGGTCGCGGGCGGCCCTGCGCCGCCGGCGGCGCCAGTTGGTACGCCTGGGCGAGCGGTTGCACGAGCTGGATGCAACTGAACGCCATGCCATGCGGATTGCGGCCAAAAAACTCCGCTACAGCGCGGAATTTTTTGCCGTCTGGCATCCCAAGGCGGCCCGGCGCTTCATCCGGCACCTGGCCGACCTGCAGGATGTGCTGGGCGTACTCAATGATGCCGCCGTGACGGCGCGCCTGCTGTCCGAGCTTGCTCCAGCCGGCGAGGCTGCCAGCCGGGAAGCCGTGGGCCTGGTCATGGGCTTTCTGGCCTGTGAGCAGGCCTACCGTCTGGCCAGGCTGGAGCAGCTCTGGCGCGAGTTCCACGACATCCCGCCCTACTGGAAAAAAGGCAAACCCCCCCTTCCGGCGGATGTTCACGCAGAAGGCTGACGGCTGTCAGGCGCGGACGGCCCAGGCGGCAAGGAACATCCCCAGCACGAGAAAGCCCTGGGCGTGGGCGTTGTACCAGATAGCCTTGTGGATGGGATCGGCCAGAAATGTGCGCTGAAACCACATCTGCGGCAGTACCGTAGCGCCCACCAGCACTGCCCACAGCCATTCACCCAGCAGCGCCAGCAGTCCGGCGGCGGCGAGTTGTCCGGCGTCCAGCACGAAGATGCCCAGCCAGGCTCCCCGCGCCACCCCAAAGACCTGGGGCAGGGTGTGGATGCCCATCCGCGCATCGCCTTCAAGTGACTTGAAATCATTGGTCGTCATGCTGCCGATGCTGGCAATGACGTAGCAGACGGCGACGGCGGTGGCTGTCCAACTGATGTGGCCCTTGAAGGCCAGCTCGCCCGACATCCAGGGAAGCAGGATGTACGAAGCGGCAACCGTGGCATTGCCGACCCACACAATGCGCTTCAGCTTGATGGGTTTGGCGCTGTAAAGGTGAGCGTTGACGATGCCGATGATCGCCAGCGCCACAATCCACGGATGGATGAGGTAGGCCGTCAGAAGGGTGAGGGCGCACAGCAGGCTGATGCCCAGCGTGGCTTCGCGCAGCCCAATCCGGCCGGAAGGAATGGGCCGGTAGGGTTCGTTGATGGCATCCACGTCGCGGTCGAAGTAGTCGTTCATGGCCTGGCAGGTGCCGGAAATGAGCGGCCCGCTCATCAGCAGTCCCAGCCACAGCCGCCAGTCGGCGAGGCTCGCCACGGTGAACGCAGCGCTGCACAGGGCGCCAGCGACGTAGGCGCACATGACGGGAATCCAGGTGACAGGCTTGAGCAACTCGACCCATGCCGAGACCTTATGGCGCGCCGGACTGGCGGTGCGAGGTGTCGCCCGTGACAGCGGAAGCGATGATGGTGCAATACCTTCTTTCACGGCCAGACGTTTCCTCAACCCTTCCATGGCGTTATTTCCAACTTATGGAATCGTCCGGCGGATGCAAAACCCATTTTCTCGATGGCTGGTGTCCGGCGGCGTGGCTGGCCCGGGCGCTTCGGATGCTGC
>Ga0308417_1001104_pt1 | contig 18767 bp, 19 predicted proteins | sample HotsprSampleOS65_FD_203528 | JGI IMG/M metagenome (GOLD analysis project Ga0308417, IMG submission 203528) | Hot spring phototrophic mat microbial communities from Octopus Spring, Yellowstone National Park, Wyoming, United States - 20090730_OS65 ... | reverse complement strand
TCCAGAAGTCGGCCGGCGAGACGGCCAAGATCATCAAGGTCATCGACGAGATCGCGTTCCAGACGAACCTGCTGGCGCTGAATGCTGCGGTGGAGGCGGCGCGTGCGGGCGAGGCGGGAAAGGGCTTTGCCGTGGTGGCCGAGGAGGTGCGGAATCTGGCGATGCGCAGCGCCGAGGCCGCCAAGAACACCGCGGCCATGATCGAGGAGGCCGTCAACAACGCCAAGAACGGGGTGGCGCTGAGCGCCGACGTGGCCAAGGCGCTGGATGCGATTATGCAGACGGCGTCGAAGGTGAACGCGCTGGTGGGCGAAATTGCGGCGGCCAGCAACGAGCAGGCACAAGGCGTTTCGCAGGTGAACACCGCCGTGGCGCAGATGGACAAGGTTACGCAGAGCGCGGCGGCCAACGCCGAGGAGTCGGCGGCGGCGGCCGAGGAGCTCAGCAGCCAGGCGGAGCAGCTGATGGGCGTGGTGAACGAGCTGGCGGCGATGGTGGGCACGGCGGCGGCGCAGGCGGGAACGGGCGGCGGTCGGACGTCGTCGGCCGCGGCGGCGCCTGTCAGGCATGCTCAGTCGTCGCCCAATGCGCCGGCAGGAAAGCCGGCACTGAAGGTCCGGAAGCCCGCGGCGGCCATACCGCTGGACGCCGATGAGGATGCCGCACAGAGCCGCCCCAAGGCGGATCTGTCGGAGTTCAGCCGGGCCGCCTGAGAAGGGGCGGGACAGCGCAGCCGGCCGACGCCGGACCCCGGAGCACGGACAGCGCCGGGGTCCGGCGGGCCGGCCTCGCGGAGGTGTTGAACAATGCTGCTGGCGAACCAGGAAACGCTCAGCGAAGCCGAGTTTCGGCACATCAGCGATCTGGTGTACCGTCACTGCGGGATCAACCTGCACGACGGCAAGAGAGAGCTGGTGCAGGCACGGCTGGTGAAGCGGCTGAGGGCGACGGGCTGTCACAATGCCGCGGAGTATCTGCACTACCTCGAGGCCGACGGCACGGGACGGGAATTCACGTTTCTTATCGATGCCATCAGCACGAATCTGACGAGTTTCTTCCGCGAGACGGGGCATTTCGACTTTCTGCGCGAGCGGTTGCTGCCGGAACTGATGAGCAGCAAAAGGCATCGCGGCGACACTCGCGTCCGGGCGTGGAGCGCCGGCTGCAGCACAGGGGAAGAACCGTATTCGCTGGCGATGACGATGCTGGAGACGATGGGTCAGGAAGGACCGTGGGACATCAAGCTCCTGGCGACGGACATCTCAACGCGGGCGCTGAACATCGCGAGGACCGGAATGTACGAGAAACACCGCGTGGCGTCGGTGCCGCCGGCGCTGCGGGCCAGGTACTTCTCGGTCAATCGCATGGAGGGGCAGACGGTGTATGAGGTGTCATCGCGGCTGCGGCAGATGGTGCGTTTTGCCCATCTGAATCTGATGGATGCCTGGCCGTTTACCGGTCCGTTTGACTTCATTTTCTGCCGGAACGTGATGATCTATTTCGACAAGCCGACGCAACAGAAGCTGGTGGGACGGTTCTGGGAATGTCTGGAAGGCGGCGGGTATCTGTTTACAGGACATTCCGAATCGCTGACGGGCGTGGCGCATCGCTTCCGGTATGTTCAGCCGACGATCTACATGAAACCGTGAGCGTCTGCGGCCGCAGGAGGCGGATTGTGACCATCGTGGTGAATGTTTCCGATGCCGCGGTATCCGATGAAGTCGAGAACGTGTTGACCACGTATTCGCTCGGCTCATGCATCGGCGTCTGCGCCTACGACCCGGCAGCGCATGTGGCTGGCATGCTGCATTTTCAGTTGCCTTCGGCGGCGATTGATCCGCAGCGTGCGCAACAGAACCCCTGCATGTTCGCCGATACGGGAATGCAGCGCCTGCTGAGTCTGATGGCTGAGAAAGGCGCCGACAGGCGGCGGCTGCGTGTGAAACTGGCAGGCGGAGCCCAGATGCTGAACGACAACAACCTTTTCAACATCGGTCGGCGCAATCAGACGGCGATCAGGAAGGTGCTGTGGCAGCACGGGCTGCTGATAGACAGGGAAGACCTGGGGGGCAACAGCCCGCGCACCCTGTACATGAAGGTGGCCGACGGCACGGTGACCGTGAAGAGCGGCACGCACACGGCGGTGTTGTGAGAGGAAAAACCATGGGTTTGCGGTTTCTGATAGTTGACGACTCGGCGACGACGCGGGCCATCATCAGGCGGACGATCCGGCTGAGCGGCGTGCCGGCGGACGCGGTACTGGAGGCGTCCAATGGAATCGAGGCGCTGCAGATGCTGACCGGTGAGCGGGTGGATCTGGTGCTGGCCGACCTGCATATGCCGGGCATGGACGGCGTGGAACTGATGAAGAACATGCAGCGCGATCAACTGCTGGCGACGATACCGGTGGTGATCGTGTCGGCCGATCCGAACATATCGCGCATCAAGGAGCTGACCAGGAATGGCGTGCGCGGGCATCTGCGCAAGCCGTTCACGCCGGAATCTCTGCGCGCGCTGATCGAACAGACGCTGGGAGCAGCACATGCCTGATATCTGCGAATGCGCGGCCTTGCCGCACCTGGTGGATACGCTGGAACAGATGGCGTTCGTGACGGTGATGCCGGCGGAAACAGCGCCGGCGGCACCGGCGGGGGCGATGCTGGTGACGATCCGGTTCAGTGGCGGACCGGTGCGCGGGACGGTGCGTCTGCTGGCCGGGCGGGAACTGGGCGAGCTGGTGGCGTGCAATATAGCCGGGCCGGACGCGGCGACAGACGCGTCGGGCATAACACCGGCTGACGCGCTGCGCGAGCTGCTGAACGTGACGACGGGAAGCCTGCTGGCGGCGTGGGAGGGGATGCCGGCGGGAACGGTTTTCGAGATGTCGCTGCCGGAGGCACAGCAGATAGGTCCGGCACAGTGGCAGGACATGCTGGCAGAGGGCCAGTTTGCGGTGCTGGAGGCGGAGGGCCATCCGCTGGCGATAGGTCTGAGCATGGAACACTGACATGAGCACTGCTGCTGCCATTGCGTCGGTACGCCCGGTGGCCCGGCCGATCCGCGTGCTTATCGTGGATGATTCGGCCGTGGTGCGGCAGATACTGACGCGGGAGCTGTCGCGCGATCCGCGGCTGGAGGTAGTGGGTGCAGCGCCGGACCCGTATGTGGCGCGCGACAAGATCGTGCAACTGCAGCCGGACGTGATCACGCTGGACGTGGAGATGCCGCGCATGGATGGCATCACGTTTCTGCGGAAGCTGATGGAGCATCGGCCGCTGCCGGTGGTGGTGCTCAGTTCGCTGACACAGCAGGGCACGGCGACGGCGCTGGAGGCGCTGGAGGCGGGCGCGGTGGAGGTCATGGCCAAGCCCGGCTCGGCGTACACGGTGGGCGACGTGGGGGCGGTACTGGCGCAGAAGATCATGGTGGCGGCGCGGGCGGCGGTGCGCAGGGCAACGCTTCCGGCGGCGCCGGCCCGCAAGGACGGGACATCGGCGATGTCACGCACGACCAGCCGGGTGCTGGCGATCGGGGCATCGACGGGCGGGGTTCAGGCGCTGACCGAGGTGCTGACCGCGTTTCCACCAACGGCGCCGGGGACGGTGATCGTGCAGCACATGCCGGAGAAGTTCACCGCGTCGTTCGCGCAGCGGCTGAACTCAGTATGCGCGGTGGAGGTGAAGGAGGCGGTGGAGGGCGACCTGGTGGTCAGCGGGAGGGTGCTGATAGCGCCCGGGGGACGGCACATGCTGCTGCAGCGTTGTGGTGCGCAGTATCACGTAACGCTGCGCGACGGACCGGCGGTGTTTCATCAGAAGCCGAGCGTGGAGGTGCTCTTCGAGTCGGTCGCCAAATACGCCGGCCCCAACGCCGTGGGAGCGATACTGACAGGAATGGGCGCCGACGGCGCAGGAGGGCTGCTGCGCATGCGCCGGGCAGGGGCGCGGACGGTGGCCCAGGACGAGAAGTCGAGCGTGGTGTTCGGAATGCCGGCGGAAGCAATCAAGATCGGCGCAGCCGAGAAGGTGGTGCCGCTGGACAGGATGGCCCAGACGCTGATGCAACTGGCGCAGCAGGAGCCTGCCCAGGCACAGCGGGAGTAAGCAGAGGGAATTATGCCGACAGCACAAGCGGAAACCCAGAAGATCAATCCGAGGATCATCGTGCCTTTCGTGGACTCGGTGCGAGCGGTGTTCAGCACGATGGTCGGTGTGCAGACGCGGATCGACCGCCCGCACATCAAGGCCGAGCCGACGCCGACGTACGACGTGTCGAGCATCATCGGCTTTTCGGGCGACGTGACGGGACTGGTGGTGGTGAGTTTTCAGCGCAGCGCCGCGGAAAAGCTGGTGGCAGCATTCGCCGGGCAGCCGGTGCCACCCGACAGCCCGGATTTCGCCGACGCGGTGGGCGAGCTGGCGAACATGATCGCCGGCGGGGCGAAGAAACACCTGGGCAACATGTCGTCCATCACCGTCCCCAGCGTGATCATCGGGGCCAGCCATGTTGTGGCGCGGCTTTCCGACGTGCCGTGCATCGTCATACCCTGCCATACGGACATAGGCGATTTCGCCGTGGAAGTGAGCATCAAGCAGCACAAGCCGAACAACGGCTGAGAGGGCCAGGAGAGCAACCATGAGAATCCTGCTGGTAGATGATTCTCGCACGATGCGCAACATTCAGCGGAAACTGCTCAGCGCGCTGGGCGATCCGGAATTCGCCGAGGCGGGCGACGGTATGGAAGCGATGTCGCTGATCGCATCGTCGCCGCAGCCGTTCGACCTGATCCTGATAGACTGGAACATGCCCAACATGGACGGGCACACCCTGGTGTGCCGCATCCGCGAGAAGGACAAGACCACGCCGCTGATCATGGTTACCACCGAGGCGGAGAAGACGCGCGTTCTGGAGGCCATCAAAGCCGGTGTCAACAACTACGTGATCAAGCCGTTCACCCCCGAGGCGCTGCTGGAACGCGTGCGCCAGACGCTGGAGAAACGCAAAGCAGCCGCCTGAGCCGGCGCAGGCGCGGGTGCGGATGGACGGCCATGCACGGGAGGCAGGCGATGAACACGACTGACGACAGTGTTGTGTCCGCTGAAGACCCCCAGCACGCCGTGGAAGTGCTGTGTGCGCCCGCCGTCGGCGATGACGCTCCGGCCAGCCATTACGAGCGGAGCCGGCTTATCGTGGTGACGGCAGGGCAGGCCGTTGCCCGCATTGCGACCGGCGCGGATGTGAAACTGGGCGAGAACGTCGCGCTGGACGAGGATGGCATCACCGTACGCGCGTTGGCGCCGGGCGTGTTGCATGTGAAGGGCAACAGTGTCAGCGTGGCGCGTGTTGTGGAACTGTCCGGCGATGTGGACTTCTCGACGGGCAACATCGATTGCCCCCACGATGTGGTGGTGCGCGGCTCGATACTGGACATGTTCCGCGTACGCAGCGGCGGAAGCGTGCACGTCGGGAGGTCCATCGAGGCCGCCGAGGTCTGCGCCGCGGGCGACATCGTCGTGAGGCAGGCCATCGCCGGCAAGGACAAGGGCCGCTGCGTAGCTGGCGGCAGCGTCCAGGCGAGACTGATGACAGCCGCACATGTCGAGGCCGGAGCCGACGTGGTGGTTGGCGCCGAGATCGCGCACTGCCACATAACGTGTGGCGGGGCGCTGAAGGCGCCGGCGGCTGCGGTCTATGGAGGCCAGATCGTCGCCCGGGGCGGCGCAGTGTGTGGCGAACTGGGCTGCGCAGGAGGGGCACGCACGATCATCGCCGCGGGAATCGACCAGGAGCTGAGGCGCATGGCGACCGAGCGCGTGGACCAGGTGCTGGCGGAAATGCGGCAGGCGGCCAAGGTGCGGCAGACGGTCGAACCGCTGCTGCGCAATCAGCGATCGCTCACTGCGCAGCAGAAGGAGAAGGCCACGGAACTGCTGTTCCAGGCGGGGGAAATTGAGGAACGCAACAGATCGCTGATCGATACGCTGCGCCGGCGCCGGGAAGAATCGCAAGCGCGATGTCGCGAGAAAATCGAGGTGCTGGGGGTTCTGCATGCCGGCGTGGTGTTGCGTTTTGCGGAACTGGAGGCCCCGGTGCCTTGCGACACCCGCGGGCCGCTGTCAGTTGTGCCCAGGAGGCGGGCAGGCGGAGGTCGGATAGCGGTGGTGGCCAGGGGGCAGGAGGTCTTGCTGGAAACCCGCAGCACGAGAGATGAGACGATGCGGGCGCTGGAAGAGCTGCTCACGATGTGAGGCCCGGGAGCGGCGGTATGAACGTCGCCTACATCAATCCCTTTCTGACGGCAACCACCAACGTGTTCAAGACGATGGTGAAAACGCCCATACGGCCTGGCAAGCCCTGCTTGTGCGATGGGTCGAAGCGCCTGAACAGGCTGTGTCCTCTGTCAGCGGTGATAGCCATGTCGGGGGCGGCCAATGGCGTGGTGGTGATGTGCCTGACGCCGCGCGTGGCGCTGACGATGGCGTCGGCGCTGGCGGGCAAGCCTTTCGAGAAGGTGGACGACCAGGTGCGCGACGCCCTGGGGGAGATAGTCAACATGATCGCCGGCAGCGCCAAAAAGGACCTGCCGGGGGGGCTGGTTACGATCTCCACGCCCCGTGTGGTCGATACCGAGCAGGTGGCGTTTCCCGAAGGCCGACCGGCTATATCCATACCGTTTGACACCGGCGTGGGGCGGTTCATAGTCGAAGTATCTCTGAAGGAAGAGTCCGTCGCACAAAGCCCATCCACCGATGGCGCGGCCCAGCCGGGCGCAGCCGCCCCCGCCCGCGACGCCAACGCCCAGGGCGACGAGTCCTCCTCCCCGCAGAAGGCCGCAGCCTGACCTGAATTAGCAAACACGGCCGCAGAAGGTGTCACGCCCCCAACTGGAAATCGTGTTGTGGCAGGCGGAAGGGCCGGCCTCAGGCGATGGCGACGAAGGGGGCAGGAACCGAAGGACGAAAAATGGGAAGGAAGGCAAGGAGGGGCACATCAGGCCCGCGTGAGGAAACTGGTCTCAGGCGCTGTCGCGGGTGACGATCTTGTAGTTCTCCCGCTCGCCGACGCCGCGCAGGGGATAGTCCTTGCGCAGGGGATAGCTGCCGAAACCGTTCCAGGTGAGGATGCGGCGCAGGTCGGGGTGGCCGATGAAGACGATGCCGAACATGTCGTAGACTTCGCGCTCCATCCAGTTGGCGCCGGGCCAGACGCCGCAGACGCTGTCGAGCCTCAGGCCGGGGTCGCCATCCTGCTCGGCGCGCTCGTCGCGCGGGGCGGAACCGGGCGACGTATCGCGCTGGGGATCGAGGAAGACCTTGAGCCACAGTCGGCTGTTATGGGGCGTGCTGCTCAGGCCGTAGTTGACGCCGAAGCGGTGCTCGGCGCCGGGATAGCCCAGGTAGTCGACGGCGTTAAGCTCGGCGAGCATGTCGTAGCGCAGGGCCGGCTCGTCGCGCAGGAACGTGCAGACGGGGACGATTATGTCGCGCGGGACGACGACGGTAACCATGTCGCGGAACTCGCCGACGAGAAAGCGCGTGCCGGCGAAGGCCGCCTTCAGCGGCAACAGGGCGCGATGCTGGATGGAACGCGACATGAGTTGTGCGCCTCCGAGGCGGCGGATTGTCGATGCGGGTCCGGGCGGCGTCAAGCGCCGCTCGCCGCGGTCGGCGCGTCCGGGGCGCGTGACCGTTTCTGCGGCCGGCGGTCCGAGATCTCGCTGGCGCACGACGTAGCACGGCCGTTCTCGCCCGTGCTGGCCATCGGGGCAGAGTCTCCACACTATGAAAATGCCAAACTCCAGGGCACGGGCAAGATGCGCAAGATGCCCGTGCTACGGAAAGCCCGCCGGCTGGTCGTAGCACGGGCGTCCTCGCCGGCGTCCTCGCCCGTGCCGAACGAGGCTCCGCCACGGCCAACGCAGAAACTGTCACGCGCCCGGCGCGTCCGCGCATCCGCGCGTCCTCCCCCCCTTCCGGTCGCAGGGGCATCGGGGAAGCGCGCCCATTTCTCCGGGCCAGGCCGCCGGCGGGCACTGTCACATCGTCCACGCGGTCCAGTCGACCCACGGCTTGTGCACCTGGATGATCTGATCCGCGCCTGTCGGAGCGAGTGAGGCGGCGAAGACCGGATCAGACGGGGGGCGGCGGACCCGTGGAGCTGCGGATGCGCAGCGCCACGGGCACAACGACCTGCGGCCTGGCGGAAGGTTTTCCGTCGATCAACTGCCGCAGGAGCTGTGCGGCCCGCTTGCCCAGCTCGCGTTTCTGCACCTGGATCGTCGTCAGGGGGGGATTGGTGTGTTCGCCGACGGGTACGTCGTCGAAGCCGATGACGGACATGTCGCGTGGCACAACAACACCGTGCTCCTGGCATGCCCTCAGCGCGTAGATCGCCAAGTGATCGTTGCCGCAGAACACGGCCGTGAAGCCGCCGCGCCGGAGCAGCGCGTTCATGGCGGTGTAGCCGCCGTCGCTCCAGGCGTCGCCGCGCTCCACGGCGATGACGGATGCCCCCTGCCTGCCGGCCTCCTCCACAAACCCCTCGATGCGCTGCTGGAAGCTGGGATCTTCCACATCGGTGGTGATCGCGGCCAGGCGGCGATGTCCCAGCTCGCACAGATGGCGGGCGGCCAGGCATCCGCCCTCGCTGTTGGCCGTGAAAACGCAGGCGACGCCGGGAAAAGTAGGCTCGTCAATGGCGACGACCCTGCGGTAGGCGCGGCTGACGTGCTGGAGATAGGCCCGATCATGCACTCCCAGAAAGAGCAGGCCGTCGACGAAGCCCGCGGCCGCGATCCGCGGCAGGCGCAAATCGCGACGCTCCTCGGGGGTGAGCACGGCAATCAGAATGTTGTAGCCGTTTTCGAGCAGCTCATGCTCCACGCCCTCGATCACCTGGTTGTAGAACTGATCCCCGGTGAGGATCTGACCGTCGTCGCGGCGGATGACGACGAGGCCGACATTGCCGGTGCGCCCTGTGCGCATGGCGCGGGCCAGAGCGTTGGGGCGATATCCCAGCGTTCTGGCGGCGCGGAGCACCTTCAGGCGGGTCTCCTCGCGAACGCCCACCGGCCCGGCCGAGCCGTTGAGCACTCTGGAGGCGGTAATGGTGGAGACGCCTGCCCGGCGGCTTACTTCCGCCAGCGTGACCTTGTGAGGTTTGTTGCGCATTTCATCCGACGATGTGCCGCAGTTCCCCATTGTCGGCGCGCGAAGCGCCAATGCAAGCGCGGAGCTGCGCACTTTGAAGCTCCGGGTGTGTGAGAGTTTCTGCGCCCGTGCTACGCGTGGGGGCGCGACGTCGTTGGGCACGGGCGAGGACGCCCGTGCTGCATCGCGCGTCGGCGCGATCCCGGACGCCGCCCGCATATACTGTCACGCGCCCTTGCTGGAGCTGCGGACCTGCCAGCGCCGCCTGTCCGGTTGTGCTGACGGTCCGGCCGCTTGCCTCTTCCAGCGGCCCGCTCCTGCACTTACAATTCGAGGCGTATGGTTGAACTGGGCGTCAACATCGACCATGTGGCCACGCTTCGCCAGGCACGGCGCACGTACGAGCCGGATCCCGTGTGGGCGGCGGCGCAGGCGGAGCTGGGCGGAGCTGATTGCATTACCGTCCACCTGCGCGAGGACCGGCGGCACATCAATGACCGCGACGTGCAGCTCCTGCGGCAGACAGTGCAGTGCAAGCTCAATCTGGAGATGAGCATGGCGCCCGAGATCGTCCGCATCGCCCTGCAGACGGCACCCCAGCAGGCCACGCTGGTGCCCGAGCGGCGGGAGGAGATCACGACCGAGGGCGGCCTCGATCTGGCGGGCGCGGTCGATTGTGCGCGGGTGGTCGGGCAACTGAAGGATGCGGGCATTCTGGTCTCCGCCTTCATCAACCCCGACGAGAAGCAGGTGCTGGCCGCCCGCCGCCAGGGATTCGACGCCGTCGAGCTGCACACCGGCGACTACGCCAACGCCCGCGGGGAACAGGCGGCGGCACAACTGGAGCGTCTGCGCAAGGCGGCCGCGGCCGCGACGGCGGCGGGGTTGCGCCTGCACGCCGGACACGGGCTGAACTATCGCAACGTCCAGCCGGTGGCGCGGATCGTGGCCATGCGTGAGCTGAACATCGGGCACGCCATCGTCAGCCGCGCCGTTTTCGTCGGCCTGCGGCAGGCCGTCCGCGAGATGAAGGACCTGATCAACCAGGGGATTGAGCCATGACATTCAGCGGTGCCATGACGGCGATGGTTACGCCTTTCAGCCAGGGGCGGATTGACGAGGGCCGTCTGCGCGAACAGATCGAGTATCAGATCGCCGGCGGCATCGATGCCCTCGTGCCGGTGGGCACGACCGGCGAGTCGCCGACGCTTGATTTTCCCGAACACGAGCGCGTCATTCAGGTGACGGTGGAAACGGCGCGCGGCCGAGTGCCCGTCATCGGCGGCACCGGCGCCAACGCCACCAGCGAGGCACTGGAGCTGCATGCCTTCGCGAAGAAGGTTGGGTGCGACGCCTGCCTCTCGGTCGTCCCCTATTACAACAAACCCACGCAGGAGGGCATGTACCGCCATTTCATGACTCTGGCCGACAAGGTGGACCTGCCGATCATCCTTTACAACATCCCTCCGCGCTGCGTCGTCGGATTCACCGCCCAGACGGTGGCGCGGCTGGCCAGGCACCCCAACATCGTCGCCATCAAAGAGGCCTCCGGCTCGCTGGATTTCGCCAGCGAAATCCGCAGCGTCTGCGATATCACCATCCTCAGCGGCGACGACTCGCTGACCGTGCCGCTGATGTCCATCGGCGCCAGGGGCGTCATCAGCGTATTGTCCAACCTGCTGCCGACCGAGGTGAAACGCATGACGACGCTGGCGCTGGAGGGACGGTTTGCGGAAGCGGCCGCCATTCACCATCGTCTGTTTCCATTGGTCAAAAGCCTGTTCCTCGATGGGAATCCGGCCGGTATCAAAGCCGCTATGAAGCTCGCCGGGCGCGACAGCGGCGAGCTGCGCCTGCCCCTGGTTGAAGCCAGCGAGGCCACCAGGAAGCTCATTGGCGAGCTGATGGCCAGGCTGACATAGCGCGGAGCACCGGCCGGTGCTTGCGGTCTGAATGCGAATCAATGCCATGACGCTGCTTTGCGTGGCCAGTTTCGTCGATTCGGTTGCCAGGGCACACCGCGATGCCGCCGTGGCCGCCGAGAGCGGCGCTGACATTATGGAATACCGGATCGACAGGCTCCGGGATGCGCACGATGTCCAGGAGCTGGTCCGGCGCTCGCCACTGCCCTGCATTGTGACCTGCCGACCGACCGACGAAGGCGGCCACAGCGATCTGCCCGAAACGCAGCGCGGCAGGCTGCTGAGCGCGGCGCTGGACGCCGGAGCGGCATACCTGGACATCGAGCTGACATCCTATCGCCGCTGGGATGATCCGATCATCGGCAAGGACCTGCGCGGTAAGCGGGCGATCCTCAGCTTTCATGATTTTCGCGGCCGGCCTGACAGGCTTTACTCCATTCTCGCCGAAATGAACGAGGCAGCGCCCGCGGTCAGCAAACTCGCCTGGACGGCGCGCAGCATCCGCGACAACCTGGAGGCGTTCGAAATCCTCCAGCACCGGCAGAGGCCGACGATCGCCCTGTGCATGGGCGAGGCCGGTCTGATCAGCCGGATTCTGGCCCGGAAGTTCGGCGCGTTTCTGACCTTTGCCGCGCTCGACGGCGACGGCGGCACAGCGCCGGGGCAGATCGCCGTTTCGGACATGAAGAAGCTGTATCGCTGGGACCGGATCGGCCCGTCCACGAAGGTCTACGGCGTCGTCGGCTGCCCGGTCATGCATTCGATGTCCCCGGCCATTCACAACGCGGCCTTCGATGCGATCGACTTCGACGGGGTGTACGTGCCGCTGTTGGTACAGCCGGGCTACGAGAGCTTCAAGGCGTTCATGGAGAGTTTTCTGAACTTCGACGGGCTCGACCTGTGCGGGCTGTCGGTCACAATCCCCCACAAGGAGAACGCCCTCCGCTACCTGAAGGAAAAGGGCGCCGGTGTCGACCCCCTTGCTGAATCGATCGGCGCGCTGAACACGATCGTCATTGAACGGGGAGGCACGAAGGCACGAAGGCACGGAGGAGGGAGCGACGAAGCGACGAAGCGACGAAGCGATGAAGGGGTGACCAATCGAAAATCGAAAATCGAAAATCGAAAATCCCTGCGCGGCTTCAGCACCGACTACGCGGCCATTTTGGACAGCATCACCGGCGCCCTGAACATCCGTCGCGAGGAACTGGCCGGGCGGCGCGTGGCTGTTCTGGGCGCGGGGGGGACCGGACGGACGGCGGTGGCGGCCCTGGCGCACTGCGGCGCGGATGTGACCATCTTCAATCGCACATTCGAGCGGGCGCAGGCGCTGGCCCAGGAGTTTGACGGGCGCGGCGGAAGGGTCGCGGCGGCGTCGATGGAGCGGCTGAGCGAGGCCCGCTGCGACATCTACGTCAACACGACCTCGGTGGGCATGCACCCGAACGTCGACGCCAGTCCGCTGGGGGAGCACCCGCCGCGGTTGTCGTCCGACACACTGGTGTTCGACACCGTGTACAATCCCCCTGTCACAAAGCTGCTGGAACAGGCCCGCTCGGCGGGCGCGCGGACCATCAGCGGGGTGGAGATGTTCGTGCGGCAGGCGGCCGGGCAGTTTCAGGCGTGGACAGGACGGGAGGCGCCCGTGGATGCTATGCGTGCCGTGATCAACCGGCGGCTGGGCGGTTGAGTCGGCCCCCCAATCGGCATATTCCCTACAGAGCGCGGCCATTATCAGCCCGCGAGCGGATGAGGCGGATGCCCAGGCCCATCAGTCGTATCGCCAGTGCCGAATACATCATTGGACTGGTGGAGGCTCGACTTGCTGATTGTAGCGGTAGAAGAGGCTCGCGCGGGCATGAGACTGGCCGCCCCCGTCCTGCATCCGGAGCGGCCGGGGCAGGAGCTGCTGCGCCAGGGCTACAGCCTGGAACCGCCGGTGATCGAACGCCTGAGGGAGATCGGGGTGGAGTTCATCTATGTGGAGTATCCCGCGCTGGAAAGCCTTGACCGCCACCTGGCGGTATATCTGAGCCCGGCGCGGCAGAACCTCCTGAAGCAGATTCGCGGGGCGATCGCGCGGTCGCAGAAGGAGACGCACCCGGCCATATCCTACGACGACTACTGCTCCACCACGCGCGAGCTGATCACCACGCTGCTGACGCAGGGGCAGAACCCGGTTTACCTGGACCAGATGTCGCGACAGGGCGCCGACGCCGTGGCCCACGCGGCGGCGGTGGCCCACCTCTCGCTGCTGCTGGGAATCAGGCTGGAGAACTACATCATCAACCAGCGCAGCCGGCTTCCACCCAGCCGCGCCAAGGATGTGGTCAACCTCGGCGTGGCCGCCATGCTGCACGACATCGGCCTCTCGAAGCTGCCGGAAGAGCTTCAGCGCTACTGCGACGTCGACCGCCCCGATGATGACAAGCTGCGCAGCGAGTGGGAGAGCCACGCGGCCATCGGCTACGAGATGATCCGCAACGACGTGGAGGCCAGCGCCGCCGCCGCCGTCTACCAGCACCACCAACACTTCAACGGCAGCGGTTTTCCCGAACTCCCCGCCGGCCACGGGCGGGCCGCGCCGATGGAGGCCGACCGCATTCACGTCTTCGCGCGGATCATCCTCTGCGCCAACCTGTACGATCGTCTGGCCTCGCCCCCCCGCGGCAGGGGCCGGCTGCCGCCGCTGCAAATCCACCATCGGATCAACAACCACTATCTGGGCTGGTGCGATCCGGCCATTCTGCGCGTGCTTCAGGCCGTGGCCCCGCCGCTGCCGCCGGGTCTGCGCGTGCGGCTCAGCGATGGAACGCGCGCCGTGGTAAGCGACGTGAACATCGACGCCCCGATGAAGCCGGTGGTCCGGCGCCTGGCGGACGACAACTGGACGCCCGAGGGCGAGCCGCTGGACCTGCGTCAGCCGGGGGCCCCTACGATCGAGCCGGACCCTCCCGCGCTGCGGCAGACGGGCTGAGCGCCCACGCCCACGCGCCCACGCCTCGAGCGACTCGAGCGCTTGCATTCCCCGCTCCGAGGGGGCACATTCTCCGTCTGCGGCCTTCAACAGCGGAAATGCAACATGGCAGAGCGAATCGCCGTCCTTCTTGACACCGACATCGGCAGCGACATCGACGACGCAGTGGCGCTGGCTTACCTCCTGCGCCAGCCGCGCTGCGAACTGGTCGGCGTCACCACCGTCACCGGCGACGTGGCCCGGCGCGCCGCCTGCGCCCAGGTGGTCGCCGCCGCGGCCGGACGCGACGATGTCCCCATCCACTGCGGCGCATCGACCTTTCTGGTCCACGGCCGCGGCCAGCCCAACGTCCCGCAGTATTCCGCCATCGAGCACCTGCCGCACCGCCGCGACTGGCCGGCAAATACCGCCGTCGACTTCATGCGGCAGACGATCCGCCAGCGCCCCGGCCAGATCACGCTCCTGAGCGTCGGGCCGCTGACCAATATCGCTGCGCTGTTCGTGGCCGATCCACAGATACCCTCGCTGCTCAAAGCCTACGTGTGCATGGCGGGGGCGTTTTTCGTCGAGCCGGAGAAGCGTGAGTGGAACGCCCTCGTGGACCCGGTGGCCACCGCCATCGTCTATGGCGCGCGGCCGCCGCGGCACGTGAGCCTGGGACTGGACGTGACCAACAAGTGCAGGCTGCCGGCCGATGAGGTCCGCCGGCGGTTTGTCCCGGCCCCGCTCAACGTCGTGGCGCGCATGGCCGAGGTGTGGTTCGCGCAGCGGCCGTACATCACGTTCCATGATCCTCTGGCGGCGGCGGTAATCTTTCGGCCGGAGCTGTGCCAGTATGCCGACGGTCTGGTGCGCGTGCCCATTGGGGAGTCGGACAAGCTGGCGGGGGCCACGCTTTTCAGTTCTGAAGATCCGGCAGCCCGGCCTCACCGCGTCGCCAAAGAGGTGGACCCTGCGGCATTCTTCGAAGAGTACTTCAGCGTCTTCCAGTAGAAGCGCTCACGTCCGGACACGGTTGAGTTCAAAGGAGTGGTGCCCGGCATGACATGGGGACTGAGGATACGGGCAGGATGCGAAAGCTGCTCGAGCTGCCTGAATGGCGCTGCGCGCCGCCGCTGCCGCCCTGCCAACGGCTTGCTTGCACCCCGCGCGAAAGGAACCGAACCGCCATTCAACCGTCGCCAGGCACCAGCGTATAAGCTGGCGGAATCGTTTAGACGAGAGGACCCGTTGAACAACCTTATCATCACGAGGTGTATGTGTGCGCTGCTGGGAATGGCCGTGCTGGCCATGGCCGCCCAGGCGCAGGCGGCCGGGGCGCCGCTGCCCAAGGTGCGCATCGCCGCCGATGGCCGGCACTTTGAGACCGCCGACGGCCGGCCCTTTGTGCCGTTCGGCGTGAACTACTATCGCCCCAATACCGGCTGGCCGCCGAAGATCTGGAACACGTTCGACGCGGAGGCGACGGCGCGGCACATGGCCCTGCTTAACCAGTACGGCGGCAACTGCGTTCGCGTTTTCGTCACCTGGGGCTCGATGTACCGCGAGGTCGGCCAGCTCACGGAAGCGGGCATCGCCAAGTTCGACCGCTTCCTGGAAATCTGCGAGGCCAACGGAATCTACGTCCATCCCACCGGACCTGAACACTGGGAAGGCGGCACGGCCGCCTCGCGCGCCGACACCTTCAGCGAGGAGGGCATGGTGGCTTTGGAGCAGTTCTGGAAGCTCTTCGCCGGCCGCTACAAGGGGCGCAACGTCATCTTCGCCTATGACCTGCGCAACGAGCCCAGCGCCCCGCGGAGCGGACCGGCCATGCAGGCGCGGTGGAACCGTTTCGTCCGCGAACGCTACGGCAGCGGCGAGGGCGCCGCCAGGGCCTGGGGCCTCGCATCGGTCGACCTCGACCGCGTGCCCATGCCCGGCGCGGCCGGCCGCGGCGGACGCGGCGCCCAACCCGCCGCGGGTCCGGACAGCCGGCGCATGCTGCTCGATTTCCAGCACTGCCGCGAAGAACTGGCCGACGAGTGGACGAGGCGGCAGGTGGAGGCGATCAAGTCGGCCGACCCGGATGCCCTGGTCACCGTCGGCGCCATTCAGTGGAGCATCCCCTCGAACCTGGGAAACGTCATGAGCTATTCCGCCTTCCGCCCCGAGCGCCAGGCGAGGTATCTGGACTTTCTCTCCTTCCACTTCTATCCACTGGAGCAGGGCAGCTACGAATACGATGATCCGGTGATGGAGCAGCGAAACCTGGCTTATCTCGAAGGCATCGCCCGCGAAGTGGCCAAAGTGGGCAAGCCGGTGCTCATCGGCGAGTTCGGCTGGTATGGCGGGGGAACTTTTCGCGCCGGCGGCCGCCACAGCAGATTTGCCACCGAACAGCAGCAGGCCGACTTCGTTGCCAGGCTCATCCAGGTGACCGACGGCCTGGTCTGCGGCTGGCTCAACTGGGGCATGTTCGACCATCCCGAGGCGCGCGACGTGAGCCGCGTGACGGGGCTGTTCACCGTCGATGAAAAGCCCAAGGCCTGGGGCGAGCGATTCAGGCAGCTCGCCGCCCACTACGCCGGCCGGCGAATCGAGCTGCGCACCATCGCCAACCGGCCGGACCTGCCGTGGGACGAATGCATCGTGAACGTCGAGGCGGCCAACGCCTTTCGCGACGCGTATTTCGCGGCCTTTGCCACCGAAGGCCAGCGGTAGACAAGCCCCTGCGTCGGGGAAGCGACAGGCAGCACGCCGCCCGCCCGGGTAATGGCCGGAGCCTCGGTCTCCCCCTCCCCTGGCGGCTCGGTTTCGTTGTTGCTCGTCGGATTGACCGGTTGCGTGACATCGAGCAGGCCGCGAGCCTTCGACTCGCAGGTCTGCGCCACCTGCTGACAATCGCCGCCCTGTATCGTAAATTGGCGGCGTTACACGCTGACCAGACGAGAGGAGTGGACTCATGGACGCGCTCACCGCCATCGCAACCCGCCACAGCACCCGCGAATTCAGGCCCGATCCCCTGCCGCGCGATATCGTGGAGAAGATCGTCGATGCCGGGCGTCGGGCGGCCACGGCCCGCAACGAACAACCGTGGCAGTTCATCGTCGTCACCGAACCGAAGACGCGGGCGGCCATCGCGGCGCTGACCGACTTCGGCAGCTTCATCGCCCAGGCGCCGGTGTGCATCGCGGTATTCTGCCGGGATACCAAGTATTATCTCGAGGACGGCTGCTGCGCCTCGCAGAACATGCTGGTGGCCGCCACCGCCCTGGGCGTGCAGTCGTGCTGGGTGGCCGGCGACAAGAAGCCTTACGCCAGCGCGGTGGCCCAGCTTCTGGGCGTCCCGCCCGACCACAAGCTGGTATCGCTGCTGGCGATGGGCCATGAAGCGGCCCCGCCCCAGCGCAAGCCCAAGCGACCGCTGGAGGAGGTGCTTCACTGGGAGCGGTTCTGATCGTTGGCGCCGTTGGGGTCGAACACGACAGCGTCAGCCCCGAGCCGGTCGACGACTTCGCACGGGCGGTCTGCGACGTCGTCTGGGGCGGGCCACGCCCGGCACGAGTTGCTCGGCCATCGCTGGCCTGGTTTTTCACAACAGCGCGCCTCCTGCCTTGTAGACAATCACGACGGCCCGCGGCGCCGGGAGGCCGGCGCGCTTGCCGCCCGGGGGCGGCGAATCTATATTCGCTGTCCGTTCTCGGGAGAGTTTGTTTTTCAACAGGCCATTGCCTCTGATAGAGGCATGTCGGGAGATCGAACATGAACATGCGAAAGCTCGTTGTCACCGGATTGTCCTTGTCGCTTGCATTGGGCGCCATCGGCTATGGCATCAGCCAGGCGCTGGCCGCCGAAGAGGCCCCCAAGCGCGCCGTCAGCACACTGGTGCTGCCGTCGGCCACGGCCAGCCCCTTCCTCACCGAGGCCAACTTCGTCACCAACTGGCTCGTGCTCGGGCCGTTCACCTTCGCCGAGCGCGACTTCGGCGGCGGCCACCAGCAGGCGGCGGCCGATAAGGAGTTCATGCCCAATGAGGGCGAGCTGGATGGGACGCAGGAGGCCCCCAAGGGCACCAAGTGGCAGGAGCGGCAGTTCCGTGAGGGCGCCCAGGCCGGCGCCGTTGACCTGGATGCGCTATACGGCGGCATCGACCACGCGGCCGCCTACGCGGTGGCGTGGCTCGACTGTCCCGAGGACCTGACCGACGCCAAGATGCTGGTCGGCAGCGACGACTACATCAAGGTGTGGATCAACGGCAAGCTGGTGCACACCTACAAGACCGAGCGCCGCGGCAGCGACTGGGACCAGGACAGCGTGCGCGGCATCGAGCTGAAGAAGGGCCTCAACCGCGTCGTCGTCAAGTGCGTCGATGTGGTGGGCGGCTGGGACTTCTACCTGCGATTCACCACCGCCAAGGACCTGCCCATCACCGTCAAGAAACAATAACAGCGGGCCACGCGCCTCCGGGCGCGCGACCAGCCTCCATCGTGAGCGCCGGCCGGCCTGTTCACCGGGCCGGCCGGTGTCGCGCCCGGACAACACGGCGTATTTCAGCCCACGGGCGCCAGTCGGCTACGTGGCCGTCTGGCCGTTCTGCATGCTGGCGCGCACCATCGTCAGCTCGGTCCAAAGCTGCGAGATGGCCTGGGGAATTACCTCGGTTTCACCCACCACGTGCATGAAGTTGGTGTCGCCCGCCCAACGGGGCACCACGTGCTGGTGAACGTGTCCCGGCAG
>Ga0308417_1001102_pt1 | contig 18785 bp, 14 predicted proteins | sample HotsprSampleOS65_FD_203528 | JGI IMG/M metagenome (GOLD analysis project Ga0308417, IMG submission 203528) | Hot spring phototrophic mat microbial communities from Octopus Spring, Yellowstone National Park, Wyoming, United States - 20090730_OS65 ... | reverse complement strand
CCCGCGTGCGACAACCACCGACGTGAGCGTGGCGCCCGAGGGACCGAGCTCATAGACCTGCTGCGCCACAAACTCGCCGCAGACGCCGCCCGGCAAGGCCGGCGCCGGCCGCCCGGGCGCTTCCGCAACCCGCGCCGTCTGTGCGTGCCGAGCGTAGCAGCACACGCAGGCTCGCGGCGCACGGGCGATGCGGCAAAGATTTCGGGAAAGCTTGCCCAGGCGTCAGGTGTCACGTCCCCCCGAAACGGCGCGGGTACCCCGTTGAACGTGCGCGCCGCGGCCTGCTATGCTGTTAGCACCAGGATAGTGAGAAACGGGGCTCAGACGGAGCACTGGCAAAACCGTCGCGCGGGGAGACAGGCACTTTGGCTCTCGAACCGTCGCAACCTGAGATGGCGCAACCCAACCAGCCCCCCGCCGCGTCGGCGGCCCAGACGCAGTCCGAGACTACCATCTACACCATCGGTCATTCCAGCCACCCGATTGACAAGTTCATCGAGCTGCTGAAACAGCACGACATCACGCTTGTCGTCGACGTGCGGTCGGCGCCGCACAGCCGATACAACCCGCAGTTTAACCGGGAGGTTTTAGCCGCGGCGCTCGCAAACGAGGGCATCAAGTACCTGTTCCTGGGCAAGGAACTGGGCGCCAGGCCGCAAGACCCAAACTGCTATAAGGAGGGGCGCGTCGACTTTGGCCAGCTTGCGGGCCGTCCGGAGTTCAAGACCGGCCTCGAGCGGGTGCGCGCAGAAGCTAAGACGTGTCGACTGGCCGTGATGTGCGCAGAAAAAGACCCGCTGGACTGCCACCGCACGATCCTTGTCTGTCGGCACCTGCGCGCGTCCGTCGGTATCAAGCACATTCTCGCCGATGGGTCCATCGAGGACCACGCGCAGACGGAGGCGCGCCTGCGGGGTGCATTCAGTCGCAGTAGTCGCAACACACGTGCTTCCCTCGAAGGCGGCCGTCAGACGAAGACGAGCCCCAAGGCTACGCCATCTGAGCCGACGCTGTTCGACTACGCCGGCAACGACTCCACGGACCTCGCGCAGGCCAGCGTGCGGCCGAACGACTCCGCGGACCTGGAGCAGGCCTACGATTGGCGGGCGGCGAAAATCGCTTACAAACCCGAAACGGAACAGCCAACCCATGAACGCGGATAGTCCCACAGCGGAGAGCATTACGATTTTCACTATCGGCTTTACCAAAAAGTCCGCGCGGGACTTCTTCGAGCCGCTGCGGCAGGCGGGCGTTCGAAAGGTCGTAGACATCCGCTTGAACAACGTGTCCCAACTGGCGGGGTTCACCAAGAAAAACGACCTGGAGTATTTCCTCGAAAAGGTCGCCGGCATCGGCTACGCGCACCGGCCGGAACTCGCACCTACGAAAGAGATTCTCGACGGATACCGCAAGAAGACCTTGCCGTGGTCGGAGTACGAGAAGCGGTTCCTCGCCCTCATGTCCGAGCGGCAGGTCGAAACGCTCGTCACGCCGCGCGAGTTGGACCGCGCCTGCCTTTTGTGCAGCGAACCGAAGCCTGACAAGTGCCACCGTCGGCTGGTGGCCAAGTACCTGGCGGACAAGTGGGGTAACGTGGAGATTCGACACTTGTAAAGTAAGGTCGGCTCATGAGACGCGAGTTGATTATACTTGCTAATTCTCGCAAAATGAAAAACCGCTGCATCGCCGGCATTGACCGTCACACCGGCAGGTGGGTGCGGCCCGTATATGGGGACGGTACGCAGGGTGTGCCAAAGTCAATTCGTCAGATTGACGGCGCTGAACCTGCCCTGTTGGACGTCATCTCCGTTCCCCTGGCAGAAGACGGGCCGCACCGCGACATACAGCCCGAGAATCGGCTTATTTTACCAGGTGACTGGTACAAGCTTGGAGAGGCGACACTGGGAGAGGTCATCCAGTACTGCCAGACAAAGGGGCTCCTTTTGCATAACACCGATCGTCGCATTTCCTTGTCGGAGCTGCGAGCGGTTCCAAGGCAGTCGAGAGCGTCATTGTGCCTTGTATTTGCGCACGCGTGCTTGTTCACGGAAGCGACATACGAACACAAGAAAAGGGTCTCCGCAAGATTCCGACACGACGGAAATGAATATTGTATCCCAGTAACCGATCCATGTGTGGAAGATACGACGCCGGCCTACACCGAACGGAGCGCATATTGCTTGCTCACGATAAGCCTAGGATTGCCCTTCGATATAGACAATTGCTGCTACAAGTTCGTAGCAGGGGTCATTGAACTAGAGTGTGGCTAGATCGGAATTGACAACTGGGCGGCGCGCTTGATCAGAACCCGCGACGCCAGTGGCGGGACGGCCCCGCACTGTCGTGCGGATTTCGGATAACGCGCCGTCGAATCGTGAATCGTCATACAGGGCCAGCACGCCGGGCTTGAGTTGCAACGAGTGCGCGTGTGGCCTGTTTCCCGAAATCGGGTACCGACGTTGTGAGAGTCCGCCGCCCGGGCCGCAAGCCGCTACCCCGGCAGCGCCCCCCACGCACACGGATTGTCAACCACGCCCGCCCCGGCCTGCGCGACGAAGGTTGAGCGCCGTGCCGCCGGGGAGTACGCTCCGCATCAGGCGCCCGGCGCGCGGATGCCCGGCCGCCGATCGGCAGCGTCCGGAGGTCCGAACCGTGAATCGACGCCACTTTCTCGCAACCGGACTGGCCGCCGGAGCAGCGGCGGCCATGCGTATCAACCCGACCGCAGCCCAGACCGCAGCCGCGGAGAAACCCCGCATGACGCCTTTCAAGCTCAAATACGCCCCCGTCCCGGGAATGTTCCGCCACCACGCGGGCGAAGACCTCATCGACCAGATCAAGTTCGCTGCCGATCAGGGCTTTTCCGCCTGGGAAGACCTCGGTATCGGCAACCGCCCGCCGCAGTTGCAGGGAAAAATCGCCCAAACCCTCGACAAGCTCGGCATGACCATGGGGGCGTGCCTGGCGTATGCCGACTTCGGCGCGCAGAGCTTCGTCAAGGACGACCCCGCCGTCCGGGACATGTTGCTCGACCGGATGAAAACGGCCGTCGAGGTCGCGCGCCGGATCCGCACGGACCGCGCCGTGCTCGTGCTCGGCCAGTATGACCCGCAGCGCGAGTGGGGTTACCAGACCGCCAATGCGATCGACCACCTCCGGGCGTGTGTCGATGTCTGTGCTCCGGCCGGCCTCGTGCTCGTGCTGGAACCCCTGAACCCCCGCGACCACCCGCACCTCTTCCTGACCCGCATGGCCCAGGCCTATGAAATCTGCCGCGCGGTCAACAGCCCCCACTGCAAAATCCTCATGGACCTGTACCACCAGCAGATCACCGAGGGCAACCTGATCCCCAACATCGACGCCGCCTGGAGCGAAATCGCCCACTTCCACGTGGGCGACAACCCCGGACGCCGCGAACCCACCACCGGCGAAATCAACTACCGCAATATCTTCCGGCACCTGCACCGCAAGGGCTACACCGGCGTGCTCGCCATGGAGCATGGCAAATCGCAGGACGATAAGGCCGGTGAACAGGCCGTCATCGACGCCTACCGCGCGTGCGACGCTTTCTGACCCAGGGAGTACCACGACATGTCCACCCCGCCTGCTGCCGCCTCAGACAACCCGGGCGACCTTCTATCCCGCCGAACCTTTCTCGCGACCTCCGCAGTCGCCGTCGCCGCCACGTGGGCCGGCGGCTGCACCACCGCCGGTCGGCCCCAGGCCGGTTTCTCAATCCTCCATCCTGAACATCGCGCCGAGAGAGTCCGGATCGGCGTCATCGGCGCGGGCAGCCGCGGGACCGGCGCTGCCCTCGACGCGGTCGAGTCATCCCCCAATGTCGAGATCGTCGCCCTCGGCGACCTGTTCGCCGATCGCATCGAGGAGAGTCGCAAGACGCTGGCGTCCGGCGAGCGTGTCCCGCCGATCGAAATCGCCGCGGACCACTGTTTCACGGGCTTCGACGCGTATCAAGGCGTGCTGGCACAGAACGTCGACCTGGTGATCCTCGCGGCGCCGCCGCACTTCCGACCCCTGCACCTGCGGGCCGCGGTCGAAGCCGGCAAACACGTCTTCATGGAAAAGCCCGTCGCCGTCGACCCGGTGGGCGTGCGCTCCATCATCGCTTCGGCCGAGCTGGCCCGCCAGAAAGGGCTGGCGATCGTCGCCGGCACCCAGCGCCGCCACGATCCCGCCTATCTCGCCACCATCCAGCGCATCCACGACGGTGCGATCGGCGAGATCGTCAGCGCCCAGTGCTATTGGAACCAGGGCGAGCTGTGGGTCCGCCGGCGCGCGCCCGAATGGTCCGACATGGAATGGCAGTGCCGAAACTGGCTTTACTTCACCTGGCTGTCGGGCGACCACATCGTCGAACAGCACGTCCACAACCTGGACGTGATCAACTGGGCGCTCCGCACCCCGCCGCTCAAAGCCGTCGGCATGGGCGGCCGCCAGGTCCGCACCGCCCCCGAGTTCGGCAACATCTACGACCACTTCTCGGTCGAGTTCGAATACCCCAACGGCGTCCGCGTGCTGAGCATGTGCCGGCAGATTCCGGGAACCTCCGAACGGGTGGCCGAGCGCGTCGTCGGGACGAAAGGCGTGGCGGAGCTGCATCGCGGAGTCATCACGGGTCGTCATCCCTTCCGGTACGAGGTCCCGCCCAAGCCGGTCAATCCGTATATCCAGGAGCACGCCGACCTGATCGCCAGCATCCGCCGCGGACGGCCGCTCAACGAGGGCATCCAGATCGCAGAAAGTACGCTGACCGCGATCATGGGTCGAATCTCCGCCTACACCGGACGGGAAATCCAGTGGCCCTGGGTGCGGCACGCATCGCAACTCGACCTCACGCCGCCACACTACGAGTTCGGCGACCTGCCGGTCGAGCCCGTGGCCATGCCGGGACAGACGAAACTCGTGTAGCCGTCCCCCGGCTCGCCCCGCAGCCTGTCGCGAATGGGGCTCAGCGCAACACGCTCAGCAGGTTCGAATACTGGTCCGTCCACACCCCGGCCGCCCGGCTCGGCGTCAACCGCCGCCACTCTGGATCATCCGGCAGACCCCCGAGGTCCGACCGTCGGCGAGCCATGACCACGTACTCAGAAGGTATCCACCCGCTGTCCCCGTCGACGGACCGCGCCCGTTCCGCGCGATGGTAGCTGACCAACCCGCGCTCAGCCGCCAGATTGCCCAGCAGCGGCGCCAGATTGAGGTACCGGTTCGAAATGTGAAACGCCAGCACACCCCCGTCGGCGAGTTTGGCCAGATACAGCTCCAGCGCCTCCCGCGTCAGCAGGTGCGCAGGGATGGAGTCGGAGCTGAACGCATCGAGAATGAGCAGGTCGTAGTCGCCATCGGGCGCCGTCGCCAGCGTCAGCCGACCGTCGCCCAGCACTACCCGGTACGGGGCCTGACATTCCGCCAGATACGTGAAGTAGCGCGCGTCCTCCGCGATGCGCTGCACCGCCGGATCAATCTCATAAAACGTGTAATGCTGCCCCGGCCGCGCATAGCACGCTACCGTGCCGGCCCCGAGTCCCACGACCGCGATGCGCCGATACGCCCCGCGGCCCTCGAGCAGGCCGAAGATGTCTCCGAGCGGTCCTCGGCGATGATAGTACGCCGTCGGCTCCCCACGCCGCGCGGGGTCGGTGCTCTGACTGCCGTGGACGATCCCGCCGTGCACAAGCAGGCGGAACCGGCCGTCCGGCGCCAGCCGCACCTGCTTGACGCCGAAGAAGTTCCGCTCGATGTATAACAGGCGACCTTCGCGTAGGGAGCCATGCAGGCCGTTGACCGCGACCAGGGCCGCGAACCCCGCCGCCATTCGCAAGGGACGGTGTTGGAAGCTGAAACAGATCATCGCCGGCACAACGTAGCCCAGCACGACCATGCCAACAGTCTGGCTCCAGCCGATGAACCGCAGCGCCAGCACAATCAGCAGCGTGAAACCGCCCAGCGCCAGCGGCCAGGCGATGTCGCGTGCCCGGTCGCGCCAACCCGACGGGCCCTCCGCCTGGCGCGGTAAGGCAAGGCACGCCAGCGCCAGCACGAGCGGGTATTCGAATACAGCGGGGAATACAAGCGGTGCCACCACCGCGTTCGCCAAGCCGCCCAGAACGCCGCCGACCGACATCCACAAGTAGTACTCGGTCAGGAAGGCCGGCGGCGGGCGGTCATCTGCCAGCCGCCCGTGGCACACCATCGCGACGACGAAGAACGCCAAAAGGTGCAGGGGGATCAATACCCACCGCAGCGCCTGGACCTGCGCGTACAGCAGCACGGCTACCGGCAGCAACACAAACGGCAGCCCACGCAGCATCCACGCTCGGGGCACGACCGGCTGGCGCGCAAATACCAGCACGAACGTCAGCAAATACAGAGCCAGCGGGACGACCCACAACAACGGTACCGCGGCCAGATCGGTCGTGATGTGCGTCGTGACGCCCAGCATCAGACTCGAGGGAACGAAGGCCCAGAACACCCAGCGCAGCCGCCGACGCAGCCCCAGACGTAAGGCGATCGGATGAACATGCCCTGCCGGGGATTTGCTCACTGTCGCAGGTGCTCGGGCGCGCAGCACCGCAGCGCAAACGGTCACCATCACGACGAGCCAGATATAGCCCCAGGCCCACAGACGACTCTGTTCCCCCAACGCCCACAGCGGCTCCACCACCAACGGATAAGCGAGCAATGCCAACAGACTGCCGGCATTGCTGGCCGCGTAGAGGAAATAGGGGTCTCGCGCCGCCGGGTGCCCGCTGCGCGCAAACCAGCGCTGTAACACCGGCGCGGTACTCGACAGTACGAAGAAGGGCAGGCCCACACCGCGGAGCAGCCGTCCCAGGAGCCACAGCGCCGGCTGATCCGTGGTCGGCGGCCGATCACCGGCCAGCACAGAGACCGGCAGCACCACGATCGGCAGCAGTGCAAGGAGCACGTGCACCCGCGCGTGCTGCCGCTCGTCCCGCCAGCGCGTTACCAGGTGCGCGTACCCGTAGCCCGCCAGCAGCACCGCCTGGAAAAACAGAACACACGTGTTCCAGACCGCCGGGGTGCCACCCAGCACCGGCAGCAGCATCTTTCCAACCATCGGCTCAATCAGGAACAAAAGAGCCGAACTGAGAAACAGCGTGCTCGCAAACCAGGCGAGAATCGGCACGTCCGTCACGCGGCGGCAGAGCCCGAGCGGCGCAGCCAACGCAGCCGAAGCGGAGCACACGTCATTCGTCACGCTCGTCGCTCCCTGATGCTCGTCCGGCGCGCACGGTCGGCGCGCCACCCCGTCCACGCCAGTTACATCGGCAGATTGCCCGCCGCCCATGCCCGCAGCGCCCCATCGCCACTCGCCGTCACAACCGGCAACGTCCGCGCCCGCCACCGCGGCAGACGCCGCACTGTTCCGGTAAACTGTGACGCGAGTTGCGGGCCAGTCCGGCCCCTCGGGGGCCGGGCCGACCCACCTGACAGGAGCCAAGCCGTGAGACGACGCGGACACCTGGCCGTCATTCCCGTTTTCGTGGGTGGCGCGCTCTTTCTCGGGTGTACCGGCGGTAACGGCCGATGGGCCGCAACGCCACGCCCCGGCGAGATCAAGGGAGTAGCCGCCGCGGAGGCCGACACGCGAGCCGAACTCGTCCGACGGGACCCGGTGGCCTACATGCACACGGTGCTGGACCGTTGCCGCACGCTGCGCCAATACACCGCCCGCATGACGCGTTACGAACGCCGCGGGCTGCTGCAACGACTGTATGGTCCCGAGCATATCCAGTGCTGGTTCCGCCGCGAGCCGTTCAGCCTGCGCCTCAAGTGGCTGGACGAACATGTGAAGTACGGCGAGACGGTGTACGTGGAAGGGCAGGTGGGGAACAAGGTGCGCTTCGTGACGCGCTGGTGGTGTCCGCCGCTGAAGCGACCGCCCGGCGTGAACCTCGTCGATCCAGAAACGCCCGTGGCCTGGGGCGAATCGAACTGGCGGCTGACGGATTTCGGGCTTGAGCGGTTGATGGTCCGCACGCTGGAGCCCTTGCAGCAGCCGGGCGTGGAGGCCGTGATCACCTACGAGGGCCTGATGCAGATGCCCGGTGACGGCCGCAGCGCCCACTGCATCCGTCTCGAATACCCGCCATCGCGCTTCGACGTACCCACACAGGAACTGTACGTCGATGTCGCCACGGACCTGCCGGTCGGAACGGTGCTGCGGACGGCGTCCGGCCGCCTGCACGCCGCCTACTACTACCACGACATCAATCCCAACGTCATGCTGACCGACGACGACTTCCTGCTTGAGAGCGAACGTGCCGCCCTCCACTGACGTTGCCGCAACCGAGGACGAACGGTACCTGCGGCGGGCCCTTCGGCTCGCGTGGCGCGGCCAGGGTCGCGTCGAACCCAACCCCATGGTCGGCTGCGTGCTGGTGCGGAACGGACGGGTGATCGGGGAGGGCTACCACCGCCGCTTCGGCGGGCCACACGCGGAGGTCGAAGCGCTCCGGGCCTGCCGGGGGTCGGCCCGCGGCGCAACGGCGTATGTGACGCTCGAACCATGCTGCCATTACGGCAAGACACCGCCCTGCACCGAAGCACTCATCGCCGCAGGCATCGCCCGGGTTGTCGCCCCTGTGACGGATCCCAACCCGGCGGTGGCGGGCCGGGGGTTCGCGCGCCTCCGCGCCGCCGGGCTGCGCGTCGACGTCGGCCTGCTTCAGGCCCAGGCCCTTGAACTCAACGCCCCCTTCTTCAAGCTGACGCGCCAGCGGCGCCCGTGGGTCATTCTCAAGTGGGCCCAGAGCCTGGACGGCAAGATCGCGACCCGCACCGGCGACAGCCGCTGGATCACCGGCCCGGCCTGTCGGGCGCACGCGCACCGCACGCGCGGTCGCGTGGACGCGATCATGGTCGGCGTCGGCACCGTCCGGCGCGACGATCCGCTGCTGACCTGCCGCGCCGTACCGCCCCGCCGCGTCGCGACGCGGATCGTTCTGGACACGCGGCTCCGCACGCCGCCAACGGCCCGCCTTGTCCGCACCGCCCGCCGGGTGCCTACCTGGGTGTTCTGCGGTCCGGACGCGTCCGAGATCCAGGCCGCGCGCCTGGAGCAGGCAGGCTGCCGCGTGCTGCGTGTCCCCCGGACCAGTCGCGGCCTCTCCCTCTCGGCCGTTCTGACGCTCCTCGGACAACACCACATGACCAACGTTCTGGTCGAGGGCGGCGCAACGCTCCTGGGCCGTTTCTTCGACCAACGCCTCTTCGATGAACTGCATGTCTACATCGCGCCCTTGCTGATCGGCGGCAGCGCCGCCTTGAGTCCTCTGCACGGTGCGGGCGTGCCCAGAGTCGGGCAGGCCCTCCGGTTGCCGAACGACTTCCACCTCACACGACTGGCCGACGGATACTTCTGTTGCGCGCGCGTGCCGACACCGCCGCCGCGACGACGGGCAGCGCACCCGCTCGCCCAGGCACCTTCCTACACCCGGCCCGACGGGACGGGCCCGCCGGCTAACCGCATCAGCCGCGGCTCAGATCGGCCCGGGCGACAGCGCGAGACACCCCATGCACGCCGCTGACTCCACCAGGCTGGACGAGCAGGACGCAGCCGCGACGCGCCTGCGGCTCAAACGTGTCTTTCTCTGGACGCTGGTGCTTTCGCTGACCGCCTGCACGCTGGCCGCGGTAGTGGTCCTCCTGATTGACCAGTTCAGCGATACGAGCGTCCGCGTCCTTCTAACGCTCGCGGCCCTGGCGCTCCATAGCGGCGCCGCTCTAGCCTGCGCTCACAGCCTGGAGCGCCGTCGGCGCCCCGCACTGAGCGTGGCGGGGCTGGTACTGTTCGGCCTCAACTTCGCGATTCTGCTTTTCTGCACCTGGGGCGGCGCACTCCAGGAAGAAACGCGGGCAAGGGCCTGGAACGCAACAGTCGCACTGCTGATCGCGTACCTGCTGGCGATTCCCTGCGCCGAGCTCTACAGCCGGAACGTCCGGCGCATCTTGGCGCTAGCCGGACTGGCTGCCGTGGCGATCGCATTCGCCTGGTGGCTCGCCTTCATCTGGAGTGAGGACCTGACCCACCACGAGACTTTCAGCAAAGGCGCGGCCATCGTTGCGATCATCGCGTTCTCCCTGTCGCACACGTGCCTGCTGTTTTGGCTTCCCGACCGCCTTAGAGTGCGCCCGGTCCTGACGCTCGCGATCGTCAGCATCTGGGCTTTGGCCATCGGTCTCTCCGTCACCATCATCGAAGAACCCCGTGACGACATGTGGTTTCGCGCGCTGGGCGCGGTGGGCGTCGTCGACGCCAGCAGCTCGCTGGCACTTGTCATCCTCGCCCGTCTGCGGCAGGTCGCCCGCGTCGAAGGTCTCCAGACAGCCGCGCGGCAGGTCGAGCTGCGCTGCCCGCGTTGCCTGACGCTCCAGACCGTCAACGTCGGCCCGTCGAACTGTTCCGCGTGCGGCCTCAAGCTGCACGTTGAAATCGAGGAGCCCCGGTGTCCGAAGTGCAACTACCTGCTGTGGCAACTTCCCGAGCCCCGCTGTCCTGAGTGCGGCACGCCCTTCTGAACGCGCGGGCAAACGACAGCCCTTCGCGCCCGCCGCGCCGTTGACGTCGCAGCGCGGCGTGTCAGACCAGGCTTGCCCCCCGCAGACCGCGGGGCGTCTTCTGCCCCAGCAGCGCCAGCGTGGTGGGCAACACATCGTAAAGGGACGCGTCCCGCCGTCCGGGCCGCAGCGCCGGATGCGACAGGACGTACAACCCCTGAAGTGCGTGATTCGCATCATCCGGGCCCGTGTCGTTTTCAAAGGTGTAGACGTCGGGATGGCCCACCGTGCCCACGCTCCGCCAGCCCAGGCCACCAAAGAGCACGATCAGGTCCGGCGGGTAGCCACGCACCGTTTCGTACAAATCGGACGGACGGTACGCCCGGGTCCCCATCGGCTGGCCGCGGTGGTCAGGCAGTGCCTCCAGCCGGGCGATGAGTTCGGCACGCAGCGCTTCGTACCGCTCGGGCGGAACGATCCCCGCCGGCTCGCGCCCGGCCAGATTGATGAAGCAGCGCCCGTAGTACCCGCCCTCGCCCCACACCTGGGTACGGGACCAGTCCACATCCGCAAGATCGAACCGGCGCAAACCGTCAAGCGGCGTCTTGAGTGTCAGCAGCCCTTCGCGAATCAGCCAGTCGTTCAGGCAGAAACCGCCTTCCATCCGCCGGGCTCCATGATCGGATACCACCCACACCGCCGTCCGGTCGAGGTCCACAAGCGCCAGCAACTCGCCGATCTGACGGTCCAGGAACGTGTAGTAATCGTGAATTGCGCGTTCGTAGGGATTGCCCGGCTGATAGCGGTGATGCAGCGGGTCCATGAACTGCCAGAAACCGTGGTGGAGACGGTCCAGCCCCATTTCGACCAGCCACAGCAGCGTCCACGCACGCGTGGTCAGAAGGTGTCGCCCGAGTCGAAACCGCTGCTCCGCCATGCGATAGAGCTGGCCCAGGAGCCAGTCCTTGTCCTCCGTCCGGAAGCCCTCCACGTCGAACATCCACGTCCCCACGAGCTGCCGGATCTCGTCCGCCAATTCCGGCGGGTGCGTGTGCGGACTGTCCGTCCCCGGGGTCAGGAAGCACGTCACCAGGCAGCCCAGCGGCGGCCGGACGATCGGAAACGTCTGCGGTACCCCGATCAGAATCGACGGCCGCTCGGCCCGCGCCAGATAGTCCCACAGGCGCGGCTGACGCACGTCGAGATTCGTCGCAATCCCGAGATTCTCGTAGGACCAGTCGCGCCGGTTGCGAAACCCGTAGATCCCGAGCATACCCGGATCCTTGCCGCTGGCCATACAGCTCCACGCCGGCACCGTGATCGGAGGTATGCAGCTTTCCAGGTGCCCCCACAGCCCCGCCTCCGCCAGCCGCCGCAGGTGCGGCAGATCCGCCCGCCAGCGGTCAAAAACCAGGCTGGGTTCGGCACAGTCCAACCCGATGATGACGACCTTTTCGACCGAGGGTCTGGCGTGCATCCAGCTACCTTGCGCGCTGCGCTCACCCGGACACAGACTAAGCGCAGCACCCCCGCGCTGCCAGTGGCCTGGCGACCCGACGATTCCGCCGCGGCCGCCAGCGTGGGCCGGGCAGTCAGAAGAACAGTCCCTTCGCTGCGCCGGCGCCTTGCTTTTCCGACAGAACCGGAGAAAATTCGCATGCTAGGAAAAAGTGGATTCCTTGCCGGAGCTGCCCATGCGCGAACGCCGGCCGCAGATCAACTTCCAGGTCGAACCGTCCCTCAAGCTCCTGTACGAACAGGCCAAGCTGGCCGGACACTGGGTCACCCGGCTGTGTGCCGCCGGCCTGCTCCTGATGATCGAAGACCCCCGGGCGCGCAAGCGGGCGCTCAACCGACTGATCGAGTGGGAGGCCGCTTACGGGGACGCTTCGCCCGAAGAGATCCGCGCTTTCGTCCAAGGCGCGCGAGGCGCGCTGCAACGCACTCCTCCAGGTAGTCCGCCAGGCCGCAAAGCTCCGCCGGCGCGAAGAGCGGCAAAACACGCCCCAGACGAATAAGCTGCTCCAGACGATCACACGACCCGAAAGAGGACGAGCGCATACGGGTGGCCCTCCTGTGCCCACAGTCAGGAGCCCGCGCGGCACCCCACGCGACGCCGCGCCCAGGCCCCGTTCCCCACGCGGGCGGCACGCCTTCCCTGGCGTCCGATTCCCTGGCCTGCGCGACCTGCACAACGGGAGGCATTCGCACACGCGAATCCGATGTTCCAAGTGTACGCATTTTGTTAGGTACTGTAAAGGGCTTCCCGGTCCTCATGTTCACCCTTTCTGGATTGGCAAATAGCTCAACGATTGCGCGCTGGTCGGGAACGCTTCCGGACGTCCAAAACGTGTTCCGCCTCTTTTTATCGGGCATCCCCACCCAGGCACTTACCCGGGTCTTCAGGCATATTCCCGGGCCCGCCACGCCTGTAGTGCGGCCACGGCGCAGACCCGGCCCAGGCACTCACCCGGGTCTTCAGGGCATATTCCCGGGGGCGCCCGCCTCCGGTCGCCCCCGTCCAACCGCACCTCTCGCCGCTGTCCCGCCCGCGCGCTCGGACAGCCCCGCCCGACACCCGTCGCCTGGGCTGTTGAACCACTCGCCTCGGCCCTATCAGACCCATGCACCGCCATATTGCGCGGGCCGACTACCTTCAGCACGGCCCGAACCGCGAGTCTTCTCGCCTGGTCCCGCGAGCGCGGTAGCGTCCGGCTCACCTTCTTCATCTCTGCCGCGGTCGATAGCATGTCTGTCGGGCCCGGTGCCCAGTCCATGTGGAGGGCTTGCCGTGTGTTCCACGCTGATTTCGTTGTCCCGCGTTCTATGGCTCATCCCGCTGCTTGTCTGCGCGCCACCCGCCACCAGCCCGACTTCGGCACCGTCCGCTGCTCTACCCCCGCCCGACACGATCGGCGGCATGTCGCTGACCGAGACGCTGACGCGCCGGCGGTCCGTTCGGCAGTTCACGGACCTGCCTCTTGATCGAACTCAGCTCAGCCAGCTCTGCTGGGCAGCACAGGGGCTGACAGATCCAGCGCGTAGCCGACGAACTGCCCCCTCCGCGGGCGCGCTCTACCCTCTGGAGCTATATGTCGTTACCGCCGCTGGAGTTGATCACTACCTTCCTGCCCGGCATTCACTGGAGCCACATGCCTCCGGCGATGTCCGACTCGCGCTCAGCGCAGCCGCCCTGCACCAGGAAGCGCTCAGGCAGGCCCCGGTTTGCTTCGTGATCGCCGCGGTGACCGAGCGGTCCGCAGTCAAGTACGGCACGCGCGCCGAACGCTATTGCTTCATGGAGGCCGGACACGTGGCCCAGAATATTCTGCTCCAGGCGACAGCCTTAGACCTTGGGGCGGTCCCCATAGGGGCTTTCGACGACGACCGCGTTGCAGCGGTTCTGAAGCTGCCACCCGGCCAGCGCGTCTTGTACCTCGTACCGGTCGGGCACCCGCTGCCCTGACCGCGGAAGGACCAGACCTCGCCCTCCGGTCTTCACGCCGACGTGCAACCCACCGCGGTCCCGCCGGCGTCGCCACTGCGGGCCCGGGGAGGTATGATCAATGCTTTGCGCAGCGGCGGGCCGAGCACCGGCACCCCGCGGCACGCGAACGAGGTGACGATGCCGTCTTCGACGTTTCTGGAATTGGCACGGGCTGGGGCCTACGAGCAATTTGAAGCGACGTGTCTGGAAGCGCTCGAGGCCGGCCGGCTGGACCTTGCGGCGCTCGTGCCACCCTTCGAGCAGTTCGAGCAGGCCGGACAGGCAGAACGCCTGGTGACCCTCACGCAGATGATCTTCGAAAACGTGGCCCCGGAGTCCGCACCGAACGCAGCCCTGCGGCTGGTGCGCGTCGCCCTGAATGCCGCCCCGCAGAACGACTTCCTGCGTCAAGTGGCCGTTCGACTCTACCGGCAACTTTACGCGGACAGGGCGGGGATCGAAGCTCTGTTGGAGGCCTCAGGTCTGTCGGGTGCGCGGCCCGTCCGCACGGCCCTGAACATTCTGGACCTTTGTCTGACACTCCAGCCCGGTGACGCCCTTCTCAACCGGCTCGACGGACGCGTGGTCGAGGTGGCGGAAGTCGAGCTGGGCAAGGCTCTCTTCACCCTGCGCGAGGCCGGTCGGATACGTTCGCTGCCGGCCGCGGACGTGGCCCGCGAGTATGAACGACTGGACCCCGACGACTTCCGCGTGCTGCGAAACCTGCGGCCCGAGCGGCTCAACGCGCTGCTGCACGAAGACCCCGTCACGGTGGTGCTGGGGCTCATCCGGGCGCACGGCGGACAGCTCGACCTCGATGAGCTGAAACAGGAACTCGTCCCCCGCTTTCTGGAACCCGAGGCCTGGTCAGGGTGGTGGACGCAGGCCCGCACCCGGCTGAAGCGCTGTCCGAACATCGTGCTCGAAGGACGTGCCCCGGTCATCCTGCGACACGTGGTCGAGGCTCGGACGCTGGAAGAGCAGACCTGGGAAACGCTGAGCGCGCAGCGCGACCCATTGGAATGGCACGCCACGATCGCCGCCTACCTGCGCGAAAAAGCTGGCCGCAAGGAGTCACCCGATCCCGGACTGCTCCAGCGCTGCCACGATTTTCTGCTCGAAAAGGCCCGGACGGCTCGCGCCCGCCGCCCGCCCGAAGCATTCGCGACAGCCTTGGTGATCGCATCGCTGGCTTCCAAGGGGCTGCCGACGACCGAAGAATCGCGCACGCTCGCGCAAACCATGTTGCGCGACGCGCCCGCCCCGGACGCCTTATTAAGCAACATCGCTGACGAAGACCTTTGCATTTTCGCCTGGGATCTGCTTCGGGCAGCCCGACCCGACGACTGGCCCCGCTGGGCTGGAGCCGCGCTCCCGAACCTCTCGGCCAACGTCTTGGACCGGGTCGCTGCCGCTCTCGTCGAAGCCGGCCACGGCAACGTCGTGCAAACCTTCATCGACGCGGGCCTGGCCGATCTGGCCCATCACCCGGAGTTGGCCTACTGGCTCTGGAAAGGCCCGACCTGTGCCGCTGCCCTGCGTTTGCCGCCAGAGGCGGACCTGCTGCGCACCCTGCTGGACGTACTCAGCGCGCTGGGACGGACAGTCACGGCCGAAGCGAAAATCGTCAAGCAATTCCGCGCCCGCGTGCGGACCGCCCTCGCGCTCAAGGACTTCGAGCGCGTCCGCCGGTGCCTCGCCCAGTGCAGCGAGGCCGCCGCCATAACCCTGCGACATCAGCTCCGCCGTCTGGAAGGCGTCGGCACCAACACCCGCACGCGGCTTCTCGAGCTGTTGCGCGAGGCCCACCCGCAGCTCTGGGTCGTCAAACCCCAGAAGGTCACCCCCTGGACGGACACCGAAACCATCTGGGCCACGCGCGAGGGGCTGCGGCGACGGACCGCCGAGCGGGACGAAATCCTCAATGTCAAGCTGAGCGAAAATGCCAAGCGCATCGGGGAAGCCGCGTCGCACGGGGATCTCAGCGAAAACTCCGAATACAAATTCGCCCTGGAGGAGCGCGACCTGCTGCGGGCCCGCGTCGCACGCCTCAATGACGAACTTTCCCGCGCCCGCGTCCTCACCTCGCGCGACGTCCCGGACGATCACGTGGGCATCGGCTCCCGCGTCACCGTGCGACGACTGGACACCGGGCAGGAATTGACCATGACGTTTCTCGGCCCGTTCGAGGCGGACAGCGAGCAGGGCATCTACAGTTATCTGGCGCCGCTGGCGCAGAAGCTTATGGGCGCACGAGTGGGCGACCGTGTCACCGTGAATCTGGACGGACGCGAAGTACAACTGGAGGTACTGACCCTGGCCAGTGCTCTGCTGCCGGAAAACGACTGACGCCTTCCGCCCCTCGACGGCGCGGCCGAAGCGCGGGGCGTCCCTGCTGAAAAGCATCATGCTGCGAGATTCGTGTAGGAGGTAACGCGTGCTGGCCTTCTCCTCACCTGACCCGTACGTCCCGAGCGCGCTATGGGTCTGGCCGTTCGTCGCCATCCTGCTGGCAATCGCGCTGCTACCCCTGATCCCACGGACCCACCACTGGTGGGAGTCGAACCGCAACAAGTTCCTCGTCTCGCTGGTGCTCGCCGCCTGCACACTGGCCTACTACCACGGGCGCGGCACCGGCGTCCACGCGTCGCACAGCCACAACTCCGAGGAACACGGCGCGCCGACCAGCGCGGCGGCACATTCCGACAGCCTCGCCACCGCTCCCGCCGCCGGCGTGCCGCGCACGCCACCCGGTTGGCCCACCGTCAAAGCCGTCCTCCATCACGCGGTGCTCGTCGAGTATGTCCCCTTCATCGTCTTGCTGTTCAGCCTCTACGTCATTACCGGCGGAATCGTGGTACGCGGGGACATCCGCGCGACACCCGCCATCAATACCGCGATCCTGGCCACCGGCGGCCTCCTGGCCAGCTTCATCGGCACAACCGGCGCCGCGATGCTCCTGATCCGCTTCCTGCTCAAAACCAACTCCGAGCGCGCACGCAAGGTCCACACCATCATCTTCTTCATCTTCATCGTGGCGAACATCGGCGGCTGCCTGCTGCCCATCGGCGACCCGCCGCTCTTTCTCGGCTATCTGCTGGGCGTCGAGTTCTTCTGGACCCTCCGTCTGTGGCGGGAATGGGCGCTGATGCTCGGCATGCTGCTTGTCATCTACTATTTCTGGGACCGCTGGGCTTACCGTCACGAAGCTCCCGAGGCCATCGCCCGCGACGAGGCCGAACGGCAGCCCATGCAGGTCGACGGGCTCCACAACGTCCTTTATCTGCTCGGCGTGCTGTTCGCGGTCGCCACCCTCGACCCCTCCAAAGCGTTTCCCGGCACGAGCTGGCATGCACCACCTTACCTGCGCGAAGGCGTCCAACTCGCCATGGCCGGCCTGTCGCTGCTCAGCACCCCCCAACTGCTCCGCCGCGAGAATCAGTTCAACTACAGGGCGATCGGCGAAGTGGCGTGCCTGTTCATCGGCATCTTCGTCACGATGCAGGTCCCGATCGAGATCCTTCAGCTCCGCGGCCCCCAACTCGGCCTGCGCGAACCGTGGCACTTCTTCTGGGCCACCGGCCTGCTCAGCAGCTTCCTCGACAACGCCCCCACGTATGTCGTCTACTTCGAGACCGCCGGCACCTTGCGTCCCCCCGGCATGCCGCTGCTGTACAACCTGATGACGGCCACCGGCACGATTGCCGCCCCGCTGCTCGCGGCCGTCAGTTGCGGCGCCGTCTTCATGGGGGCCAATACGTATATCGGCAACGGCCCGAACTTCATGGTCAAGTCCATCGCCGAACAGTCCGGCGTGAAAATGCCCAGCTTCTTCGGCTATATGGCCTACTCAGGCGGAATCCTGATCCCCCTGTTCGTGCTCGTGACGCTGATCTTCTTCCGTGGCTGAATCCCGGCCCGTCACGATCGCGACCGGCCTTCAATGCGGCCGCCGCCGCGCGACGAGCGCCGCGACCCGTCGGATGTGTTCCGGCCCCGTCCCGCAGCAGCCGCCGATGATGTTCGCGCCCGCTTCCAGAAGGGCTGGCACGTGCCCGGCGAACTCTTCGGGGCTCTGCCGATATACGGGGCGGCCGTCCTGAAGTTCCGGCAAACCCGCGTTCGGCTTGACCCACAGCGGACGCGTCGTATGGGCTCGCAGTGCCACTACCGCCGGCAGCACGTGCTCGATCCCAACCCCACAGTTGCAGCCCACAACGTCCGCCCCCTCCGCTTCCAGCGCCGCCGCACACTCCTCGGCCTTGGCCCCCATCATCGTCCGGGTCCGCTGCGGGCCGGAATCGAATGACATGCTGGCGATCACCGGCAGCCCCGTCACGTCCTTCGCCACGCGCAGCGCGACCAGAATCTCCGCCGTCTCCGAGAAGGTCTCCAGCAGGATCGCATCCGCACCCCCCGCCGCCAGCGCCCGCGCCGGCTCTTCGTAAATCGGCCGCAGTTGCTCCGCCGTCACCTCGCGCACGGCCAGAATCTTGCCGCTGGGGCCGATCGACCCGACTACCCACGCCCCGCGGTCCCCCACTGCCTCCCGCGCCAGCTCCGCACCCCGCCGGTTAATCTCCGTCACCGAAGCATTGACGCCGCGACGTTCGAGATTCCAGCGATTCGCGGCGAACGTGTTGGTCGTGATGAAGCGTGCGCCGGCGTCCAGATAGGCACGGGCCAGGTCGAGGACCAGTTGCGGGTGCGTGAGATTGGCAGTTTCCGCCATGACCGCGGCGGGCAGCCCACGCAT
>Ga0308417_1001101_pt1 | contig 18792 bp, 5 predicted proteins | sample HotsprSampleOS65_FD_203528 | JGI IMG/M metagenome (GOLD analysis project Ga0308417, IMG submission 203528) | Hot spring phototrophic mat microbial communities from Octopus Spring, Yellowstone National Park, Wyoming, United States - 20090730_OS65 ... | reverse complement strand
AACAATGCCGCGCGCTTCAGCTTCGACGAGTGGACGCGCAACGGGTTCGCCTTGTTGGCGTCGGCAACGGAAATTCCTTACGAGCAGACGGCGGACAATATCTCGAAGCAGAAACGCCTGATCGAGCGGGTGCGCACGCTCTACCGCAAGAACAACCTGACCGGTTTGCTCGCGCCTGGGCAACTCGAATCGCTCGCCCTGCCTGGCGAAAGCTACCAGCTCGCCTTCACACCCGGGTTACTCGCCCAAGTCTTCCAGCGCAACGGCCAGGCGTTGCTCCCCAACCCCGCAGCGGTGCTCAGCGGTCAGGGCGCCGACCGGGGCGGCTATGTGGACCTCGACGGCGATGGCCGTTGGTGGATTCCCTCTGGGCGCATCTTCTACTCCCCGAACTCAGGCGACATGCCGGCCCAGGAGCTGGCCGCGGCCCGGGCGCACTTCTTCCTGCCGCGCCGCTTCCGCGACCCCTTCGGTCACGACACCAGGGTCACCTACGATGCCCACGACCTGTTGCTGCTGGAGACCGAAGACGCCCTCGGCAACCGTGTCACCGTGGGCGAGCGCAACACCAGTGGCAACATCATCCGGCGCACCAACGATTACCGCGTCCTTCAGCCCTGGCTCGTGTCCGATCCCAATCGCAACCGCAGCGCCGTGGCCTTTGACGCCCTCGGCATGGTGGTCGGCACCGCGGTGATGGGCAAACCGGAGGAGAATCTGGGCGACTCGCTCACCGGCCTCGTGACCGATCTGGACGAAACCACCATCCTGGCGCACCTGCAAAACCCGCTCGCTAACCCGCACGGCATCTTGCAACAGGCCACCAGCCGGCTGGTCTATGACCTCTTCGCCTATCACCGCACCAAAAACACGCCCAACCCGCAACCCGCCGTGGTTTATACCCTGGCCCGCGAGACCCACCAGTCCGACCTGAACGGACAGCAGACCAAAATCCAGCACAGCTTCTCCTACTCCGACGGCTTCGGCCGCGAGATCCAGAAGAAGATCCAGGCCGAACCGGGCCCCGTCCCCCAACGCGACGGCAACGGTAAGATCATCGTAGGCGCGGACGGTCAGCCCGTGATGACGCCGAATGACGTGAGCCCGCGCTGGGTCGGCAGCGGCTGGATGGTCTTCAACAACAAGGGCAAGCCGGTCCGCCAGTACGAGCCCTTCTTCACCGACACCCACCGCTTCGAGTTCGAGGTTAAGATCGGCGTGAGCCCGGTGCTCTTCTACGACCCGGTCGAACGGGTGGTGGCGACCCTGCATCCCAACCACACCTGGGCAAAAGTGGTCTTCGACCCGTGGCGGCAGGAAACCTGGGATGTCAACGATACGGTGCTGCTCGATCCCAAGGCCGATGCCGATGTGGGCGATTTCTTCGGTCGCCTGCCCAACGCCGACTACCTGCCCACCTGGCATGCCCTGCGCACCGATGCGGCCCACGCCGCGGCCTTTGCGAAACGCTACCCCGATGCCACCGACCGCACCAACGAGACACAGGCTGCGCGCAAGACCGAAGTCCATGCTGCGACACCTACTGTCGCTCACGCCGACGCGCTTGGCCGCACCTTCCTGACGGTCGCCCACAATCGTTTTGTCCGCAACGGCAGCACCGTCGAGGAGTTCTACGCCACGCGGGTCATCCTTGACATCGAGGGTAACCAGCGCGAGGTCATCGACGCCAAAGATCGCATTGTGATGCGCTACGACTACGACCTGCTCGGCAACCGCGTCCATCAGGCGAGCCAGGAGGCGGGCGAGCGCTGGATGCTGAACGATGTCACCGGCAAGCCCATCCGCGCCTGGGACAGCCGGGGCTTTGCCCGCCGCCTGACCTACGACGAACTGCGCCGGCCCACGGGACTGTTCGTCACCGAAAACGGCAGCGAGCGCCTGGCCGAGCGCACCGAGTACGGCGAAGGGCAGGGCGAGGCCGGCAACCACCGCGGCAAGGTCTACCAACAGTTCGACCAGGCCGGCGTGGTCACGAACGCCGCCTACGATTTCAAAGGCAATCTCCTGGAAAGCAGGCGACAACTTTTGCGCAACTACAAGAGCGCGCCCGACTGGTCCGGCTCGCCCGCGCTGGAGGCCGAGACTTTCACCGGCCGCACCGCCTTCGACGCCTTGAACCGCCCTGTCGAGCTGCGCCCGCCCGACGGCAGCCTCATCCGCCCGACGTACAACGAGGCAAACTTGCTCGAGCGCATCGAGGCCAACCTGCGCGGGGCAGTCACCGCCACCCCGTTCGTCGCCGACCTCGACTACAACGCCAAGGGCCAGCGTGAGCGCATCAAATACGGCAACGGCGCGGTCACGACCTACACCTACGACCCGCGCACCTTCCGCCTGACGCGGCTCACCACCACCCGCACCCGCAGCGGCGGCGATCGTCTGCAAGACCTTCACTACACCTACGACCCGGCGGGCAACATCACCCACATCCGCGACGAGGCCCAGCAGACCATCTACTTCAACAACGCCGTGGTCGAACCCCACGCCGAGTACACCTACGACGCCATTTATCGGCTGATCGAGGCCACCGGCCGCGAGCACATCGGCCAGTCCAATCTCCCCGTGCCCGGTTCGTGGGACGACGCCCCGCGCGTGCATCTCCCCCACCCCCACGACGGCCAGGCCCTGCGCCGGTATCTGGAACGCTACGAGTACGATGCGGTAGGCAATTTCCTGAAGATGATCCACCAGGCGGCAAACGGCAGTTGGACGCGCGCGTATGCCTATGAAGAGCCGAGCCTGGTGGAGTTCACCAAGACCAGCAACCGCTTAAGCCGCACCAACATCGGCGCCACCACCGAGCACTACAGCCACGACGCCCACGGCAACATGACAAGCATGCCGCACCTGCCGCTCATGCGCTGGGATTTCAAGGACCAGCTCCAGGCCACCTCGCGGCAGGTGGTGAACAACGGCGGCACGCCGGAGATCACCTACTACGTCTACGACGCTTCGGGCCAGCGCGTGCGCAAGGTGACCGAGCGCCAGGCCGGCCCCGGCCAGACGCCGACGCGCATGAAGGAGCGCATTTACCTGGGCGGCTTTGAGATCTATCGCGAATACGCGGGCGACGGACAGACCGTGACTCTCGCGCGCGAGACGCTGCACCTCATGGACGACAAGCAGCGCATCGCCCTGGTCGAAACCCGCACCCAGGGCAGCGACCCCGCACCGGCGCAACTCATCCGCTACCAACTCGGCAACCACTTAGGCTCGGCCAGCCTGGAACTGGACGACCAGGCACAGATCATCTCCTACGAGGAGTATTACCCCTACGGCAGCACCTCGTATCAAGCCGTGCGCAGCCAGACGGAGACGCCGAAGCGGTACCGCTACACCGGCAAGGAACGGGACGAGGAGAGCGGGCTGTATTACCACGGGGCGCGGTATTACGCGCCGTGGATAGCGCGTTGGTCCGTTCCCGACCCGATGGGACTCGTCGATGGGCCATGCATTTACTCCTATTGCCGTGGCAATCCGGTTGTATTGAGCGATCCTTCAGGAATGCAGGGCCGGCCACCTCTGCCTGGGATGATCACCAACGATCCCCGAATCGGAGCACTCTGGGAAAGGGCGGTTGTCGAGACCCTCGGTCCGAGGTTTCAAGCGCAGACCTATGGTGACGTCGTGAGGGCTTTTCAAGGCGAAGTTGCCTCGCGCATCGCCGCACACGGCGGTGCACTAGGATCGAACAGGGCAACGGGGACTGCAGTCAACTATGCCCGTCGAACTTATCAATCGGTTCGCGCAGCGTTCGGGAGGCTTGCCGCGCAGAACGGGATTTCTCTTTCAGGGATACAGATCCACCATGCGTTTGACGAATTGGCGCGAGCTCCTCAAGAAGCTCTGACGACGACCAACCTCATGTTCGCGCGAGGGAACGCCGGGACAGTGGGTTCGGGGCACAACTTCGCCCATCGCGTCTCCGATGCTTTGGCGGCCGGTGCAAGGAATCCGGCACAACAGGTTGTCGCAGAACTCGATGCGGCCGGGGTCGTCCCCGATGTCCCAGAACTGTCGCCGTCGATTCGCGAACCTTCATCGCCAGCAGCCAGGTCGGCACCCGCCAGAGCACTCACTGGACCTGCGTCATCGGCAAGTCGAGTAGGGGGCGCGACTCGTGGAGCGGGTGCTCTCGCCAGAGTGCGAGAAGGTGTAATGGCCCTGGCTCACGCTGCCGAACGCGCTGCTCCTACCGTGACTCGGGTGTTAGGCGCGACGGCACGCGGCAGTGCCCGAGTGATGGGCGTCGCAGGTAGAGTCGCCGCCCCTCTTGCCATTGCTGAATCTAGCTACCGCCTCGCCACTGCCACAAACAACCTTGACCGATTGCAGGCGGGTGCGGATACGGCAGCTGGCCTAGCTTCGTACGCCGGCCCCGTGGGCGTTGCCTTTTCGGTCGGCTATGGCGCAGGTAAGTTACTTGATCTTGGTGTCGAGGCTGCCACCGGCGAGAGCCTTTCCAGCCGATTAGCAAGGGGAATGGAGGCCGTCGATCGGGCCATTAGCTCTGTATTGCCAGAGAACGAATCGCTGCCGGAATACAAACGCGAGAACCGAATCGCGTGGTGGCTCATAGACACGTTCAACCTGTAACCAGCAACTCGCAGAAGATGGAGAGCATGCAAAGACAAAAAAGTGCCGCAAGTCGGACAGCCGCTGCAGGTAGAAAGCGATGTGGTGTCGCTCCATGACGCCGGATAACCTCTTCTACCACCCCTACGCCTCCTTCACGAACGCGCAGCTTCCGCTGTTGAAGGTGGCGGCGTTGTGGTTCAACAGGCCGGTCATCCTCGCCCCAGTCGGCGCGAGCTGGGACACCGTCGGCGCAGACCACCTCGCCCGCGACGCTGTGAGACTGTTCAACAGCCCGCGTAGGTTGGGGTGAATGCAATGAACCCCAACAATGAGGATCGGATGCGAGCGATTGCCGGTGACGGCGTTGGATTTGAATGTTGGAATTCGGGGATGTTGGGGTTCACGTTGTTCACCCCAACCTACGATCGGAGAGAGGAATGAATGCGGTATCGGCGGGCGGATGTAGCAGGCGGCACGTATTTCTTCACCGTCAATCTGGCGGAACGGCAACGCACCTTGCTGGTGGATCAGCGCGCGTAGGTTGGGGTGAATGCCATGAACCCCAACCTGCACCAGCGCGACGATGGGAAGGCACTGGAGGTCATGCAGACACAAGGTCGGCGTGAGGCGTTGACGGAAGCGCGGGATTGGGTATTGGAACGGATTGCTGGGGTGCGCGGTTTCACCCCAACCCACGATAACCGTAAAGGAGTGTGAGACATGAACAAAATCATTTTTCCCCTAAAACGCCAGATGCAAGGCCCCCGGGTGGCCGATCTGCAGGATGCGCTCACGCTCCTGCTCGAGCGCGGCCTCATCCTGGGTCAAGACGAGGGCGCGCGCCGGGAGTTGTTGGCTGCCCTTCGGCCCGAGCGTGACCGGCAAACCTATGGTGACGTGACAGCCAAGTTGGTCAGTATATTCCAGAAAGAACGTGGTCTGGTCAACCCTGCCGGAGGCGTCACCGGCGAGGTGGACGAACCCACCGCCAACGCGCTCAATGCGCTGCTCAAGGAGCTGGGTGTGCTGGAAGGCGGCGAGGCGGCTGGGCTGGATGTGCGCTACACCGTTGCCTGCCGGGTCGTCGATGCCCACGGCAAGCCTATTGCCGGATTGCGCGTCGAGTTGTTCGACATGGACCCACTTTCGCCGCCGGATCGCCTGGGCGAGCCGGCCATTACCGACGCCGAGGGCCTGGCTACGTTTCGCTTCAAGCGCTCGGACTTCACCGAACACCCCGGCGAGCAGGGGCCCGATCTGTTCTTCAAGGTGTTTCGCGATGAGGTACTGCTGGCTTATACCCTGCCGCAGACTCCCAACACCAAAGGGATCATCCGTAACTACCGCCCACAGCGCGAACCTATACTCCTGCGGGTCGAGCGGCATGAAACCCTGCGCGGCACAGTCATCACCGAACTCGGCGTGCCCGCCGAGCAGGTCAGCTTGCGCCTCTACCGCCTGGACTTCGGCGGAGGCGCGACCCTGCTTGCCGAGACGGTCACGACCGAAGGCGGCCGCTACGCCCTGGCTTACGATCCGGGCGCAGCCGAGCTGGTGCTCGAAGTGCGCGCCCTCAAGCCCGACGGCAGCGAGGTGAAACTTACCAAGCCCTTGCAGGGCCTGACACCGGAAGAGCGCGCCAATCTCAACCTGGTGATCCCTGCAGCCGTGCAGCCACAGGAGGCCGAATACCGCCGTCTGGTCAGGGACCTGACGCCCCACGTCGGTGAGCTGCGGCAGCTGGCGCAGGCCAAGGAGAACGGCGAGCGGCAGGACATCACCGTGCTGCACCGCGCCACCCGTTGGGATGCGCGGCTGATCGCGCTGGCGGCCCTCACCGAACGGCTCGCCGGCGACGAAGAAGTGAGGCTGCCGTCGGAAGGCCTGTACGGTCTGCTGCGCGCGGGGCTGCCGTCGGACAAACTGCTGCTGGCGCAGGTGGAGCCGGAGACGGTCGAGGAGGCACTCAAGAAGGTGCGCGAAGCCGGCATCGTGGCGCTGGACGATGCGGCGATCGCCGACTTCAAAAAACGCTTCGCCGCCTTCAGCCAGCGTGTGCGCCTCAACCTGCCGGTGCCGGGTTCGAGCGCCACGTATGGTGAGATGCTGAGGGTGTCCGGTCTGGATACGCAAACACAAAAGACGTTCGCTGAGGTCTTTTTGCGCCATCGCGGCGAGGGTGCCCAACTGTGGCAAGCGGCGAAAGAAGCCGGTCTGAGCGAGGCTCAGGTCGGCAAATTGCAGCTCCAAGGCAAGCTCGCCTTTCTCTGCGGCAGCAGCGCGGTCATGACCGAGCGGCTGCTCCAGAAGGACCTGGCCGATCCCGTGGCGTTGGTCGAGCAGGATTTTCACCGCGCTGAAACATGGAAAAACGAAGTCTTCGCCGCGGCCGGCATTCCGCCGGAGCGCCGCGCGAATCTAAACGAGGAAGATCGGCGCAAGCTGGCAGCCGCGATTCCCCCTGCCTATGCTGCTGAGACCGTCGAAGCGCGGCTCGATCTCTACGCCGGGGACATGGCCCGCAAGCTCCGCCTGAGCTATCCCACCCAGGTGCTCACCCGGCTGATGGAAACCGACGAGACCTTCCAGCCACTCGCCGGCCCGCCTGCCACTCTTACCGTGTTGAAAAACGCCACGGCGCAGGGCTTTCGCCTCGGCGAGACGCCGGTGGCCGCCTTCCTGCGCTCAAAGCCGGAAGTCAAAGGCAATCTCAGCGACGCCGAGTTTCAGGCCGCCGGCCAGGAGCTGAAGACGCTACAGCGGCTCTACCAGATCACGCCGGACCACGAGTCCATGCCGGTGCTCCGGGCGATGGGCATCACCTCGGCTTACGAGGTGGCTGCGTATGAGCAGGATCAGTTCATCGCGCATTACCAGAGCAAATATTTTGACATTTATAAGAAGCCGGCGCCTTTTGATGTGCCGCGGTTGATCCATCGGAAAGCGCAGCAGGTGAGCGAGGTTACCTACAACCTGTTCGCCGTGGCCAAACAGCTCGACAGCAGCGGCGGCTTTGCCGTGGTCTCGCCGCCAGCCGAGGTGCGCGAAAGCGTCAAGAACGAGCTGATCAAGCACTATCCCACCCTGGAATCGCTGTTCGGGTCCATGGATTTCTGCGAGTGCGAGCATTGCCGCTCGGTGCTGAGTCCGGCGGCCTACTTCGTGGACCTGCTGCAGTTCGTGGACATCGAGAACCAGGTGTGGGCCAACTTCCTGGCGCAGTGGAAAGCCACCCACGGAGGGCAGGATTACCCGCACAAAGATAAAAACGGCAAGCCGATGAAGCCCTACGACGTGCTCATCGAGCGCCGGCCTGACCTGCCCCACATCGCGCTGACCTGCGAAAACACCCACACTGCGCTGCCCTACATCGACATCGTCAACGAGATCCTGGAGTACTACGTCGCCAACGGCAAGCTGACGGCAGAGGCCGCGCACAATACCGGCGAGGCGACGACCGCCGAGCTGTTGGCCGAGCCGCAAAACGTCATCCGCGAAGCCTACGACGCCCTCGTGCAGGCGCGCTATCCGCTCAACCTGCCGTTCGACCGCTGGTTGGAGACCGCGCGGGCCTTCTGCAACTATTTCGAGACGCCGCTGCACCAAATCCTCGAAGTCTTCCGGCCGACCGATGCCCTGTTCGATGCCACCAAAGCCTACGACCGCGCTGCGATCTTCGTGGAGGCGCTGGGGCTGTCGCCGGCGGAGGTGGCGCTCTTCACCGGCGCCGATCCGCTCACAGACGACAAGTGGCATGCGCTGTATGGCTTTCCTGCGGTGCGGGCGGCGATCCAGAGCCCGACGAACATCGGCGATGCGACCCTCAGCGTTCCTAATAGCGATGCCGAAAAACTCAGCCCCGGGTTGCTGTGCACCTTCTTCGATACCAGCGCCAACGCCCTGGCCGGCGAGACCAAGGCGATTGCTGCCATCGGCGCAGCGGGCTCGGGCGGGCCGGGCCGGACGACCATCACGTTGTCGGGGGTGTGGACCACGCCGCCGGATGCGGGCGATCTGCTCGTCTGCGCGGTGCCGGCCATGCTGAAGTCCGCCAAAGCCCTGTCCCGCCGCCTGGGGGTGAGCTACAAAGAGATTGCGGAAATCGTCCAGACTGGCTTCGTCAACCCGGAATTGGCAAAGCTCGTGATCTTGTACAAGCTGGGCGTGAGCATCCGCGATGCGCGTTTTTACCAGGACCACAAATCGTTTTACGCGCAGAACCAAGACCTCATCGGCAAGGAGCGCAGCAGTTTGTCGCCCGCCGATCAGGCGCGCTTCGATGCGCTGGCGAATCCAGTTCCCAATACCAATCTCACCGGCTGGGAGGTGCTCAACGAGGTCGCCGGGTTTGAGCAGCGCTTGCAGAACCTGGCCAAAGAAATCGCTGAGACAGCTGATGAATCCAACACGACGCTGACTACGCTGCAAACCGCCATCGCGAACCTGCCGTTCGAGAAAGCGCTCGTCCTGGCCGATCCCGACGCGGGCTGCAATTTCGACCTCACCACGCTGCAATACGCCGACGGCAAGCCAGCCAGGCCGCTCGATTTCCTGCGCATCAACCTGTTCGTGCGACTGTGGCGGAAACTGGGCTGGAGCATCGAGGAGACCGACCGGGCGCTCACCACCTTCATTCCCGCCGCCGCACTGGTGGATGAAACGACGCTTCCCAACTGGATCAAGACCGCGCTCATCTATCTTGCCCACCTCAAGGCGCTGGAGGAGAAGGTCAAGGTCGGCAAGCAGAGCCGCATCAAGCTGCTGACCCTGTGGGCGGACATTCCCACCACCGGCAAGAAGCCGCTCTATGCCCAACTCTTCCTCACCAGGAGCGTGCTCAAGACCGCGCCGGTGTTCGACCATCCGTTGGGGCACTATCTCAGCGATGGAAGCATCAAGCTCAAGGATCATCTGCTGGCTCTGCAAGGCGCGCTGGGGCTTGCGGCGGATGATATTGCCGCGGTTCTGGCCGATGCCGGCAGGACTCTGGACGATACGCTTACGCTGTCCCTGCCCAATGTTTCGCTGCTCTACCGCTACGGCCTGCTGGCGAAAGGGCTCAAGCTCAGTGTGCGCGAACTGATCGCGCTCAAACAACTTTCCGGTCTCAATCCGTTCAAGCCGCTGCACAACCAGCCGTTGCAAACGCTCGACGAGGATCATCCCTTCAGCCAGACCCTGGCCTTCGTCGAGGCGGCGGAAGCGGTCAAGGCGAGCGGGTTGAAGATCGAGGATCTGGACTACCTGCTGCGCCATCGGTTCGATCCCATGGGCAAGTACCGCCCCGATCGTGAGGCAACACATGCGCTGCTCAAGACACTGGCCGAAGGCATTCGCGCCATCCGCGCCGAGCATGCCGTGCCGGACGACCCGAGCACGCTGACTGATGAAGTCCTGCAACAGAAACTCGGCCTGGTGCTGCCGGCCGGGGTGGTGACCACCTTCCTGGCCATGCTCAACGGCACGGTGGAGTACACCGCCGTGCAAAGCAGCGTGGCGCAAGCGGATAGCCTTCCGCCGGCCGCCTTTGCCGACCAGCCCGCCATTCGCGCGGTGACCTACAACGCCACGCGCCAGGAGCAGCGCCTCACCTTCCGCGGCGTCTTGTTCGACGCGCAGAAGAATGCGCTGAAGGCGGCCGTCAATTCCGCTTTGACGCCGGCGCAGCAGACCCTCTTCGCCGCCCTGCTCGACGACGTGCAGCAGCAGGCACGGGCGTTTTTCGGTTTGCATCTGCGCAAGCAGAGCGGCAGCCAGCCGGAGAGTGGATTCTTGGATGAAAAGCATTATGAGTTTCTATTCGCCCCCTCCGTTTTTGATCTCGAATGGTCGGAATCTGTGATCAATGCCATCACATCTGTTGGGGATTCGGAAACTGTCGTACCGGCTTCGATCAATACCCAATTCAGTGCATATGGCATTCAGGTTTCCAGCCAGGCAAGGATCATAAAAACCGGAGAAAATCGGTGGCGTCTGACCGATGATGAGCATGTCTTCGCGATCACAATGGATCGTGACGTTCTCAACGTTGAAGGACAGGACGTATCTTTCCGGGTGGATTTGCTGGATTCACAGCGCAGCAACTTAAGGTCTGCCTTGGCAGCTATAGGCACAGCAGAGGTAACTGTGCCAGCTACATTGAAAGGTCAATTCGATGCACGAGGCGCGTCGCTCTCTCAGAGTGCGAAGATCAAAAAGACGGACGATAACCGCTGGCGTTTGACCGATAACGGCAAAACCTTCACCCTTATCCGGACCGGGGAGCTCAGGGTACGGATCGAAAAAGCCAGCCTGGTGGCCCGTGCATTTTTCCCGTTCCTGCAGCAGCGCCTGATCCGGCAATTCATCGTGCAGACGCTGACCGCGCAGACCGGCGCCGATGCCGCGCTGGTGGAAAGCCTGGTGACCGACGAACGCTTGCTGAAAGGCGCGGATGGGAAAACCCTGCTGACTGCCTTCGCGGCGACGGCCGAGCGCGGAGTGAGCGCTGCTTTCTTCGATTCTGCCGACGGTTCAGGCGCGGCACAGGCGGCTTCGCCCGTCATCGCCAGCGCGGACACCCGCCTGAAGGATGAAAAAGATGCCAACGGCAACCCGCTGAACGCGGCGGGCAGCGCACGCCTCGAGGGCTACCTGGAAGTGGCTACGCCGGGCGCCTACCGCTTCTTCATCGAACTCGACAAGCAAAACGCTGGGGCGGAGCTGCGCTTTGCCCACCTGCCTGAGCCGGTGTTTATCAAAGGTACGGCCGCCAACGACAACGACACGCTCGGCGACCAGCCTGGTGAGTTTTTGGAGTTGCAGGCCGGCGTGCCATACCGCTTTACGCTCGAGCTGAAAAACCTGAACGCCGGCCAGGCGCGGATGCTGGTGCAGGGCGAAACCCTGGCGAAGGGGCCATTGTCGCAACTGAAGCTCTATCCTGCGGCAAATTGGGAGGCAGCGGAACGCGCCTGGCTGCTGCTCGGCAAATCGCTGCAGCTCGTGCAGGGTCTGGGCCTGAGCGAGCGCGAGCTGCGCTACATTCTGACCCATGCCACAGACTTCGGCGACGTCTCCTTGAGCGAGTTGCCGACCGAGGCCGTGGGTGACTCGCCAGCGGAAAAAACCGCCACTGCGCAGCGCTTCGCCCGCTTCCGGCGACTGGCAGCCTACGCCCGCCTCAAGGGGGAGATGGCCGGCGGCAGCGGGGACCTGATCGGCGTCTTCGAGGCCAACGGCACGCCGGCGGCCGACAAGCTGGAGAAGCAGATCGCTAAGATCACCCGGCGCGACGAGGCTACGGTCAAGGCGACGGCCGAGAGCCTGTTCAGCAGTGTGGCCTTCGCCAGCGAACAGCCGCTGGAGCGATTGTGGGAGGCGCTCAAGATCGTCGCGCGCTTCGGTGTGGCCCCGGCAGCGCTCAAAGCGTGGACGGGTATCGTTGATCGCACCAAGACAGCCGATGAACGCTTCGCCATCGCCCGCGACCTGCGCGATACCATCAAGGCGCGTTTCGAGGACGAGGCCTGGCAGCGGGTGGCGCAACCGATCTTCGACAGGCTGCGCCAGCAGAGCCGCGACGCCCTGGCCGCGCACGTCATGCACCAGCACGGCTTCGCGCGCCTGGAACAGCTCTACGAGTATTTCCTGATCGATCCCGGCATGGAGCCGGTGGTGCAGACCTCGCGCATCCGGCTGGCGATTGCCTCGGTGCAGCTCTTCATCCAGCGCTGCCTGTTGAACCTCGAGCCGAAGGTGCATCCGTCGGCGATCATCAACGCCAAACAGTGGGAATGGATGAAGCGCTACCGGGTGTGGGAGGCTAACCGCAAGATCTTCCTCTTCCCCGAAAACTGGCTGGAGCCGGAGTTCCGCGACGACAAGACGCATCTTTTCACCGAACTGGAAGGGGCGCTCCTGCAGGGCGACGTCTCCAGCGACCTGGTGGAGGATGCCTTCCTCAACTATCTCAAGAAACTCGACGAGCTGGCGCGGCTGGACATCTGCGCCATGCACATCGAGGACAACCCCGACCCGGCGCGGCGCGTGCTGCACGTCTTCGGCCGCACCTACAGCCAGCCGCACAAGTATTTCTACCGCCGCTACAAGAACCAGATGTGGACACCCTGGGAGCCGGTGACCGCCGAGATCGAGGGCGACCACCTGGCGCCCGTGGTCTGGCGCGATCGGCTCTATCTGTTCTGGGTGACGTTCTTGGAGAAAGCGGATTCGAATCCGTCAACCGGCTCGGCAACCGGCTCGAAAAAGCTGACGGAGGTGACACTCTCGGAAGTGATGACCGACCTGAGGAGGGTGGTTGCCAACAAGCAGATCGACGTACACCTGCATTGGAGCGAGTATGTCAACGGCCAATGGACGACGCGCGAGTCGGGCGGGTTTGCACCCGTCATCACCCGAACGGTGCCTGCTTCGTTCAAGCCTGGTGATGTGTTCATTCATGTGTCGAAAGAGCCGTATGAAAATGGCGAGGAACGCGGTGTCTTCGTCCATCTGAGCAATCCCATCGGAAGCGCTTTCTACCTCGCTGGCCGCAACAGCGCGCCGGAACCAGGTAGCTATCTGGCCCGGCCAGACAACCCCTTCCCAAGTGCCAACACTATCGCCGCCACGCGCTACAAAGGCACGGATGCGTTGCGAGTACGCTTCAAGGAAAGGATCACCACGGAATCCGGCAAGGCACCTTTGGGCCCACCAGTGGATCGCGATATTCTCGGTCCGGCCGGCGCCTACACGCTGTTGCCCGCCGACAACAAACTGCTGCCCATGGGCGTGTCGGAGGATGCCTATCGCAATGCGGCCAAGCCCGAGGCAGTCAAAGCCGCTATCGAGAGTGGTCTGAGCGAGATCGCCACGCTCATGCGGCCGGTGTTCTACCAGGACAACCGCCACACCTTCTTCGTTGAGCCCAGCGTCACCGAGAAGACGATCGAGGAGTGGGAGGAGTGGGTCATCAAAACGCCCGAGGCGGAACCCTGGCGACCTGAGTTTCCCAGGTTGAAGGAGATTGTGGTCTTTCCGACATGGAAGGGACCGTTGCCCGACCCCGTCGATCCGCGAGTTCATCCCGACAGCCGCATCTACCCGGTGCGCGATCGCGATTGGCTGATCAACCCGGCCACCGTGGTGGAGTTCGACGAGGCGTTGATCGGTCCGGCCGGCCAGCCGGGGCTTGAGGTCGCCACTGACGTTGCTCAAATGGGCCTTGGGACTCAGATCAACGTCAACCCGGGCAGCGAAGTCGCTGGCGCTGTGACTGTTAGCGCAGCGCACACCTTCGCGCGTTCCGGCCTGCGAGTCACCGGCGGTGGCCTGAACGTCATCGGTAGCGCCGGGCTTAATCCCGCCCTGGCGCAGAATGTCAAGGATTTGAATCAGTCCGGTTTCGGCGCTGGCTTGCCCGGCGCCACCGGTCCCATCGGGCGTTAAATGAGGAGAATGCCATGAATTCCATGCTCGTCAAAGCCAACAAATTTCACGGTCGGTTAGACACCGACATAGCGCTCTATCATCCCGGCCGCTTCGTCGAAGCCAAGGAAACGAAATACTTCATCGTCCAGGAGCGCACGCTCCGTTACCGCTTCTTCCTGCACCAGCACCCGTATGTGCAGCAACTGATGCAGAGGCTGCTGCGCAAGGGCACGCCGGGCTTGCAGGCGGCGGATACGGAGTACAACACGCGCATCCGACTCGCCAATGCCGCTTCAGCCAAAGATGCTTCGGGCAGATCGGTAACGCTGGCTGCGGGCGAGGTGGTCTATTTGGCCGACAGCGCCGCCGCCATCCTGGATGGGAGCGCGGTCCGCTTTGCCGGCAGCAAGGTGATCAAGTCGCTCGACGAGTCGGTGTTGACCCCGCCGGCAAACAAGGCCGTGACCATTCCTGCCAAAACCATGGTTCGGCGAAGCACGGGCGCTGTGGTCACGCTCGATGCCGATACCGCCGCTGCGCTGCTCGATGGCGGACCGCTGCCGGTTTTGTATGCAGAGATTTTCAGCCCGACGCGGTACAAGCCCTCGCCATTGGTGCAACTGCCCTATCCGGTCAAAGACCTCGACTTCACCTCCGGCGGCGCCTATGCAGTGTACAACTGGGAGTTGTTCTACCACGTGCCGCTCACCATTGCCATGCACCTGAGCAAGAACGGCCGCTACGCCGAGGCGCAGCGCTGGTTCCATTACCTGTTCGATCCCACCGACGACAGCGACGGCCCCACGCCCGAGCGCTTTTGGAAGGTGCGGCCCTTCCAGACCACCGACGTCAAAAAGATCGAAGAAATCCTGGTGAACCTCGCCACCGGCGCCGACCCCGATCTGCGCAACCAGACCCTGCGCAGCATCGAGGCCTGGAAGGACGCCCCGTTCCGGCCGCATGTCATCGCCCGCTACCGCCAGCAGGCCTACATGTACAAGACCGTGATGGCCTATCTCGACAACCTGATCGCCTGGGGCGACTCGCTGTTCCGGCAGGACACCGGGGAGGCCATCGACGAGGCGCTGCAGCTCTACGTGCTGGCGGCGAACATCCTGGGACCACGGCCGCAGGCTGTGCCCAAGAAAGGTTCGGTGCGGCCGCAGACCTATGCCAATTTGCGTCAGGATCTCCAACAGTTCGGCGTGGTGCTGCGTGACGTCGAGGCGGACATTCCTTTCGATCTCTTGTCGCACCCCGATGCCGAAGCGAAGGACGATGCTCGCCTTGCGACCGTGCGCAGCATCGGCCGGGCGCTCTACTTCTGCGTGCCGCGCAACGACAAGCTGCTGAGCTATTGGGACACGGTGGCCGACCGCCTGTTCAAAATCCGCAACAGCCTCAACATCCAGGGCGTGTTCCGCCAGCTCGCGCTGTTCGAGCCGCCCATCGACCCGGCCATGCTGGCGCGCGCGGCTGCGGCCGGTTTGGACGTGGGCGCCATCGTCAATGGCCTCAATCAACCGCTGCCGCTGGTGCGCTTCGCCTTTCTCGTGCAGAAGGCCACCGAGATCGCCCAGGAGGTCAAATCTCTGGGCAACCAGTTGCTCTCGGCGATGGAAAAAGAAGACGGCGAGGCCCTGGCTCTGCTGCGGGCCAAACATGAACGGGTGGTGATGCAGATGGTGGAGCAGGTGAAGTATGCGCAACTGCAGGAGGCGATCAAGGCCAAAGAGGGCCTGTTACAATCGCTGGCCCTGGCGGTGCAGCGCTACACCTATTACGAGCGGCAGTTGGGCAAAAAGCCGGACGAAATCGCCAAAGCCATTCCGCAACTGGACGACCTGGACAAGGACAGCCTGGCGAAGATGAAATTCGCCATGCAGGAGCCAGCGCTCTTGCCGCGGGAGATCGAGGTGGATATTGCGCAGGACTTGGGCGAGTCGGGCGGGAAGATTGTGAGCAGTCATGAAGCAATTGAAATGCAGAAGCTCGCCGGAGCAAGGGATCTTCAGGATGCGGTGCAATACATCCAACTTGGAGGTCAGGCAATTTCTCTACTGCCACAGTTTGGTATTAAGTTTCATTTCTGGGGTCTCGGTGGTGACGCCAGTTATGGCGGCTTTAACCTTGGAAAGATTGCTCAGTTCTCGGCCGAAGTCATGAAGGCGATAGCTGACAGGATGACTTACGAGGCAGGTAGGGCTGCGAAAATCGGGATTTACGCCCGCCGCGAACAGGACTGGGCCTTCCAGAGCAACCTGGCCGCCGGCGAGATCAACCAGATCTTCAAGCAACTGCGCGCGGCGCAGATCCGCGAGGCCATCACCGAGCAGGAACTGAAAAGCCACCGTCAGCAGATGAAGCACGCCGAGGAGATCGAGCGCTTCCTCAACGAAGAGGGCACGGAGAAGACCGGCAAGAAGACCAACAAGGCGCTCTACGCCTGGATGAAACGCGAGGTGCGCGGCCTGTACGCCCAGTGTTTCCAGTTCGCCTTTGACATCGCCAAGAAGGCCGAGCGCGCCTTACAGCACGAGCTGGGAAACCCGGAACTGAGCTATCTCCAGTTCGGTTATCTCGCCGGCAAGGAGGGGCTGCTCGCCGGCGAACGGCTGTACCTGGACGTCAAGCGCATGGAGATGGCCTATCACGAGCAGAACCGGCGCGAGTACGAACTCACCAAACACGTGAGTTTGCTGCAGCTCGATCCGCTGGCCTTGATCCAACTGCGCACCACCGGCCGCTGCACCGTGCGCCTGCCCGAAGCGCTGTTCGACATGGACGGCCCCGGCCACTACTTCCGCCGCATCAAGTCGGTGGCAGTGAGCATCCCGTGCGTCACCGGTCCCTATGCGAGTGTCAACTGCAAGCTCACCCTCTTGAAGAGCAGCATCCGCAAGACGCCCATCCTGCGCGATGGCGCCTATGCCCGTGAGGGTGCCGAAGACGACCGCTTCAGCGACTATTTCGGCAGCCTGCAATCCATCGTGACCAGTTCGGCCCAGAACGACAGCGGGCTGTTCGAGACCAACCTGCGCGACGAGCGCTATTTGCCCTTCGAGAATTCGGGCGTGATCAGCGAGTGGCAACTGGAGCTGCCGGCCAATCCCAGCAAGGGCGAGCCGGCCCAGTTCGACTACGACACCATCAGCGACGTGATCCTTCACCTGCGCTACACCGCGCGCGAAGGCGGCGGCTTGCTGCGCAACGCCGCGATGAAAGAACTCGATGAACTGATCCAAGCCGGAGAAGCCGCCGGCTCGGTGCGGCTTTTCTCCGTCCGCCACGAATTCCCGAGCGAGTGGCATCGGTTCAAGACACAAACGCCGCCCAACAATCAGCGCCACGAGCTGGCACTCACCCTGCGGCCCGAGCATTACCCCTTCTGGGCGCAGGCACGCCTGACGCAGGGGCAGGGGAGTGTAACGCGTATGGATTTGCTGGCACGCAGCGAGCAAACGCCGGTGCCGGGCAGCATAGATGTTTTTTATGATAAATCCAACGCGGCCAATAAGGATACGCTGGCGAAGGATACCGCTCTGGGCAATCTGCTCGTCGGCAAATTGACCAAGATCCCGCTGCCTGTCAAGCCGACCGGTGAGCTCAAGCTCTACTTCGATGACACCAAACTGAGTGACCTCTGGATCGCGGTGAGCTGGAGTGCATAGGGATGCAGACTTGTATGGGCGCGACGAAAGGCTCTGGGCGGTCAACCGGGGCAAGTGCCGCCGAACAAGCGGTTGCACCTGACGGTCGGCTGCGCCGCCCGCAGGTGAACCTCAGGTCGTTGGGCGGCCGGAGTGGTAAGGAGTCTGAGAGATAAATATGAGCAGCGTTATTCAGACTGTGCTTTCTAGTGGTGCTCTTATTTTAGGATTCACATACGTTGTAGGTGGATTGATTGTGAATCTAAACTTGGCGCGCCGTGGAATTACGGAGTATCAAATTTTAAAAGTCAAATACCTGGTTGTTGGCATAGTGTTCTTACTAAACTCTGTTGGTAGTTTTGTGCTTGCTGCTATCCCTGCTTTCTTTTCGCTTATTTTGGCTGAAAATATCTTGGTTTCACAAGTTTTGAGCATTGTCTCAATAATTGCTGGTAGCAGCCTGATTCTGGCATGGGCAAAGCTACCCCAAAATACGGATTCGCCTATGGCACAACGGTGGTTTTGGTTTTTTGCCTCCGTTGTAGGTGCACTTTTCCCCATGACAGTCTTGATAAGGCAAATTCTGGCATCGCGGTTCGACATCTACTCAGTAGTATTAGTGATTGAAGGGCTAATGTCAGCAGTTTTGGTGTTCATAGGCCAGATTTACCATTACTCAGCGTTTTACTATGGTCGCAGTGGCAGGTTGTTCGGATCTCTAGATCCAATCGGACTGGGTATCCCAACGCCTGTGCGGCTGGCATGCGGTAGAGAGGAATTCACGCTTTTAGAAAATTTGGGGTTGCCAGTTATTCAACCATGTATAATAGGGGAAGTATTTCTGATTGATGAGACAGAAAAACAATATATCATTGGTCTACAGAGAGAAGGTGGCGAAACAATCAAGATACCCAAAGAGACAATAAAAGCAATCTTGTACAAGTTTGAGCACAAGCAAGCAACTGTGAAATCAAAGGAGTAAACTAGACTTCATCAAGGTTTATCTTGATTTTCGGAACACTTCTTGCGTTTTAACCGAATTCGGAAGTTATGCAGCCCGCAACATGTTTCCATGACCATATCCCGAAATTCGGAACAACCAAGACGGATGATGTCGCGAGTAATCCGATAC
>Ga0308417_1001100_pt1 | contig 18795 bp, 12 predicted proteins | sample HotsprSampleOS65_FD_203528 | JGI IMG/M metagenome (GOLD analysis project Ga0308417, IMG submission 203528) | Hot spring phototrophic mat microbial communities from Octopus Spring, Yellowstone National Park, Wyoming, United States - 20090730_OS65 ... | reverse complement strand
ACCGAAGACCCACCACCGGAAATACCCGATGCCGCCACTGGCCCAATAAGTAACCCTGGTGCCAGCGAGGGGTCTGTTGTACTGCCATCGCTTGCACCGGTGTTGAGAAATGTGTTGGCTGAGGTCGAGAAGGCGGCTGCTCGCCCTTGGCGGGTTGTCGCAGCAGCAAAGAGCTGAACGCCAAGCTCACGTGCAAAGTTACGCGAAGCAAAGACGATCCGGGCTTCGATTTCAACCTGCGGCTCTGGCACGTCGAGACGCGCAATCACATCGCGTACCTGTTCAAGGTAGGAAGGAATGTCGGTGATGATGACCGTGTTCGTCCGGGGATTGATGGAAATCCGCCCAGCCGGCGAAAGTGACTGCTGAACAATAGCGACGAAACCGATTCCCCCGATCATCCCGCCTATGGGTTGCCCACTTGGGCTTTGAACTCCAACGCCGCCTGCCGCTCCTCCCTGTTGCATGGCTGCATTTTGGTCAACACGCTCGTACTTCAGCTTGAAGTATTCTGTTACCGTTGGTGCGCTGTAAATTTCTTGGAGACGCTGGTTACGCCGGTTTTGCTCTTCTTCCGTGATGGCCGCTACCGTAGCCACCCGAACGATCAGTCCTTCGCGCCGGTAGGTCAGTTGGTTGGCGCGGAAGATGGATTCGAGGACCTGCGTCCAGGGAACCTGGTTGACTTTGAGTGTGACCGGCACTTTACCAACGGATTTATCCAAGACGAAATTCACGTCGTAATTATCGGATATAAACCGGAGAATGTCCGAGAGATCGACATTTGTAATGTCCAGACTCACCGGTTCGCCCTGGTAGGAAGGGTCGCCAAACTGGGCCCCACGGCTGCCCTGTGGGGTACGCCCGGCAGAGGGTGCTGGCGCATTAGCAGGGGCGCTGGAAACCGCAGCCGAAGCAGTTTTGTCTTTGGCTGCTGGCGCCGCTGCCGGAGGTGCACTGCGGGACGGCGGGACGGTCAGCGCGGCTGGCTCTGGTTTCACACTGGCTTGGCGGGCCGGCGTCACAGGCAATTCAGCAGCGGCCGGCGTTTCGGTGGCTGGTGTGTCACTGGCAGCCGGAGTAGTGGATACCTCTGGTGTGCCACTTGGTACTGTAGCCGAGGCCGAAGCCGCCGTTGCAACTGGATTGGCGACCGTCCGGGGCATCGTTGCCGGACGGTCGCCAAACTGCACAACCAGTCCGGTTTCGGACTCAGAAACCGTGTAGGCCACGGTCTGCTTCAAGTCGAAAACCACGCGAGTGGTACGCCCATCCGGTTCTCCCACCCGCACCCGGGTCACCATCTTGTCCTGACCAGCCAGTACACGTTTTTCAACCGCAGCTACGGCATCAAAAAGGTCCACGACCAAGCGCGGTGGATTCTGAAGCAGGAAGTGGTTGTACTTGGCTTTGGCGGTCAGTCCCAACTCAGCAATCGTCATCGGCCCGGCTTCCGACAAGGTCACCGACTGGAGGAGCGTTGATTTGGCGCTGGCAGCCTTGGCTGTCCGGGCTGCGCCAGTCCTGCTGAAAACGACTGGCTGTACCGGGGATGCTGGCACAGCACCAGATGCCGAAGGTTCACCAGCCCTTGCTAAGCTCAGCGGCTCAAACTCAATGACCAGGGTTTTGGCATCGTTTCGTAGATAGGAACGCACGTGGCAGTCTTCGCGCAAAGTAATGTCCAAGCGGGCAGTAGCCTGTCCGACAAGGCCCGACCTGACAACCACGGACGCAACCAGCCCTTGCTCCGCGCGATATTCAGGCTGCAACGCCGATACGTCGGCACCGTGTAGCTCAATGGAAACCAAGTGTGGTTCTGGCTTCGATACGTTGTAATCCAGACGGGCCGTGCTCTGTAGCTGCACGCACGTCACACGCGATGCATCAGAACGCACATCAAGCGTGGAGACGACAACGGTCTCCACTGCCGCTTCCGAGGCCCGGAGGGGCACAGCGCCACACCACCCAAATCCACAGAGCAGAAATAGTGCTGCACCAGCGCAGGAGCGTTTTGGCAGGGATTTCATAACTCTCCTCCAATCAAAAGGTCCATCTTTTGGAATCTCAACCTGAACAAATACCTGCAGGCTCCGACTTGCAGAAACCGCAGTACATACCACGCTTTGGTCTCTGGCACTCCTCGAACCTGCCTGACCATTGACTGATCCAACCAACAAATCCAGCGAACAAGGCGTCGTCCTAACGCATCGTCTTCTTTCTGGAGGCCGGGATTACGGCGTTCCCGTTGTGGATCTGGGAGCGTAATCAAGAAAACGCTGCTTGGTGACAAGCTGCCCATTGCTCCGCACAATGATCTCTGAGCAAGTGACCCGCCCTAAGACTTGCGTATCACCGACGCCAAATGACCGTGGCGCACGCTGGATGTTGATGACTGAGCCATTCCAGAACTTTGATCCTTCACGCACAAACAGGGTCGTGTTCAACTTCTGATCCTTGAGTAAGGCTCCAAGCCCACGTTCCGTCGAGTAAATTCCGATAACCTGCAATTCTTCCACCAGGTACTTTTCCGATTCAGCCGGTGGGGGCTGTCCCTGTTCCAAACGGCGGTCACGAATTTCACGCCATTTGGCTTCCCGTGTGGGAAAGTCAGGATAGGGAAGGTCTGTTACTGGCGGGCGGTATGGATCCCGAATCTTGCTACTGTCTTTGAATGGATCACGTCCGGTCCCGGTGTAACTTGGGGATATAGTACTTGCCGGCGGGCCAGAGGATTTCCCATCCTGACTCCCTGCGCCTGTGGATGACACAGCAGATGACACTGACACACCACCGGCTGCCTTTTGAGCAGCAGACGAAGGTGACTGACCAAGCGTCAGTCCTACAAAACCTGGCAGCACCAAGCAAACCAGGCTACTGATGGCTGCTCTGCGGCACGTGCAACAAACAGTGTGAATACCCATAGGGCTTTCCTCAGAGGGTTTTCCTCAAGAAATATTCGACTGAACTAGCCCCAAAACCCACAAAAACCTATCTGGTTCAGCCAGTCTTAGCGCATCCGCAGCGCGCATCCGCAGCAAACCGGAATAGCAGCTCTCATTACCTTGACTCATCTTACCTTGACTCATCATCAAGACTCAGGATGTCCTTCTCAGAAGCGAAGAACATCGTGATTTCATAACTCACTTCAATGGTCAGTCTGGGGGTCTGGGGGCTGGCCTGACGGATTTCGACATCCGAAACCCGGACGATGCGTGGGAGGGCAGCAATATCGGCAAAGAGTTGACCAATCTGATCGTAGGTCGTACCAGCTTTGACACTGACAGGCTTTTCGTAATAAAAGCTCTGCTTCCGAACGGGACCAGGACGAAATTCGCGGACGATGGCAGAACGTCCCTGCGCAATTCGCTGTAACTGGGCCAAGGTTTCAGACAGGCGCACCTCTTCAGGGATGTTCGCGCGATATGCCTGCAAGTCACGCATGTATTCTTCAGTTTTTTTCTTGTATTCGCTGAGCTGCACACGGACGTTTTCCAGCTCGCGCACTTCACTATCAAGCTTTTGTGCTTCCTTCTCATCGCGCTCAGCCTGGGTTCGCAGGTCGCTACATACCGAGAGGTCAAAAGCAAAGACTGCCACAATAACCACTACGAAGGTACCAACAACTTGTAATAAAAAAGTCATGACATGAACTCCCTGCTACTTTACAGTCTGCGCCGCTTGGGCAGATTGGGCTGAACCTGATGGAGCTGCTGGTTGGGGTGGATTGTAGTCACAGACAATGGTGAATTTCAGCGATTGCTGCTCAGTGACATCTGGAAGGACCTGCCCTGTCTCCTGGAAGGTTGGGTTGACATTAGTAAAGAGGCCGTTTGAGCGAAGTTCAAGCTGTTGCGCGAACTCAATAACAACGTCCCGGTTTTTCTTTTCGCGATCTCTTTCAGACCGATCCACCACTCCTTCAATGGTGATTTTGCTGCCCCGCATTTCGATCCGCTCCAATCGAACACCTTCGGGAATACGTGCATTGATTTGGGACATCATCCCAACCGGGCCTCGTCGCTCAGCATCGAGTTTTCTGATGATCTCCAAACGTGCTTCCAGTAATTTCTTCTTTTTCTCGTATTCATCCCGCTCTTTCTTGACCTGCTCCAGTTCGGCTTTTTGTTTTTTGGCCTGATCCAGATGTGCTTTGGCCTCGCGAGCTTTGGCATTGCAGAGATACCAGTCAAGACCAGCAATGACAATCACCAAGAGGAGCCCAACAAGCACCAGAGGAATTATCGCAAGACTTCGGGTTGTAGCCGGAGCAATGGTAGGTGTCGGCTCACTGACTGCACTTGTGGCAAGATTGATTTTCGGCATGTTCAATGTCCGTCAGTCAGCAGTAAACGACCAACTGACTCCCTTTCTATATGCAATTGCGTCACAAGGTACGAATCCAACCAGAGAAGGCAAATGCTCCCACACTTTCTATGGAAGCCGGCCATACCTTTACTGTCCAGGCTGGCGCGCAGCCAACCCAACAGCCACAGCCATCGTGGGTGACATTTCACGAATATACTCTTCATCAAATTTCCCCGAATCCACCTTGATCCGGGAAGGATTGAATGCATTGAACCGCTCAACCGGAATTCCAAATCGTTCCGAAAAGGCAGAAGTCAAGCCAGATATTTTTGAACTCCCTCCAGCAACCAGCACGCGGTCTATGGGGGCCACATCCGACGAACTCGTGGCACGCCAGAAATCTATTGTTTTCTGAACTTCCATGGCGAGGATGTCCGTCACCGAATCAATCAGTGACTGCGCATCGCTCGGCTGCAAACCATTGTCTGTTGGAACCCCCCGTTTCAGGGCTTCGGCCTGCTCAAAGGTTAGTCCCAGCTCTTTTTGCAGCAGGTCGGTATATTGGTTACCACCAGCCGAAATATCACGGGTGAAGACTGAGTTCGATCCGCGGACGATATTGATGCTCGTCACAGTTGCACCTATGTCGAGCAATGCCACAGTCGCTGTCGGCATTGGTTGGTAGTTGACTTCGTAGGCGTTTTGCAGGGCAAAAGCATCCACGTCAATAACGACTGGATTTCTCCCCGCCTGGGAAATGACGGTTGTGTACTGGGCAATCTTGTCACGCTTACAGGCCACCAGAAGAACCTGCATGACACCACTCGCCGGATCGCGGCCGACGACAGAGTAATCCAAGTTGACATCCGTAATGTCAAATGGGATGTGCTGGTCGGCTTCCCACTGAATCCGTTCAGCCAGCTCATCATCGGTCATGTAAGCAACTTCAATCTTCTTGATAATAACTGAGTGCCCTGAAACTGATGTATGGACATCTTTGGTTTTGATTTTGTGCTCACCAAGAAGGCGGCCGATAGCATCGCTGACGTGATTCAGGTCAATGATATGGCCATCCACAATAGCGTCGGGAACAAGATTGGCATGACCAATGTTCAGAAGCTTATAAGTACCGTTTTTGACCGGTTGGAGTTCCACCACTTTGATGGCACTGGAGCCAATGTCAATACCAACCGTGGTCTTGGCACTACCGAAACCCAGCAGGCCCATAGCGAAGCTACTGCCTCCATTTCTCACAGGAGTGGGGTATGTACAGAGCAAGCCTGGGTAAAAACAGAAACCTGCATGTCAGCAACCAGAGGCCAGAACGCCTGCCAACGGATTGGGCACGAAGCCCAACCGAGGCTGAATGAATCTCCTCGCACTATCGCACCATGCATTCCACGCACTCGTCATTCGTAAAGAAAACGTTAACCTGGCTCTAGTGAAAGAGCACGCCACGCAGTGCAAGCAATATGACCCTGGAGCCAATGAGAGTACGCCCTGTGACGACAACTGCCCTGTTCTTTTGCGTACCGTATGGTTATCACCACGCTCCCGGCACGTCAACCTCTTTTTGAGAAAGGTGTACGTGAAGACAATACAAGGTGCTGCACTTTCAACCAATTGGTGACGGGCCCCGGCCGGCCTCCCCCGCGCCGTGCCCAGGCGGTTCATTGCACCCACGCCCGAAACGCACTAGAGTCGCGGGCGTGAGTGCAAGAACAGGACCCTACCTCACACGCCACAGTGGATGGCTTGCGCTTGGGCTGGCGCTGATGGGGATGCTGCTCTGGACGCTGTGGCTGCGGCCACGACCAGTGTCGCCCAATCTGGCCCGCTACAGCCCACGGGAGGCACTGGTCTTCATCGAAGCCGGTTCGCTGCCGGACGGACTGCGTCGCTTTGAAGACCTGTCGCTCTGGAAAGACCTCAAATCGGCTATTGGCGCTCCCGGACAGTTCGAGGATGTCCTACACGGGGGCCGGCTCATCGAGTGGTTCGACATTGGCCCGGCCGAAGCACGTCTGCTGGCCCGCGCCCGCTGGGGACTGATCGTGACGGGCATCACCGCCGAAGTCACGCCCCCCCCTGTGGCGGCCCCGTCAAACATGCCCGGCTCGAACCCGGGCAAGCCCGCGGCCCCGCCGTCTGCGGATGGCGCCACGCTGGATGTGACCCCCCAACTAACACTGTGCCTCGCCACCGGGCTGTCTGCAGCAGAACTCACCAGCCTCGCGCGGGAGCGGCTCCCCCTCGTGGCGCGCAAGCTGCTTGGCCCTGACCTGCAACCTTCCGAACACGCTGATGCTGGCGGTCAGGTACTGTGCTTTCGCTCGCCAGCACGTCCTGAAGCGGCACTCTGGGTGGCTACGCGCGGCGACCTGCTCTTTCTGGCCAATCACGAAGCCGCCCTGCGGGCCTGTCTCGATGTCGCCGACGGCCGCCGCCCGCCCCTTGCCGGAGTTCCCGCCTTTGAAGACGCCCGTCAAACGGTGCAAGGTCAATCGTCCTGGCTTTTTGCGTTCATCAATCCGTCAGGGCTGGAAGCCGCGCTTCGGCTCAGGCAGGGACTCCCCGGCGCTGGTGGCACTATCTCGGCCAACGGTCAGGAACAATCGCTGCTGACGGCCCTGCTGACCGGACTTTCCAACGGACTGGGGTACAGCCTCGACGTTCAGGCGGGACAGGTCGTGGAGCGTTACCATCTGGCACTGCACCCGAATATCGTCGCCGCCCTTCGGCCACACCTGCGTCCGGCGCTGGCCACGCCCCACGTGGAGCGATTCCTGCCGCCGACCGGTGGACTGACAGCTATCGGACTGGCACAACCACTCACGGCACTTGATCAGGTACAGCTCGCTCTTGCGGCCCGCAGCCCGGCTCCGGTGGCGTTTCTGAGCCGGGAGCTGGTGGTTGGACTGCGCGAACGCTATGGGATTCGCCCCCGGGAAGCCCTCGATGACTTCCTTGGCGAGCAGTGGCTGGTGATTGACCCCGGCCGCAGAACTCCAACCGCTCTGATTTTGGGCGTGCCAGTCCGCGACCGCACCCGTCTCCTGCCGACGCTGGACCGTTACCTGCGCGCGGATGGTGCCAACATCACCAACCTGAGTCTGGGTACAACCGGTATCCTGCTGGCTGCGTCAACGCACCGGGACGGACGGGCGGCATGCTTTCTGGATGACTGGTTGTTTCTCGGCGAGCGCAGCGTTCTTGAACAGACGCTCCCCCAGGCCATGGCCGGTGCGCCACCGCAACCCGCCCGTTCCACATGGCACGGGACACCTGACGCCTTCCTGCGCCGCGTCAACCAGCCAAGGGAAGACCTCGAACGCGCCACGCTGGCGCTCATCGCCCTGACCCGCGCCGGCGAGGCCACGCCTTCCAGGCTGGGTGAACCGGCCATCCGGCGTGCCATCGAGCGCCAGCCGCCGGCCACCGGCTACCTTCAGCTTCGGGACGATGGCTGCTTTGGTGAAATGCGCTCGCCGCTCGGAAATCTTGCGTATTTGACTTCGCTGTTCGACAGCCAGTGACGTAAGCTACAGGCTTTGACATCCATCCCGGTCAACGGAAAGGCGCACCTGACATCATGACAGCTCCCAAACCAAGCCTTGGTATGGTCAGCCTGGGCTGTCCCAAAAATCTGGTTGATAGCGAAGTCATGCTCGGCCTGGCCGCACAAAGCGGCTATGCCATCACTGACGATGCCGGTAGCGCCGATGTCATCGTCGTCAACACCTGCGGCTTCATTGAAGCGGCTAAGCAGGAATCCATAGACACCATCCTGGAGATGGCGGCGCTCAAGGCCGAACGGCCAGGACGGCGACTCATCGTGGCCGGATGTCTGGTCGAGCGTTACCGCCAGCAATTGCCGGCGGAACTCCCGGAAGTGGATGCCTTCATCGGCACGAATGAACTGGAGCAACTGCCACATCTGCTCCGTACGCCTGCGGCCACCGTCACGCCCCGGCCGGTCGTGCTTCGTCCACGAGGCGGCGTCCCCCAGCGCGAGCGTACGCGGCCGGACGCCGATTATCTCTACAGCGAGACCACCCCGCGCCAACGGACCACCCCCCGGCACTATGCCTACGTCAAGATTGCCGAGGGCTGTGACCATCCCTGCGCGTTTTGCTCCATTCCGCAGATGCGCGGCCATTTGCGCAGCCGGCGCATCGGCTCGATTCTCGCCGAAGTCGAACGCCTGGCAGAAGAAGGTGTCCGGGAAATCATCCTCATCGGACAGGATACGACAAGCTACGGGGAAGACCTGGGGCTGAAACAGGGACTGGCCGACCTGCTGCGCGCCCTGGCGCAAGTACAGGGCATCACCTGGATACGGTTTCTCTACGCCTATCCCACCCGCATCAGCGACGCGCTGCTCGATGTATTGGCCAGCGAACCAAAGCTCTGCCCCTACATTGACATGCCGCTCCAGCATGCGGCGACCCGGATGCTGCACGCCATGCGCCGGCCCGGTTCACGGTCGTTTATGGAAAAACTCATTGCGCGCATCCGTGAGCGGGTGCCGGGGGTTGCCCTGCGGACGACCTTCATCGTTGGCTACCCCGGCGAAACTCAGGCGGATTTCGAGGTGCTGCTTGATTTCTGCGCGGCCCAGGCTTTCGACTGGGTCGGCGTCTTTACCTACTCCGACGAGGAAGGCACACCGGCTTTTGACCTGCCGGACAAAGTGCCCTCCCGCACGGCCGAAGCCCGCCGGGCAAAGCTGATGCGGTTGCAGGCGCGGCTTTCCAAACAGCGGCTCAAGCAGTTCAAACGCCGTGTCGTCGAAGTGTTGTTTGAAGGGCCTTCTGACGACAGCGACCTGATCTGGCAGGGCCGGATGGCCACCCAGGCGCCGGGCATTGACGGGCGGGTGCTCATTACCGACGCGCCGGAAGGCTTCGCGCCGCCACAACCGGGCGACCTCGTCCACGTGGAGATTACAGCCACCCATACCTACGACCTCGTGGGGCGCATCGTCCCCAACCACCGGGCTTGAAACTTCATGCCAGCACATCCTTCACCGCCAAACCAGGACGCACCGGTTCTTGTCGAAGTCTGGCGCGGCTCAGCCGTGGAGTCGCGTCACCGGGGTGCCATTGTGGCCGCGACTGCCACCGGACAGATGGTGGACGCCGTAGGCGATCCGAACTGGCTCTGTTTCCTGCGCTCGGCAGCCAAGCCTTTTCAGGCCATGGCCGTACTCCGCACCGGCGCCGCCGAACGCTTTGCTCTCACCACGCGCGAACTGGCCATCATGGCCGCTTCACACAATGGCGAGCCGGAACATACGGCCGTCGTTGCCGGATTGCTCAGCCGACTGGGACTTACGGCAGACGTGCTCCGGTGCGGCACGCATCCGCCGTTCAATCGCGCCGCGGCCCGCCGCCTTGCCGGAGCCACCATCACAGCATTGCACAACAACTGTTCCGGCAAACACGCCGGCATGCTGGCTGGCTGTCTCGCAGCCGGTTTTGCGACCGCGGATTACGATGCTCCGACACACCCGCTTCAGACTGAAATTGCCAACACCATCGCCACGATGTGTAACGTGGCAGTGGAAGCCATGCCCCGCGGCCTGGATGGCTGCACGGTGCCGACCTGGGCCGTGCCACTCCAGAACCTGGCCGTTGGTTATGCCCGGCTCTTTGCCCATTCCCCTTACCCGGAGGAAAGCCGGCGGGTGGCGACGGCCATGCTGGCGCATCCCGAACTCATCGGCGGAACCGAGCGCATTGACACGGACCTGATGCGCGCCGTACCGGGGCACCTGCTCTCGAAGGTCGGCGCGGAAGGTGTCCACGCTGTTGCCGTCCCGGCAAGCGATCGCTTTCCCGATGCACTTGGGCTGGCGGTCAAGATTGAGGATGGTGACAGCTTCCGCGCCCGCAACACGGTCGTGCTGGAGGCACTCCGGCAACTGGGACTGCTCGGCGCTGAACCGTACGCGGCGCTCATGGAAAAGTACAGCCAGCCCATTCTGACCCACCGCCAGCAACCGGCCGGTGAACTGCGCGCCGTGTTTCAGCTCACCCAAGCCGCCCCGTAGAAACCTATGGCTTGGGCTGGTAGGTCGTGCGGATGCGCTGACCTTTCGCGCCGCCTGAAGCCCGGACGATACCTTCCGATTTAATGAAGGAAATCTCCGGCGCTATGGATACCCCGCGTTCGACATCCTCGACCCGGGCGAGATTGCCAACCACCACGTAGCGGTCGTCGGCCGCTGTGTAGCGGGCGAGATCGCCCGTCACCCGGCGGCCAGGCTGGACAATGACCACCTGGTTGGTGGCCGTCAGGCGCTCCAGCCGGTTCTCACGCGCAGCCAGCTCGATTTCGACTTCCCCGGCTGTCAGCGTCGTGTCGCTTTGTGTCAACCTGACCTCTCTGGTGTAGCGCGCCCGCCGCTCCACATCGCTGTAGGTAAAGGTCTGCGCCGTACCAAACACCGGGGCATCTTCGGGAGTGGATGCAGCTTTTGGTGAGGCAGGACGGGCCAGGCGGTAAAAGGCCGTGGAGACGTGCCCGGTTGCCGTCAGGCGGCGGTCAGCCTTGAACAGTTCCAACCGGTCGCCACGTACGAAGCTGTCTCCCTGCCAACAGCGCGCTTCGCCGGTGAAGACGGCCCGCTGTGGTTCGACCTGCGCTTCCTGCGCCGTGATGAAAACAGGTGCCATTGGCTGCCCAAACATCCCGGTGTTGCCGGTCTGGCGGGCTTCGTAGTACGTCGTACGCACGTCGCCGCGCGCCACATGGGAGCGTGCCGCCGTGGACAGGTCGAGTTCCCGGGCCTCTGCCCGCAAGGTCTCGTCCCATACGACCGGACGCTTTTCACGACCGCGCAACTCGACGACTTCCTGCGCCCGAAGAAATGTGGCCTGCTCGGCCCGCGCCTGGCGTGGACCTTCCTCGAAAGCCACCTGGCCGGTTTGCACAATACGGACCAGCTCGCCCTGCGCTGCATCAAACGTGGCTTCCGCCCGATCACTCGTCGTCCGGCGGGGAATCCGCAGTGAGTTGTCCAGCGCCGGCTCGGCCCGCATCTCGACGCCGCCGGTGGCTGTACAGGTCTGCACTTTTCCGTCGGGGTAAAAGTCTGCCGTGAGACGTGGTGCGCGGAGGATTTTGCTTTCGCTGCGCGGCGTCGGTGCCAGTGGCGCTACGGTCAGGACGGCAGCCCCATCCGCCTCGGCGCTCTGCATGACCTGTCCCCCCGGCGCAAAAGTCACGCGCAGCGTGTCGGATTGAAGGTTTTTCCGCTCCGGCGTCCGGCCAGCCGTGACACGGACTGGCTCGATGTGCAGGCGCGCGCTGCCGGTTGCCTGCGCCCGTGTGATCTCACTGGCGTTTGCGCCACGGGTAAAGGAAGCTTCCAGACGCTCGCCGGTCACTTCGCGGTGTTCAGTCTCGGTTTGCTGCCGGAGGACAGGTTGCCCCGTACCGACGGCCTGCGTCAGTCCCCCCAAGGGATCGAAGTCGAAGGTCAGCACCGAGGCCGTCAGAACAAAACCTTTTTCTGCACTCTGCAAGGTGGCTGCCGTCTGGGCTTCGACCCGGCGGAGGCGCTGGGCGTCATCGAGTTGAGCGATCAGGGTTTGCGCCGCAAGGGCATCCCCGCGTTGTGTCACCCGAGCCCCCTGGCCAAGCACGAGGCGTTTTTCGCGGGCCAGATATTCAGCCCGGCCGGCAGTGATGACGGTCGTAGGCTGGGTTGGCTTTTCAGGGGTAACGGTCGTGCGCACGTCCTTTTCCAACACCAGCCGGTCGGCCTTGCCATCGAACTGCGCCCCCCTGGCTTCTCCGCTCACACGCCCGCGGACGAACTGCACCGGGTCGGACGTGGTGGCCGCTTCAGCCTCGCGGTCATAGCGGATGGACTCGGTTTTAACGGTCAGTCCCTGGGTCGTCGTCAGCACGACGTTGCCCCTGAAATCCGAAGTCCGCGCCGTTGGATCATAGTCACAGGTTTCGGCCGTCAGCTTGCCCGTAGGCTGTCCTTGGGCGTCAAATGTCTGCAACTCAACGCCTTCGAGTTTGTGCCGCCCGTTCACAAAAGCTGTATCCCGCTTGGCCTGGAGGACAAGCCGGGTGATGTCGCCTTCCTTGTGAAGGTACTGGAAGTCATTGGAAACCACTTCGATGTCCGGGGCGAGGTCGCGGCGCGCCACATTTGGCGGCTTGGAGGGCGCACGCTGGGTCACGAAATAGGACACGAGATAGGCCGTCGTCACCAGCACGCCGGTCAGCGCCAGGAATCGAAGCCACCGTTGTGCACCCAACGCCATGGGCCGATTTTCTCTTCAGGACAGGGTTTCCTGCGGCGCGGCTGACTCCATCACTGCCCGGTGAAGGGCGGCCAACCGCTCTGTTACCCGGCGGAACGCCTCGGCGCTGTAGGGATAGGGAGCCATGACCATGGCTTTGACTTTGGCAATCCGGTCAATTGAGACCTCCAGCCGCGACCGGGGAATCCGCCCGGTCTCCACAGCACGCACGAGCGCCGTCTGGGCTTCCTGCATCAGGTCAGGACGGCTACAGATAAGCAACATGTCATTACCAGCTTCAACGGCACGGACGGCAGCTTCTGGAAACTCAACGGTTTTCTGGATGGCGCCCATTTCCAGATCATCACAGATGGCAATGCCGGAAAACTCCATGCGCTTGCGGAGCAGGTCCGTCACGACGTTACGGGACAGCGAGGCCGGAATCCCACTGTGCCCGTCAAAGGCCGGATAACTGGCATGAGCGGTCATCACCGCCGGAACACGGGTGTAGAGCGTGCTGAACAGGTCGGCGTAAACCCGCAGGTCTTCTGCCAGAAGCTGCTTTTCCGAACGGTTGACGGTGGGCAGGGCATGGTGGGAATCCACGGCTGTGTCGCCCAGACCCGGAAAGTGTTTGCCACATCCCAGAATGCCGTGGTTCTGCAAACCTTCGAGATAGGTCCCGGCAAAGCGGATGACCGTCATGGCCTGCCCACCCCAGCAACGCTCTTCGAGTCCGTTGGGTTGGTCGTGTGGGAACTCGATGTCGAGTACCGGGGCAAAGTTGATGTTGAAGCCCAACAGCCGGAGCAAATCCGCTGTCACCACTCCCAGTTCAAAGGCCAATTTGGCGTCATCCGCAAGTGAAATCTGCTTTGCGGAGGGCATCGGCCCGGCCAGGTGGCGGAGACGGTCCACCCGTCCGCCTTCCTGGTCAATCGCAATAAGCGGCATCACCCGACTGAAGCGGCGGATGTCGGCCGTCAGTTCGGCCGTTTGCTGCGGGGACTCCAGATTTCGGGCAAAGAGAATGACACCACCCGGCTGGATGGACTTGATAAGCTGCTGTGCTTCAACATCCAGGGTTGGGCCAGGCAAGCCGATGAACAACAACTGCCCGACTTTTTGTTCCAGCGAAAACATGCGTCCTTGGAATGGTTACGTGCCGGCCGCCAACCGGCGCAACGACACGGTAAAGGGAGGGTAGGCAACCCCACGCTCCGTAATAATCCCGGTGATGAGATCGTGTGGCGTCACGTCAAAGGCCGGGTTGGCAACGGCCACGCCGGCGGGCGCAATCGGTACGGACGCAATATGCGTGACTTCCTGTGCAGCGCGGTCTTCAATCGGAATGCCATCGCCGGTTTCAAGGGTCAGGTCAAGGGTGGAAACCGGCGCGGCCACGTAGAAAGGAATACGATGGCGCTGCGCCAGCACGGCCACCATGTATGTTCCAATCTTGTTGGCGGTGTCGCCGTTGGCGGCAATCCGGTCGGCACCGACGACAACACAGTTGATGCGCCCCAGCTTCATGAAGTGACCGGCCATGTTGTCGCAGATTAATGTCACCGGTATGCCGTCCTGCATGAGTTCCCATGTCGTCAGGCGTGCGCCCTGCAAAAAGGGACGGGTTTCATCGGCATAAACGGTGATCCGCTTCCCCTGCTCGACGGCGGCACGAATCACCCCCAGCGCTGTCCCGTAGCCGGCTGTCGCCAGCGCACCGGCGTTACAGTGGGTCAGTACGGTTGCGCCGTCGGGAATGAGTTCCGCGCCGTGGCGACCAATCTGGCGGCAGGTGGCAATGTCTTCTGCGTGGATGGCCTGGGCTTCCGCCACCAGGGCTTCTGCAATCAGGGCTTCCGGTGTCTTTTCGGCGCGCAGATGTTCAAACTGGCGACGCATGCGCTCGATGGCCCAGAACAGGTTGACGGCTGTGGGGCGGGTGGCAGCCATAGTCTGGCAAATCCGCTCAAAGGCGGCCGGGAGGTCTTCCCCGGCGGCCACACTTGCCCGAACCCCCAAGGCAATACCGAACGCCGCCGCCACGCCAATGGCCGGGGCCCCACGGATGACCATCGTCCGAATGGCCTCGGCAACCTCCTCACAGGTCGTGTACGTGCGATACAGTTCGCTGCCGGGTAAAACGCGCTGATCAATGACACGCACGCCAGCCGGCGTCCACTCCACAGTGCGCATACAGTGTTCGGTACTTTTCACACCCTTACCGTTGCGGGCCAGTCTCTGGTAATCGGCGGGCCATACTAAGCAAGTCCCGGGAGCTTGGCAAACCCGTCACGGCGCATGGCTTGCCGCCTCGCCGGAAGTGGCTTTACGGCGCAGCAGCGCAATGCCAAAGGCCTCGCCAATCGGAGGCGCTCCATAGACCTGCACCACCTCATAGTGCTTGTCAACCCAGGCCAGGATGGTGCGTCCAAAGCGTGGGTCCTGTCCAAAGGGGGCCAGTCCGTATTCGTAAAAGTTACGCTGCACCAGGGCAATGTAATCGGGCGGATGGGCCGTCAGTGTTTCCACCACCCGTTCCTCCCCGCCATAGACCGCCATCAGAACGGGATCGAAAACGGTGTACGGCGTCGGGTTTTCACGCCGCAACAGATAATTGAGAACGATGCCATCGGGGATGACAACCAGTGTCGCCCCCGGCGGCATGGTCTGCGCCATGTTTTCCAGCGCCGCAGCCGTGATGGTACCCGACTCACTAAATGGCAGTCCAAAGGCGTGCATCCGGTCTGCACCTGTGCCAAGAGGTATGTTCTTTACCGAGTAGAAACGACCACTACTTTCCTGTGCAGTCAAAAAAAAAAGCCACCAACACACCAGCGCTGCCCCAGCGGATGAGTTCACCTGTGCCCCAGTCCTTGGCTTTGATGAACTCCGGCAACAGGCCGACAGTGCTCACGGCCAACAGCACCGTGGCCGGCAATGCCAGAGTGAAGCCATAACTCCCAACATGCGCGTTGAGCGCGATTTTTCCCAGGAGTAGCAATGCGAAAACACTCCACATTGTCAGCGGAATCCACCGCTGCGCCAACAGCGCCTGATCAGTACATCGAAGCGCCATCCATACCAGCCAGGGAAGTGCCAGTCCGGCCAAAAATGGTAGGGAGTGTAAAGCTGAATTCCAAGGCAGAACTTTGTAGGCGAGCAACCACGTCACCCCAAAAGTAACCCCAGCCCACACTACCCATCTGCGTATCACCTTATGCAGGATTCGTTCCAGACCAATGAATGTACTCACAGCCACTACAAAGCCACCTAGTCCACCCACTGCGTGCGCAAGATGCTCTTGCCAGCGATCCAGTCCCATGACCCGCCGGTAAAAAACCTGCCCGAAGGCATCCGTCCGGGCCACATTCAGCCAGTTCCCAAGCAGGCCGGTTACAGCCAACTCCAAAGGCATCTGAGTGGCGAGGTACAGGCCAAATCCAAGCGGTACGACCACGCTGCCAACGATGAACCAGCCCACATCCGGTCGCCATCGTTCCCGTAGAAGCGGCAGAAATCTCAGGCCGAGCCAGTAGCCACTGACAAGCGCACCTGCCATAGCCCCAGACGGTTCAATCTTTGTCAGGCACACGGCGCCGAAGCAGAGACCAAGAACGAAGGGACGCCATTTCCCACCCTGTTGGAGGTAATCGGCGAAGACCGACAACCCCAGGATGGCCAACCCAAGGCCGTGAACGGCTTCATGACGATAGGGCGCAACGTAATCCCAGCCTCCGTCGGTTTCATAGGACTGAAAGGCAAACACGACGAGCAGGATCAACCCGGCGGTGAAGCCGGCGGTTCGCCCAATCGTCCGGGTGAAAAAGCGGTAGAGCAGCGCCGTCAGACCGGCCACGAATGCGATGTTGACCAGGGACAGGGTCAGATAGGACACCCCAAACAACCGGAACCACAGGGCGTTCGTGTACTGCGACAGCGGCCCGCCCAACCACACAATGTCCCGGTACAGATGCTTTCCCTCGGACAACTGCCAGGCAACGTACAACTCGATGCCATAGTCCACGAAGGGATTGCCCCACTTCCGCCAGCTTCCCCACACCAGAGCAGCAAAGACGAGTGCCAGCAGCAGCGGATAGACCCAGCGGGTTGCCCTGTCGGAGGTCGCCACATTCGTCGTCATAAGCCGCTCTTCGGTTGAACAGGTGTGGTGGACGAGGTAATGCCTTGTGTTTTCAGAACCCAGGTCACAGCGTCCAGGACATCTTCGGCAACGTAGTCCGGCCAACCGGACCACTGCTCCCGTTGATACTCATACTCGCCCCGCCCGTAACCCGTAAGCACCAGCACGCCCTGCGCGCCCACCCGGTGCGCCAACTGCACGTCACTGTAGCGGTCGCCAACAACGACACACTGCGTAAGTTCCAGCCCAAAGTCACGCGCCGCCTGCAGCAGCAAACCGGGCTTGGGCTTGCGACACTCACAATCCAGCCGGTAGGGTGGTTCGCCGACAGTCGGATGGTGCGGGCAGACGTAAATCGCATCGAGCCGCGCCCCAGCGGCGGCGAGTTCTTCCCGCAACCGGGCATGGACGGCCTCAATCATCCAGCCCGGAAAATAGCCCCGCGCTGCCCCGGCCTGGTTTGTCACCACAATGGCCCGCCACCCGGCAGCATTGACGGCCCGGACGGCCGCCGCTGCCGCCGGCAGCAGGCGCAGACGGGACACGTGGTTGATGTAGCCGACTTCCTCGTTGAGCGTGCCGTCCCGGTCAAAAAAGATGGCGCGGTGGGCAACGTCCGTCATCGTTCAGGCCGCCGAGGGAACCGCCGTCGCCGGCTTGACGTGCTTGAGAAAGTCTTCGGGAAACTTCTTCATCGCACTCGTAATCGGCCACACTGCCGCATCGCCCAGCGGACAGTGCGACCGGCCCTCGATATTCGGGCACAACCGCCGGATGGTGTCGAGGTCAGCCGTGGTGCCCTCGCCGCGTGCAATCTTTTTGAACAGCTTGAGCAGCCAGTCTGTCCCTTCCCGACACGGCGTGCACCAGCCACAGGACTCGTGGTTGTAAAACCGGATGAGGTTGTAGGTCGTCATGAAGATGTCTGTCGTTTCGTCCATGACGATGACCCCGCCCGAACCCAGCAGCGAGCCGGCCTTGGCCATGCCTTCGTAGTCGAGTGTCGCCTGCTCGACTTCCTCGGCCGTCATGATGGGCACCGATGAGCCACCTGGAATGACAGCCTTGAGTTTGCGCCCCCCACGGATGCCACCACAGTCCTCCTCGATGAGTTGCTTGAGCGGGTAGCCCATGCGGACTTCATAATTCCCCGGACGATTGACGTGACCGCTGACGGAAAAGATTTTCGTCCCACCGGATTTTTCTGTCCCCAGACTGCGATACCAGTCGCCGCCATGGACGATGATGTGCGGCACGGCGCAGAAGGTCTCGACGTTGTTGACAACCGTCGGACAGCCATACAGTCCGGCAACCGCCGGAAACGGCGGCTTGATCCGGGGATGCCCCCGGTAGCCTTCCAGTGAGTTGAGCAGCGCCGTTTCCTCGCCGCAGATGTAGGCCCCGGCCCCCGGATGCACGACGATTTCACATTCAAATGATGTGCCGCAGATGTTTTTCCCGACGAAACCATGTTCCCGGGCTTCGGCAATCGCCTGTTCGAGAATGGCAATCAGATACCAGTATTCGCCCCGGATGTAGATGAACACCTGCTTTGACAGCAGCGCATAAGCGGCAATGAGCAGGCCTTCGATAAGCTGGTGCGGGTCTTTTTCCATCAGCTCGCGGTCCTTGCATGTCCCCGGCTCACTTTCGTCGGCATTGCACACGACATACTTCGGTTTGGGCGAGTTGACGGGTACAAAGCCCCATTTCATCCCGGTGGGAAAACCAGCCCCGCCACGCCCACGCAGGGAAGACTTTTTGACTTCCTCGATGACCTCCGCCGGCTGCATGCCGGTCAGGGCCTTTCTGAGGCCGGCGTAGCCACCATCGGCCAGGTAGGTGGCGATACTGCGTGAGTTGGGCGTGTCAAAACGCCTGGTCAGAAGTTTGGTCTGCATGATCTTTCTGAACTTCTCCGCCGCGAAATAGCACTTGCATCGGGGGGGGGGTGAAGAAACCGTCCTTACTTGAGCCGCGCACCGTTGGGCACGTCTTCGGCAAACGTGGCAATCACCGGCCGCCCCTGCTCTCCGACCGAAGCCGCCAGCAGCATGCCGTTGGATTCAAGCC